>Ga0208315_1000024_pt1 | contig 344812 bp, 317 predicted proteins | sample MalvireepMed_215_FD_184239 | JGI IMG/M metagenome (GOLD analysis project Ga0208315, IMG submission 184239) | Marine viral communities from the Global Malaspina Expedition - Malaspina viral metaG DeepMed_215 (SPAdes) (version 2) | ecosystem: Environmental > Aquatic > Marine > Oceanic | place...
CTTCATCCCGCAGACGGGGTCTGTGAGTGCTGCAGTACCTTTCGTTTGGTCGGGCTGGTGATGGCACTGCTGAGAGGACATACGGGGCACCTTATGGATTGGTTAGCGACGAACTTGGCCTATTGCAGGGACATTTGCGGTTTTTCAATGCTTGCAGCGTCTGACAGCCAATATATGCAAAGCGTCCTGACCAAAGGCTGAAGTAACCATTACATTTCTGTCAGGTTCTCTGGTATGTCAGGTCGTATGTATGTTGAAGCGAGCTGCTGGAAAAGTAGCTCGCGCAGATACCGCCTGCTGGCCTAGCCTATGCCTCCATTGTTCGATGCTCGGCCGCTTCATTTTGATGAATACCGAACCGTGCAAAAGCCTAAGCGCAGGTACTCTGCTTTTGAATACGCCTTTGGCAGAGTGGGATACGCCGTACGCTCTAATGAAGCCATAGGAACTCCTTTTCTGAGGAGTCAGAAAAGATAGTCCACGATCAGAGGCTGTGCGGTCGATTTGGTAAATTCTCTTGGCATCAACACGTTACGTGCGAAGTGAGTGAATTTTACTTATATCTCGGCATGACCCCTTACTCGGATCGCCCAGATATCTCTCAGTCGGAGCGGGATTTTCTGCCCGACCAATTTCCCTTTGTTCCAGGGCTGACGGCTCCAGGTAGCGATGATGTTCATGGCAAGTCCTCCACGTGTGGGAGGACAAGGATGGCTAGCCAGAGCAATGGTCGCTAACCGGCCAGAAGCTGACGTTCAAATTCGTCTAATAATTGCGTGTCAGTCATTACCGCCGGGCTGCGCCGGCAGATGGTTTGCGTGGCTAGGTGTTGTCAGGTAGGTTCGATCGAATCAGTGGGTCGAATAACAAGGGCAGCTATGGACTTCGCTAAGGCTTACAAGCAGTGCAGAAAATCGATGGCGCTGGGGCGAGGAATAAAAGCAGTAGAAGCTTGCTTACATCGAGGGAAGCATGAGTTTGATAGTTTGCAGGAAGCGAAGCTGAGCTGTTTTCGGGATATTCGCGGATATAAAATTGTTTCATCTGGTGAGTGTGCATTTTTTCCAAGAGATCTTTCGGAAATCAAAGTGGGCTCTGGGCTAGCTTGGTACAGAGATACGTTTGCGACTACTGAGATAGTACTCCCCCCATATCATAGCTTTGGATTTCTATCTGAATACGGCGGAAAAATCTCGAAAAGCAACAGTGAAGAGGAAAGGTACGCTCACGCGAATAATATGCTGTTGGAAATGTACACGCCCCCACGAATGGCCGACCTGATTTGTGGGGCATGGTCTCAGCGCATCACTTTTGCTCAGTATCAAGAACAGCTGATTGAGGCTGTAAAGGCATACTGTCTGGGTCTGTACGGCGTGGCAATTGTTGGAATTCTGCCTTGCATAGAAGGGTTCCTAAGAGAGCTTGGAAAGCACGTCTCTCTTCCAGTTAAGGATGCCGTGAATATAGAGACGCTTCTAAAGGTTTTTCATCGAATAAAGCAAGGTGAGTTGAAACGACTGGTCGCAGGTTATGATTGGTATCCAGACAAGGAATTAACGATAAACTATTTAAGTCGATATCATGAGCGAGTGCAGATGCTGGAGAGCATGGAAATGTACTTCCGTGGGTGTTTTTACGGTCATACAGAGTCGTTACCATCGCACTTTGTTTTAAATCGGCATGGGATTGCGCATGGATTCTTTAAAGGCTACGCAACACCGAGTAATTTCTTGCGGCTTTTTAATTTAATTAGCTTATTGTCGTTTGCAGCCATTCTTGTCGAAGGGCGCGGTAGCATGTTACAGCCGGGAGTTACCACTGATTCCGAAGCATTGGCATTGAATTTTACTAAATGCCTATTATCCCGACGATACGTTCAGCCGAATGCTCAATCGATTCTTCCATCCCCTATTATTTTGGGCTAGCCCTATACTCCACGGCACGCCCGCCGGCCGCGCATCGGGCAAGGATTCGGCCGGGCAAGGTGGTATTCAGATTTGCAGTCAGGTAGCGTCGCGCTCTTCCAAGGGAGGGGCGAGCGATGTGGACAAAGCATTACCGAGTGATGCGATCTGAGTTGGCCAAGTGCGAAAAAGCCAGGTCCGAACTGGAGAAGATGCACCCGCCCCACACCGTCCAACCGGAACAGGATGGACAGCTTCAGGACTATATTCAGAAGTCGGACAGTCTGTACGAATGGCGGCTGCTGATCTTGACCGAGTACTGGATGATAGAGGCAGACCGCCTCGGTGTCCCACTGCCTGATCGCGATGACAGGACTTTCTGGGGGCGAGTCGAATTTGATAGCGACCCGCGGGAGCCCAGGTATCTCACAGATGCTGGCATTCGCATTGTCAGGGCAGACATCCGCGAGGAGCGTAGGCAGCGCCGCGAGCCGGTAACCTTCTGGAGTAGCATCATGATTGGGGTAGTCGGCGCCCTGACCGGCCTAGCATCTGTCATACCGAACTGGTGGGCAGACTAGGGCGGCTATTGGCCGGTTAGCGACGGCCTGGCTTCGACCGTCGCTATGCATGGTCAAACCTCGGTCTGTTCCGCCATCTCTAGGGCATCATCGACCTCAATCCCCAGATATCGAACGGTGCTCTCCAGCTTCGTATGGCCGAGCAACAGTTGAACTGCCCGCAGGTTCTTCGTCCTGCGATAGATCAGCGATGCCTTCGTACGTCTTATTGTGTGAATGCCATACAGGGCTGGATCAGGGCCAATGGCTTTCACCCAACCTTTGACGATACGAGCGTATTGACGAGTGGATAGATGGTCTGAGATATGCAGCCGGCTCGGAAAAAGGCAATCCTCGCTGCGGGGCTGGGCATGATGTATGGCGATGTGCCGTTCCCTAAGATCAAATGGATTTTCCAGAATCTCAACAAAGCCGAGGTCCTGCTGACCTTCAATGTCGATTTTTTGGTTACGTATCTAGCCGACCGCCAAGCGAACCGGAAAGCCATTGCAAATATCGGCTTGGATCAGCATGTGCCATGGGACATGCTTAAACAGCTGAAGGCGCATCAGCCACGGAGCTGGCAATACCTGATCCAGCGCTATCTGTCCGAGGGGATCAAGCAGGAAAGCGGTGCCCAGTACATGACCGTCTTCTTCATTCGTCCGGCCGGCAGCAACCCGATGGCCTATTGGTTTATCCATCTGGCGAACAACTACCGCGCTAACGATGTGATGAAGAAGATCCACTGGAAATACGGCAACAACTTTTCCCATATGCTGTCGCCTTCCAGCTTTTTCAGCTACGACGCCAATCGGGATATCGCCGTGACAGGTCAGCACGATTTGCTGTTGGATGAGCATTATTTCGACGATGCTACCAATGACCGCATCCGAGGAGAACTTTCGGAGCTCTTGCCCAAACAGGTCTACGAGGTAGAACGGCAACCTTTTTTGGGCCTGATGAGCGGATTGACCAACTACACCATGGCTGACGAGCTTCGCGTAAAGCAGGCACTCGACATTGCTGTCGCGACCGGTGATCTGCTGGCGGTCGACAAGAACGGCAAAACAAGGCGTCGAAAAGGCACAAGCATCAAGTCGACAGATATCCTGATAGCGCCCCCGCAAAGACCCATCTTCTTCGTGCCACCTCTGAAGAAATCCAGTTCAGAAAACTGAGAGGGGCGGCATCGCTCTTCGGGTGGGCGGTTCGCCTCCAACGGTAGAGGTACCGGCATGATACAAGCAGTAGTTTTCGATGTGTTTGGCACGCTTCTCCAGATAGGTGAGCGCCGCCATCCTTTCCGCCAACTGATGCAGAACCTGCGGCTTCAGGGCAAAACACCAAGGCCGGATGACGCACGGACTCTGATGACTCGAAATCTGGGCTTGGCTGGAGCTGCCGATTATTTCGGTGCGCAGTTGAGCAACTCTGAGTTAGCTAGCCTTGAAAGCGACCTTTTCACCGAGCTGGCCAGCGTTCGCCTTTTCGATGATGCGTTGGAGTCGCTAAATCAGCTAAAGGACGCCGGCCTGAATCTCGCGTTGTGCTCCAATCTCGCAGCCCCATATGCGATTCCGGCCAAACTGTTACTGCCGTCGTTCGATGTTTACGGATGGAGCTTTGAGGTTGGGACAATAAAGCCTGAGCCCGCAATCTATCGTCAGATGATCGAACAGCTTGGCTGCGAAGCCTCCGCTATCGCAATGATCGGTGACACGTTGCAAGCCGATATGCTTGGTCCAATTGGGCAAGGCATGCGGGGCTACCACCTACAGCGTGAAGGAAAAGCCGATCAGTGCGGCTTCGTCTCGCTGATGGACTTTGCAGCCCACGTTCTGCAATACCCACCATCCGCCAACGGCTAAAGCGGCGTCGCCAGTTTTAGCTGACGCCGCTAGACCCGGATGGCTTACAGGCATGAAGACACCCTTTTTCTGTAACGGGAGCTCCTTCAACCCTTGAGCGCCAGAATACGCCGAGCGCCGTTGAGAACGATGAATCCCACGACGGTACCGATAATCAGGTCTGGGTAGTTGGACCCAGTCCAAGCGACGAGCGCTCCGGCGACTATGACGCCCATGTTGATGACCACATCATTGGCGGAGAATATCCAGCTCGCTTTCATGTGAGCACCACCTTCCCGGTGTTTGGAAATCAGCAGCAAACAACCCGTGTTGGCGAGCAATGCCAGGAACGCGACGGCCATCATTATCAGCGACTCGGGCTCGCTGCCGAATATAAAGCGTCTGATCACCTCTACGAGCACGCCGAGGGCCAAAATCAGCTGGAGCACACCAGCAAGGTGTGCAGCACGCACCTGCAGATTGACGCTGCGCCCAACCGCATAAAGGGCCAGGCCGTACACTGCCGCGTCAGCGAACATGTCGAGCGAATCGGCAATCAGACCCGCGGACCTGGCAATCAGGCCAGCAGTCATCTCTACCACGAACATGAAGGCGTTGATGCCTAACAGTAAACGTAGGGAGCGGGATTCCTGTGTAGAGTTCGCCGGATTCTCGGCGGCTTTGATCATCTCAGGGTCTGCCGCGACAGTTTTCTGAAGAGTGGCGCCTAGCCCTAACGTCGCCAGCTTTTTGGTTATGGGCTCAACGGCACTGTCATGCATGACATCTAACCGACGGTCCGACAGATCAAAAGTCAGCTTCCGAACTCCGTCCAAACCATTCAGCGCCAAGCGGATCATTCGCTCTTCTGATGGACAATCCATCTTGGGCACGGCGTAAACACTGACCCATTGCCCCGTCGTATCGGAAGGGTTTTGCATATCGGCATCAGCGGCTGGTGTCGCATCGCAGCCGCAGGGACCATCGGACTTGCTCATGATACGGCTCCACTTGAAATCGAAGATGGGATCATTAAAAGCCTTATAGCTACTATAAGGTCAATAACGCAGAGCCGATGAGGATTCACACGATGCGCATTGGTCAGTTAGCAAGGCTAATAGGGATTGATACACAGACGATCCGCTTCTATGAGCAGCAGGGCTTGTTGCCACCGCCTGATCGCCAGGCGAACGGCTATCGTGTCTACACCGAGAAGCATGGCGAGCGGCTAGCTTTCATCCGGCGCTGCCGAATCTTGAATCTGTCACTTCCAGAGATTCACGCACTCCAAAGCTACCAGGATGACCCTCGCCAGCCTTGTACGGCCGTCAATGCCTTACTCGATGATCACATTTCTCAAGTCAGATCCCAGATAACCGCTCTGCAATCACTCGAACGACAACTCGTTTCACTGCGGGCTAATTGCAACGATGGGCGGGAAGTTGAGGCTTGCGGCATTCTCGCCGGAATTAGCGAGGACGCATGCATTAAATGAACGGCGTTGGGGCTTGCGGGCCTGGTTACCCGGCCAACGCGCATGCCCTCGAAATGGTTGTTTGTCCCTGTGGTTTTTGCCCCTTCGTAGTGATGGCTGTCTCCGTGCGGTATCACTTTGAGTCAGGCCTGCCGAGGAAACGTGAGTTCAAACGTGGTCCGACCGTCTTTGCTGGCGACGGCCACGTGGCCTTTGTGGAGGTTCATCACTGAGCGGACAATCGCTAGCCCCAATCCTGCCCCGCGAGGTTGTATGCCGTTAACGCGGTAAAAGCGGTCGAACAGATGTGGGAGATGATCCGATTCGATAGTCGCGCCATGATTGGTGACAGCCAGCGAGACGATGTCTACGTCCTCCTCAAGGATCTTAAGTTCGACCGTACTGCCAGTATTTGAATGCCGCAGCGCGTTGGATAGCAGGTTGGAAATGGCCCGCTGGACCATAAGTCGATTTCCCAAAATCATGGCATCGCCCGTTACTGTCGTAGCGACTCCCGCTTCTTCGGCAAGGACTTCGAAGTATTCACATACGCGCCTCGCCTCGCTTCCTAAAGATAATTGTTCGAGCTTCAGTGCTGGGCTGGCGTGGCTGGCCTGGGCGAGAAACAGCATGTCTGACACGATTCGATCCATGCGTTCGAGTTCTTCAACCGACGACTCGATCACCTCCCGATAATGCTCCTTGCTTCGCTCACGCACCAAAGTCACCTGCGCCTTGCCTATCAGGTTGTTCAGCGGAGTTTTTAACTCATGAGCCACATCGTCCGAGAATTGTGACAGTTGCTGAACGCCGTCATCGAGTCGATGAAGCATTACGTTGAGGCTGTGCGCCAATGCCTGGAGCTCTTGCGGAAGCCGATCGGTGCGGATTCGAGGTGATAGATCCTGTGTAGATACCTTAGTCGCCAAGGCCCGGAACTTGCGAAGCGGCCGCAAGCCATTTTGGGCGATTAGCCATCCAGCCAATCCGATCAATATCAGTAGCATCGGCACGGTCACTAAGGCCGAGCGCAGGAATGCAGCCACCAGCCGTTGATCGGCACTGCGATCTTGCGAAAGTAAAAGCGTCATTGGAGCCAGTCCCGGGACTTGGATTTGCTTGCGCCCGGTTAGCATCTGCACGCCATCTTTCGTTGTCCAGCCAAGATAGTCGCCGTCCCTGCTCACGAGATCCAGCTGCTGCGGCGCATTGGCGAATCGGCCGATACTGAAAATGGGTGATTTCGCTGTATCGCCGATGACCGTAATCGAAAGGTTGTCATGGCCGAGTACGGTATCGCTCAATGCGTGTTGCCAGGAGCGGCCCATACGGGCTTTGGTGTCTTCGAGGAGTCCATGATCGATCTGAGAGAGCTTGGCCGTCACTTCCTCCTGGGCGCGCAGTTCCAGTTGGCGCACCAGTACCCAGTAGCTCAGTGCAATCAGCAGCGCGACCAAAGCGGCGCCGGTCAGTGTGATTTGAAGCGCGAGACGCGATGCGAGGCTGAGTGGCTTCAAGGCCGCGCCTCCAGCACGTAGCCCACACCCCGGATGGTGTGTATCAGGCGATCGCCGAAGGGTTCGTCCACTTTCATCCGCAGGCGACGAATCGCAACATCCACCACATTGGTATCGCAGTCGAAATTGATGTCCCACACCATGGCAGTTATTTCCGTACGCGTGAGGACTTCGCCAGTCCGGCGCATGAGCAGATGCAATAACGCAAATTCTTTGCTGGTGAGGTCGATACGCTGACCGCTCCGGTAAGCCCTATGCCGGGCCGGGTCCAGTTCGAGGTCGGCTACACGCAGGTTGCTCGGAAGTGTGACTGCCTCGCCTCGCCGCAACAGTGTCCGGATACGGGCAAGCAGCTCGGGGAACTGGAACGGCTTGACCAGATAGTCGTCGGCGCCCGATTCCAAGCCGCGGACTTTTTGCTCTAAGCGGCCATTGGCAGTCAGCATGATGACGCGTGTCTGCTTACGCCGCCTGATGAGTTCGAGAACCTCCCACCCATCCATGGTTGGCAGATTCACATCTAGCAGCACGATGTCATAGTCGTTCTGCAGTGCCAGGTGAAACCCATCGAGGCCATCACTTACGCAATCGACCAAGTAACCACATTCGATAAGACCCTGCTGCAAGTATTCCGCAGCTTTGATCTCGTCTTCGACAACCAGGATGCGCATGTTTTGAGGTAACTCGGCAAGGAGGTGCGCGGTAAGCGGAACCAAAAAAATCCATGTAGTAACTAGGTCAAGACGAAAGCGGCTTGGCTCTAGCGTGAAAGGCAGAGGCGAAAAGATCTGCCCAGGGAAGCGGGAAGCACTTTAACGCGGTAAAAGCCCTGTGAGGGCTATCTTGCGAATTTGTAATCTACCGGTCATTTGGTTGACCCGCAGCGCGAGGGGGTGCACCAAACCAAAAAAGGCGCCCTGATGGGCGCCTGAAACACATCTTCAAACCAAGGGAGCAAAACTAAAGAAGATGTGGTGTTGCTCATGGTGTTTCACAAGATCGACAGAGGGTACTCGGCGATGAGTCGGACCTCATCGAGGTCGGACTCGAAAGCTGTCGCCCGCGTGGTAGCTTGGCGCACCCGCAGTGACAGATCCTTGAGAGAGCCAGTCTGTACAACGTAGCGGGCTTCGACGTCGCGTTCCCAGCGCTTCTGTCCGGACAGAGGCGCGCCGTTATCGTCTTGGCGCATATATACCTCATTTGCGTTGCTGTAATCGGCGCCCCAGCCGCGGGCGTAGCGAGTCATGAACGTAAGCCCAGGTATGCCGTAACCCGCCATGTTCAGGTCATAACGCAGCATCCAGGACTGCTCTTTAGGTGAGTTGAAATCACTGTACTGGATGGAGTTATTCAGGTAGATCGAGTCCGCCTGGCGCAAGTAGTCAAAGTCGTTGTTACCGTTGTTTCGCTGATACGACGCCGTGACGGTGTGCGCGCCGAAGGCGACACCCAGGCTGGAGCTCCAGATGTTGTTGTTGAACTCGCCCAGCAACTCGCGGCCTTCGTCGGTTGCCTTGTAGTAGTTGAAACTGCCCAGCAACGCGACGACATCGGAAAGCGGATAGGTGGCCGATAGACCGAAGTAATGTTGGTTCCAGGCATCCTTGAGCCGGCTGGTATACAGGCTAAGACTAAGATTTTCGTTGACGCTATAGTCGCCGCCTGCGTAGCCGAGCCAAGGCGAGTCGACGCCGCCGCCATAAAACGTGACGAAGTCATCGTTCGTGTTGCTGGTATTGGGCTGGCTCATCGCGTGCAGGCGGCCGCCCTGGAGGGTGAGGTCGTCCAGCGAGTTGTTCACAACGGTGACACCCTTGAAAGACTCCGGCAGCAGCCGTGCGTCACCAAAGTGCACGACAGGAGTAGCGGGAAATACATCGCCTGCCTTGATCTCGGTGCCCAAGAACCGTGCTTTCACGGCCCCCCCTACTCGAGAAAAGTCATCCTCGGCATCGCCGGCGCTATTGTAGGGGAGAAGATCGACGGTTCCGCCAGCACCGGAACGTCCTGATCCAGAATCGAGCTTGAGGCCGAGCATGGCGAAGGCGTCGACGCCGATCCCCACCGAGCCTTGGGTATATCCGGACTCGAAGAAGGCCATCAGCCCGTGAGCCCACTCCTCAGAGTAGCCATTGCCGGTCGCACTCTCACCGTCGCGAAAATCTCGATTGAAATAATAGTTGCGATTTATCAGCGATAGCGTGCTGCCTTCGATGAAGCCCTCCGCTGTTTCCGATTGGGCAAAGACCGGGGCGCTGCCCAATGCCAGTGAAAGGGCTGTTAGTGAAAAAACGGCCATTTTGCTCATGATGATGCTCCTGGTGTACGGCAGGTCAGTGCTCAAATGACGCCTTTCGCTTTTTTTTAGCGCTTAGGCAAGTTCTTCCCTGCAGATGACCGCAGGATTAGCGGCAAATTACTATTTTGTTATCTGAAAGGCAAGCAATCGCGCATATCCTCGATTACAGATTTGTAATGTTGCGGTCACGCGGTCGTTATCCACTCTTCTTTAAAGTCAGCCCCATGGCCATCAGTTATCTCCCCGGCTTGGCGAGGCTGATAAAAACGCTTTCGTGTATTGTGTCCTAAACCCAGGACGAATCACTGTCGCAGTAGCGGCGCTGTGTTCCGCGTCTTGGCGGGGGTAGCTCTATGATTGGATTCGACATCTAAACCAGGAAGTCATCGTTTTGCCTTGGATGAGAAAAATAGTTCTGCTGTTGTTGCTAGCCCTGTTCCCATTGCAATCATCATGGGCAGTTGTTAGCACGAGCTGCAGACATGAGGATGGTTCGGCAGCAAATCATCTTGGACATCACGAACATTCGCACGAGTCTCTGGGTGCTGACGAGGAAGGATCGTCAAAAGCCGCAAAAAAAATCAGTCTGGATGGAGACTGTGTCTTTCATGGCGACCATATCAAGCCGCTTATAACGAAAGGGATCTGTCCTGGTTCGGTATTATCAATGAGCTTGAAACCGTTTCCTTCTGCTAGCTACGCATCGGCTGAAGCGGGGCGTCCTGAGAAACCTAATTGGCGCATCGGTGCAAAACCGGTGGGACGCCAAAGTAACCAGTAAGCGCCATTTATCTGTATCTGACGTCTCACCGAACCTTCCCTTTTTTTAGGAGATTTCGGTGCGAAAAGCTCTTTTCTCGCTGGGGTTGACGACGTTGTCGTGCAATCTCGCCTTTGCGCAACCCTTAGAGTTGCCGACCTTCACACAGACCTTACCTGTCGGTGTGTCAAATACATTCCCCGTTGAGTCTGTCGAATCCATAAGCTTTCTACGCGCCTTGGAACTCGCTAGCTCTGCAAGCCCTGAACTGGCTGTTGCAAGACGTGAGCTGGCTGCTTCTCGCGCATTAATTAGCCAAGCCGGAGCACGTCCGAATCCAATATTGTCCGCTAGCCAGGAGGGAATCCGGGGCGATGCCCCGGAGACCACGCTTGAACTGAGCCAAGAAATAGAGCTGGGTGGTAAACGTTCGGCTCGTATTGAGGCGGCGCAACGAGCCTTGGACGTAGCAGCTGCTGACCTACAGGACGCCCAAGCTCGACTGAGGGGGGCAGTGATGGGCGCGTACTACGATGTGCTTACTGCTCAAGAACGGCTGGACCTCGCTCAGGCTGCTTCAAAGCTTGCGAAGCAAGCAGTGAACGTGGCCAATCGACGTGTGAGGGCCGGCATGGTTTCTCCCGTAGAGGAAACCCGGGCGCGGGTTGCGGCTACTGGAGTGCAAGTAGAGCTTGCCCAGGCCACAGCTGAACTCGAAGCTGCGCGCACTCGGCTGGCGGCCAACTGGGGAAATCCACAGCCACGCTTTGAGCGAGTAAAAGAGCCGGCAGAGGCAGTGCCTCCTCTTCCCGAGCTAGCTGAGCTTTATAGCCGTTTGAACGATTCCGCCCAACTAACCCGCGCGCGTCGGGAGGCTGAAAGACGTCGGGCTGCGTTAAAGCTGGAAAGGACGAATCGCTTTTCTAACGTGACGGTTAGCGTAGGTGCCCAACGCTCAGATGAATATAACGGCACGCTGGGATTGGTGAGTATCTCGATGCCCCTGCCGTTGTTTGATCGAAACCAAGGCAACATCGGAGCAGCGCAGGAACGGGCCTACCAGGCGCAGGACGAGCTCAACGCCGTCCATATACGCCTGAAAAGCGAACTTTCCCAAGCGCACATGCGGCTGCGCACTGCTCGCCAGCAGTTTGAACTGTTGCGCAACGATATGCTCCCCAGTGCCCAAAGCGCTTATGAAGCTGCCAGCAAGGGGTTCGAACTTGGAAAATTCACGTTCCTTGACGTACTGGATGCTCAACGCACGCTTTTCCAAGCCCGATCTCAGTACCTGTCTGCGCTATCACAAGCTAACCAGGCGGCGGCAGAAATCTCGCGAATTGTCGGAGATGGGTCGGCCGTTATCACCTCGGCCACTCAGCCATAGGAATCCATATGAAAAGTAAATCGAATACATCTTCCTTGGCTGGTCACAAGAAGCAGATTTTTTGGATCGTCGTCATATTAAGCGTGGCACTTATGCTTGGCGGATTGCTTCTTCGCAGTAGTCCAGCTGTGCCCGATGCGGGCGACGCACATAGCGAGCATGGTGACGAATCGGAGCATGAGGATGAAGGGCATTCGGATGAGGATGCAGAAGCCGAAGGAGATCATGGCCATGATGAAGGAGGCGCCGATAGCGATCACGAGGTCGGTGCGGCAGAGAAAGATGAGCATGAAGATGAGCCCGAGGGAGCGGAGCATACTGAAACAGCAGAGGTAGAACTCTCAGAGACACAAATCCTAGCCGCCGGCATCTCACTGGCAACTGCTCAGCCCGCAAAGATAAAAAGCGCAATTGAGCTGCCTGGCGAAATTACATTCAACCAAGACCGCACAGCGCAAGTTGTGCCTCGTCTCTCAGGTGTCGTTGAAGCGGTCAAAGTCGATTTGGGCGAACAGGTGAAACAGGGGCAAGTACTTGCTGTGATCGCGAGTACAGACCTGTCGGAACGTAGAAGCGAGTTCTACGCGGCGCAAAAACGTCTTGCATTGGCTCAAAAAACCTATCGACGCGAAAAGGAGCTATGGGAAGAGCGTATTTCTGCGGAACAGGATTATTTACAGGCACAACAGGCTTTACGGGAAGCAGAGCTGACTGTTGCGAATGCAAACGCACAGCTACAAGCGCTTGGCAGTGATGCTGGCAAGCCAGACGCATTGAGCCGCTACGAACTCAGGGCGCCGTTCGATGGGATGATCGTTGAGAAGGACATCACGCTCGGTGAGTCAGTCAATACCGATGACCAGATATTCATCATTTCCGATCTCTCCACCGTGTGGGCAGATATCAGCGTTCCTGCCAATGCACTCAGCGCGGTACGAGTAGGCAGCAATGCCGTTATCGAGGCCACAGCATTCGAGTCCAGTGCCAATGGAACCGTTTCTTATGTCGGCTCACTTGTTGGTCAGCAAAGCCGCGCCGCTACCGCCCGGGTCACACTTCCCAACCCTGAAGGGGTTTGGCGCCCCGGCCTGTTCGTCAAAGTGCAGGTAGGCGCTGGCGAAGCATCCGTGCCAGTCGCAGTAAGTCCTGATGCGATCCACACATTGGAAGAAAAGCCGGTGGTGTTTGTACGGACCGACCATGGCTTTGCTGCTCAGCCAATCGTGAGTGGCCGCAGCGATAGTGACGCGGTCGAAATCAAGGAAGGCCTCCAGCCCGGAGCGCGCTATGCCTTGGATAACAGCTTCATCATCAAGTCCGAGCTTGGCAAAGCCAGCGCCTCGCATGCTCACTGATACGGAGTTATAGAATCGTGTTCGAACGTATCATTCGTTTTTCTATCGAGCATCGCTGGTTGGTTATGCTAGCCGTGCTTGGCATGGCAGCGTTAGGAGCTTACAGCTACCAAAAGCTGCCTATCGATGCTGTCCCGGATATCACCAACGTACAGGTGCAAATCAACACTGCGGCGCCAGGTTATTCCCCGCTGGAAGTGGAGCAGCGTATTACCTACCCGCTCGAGACGGTAATGGCTGGGCTGCCCAAGCTCGAGCAGACACGATCCTTGTCTCGATATGGACTTTCTCAGATCACAGTTATTTTTGAGGAAGGCACTGACATCTATTTTGCCCGCCAACTTGTGAACGAGCGCCTGGGAGGGGCCAAAGATCAGCTCCCAGATGGCGTCACTCCAACACTTGGCCCTATTTCCACTGGGCTTGGCGAAATCTATTTTTGGACGGTTGAAGCTGAGGAAGGTGCCACCAAATCGGACGGTACGCCGTATACCCCTGCTGACTTGCGTGAGATTCAAGATTGGATCATCAAACCGCAAGTCCGAAATGTACCTGGTGTTACTGAGATCAATACGATCGGAGGATATGCAAAGGAATATCAGATCGCCCCCAACCCAGACACTTTGCGGTCGTTTGGACTAACACTACAAGATTTGATCGAGGCGGTTGAGCAAAACAATAACAATCTAGGTGCCGGATATATTGAAAAGCGCGGCGAGCAGTATCTTGTTCGCGCTCCAGGACAAATGCAGTCTGTGGAGGACATCCGCGATACCCTTATTAGCAACGTTGACGGTACCCCAGTGCGTATCCGCGACGTTGCGACGGTCGAGGTTGGAAAGGAGCTCCGCACTGGCGCAGCCACCGAGAATGGCCGCGAAGTGGTACTAGGTACGGCCTTCATGCTTATCGGTGAAAATAGCCGAGTAGTTTCAAGGGCTGTCGACGACAAGATGAAAGAGATAAACCTTTCGCTTCCGGAAGGCGTAAAGGCAATTACTGTCTACGATCGAACTGTACTCGTAGACAAAGCTATATCCACCGTTAAGAAGAACCTCACTGAGGGTGCCATTCTTGTTGTGGTTATACTTTTTCTCTTCTTAGGCAATATCCGGGCGGCGATCCTAACCGCGCTTGTGATACCGCTTTCTATGCTCTTCACGTTCACCGGCATGGTAGCCAATCAGGTCAGCGCCAACCTGATGAGCCTAGGCGCATTGGATTTCGGCATCATTATCGATGGAGCCGTGGTGATTGTTGAGAACTGCGTGCGTCGACTTGCACACGCTCAGTCCCATCACGGACGGGCATTAACACTGTCCGAACGGCTTCATGAAGTATTCGCTGCGGCAAAGGAAGTGCGTCGGCCTCTATTGTATGGGCAGCTGATCATTATGATCGTGTATCTGCCGATATTCGCCCTTACAGGGGTAGAAGGTAAGATGTTCACGCCCATGGCGTTTACCGTAGTGACAGCGCTATTCGGGGCGATAATCCTTTCGGTGACGTTCGTCCCGGCGGCCGTTGCGCTCTTTATCGGTAAGCGGGTTACGGAAAAGGAAAACTTTCTAATCCGCAATGCTAAACGGGCCTACGCACCTGCGCTCGATGCGGTAATGGCCAACAAGCCAGCAGTGCTCACCTTTGCGGTAGTTGTAGTCATACTTTCTGGCCTCGTAGGGTCACGTATGGGCAGTGAATTCGTGCCTAGCCTCAACGAGGGAGACTTCGCTATCCAAGCCCTTCGTGTACCAGCTACCAGTCTTAGTCAGTCTGTAGAGATGCAGCAGCAGCTGGAGCGAAAGCTTATGGATGAGTTTCCGGAGATTGAACGCATATTTGCGCGAACTGGCACTGCGGAAGTGGCATCGGATGCTATGCCTCCAAATATCTCTGACGGGTACGTCATGCTGAAGCCACAAGAACAGTGGCCGGATCCAGGCAAGTCGCGTAATCAGCTCTTAAGCGAGGTGCAAGCATCCGCCGCTGAGTTGCCGGGCAATAACTACGAGTTTTCCCAGCCGATTCAGCTGCGTTTCAACGAGCTGATTTCCGGAGTTCGTGCCGCGGTAGCCGTGAAAATCTATGGTGATGACATGGACGTTCTTAACAGCACGGCGGCGGAAGTATCCGAGGTGCTAGGACAAGTACCAGGCGCTTCAGAGGTTACGGTCGAGCAGACGACTGGCCTTCCCATGCTCACGATTGATATCGATCGCGATCAGATCGCACGATACGGCCTGAGTCTAGATACCGTCCAGCAAGCGGTTGCAGTAGCTATCGGTGGCCGAGAGGCAGGCACCTTGTTTCAAGGAGATCGGCGTTTCGATATCGTGGTTCGTTTACCGGACGAGATACGCAGCGATCTCGCCGCAATTGAGCGGCTTCCAATTGCCCTTCCAAGGGAATTAAACAGCACCATAAGTTATATCCCCCTCGGCGAGGTGGCCACCCTGGATTTGGCCCCCGGTCCGAATCAGATCAGTAGAGAAGAAGGGAAACGGCGAATTGTCGTCAGTGCAAACGTCCGTGGTCGTGACATTGGATCATTCGTATCTGAGGCAGAACAGAAAATCCAGGCCCAGGTAGATATCCCGGCAGGTTATTGGATCGACTGGGGCGGTACCTTTGAGCAGCTTGAATCGGCAACGAAGCGGCTGCAGATTGTCGTCCCCGTGGCGCTGCTCCTGGTCTTCATTCTGCTTTTCATGATGTTCAACAATGTCAAAGACGGTTTGTTGGTCTTTACAGGGATTCCATTTGCGCTCACCGGAGGCATTGTTGCGCTGTGGCTCAGAGATATCCCATTGTCCATTTCAGCAGGTGTTGGCTTTATTGCTCTGTCAGGCGTCGCCGTTCTAAATGGCCTGGTAATGATCTCCTTCATCCGTAGCCTACGGGAGCAAGGTTTACCTCTGGACACTGCGATCCGCGAAGGTGCCCTTACCCGGCTACGACCGGTATTGATGACAGCCTTAGTGGCTTCACTCGGGTTCGTTCCAATGGCCTTGAATGTGGGTACCGGTGCAGAGGTACAACGTCCCCTTGCGACGGTGGTGATCGGGGGGATTCTCTCCTCAACGGTGCTAACGCTATTAGTTTTGCCGTTGCTCTACCAGATGGCTCATCGACGCGAAGACGAATTGGAGGAGCAAGAAATCGCGTTGGCCGCTGACAGAACAAGCTAGAGATTGGATGGCGGCACACAACGCCCCGTTCTTGCTAGCTAGCGAGAACGGGGCGCGTTAATTATCGGAGCGCAGTTTCATTAGCGGCGCAGCGGACAGCACAGCCTTTGTGGCGCAGTCTGATGCATCTAAGCGGTAAATAAAAAATTGCTCAGCGCTTAGTGCGTATGACTTTCGCTACATACGCGTCCTTGACCTGATGGCTTTCACCCACGGTGAGCTGACGAAGGATTATGCAAACAGCGACTGACCTGCCCCGGTCGGCAGCAAAGGGCGATAGCTACGACAAAGCCCTGGCTGGAACGATCAGCGGGCTGTGCAAGGCCGAGCTGACACCGTCAATCATGGGCGAACCGTGAGGCCTTTGAGATAGCGACCCAGACATGGGTGCGCTGTACGCCACAGCGTCTGTTCAGCTCACTCGGACATGATCCTTGCGAAGGCTAATAACAACAGATCAGGCAATGGCGGCCTGACTTAAACGAAACGGCTTATATAAATTCCGGGCGATTCGCTGGTAGCGATGTTGCGGGCAAGTTATGGAAACAAAAAAGCGCCCCGAAGGGCGCTTAGAGTGCAACTGCTTCCAAAGGAGATTGGAAGCTGCAGGAGGCGAATATCGTTCAGATATGAAGCGGTTAGTCAGCTTTGGTTTCTTTCTTGCTTTCCGTATTGTTCTGATCTTGGCGGGTATCCTTAATCTGTAATTCGTCTATTTTTCGTTTGGCGGATTCGGTTCCGTGAATTCGTTTTTGATCTGCTCGGAATTTTTCATTAAATTTAATTGAGCGGTCGTAACCATCTTCTGCATAAGACAATGCGGAGCCGCAGATTACCAAACCAACAACAATAGCTTTCAACAGATTCATAGGGCAGTCCTCGCTAAATTCAAAGGTGGCTTGCTGAGCTTTCTCGCTGAGCCCTGCAGGTTCGAATGAATTTTGCGTGATTGAAGTTAACAGCAGCATGAGCCAAGCATTACATTATTGAAATGTAATGCTTCCATTGCGCGGTGACATGAGCGCCTTGCTTCGTCATGTCAGCACCGAGGCGCACCAATCTGCAAGGGCCTATCCTACGAAAAGAATGATTGGAAGATTACAATTTTGTCATCTTCGGATTGACGCCGCATCATCTATCATTAGCGAGCAACGTCGTTTAACGTTTGAGAGGGATCGGCCAGTTATCGGCAAGTTTCAGACGATAATGCACGAACTCGCTTGAGAGTGGTCGCATTTCTGTCAGTGTGGTTTGGAAGGCCAGATGGTATTGGTGCTAGTATTATCTATTACTTTTTTGGGCTCCCTATCCTTGTCTTATGTTATTTAAGGACGGTTAAAAACCAATGGCTCACGAACATAACCATAACACCGAAGCCATAGGCGATAAGCGTTTAATCGCTGCCATTGGCGTTAATACTGTGCTAACTCTGGCACAAGTTGTTGGAGGAATACTTTCTGGCAGTTTATCGCTCATAGCTGACGCGCTACATAACTTGAGCGATGCCGCATCACTGGTTATTGCGCTCATCGCACGTAAAATCGGTCGCAAACCGCCAGATGCTTTTAAAACCTTCGGCTACCGACGCAGTGAAACCATAGCGGCTTTGATTAACTTGGTCACGCTGATTATCGTTGGTCTCTACCTCATCTACGAAGCTATAGGTCGGTTTTTTGCCCCACAGCCCATTGAAGGATGGACAGTGGTCGTGGTGGCGGGAATAGCCTTGATTGTAGATGTCGTCACGGCCTTGCTCACCTACACAATGTCTAAGAATAGCATGAATATAAAGGCGGCATTCTTGCACAATGTGTCGGATGCGCTGGCCTCCGTCGGTGTTATTATTGCCGGAACATTAATCCTTCTGTATGACTGGTATTGGACAGATACTGTACTGACGCTGATGATTGCTGGTTACGTGCTATGGCAGGGCTTTAGCATGCTACCTAAAACCATTCACTTGTTAATGGAGGGCGCACCAGAAGGAGTTTCCATCACTGATATAATCAATGTCATGGAGCAAGTGGACGACGTTGTGAGTGTTCACCACGTACATGTCTGGGAAATTGCCGAACATTCAACTGCATTGGAAGCTCACGTTGTCATCAAGAAGGCTAGCCTGCCCGAAATTGAACGAGTGAAGACTGATTTAAAACGTGTACTTCATGAGCGATTCAAAGTCAGCCACTCGACACTTGAAATGGAGCTAGACGGCAGTGTTTGTATCGACACCAGGCAGGCCGACAGTCATCGCAGCGAAGCATAAGCCTGCTTTGCGCTCACCGCTGTTGCTAGACAGTTATCTCGATATCAACGGAGTGAACTTGCGACATCACTCGTTGGCGCTATGTCTTCGACCAGAGACATGCTAGCGGCATGTGGCCAAAGCAGCTCGTCACGAGGAGATCAGGCTAGGTCGTGGCACCTTCGGCAGGCTGCCGCGACGAGCAAGCCCCGCCAGTCGCTACCGCCGCGGACGCTCAGAGCCAGCGGCGGACTCGTGCACGGTAGCGGGCAAATGATTCGCCGAACAATGTTTCCAGCGCCCACTCTTCGGCTGGGATCTGGAAACGGTTCATGTACAGCACGAAAGCAACTACGCCAAGCAGGGTTAGAGGCGAGGCCAAGACCAGCGCCCAAGCCGCCAGGATAATGGCAAAGCCTAAGTACATGGGGTTGCGGCTGTACCGGTAGATGCCAGCCTCCACTAATGCAGAAGCCTGCTGCGGCTGCAATGGATTAACCGTAGTACGCGCGCGGCGAAACGACAGGACGCCGGCGAGGCACACGCCGAGCCCCAGGAGCAGTATTGGCAAAGCGAAGGTCAGGCGCGCGGTCCATGCCAGTTCGAAACCCGGCAATTTGGTTCCCGACAAACCCATCAGCACAGCGATCAGGCCGGCCACGAGCAGCGGTGGCACGCGGTTTTCCAGCGCGCTCATAGTGTCATTCTCGTGCCTTGGCCACTTCGCTGTTCACCAACTGGCGCAGCGGCTCCGGGCCAAACTCGCTGAGCGCACGACCATTGACAAAAAAAGTCGGCGTGCCACGAACCCCAACGGCTTTAACGTCCTGCATGTCCGTTTCCAGCACGGCGTTGACGCCAGGCGTATGCATGTCCTGGCGGGCCTGTTCCAAGTTCAAACCGACGCGCTCTGCAGCAGCCCATGCCTGCGTTACCTTGGGGTCGTCGTGCCAACCGGGTTGGGCTTCCAGCACAGCCCCCAACACTTGTTCATGGAGATTTTGCTTACGCGCCGCCTCCAGCATTCGCGCCACCTCTTCGGAGCCTTGATGGAACAGTACATAGCGCAGCACCAAACGCACGTCTTCCGGGTTCTCGGCGAGGATCTGCTTCACATAGGGGTGGAAGGCGCGGCATGCCTCGCAGGAAGGGTCAAAGAATTCGACGATGGTCACTGGCGCTTGCGCCGGGCCGAACACTGGTGAGTGGAAGCGAACCAACTGGCCGCCGTTCTGTTTGGGTTGTGTCGCGGTCTCTTGGGCTGTCGAACCGGGAGCCTGGGCCTGTTGAGGCGATTGCGAGGGGGAATAGAAGAATGCGGCGGCAGCAAAGACGGCCAGGATCACGACACTGACGATCAGGACCACGGAACGGCGATTCATGGGGTGGTTCTCCGACGGATGATTATGAGCAGGATGGCGATAAGGATAAAAGCGAACAAGGCGAGTGCCGGCAGGGGCACCACGCCGAAGAGGGTCATTCCGGCGCCTGAGCAGGATGGACCAGTGGCCGTGCAGGGCTGGATCGGCTGTGGAATCAGCCCTGCATAGAGCAGCGTGTGAACAAATGCCAGTGCCGCACCGATAGCGGTCAGCGGCAGGGCATAGTGCCAGACGGTGAAATCCGAGCGGTAGCAGGCGATGGCCAGGATCACCGCCAGCGGAAACATGAAGGCACGCTGGAACCAGCACAACACGCAGGGTGCCTGGCCCATCACCTCACCAATGAACAGCGCGGACAGGGTCGATACCAGTGCGACCAGCCAGGTTAGCAGCAGCAGGTTCCAGGGCATGCCTGAAGGTTGAGGATTCATTGCGGTTAACTCCTGGCGATGGCGAGCACTTGCCTCAGACCCGCCATCCAGTTATTTCGAAACATCATGCATCCTCTTATCGGCAGGACTTGTTAGGACCGTTGCGGACTTCGCCCAACGGCAAAGCGAAAAGCAACCAGCCTCAACGCTGGGTTAAATCCGATGCCAGTGGGAGAATGTCGCCCTTGCGCAACAAGGGAAGATATCAGATGTCGCGGGACTGGCTGGAAGAACACCAGATAGCATTTTATTTCGCGGCGGTGGTGGCCGCTGCCATTGCAGGCCTGAGCTCTGCGCAATTCACCGGACTGACGGCCATGGCCATCACACCGGCGATTGCCGTGCTGATGTATGCCATGTTTCTGCAGATTCCTTTTTTGGAGCTGCGAGAAGCTTTTGCCAACCGCCGCTTCGTCGGTGCCTTGTTGCTGGCCAACTTCCTATTGGTGCCATTGATGGTGTGGCTGGTGACGTGGCCGCTCTCATCGAACAAGGCCTTGTTGGTCGGCGCGCTGCTTGTCCTGCTGACGCCTTGTATCGATTACGTGGTGGTCTTCACCCACCTGGGCAAAGGGGACTCTCGTCTGGTGCTCGCGGCGACGCCATTGCTGCTGTTGCTCCAGCTTCTGCTGCTGCCCCTCTACTTGCGGCTAATCCTTGGCCCCGAAGCCGGCACAGTGATCGAGCTGTGGCCCTTCGCAGAAGCCTTCCTGTTACTGATCGTCCTACCCTTGGTAGCGGCTGTGCTCACCGAATTTGGCGGACGCCGATCTCTGCTGCTTCGCGCATGGAGCGCAGGTTGGGCCTGGCTGCCAGTGCCTGCAATGGCCCTGGTTCTAATCGTGGTGGTGGGTTCGCAGATCGCGGCTGTCGTGTACCAACTCGACATCCTGGCGCCGTTGCTTCCGGTATACGGAGCGTTTCTACTACTCGCTCCGGCCCTCGGCGTACTCAGCTCCCGGCTATTTGGCTTGGAGGCTTCTGCCGCACGGGCAGTGGCCTTTAGCTCAGGCACTCGCAACTCGCTTGTAGTGCTTCCCCTGGCCCTAGCGCTCCCGGAGTCCATTCGCGCGCTGGCCGCGGCGGCTGTGATTACTCAGACACTCGTAGAACTGATTGGTGAATTGATCTACTTACGGGCGATTCCAGCCATGGTCAGAAACAGTTGAGCCTCGTCGAAATCGGCGAGAGCGCTCATGCCTCGTGCTGTGGAGCAAGATTGATCAGCGGCGCAATGATGAGCTGAGCGGAGCGCGCCCAAGAAACCAGTGCCTCAAGATCCATCTGTAGAGATTGGGCTTCTGTCCAGATACAAGCACTCTCGGCAGGCACCGTAAGAGCGATGCCCTCAACTATCGTCAGAGCCATCGCATGCAATCTCAGTAGCTCGTCGCGAATGGAGGTGATTCCACCCAGTTCCACCAAGCAGACGTCCAAGCGATCAACCAGCCGGAGCAGTTGAGAGGTGTCGAAGCTGTCGCGCAGGTTTTCCAACGCCACGGCGTCCACTTCGCCGTACGGTGTAAGGCGGAAGGATGCGGGAGGAATGTTGATCATGGCGTTTTCTCGGTATCTAGCTGGCTAGGTCTGATCACCCGCAGCGAGCCGGCAGCTTGTTGGAACACCGAGTCCTTGATCCAGGGCTCCGGTGGCCGGTTTAGCTTGAGGTTGAATTCGCCGAAGCGCTTGAGGTTGCTGGTCAGGTAGAGTGGTTGGGCCCCCTTCAGCATACATAGCGGAACTGGTGTAGACGACTAGCCCTGAGCTAGGCCTTGGGCTTTCAAGCAGCTCCAATGATCGGCACTGAAGTGCTAGGGAGCGGATTACTTCTAAAATTCTGGCTAACACGCTCACACTTAAAAACGCTTCTGGATATGCTGGAAAAAGGCAAGCCAAGCAGGCGAAAAATTGACACTAACTACTTTCAATACAATGGTTATTTCTTGGGATATAACTCTTCTAAAGATAATGCCGGTAAATACGGATTTGAAGAAAGCCCTGCTGAAATCAAGCAAAAAGTGAAAGAGCTTTTACTAATCTAGCTCGGTCGAACAAACTAGGTCTATTGCTCGTTGAGTGATCGTCTCTGAGCATTTTAACTGCTGCCGTTGCTGGCAGCCATGAGTCAAAAATTGCACTCAACGACAGGCAGCTTTTGGCCGACAGGTGCCTGTCGTCACCGGCTGCAATCGGCCGAGGCTGTGTAAAAACGTTTTCGAGCGCGACAGGTACTCAAAACCGGACTGGAAATCGCGCATCTGGGCGAAATCCACATCTGCTGAGGTGCCGAAAAATTTCAGATTTCACGTAGACGCGCGCACTTCAATTTTGACGAAGCGTTTTTACACACTCTGGGCCAAAAGCAGGCATTAGATGTGACCACGGCACTCGAGGTGATTCAAAACTGCTCTAGACGTTCGTCTTCAGCTGATAGCCATATGGACAGCACACACCACCCAAGGTACGGTTCATTTGCCATGGTAATACGCCATTATCAAGCGATGCCTAGAGGGATTTAGAGTGCACGTTAAAGCCATCAAGCTGATCAACTTCAAAAAATTTCGCGACGAACTTCTAGAATTCAACGACGACGTCAATATTTTCGTCGGCGACAACAATGCTGGTAAAAGCACAATCTTGGAAGCGTTAGAAATTGTGCTCAATTACAATCATCGTGGACGGCCCTTCAACGGCGAGTTCTCCCCTGATCTTTTCAATCAGGATGCCGTCACGCGGTTTCTCGCCTCTGACTTGAGCTCCAAGCACCTGCCCAGCCTTATCATCGAAGCCTACATTGACGGTGTGCCTGAGTACCGAGGCTCGAACAACAGCCTCAAGGCTGACGCCCAGGGCGTCTTGGTACAAGCCTGTTTCGACCCGTCGCTGGAGGCCGTATACGAGAGCCACCTGCTGACCAAGCCGAACATCACCAGCATTCCGATCGAATTCTATAAGGTGGAATGGCTCGATTTCGGTTGGAATCCGATAAAACCGATCGCTAAGAAGTTTAAGGCGCTGTACATCGACCCCACACGTATCCACCCAACCATGGGGAAGAACCAGTACATTTCGAGCATTCTCAACACCGCATTGGCGAAGGAAGAGCTCGTCAAGCTGACCCTCAATTATCGTGAAAACCTGCAGGTGTTTAACAACTCCGGGGAGGTCAGGACGGTCAATGCCAGCCTTGATGCGGGTCACCTTATCACCGATAGCAAGCTCACCATTGCAGCAAGTACGTTACCTGCGGGCTCCATCCAGACCGGCCTACAGCTTGAGGTCGATGATGTGCCTTTTCACCTCATCGGCAAGGGTGAACAGAGCAATGTGCAGATTAAACTGGCCATTCAGAACAAATCCCACGACATCGATCTGGTGATGATGGAAGAGCCCGAAAATCATCTATCTCACACCAATCTGAACAAGCTTGTGCACTACATCGAAACCCAGCGAGGAGACAAGCAGCTGTTCCTGACCACCCACAGCTCGTATGTGTTGAACAAGCTGAGTATCGACAAAATTTGCCTTGTGCAGTCAGGGTACAAAAGGCTGCACACGCTAGACGCTAAAGTGGTGAAGACCCTCAAGCGTCTTCCTGGCTACGACACCTTGCGGGTGGCACTGTCGGGCAAGGTCATCCTGGTCGAGGGGCCGTCGGACGAACTGGTGCTCAAGAAAATCTACCAACGAAAACACAACCGACTGCCTGAGCAGGACGGGATAGATATCATCGTGGTACGCGGTGTAGGTTTCAAGACGTTCATCGAAGTCGGTAAAGAGATCGGCACCAAGATCCATGTGCTCAGGGATAATGACGGCGACTATAACGGTAACGTTGTACAAGGACGTCTGGAATACGCTGCGTTTCCTAACATCAAGCTGTACTCGTCGATGAACGACGCCGAATTTTCGCTTGAGCCAGCGATGATTTATGCCAACGCAGTTGACATTAAAACCCTTGACGCTTTCGCAAAGGAAGTCTTGTCGACGGAAACCTTCAATATCTACAACGCAGAGGTCTCTCTGGAGGATCGAAGGGAAAATTTGATCCGTTGGTTCAAGAGCGTAAAGGGCAACGGTAAAGGCGCTCGCAAGGTCGACTCTGCGGTCAAACTGTTCGATGGCGCACTGGACTTCAAGTACCCAGCCTTTCTAGACGAGGTGCTCGATTTTGCCTAACGAACTCTGGGTCGCAGGCGCCGGATCAGGGAAAACGCACAAGATCATTACTGAAGCCATTGAGACCATCAAGGCTGGTGGACGTGTGCTTGTAGTCACCTATACAACCAATAATCAGGCAGAGTTGCGCTCTCGTTTTGTTGAGTTGTACGGTGCTAGCAGTGAGCACTTCGTCGTCAAGGGGCTGTTCTCTTTTTACCTGGAAGATATGGTGCGTCCCTATCAGAGCGAGGTATTTCCAGATCGGATCACGACTATCTCGTTCACTGAGAACAACCCTCACTTAATATCAGGTACAACCTACTACATTGAAGGCAGAGCTGAAAAATCGGAAGATGGCACGATCAATCCACTGCATTACCTGACGCCCTGCAAAACAAAGGCGTACTCCGGGTTTTTGGCAAAGCTTGCGACCCTCATTGCGAAACTATCCAAAAATGCCCCTGCCAAGCGGTTGAAGGAGATTTATCAAAGGGTCTATTTTGATGAAGTGCAGGATTTGGTCGGTTGGGACTACGACGTGATCAAATCACTCAACAAGGTCATGGTCGACTCGATCTGTTGTGTGGGCGACTTTCGACAGACAATCTACACAACGACGTTCGGCCATAAGGCTCCGCAGACGCCTCAACAGAAGGTCGATTACTTCGTCGGGAAAATGAAGTTCGAAAAGCATTCGATGCCGAAGAATCGCAGGTGCATACAAGAAATCTGCGACCTCTCCGACACGATCCACCTGGGGCTGTATGACAAGACGGTAACAGGTGTCGAGAAAGTGCCAGACGAAATATCGCATCACCATGGCACCTTCATAGTGAAACAATCTCAGGTGAGCGATTACTTGGCAGCGTTTCAGCCTCAAGTACTGCGCTGGTCGTCCACCACCGGCACTGGATACCTACCGGGTAACCTTATCTGTTATACGTTCGGTTCCTGCAAAGGCTTAGGCTTTGATCGAGTGCTTGTGATCCCGTCAGATAAACATCTGAAGTTCATTGGCGGAAATGCCAAAGTGTTCGACAAGGATAAGACGGAGGAGTCGCGAAACAAGCTATACGTCGCGATTACCCGCGCGCGCTATAGCCTGGCCTTCCTCGTCGAGGATAAGAAGGTGAAAGGGCTCCCTTACCCCATATGGGATGGCTCTGGCGCGCTCAATGCAGTGATCGAAAAGTGAGGCGGAGAGGCTGACGACTCATGTTGAGTGACGAGAAGCCGCCTCTCCCCGCGGACATTTCAGGAGCAATACCATGACGATGGCCCATGAGCGCACCCGTAGCGTTGTTCAAACACGGGACTTCCTACAGGAGCTGGCTAGGGACACGAGCCTTCCTGAAAACGTACGGTACCAAGCAAATAATCTACTTCGGCATTACCCGACAGCAGAAGCCGTCTGGTTGGCTGGTCGAGTGGAAGAGCGATCCAAGCAAGAGCTTTCCCTATTGGCCGACAAGCATGGACCTCTACATCCGGTGTTAGTCAGCTGGCTGTTAAATGATCCGATGTTTTCGGATCACGGAGCCAGCTGAGCCGGGGCGCAACACTGGCAAGAGGATCCCCCTCGTCAGGTGTTCAAGGGGCAGATGCTGGCTGTGGCCTTGATGTCCATCATGCCGTTTAAATAGGCCCCGTTTATCTCTGAGCGGCCCGAAGGGAGCCGTGCACTGGGCGTGATTGACATACCGCCGTGCCGTAACAGCTTCCCTCGTATCTATAATTGGTGGCTCAGCTAGGAGCCATCATGAGTTTGTTGCCGATTGAATCTGTTTTGCCCGCTTTAAGAGATGCCTTGTCTGCACGTAATGAAGTTGTACTTGAGGCAGCGCCGGGGGCAGGCAAAACAACGCGAGTACCAATAGCGCTGCTGGAAGAGCCTTGGCTGGCCGACCAGACTATTGTCATGCTCGAACCACGTCGACTAGCTGCCAGAGCCGCAGCTGAGCGACTGGCGAGCGAGCTGGGAGAAAGCGTTGGGCAAACAGTCGGCTATCGAATTCGCTTGGAGAGTAAGGTCGGACCACAGACTCGAATTGAAGTAGTGACTGAAGGCATTCTTACTCGTCGGCTTCAAGACGATCCTGCCCTAGATGGCGTTGGGCTGCTCATATTTGATGAGTATCATCTGCGTAGTCTCGATGCCGATCTGGCGTTGGCCTTGTGTCTCAACGGCCGTGAGTTGTTGCGCGACGAACCGCCGCTGAAGGTGCTGCTGATGTCCGCCACGCTGGAAGGCGAGCGCCTGTCGCGCCTGCTGGACGAGGCGCCTGTGGTACGCAGCGAAGGTCGCATGTATCCGGTGGAGCAGCGTTGGGGGCGGCCGAGTCAGATCGGCGAGGCGCTCGAACCCCGGGTGGTACAGACCATGCTCCAGGCCCTGGCCGATGAACCTGGCAGCCTGCTGGTGTTCCTCCCCGGCCAGGCGGAGATTCGCCGCGTCGCCGAGCAGTTGGCCGAGCGCCTCGCTGGCCGGTCAGAGATCCTGCTCTGCCCGCTCCACGGTGAACTGGACCTCGCTGCCCAGCGCGCGGCCATCGAGCCGGCACCGGCGGGCAAGCGCAAGGTGGTGCTGGCCACCAACATCGCCGAGACCAGCCTGACCATCGATGGCGTGCGCGTGGTGGTGGACGCGGGCCTGGAGCGTGTACCGCGCTTCGACCCGGCCAGTGGCATGACTCGCCTGGACACCCAGCGTATTTCCCGCTCCTCCGCGACCCAGCGTGCCGGCCGTGCCGGCCGTCTGCAGCCGGGTGCCTGCTACCGGCTCTGGTCTGAGGCCCAGCATGAGCAACTGGCCGCCCACGGGAGCGCGGAAATCCTCCAGGCCGACCTTGCCGGACTGGCGTTGCAACTGGCGCGCTGGGGGATTGGTGATCCCAATGAACTGGCCTGGCTCGATCCGCCGCCCACGGCTGCCTACGCCCAGGGCCGTGACCTGCTGCAACGCCTCGGCGCACTGGCCGACGATGGCAACTTGACCCGCCATGGCCAGGCCATGGCCGAACTGCCCGCCCATCCGCGCATTGCCCACCTGCTGTTACGTGGCCACGCCCTGGGACTCGGCGGCCTGGCCTGTGACCTCGCCGCCCTACTGGGCGAGCGCGACATCCTGCGTGGTGGCGGTGCCGACCTGCACAGCCGCCTCGCCTTGCTGGCCGGTAACGACAAGGCAGCGCGTGGCGCTCGTGGCGGCGTGCAGCGTGCTCGCCAGCTGGCGCGGCAGTTCCGTTCCTACCTGCGTGGCCCGGCCAGCGAGCCGGTGGCCGATCCGGATCACCCGCGCTGGCTCGGCTGCCTGCTGGCGTTCGCCTACCCGGACCGCATTGCCCAGCAACGTCGTGCCGGAGGGGCCGATTATCGGCTGGCCAATGGCCGTGCAGCCACCTTTGGCGAGCCGGATGCGCTGATGAAGGAGCCCTGGTTGGTGATCGCCGATCTCGGTAGCCGCCAGGGCCAGCGTGAAGAGCGCATCTATCTCGCGGCCGACCTTGATCCCGCACTGTTCGACGGCCCTCTGGCCGAACAGGTAAGGTGCCAGGACCTGCTCGACTGGGAAGAGCGCGAAGGTGTGCTGCGCGCCGAACGTCAGGTGAAAGTGGGTGAGTTGGTGCTGGCCCGCGAAGCCCTTGCCGAACTGGATGACGAGGCCCGCTCGCGTGCGCTGCTCGGTCTGGTGCGACGCAAGGGGCTGGAGCTGCTGCCGTGGAGTGCGGAGCTGCGCCAGTGGCAGGCGCGGGTGGCGCTGCTGCGCCGACTGGACCTGGCCGACACGGGCAGCAGCGAATGGCCAGACCTCTCCGACGCGGCGCTTCTGGCCAGCCTGGAGGAGTGGCTGCAGCCCTGGCTGGGCAAGGTCAGCCGCCTCAGCCATTTCGCCAACCTCGACCTCGCCGGCATCCTCCATGGCCTGCTGCCCTGGCCGCTGCCGCAACGCCTCGACGAGCTGGCGCCGCGTACGCTGGAAGTGCCCTCCGGCTCGCGCATCCGCCTCGACTACAGCGACGAGATGCCGGTTCTCGCGGTGCGCCTCCAAGAGCTGTTCGGCCTCGCCGACACTCCGCGCATCGCCGGTGGCCGTCAGGGCGTCAAGCTGCACCTGCTGTCCCCGGCCCAGCGCCCGGTGCAGGTCACCCAGGACCTGGCGAGTTTCTGGCGCAATACCTACGCGGAAGTGAAGAAAGATTTACGAGGTAGGTACCCTAAGCATTACTGGCCTGAGGACCCGCTTGTGGCCCAGGCTACAGCTAGAGCTAAGCCGCGAAAATCGTAGGCTGTTGCTCAATGCGGGCGTGTGAACCGGAACCCAGTGTTGCCTCGAGAGCAACGCAGGTTGGCTCTCTGTTGAGTGTGCCAGTCAACCGGCGTACTAGGGCCGTGCGAGTTTTACCGTATTGCCATTCGTAGAGTCGACGTGCCCGTTTTTTGCAGATTTCGGCCCTTTGTAAATGTGTGCTCCGGAACTTAAGCGACGGTTCACCCTTGACACCCTAGTGGAGGATCATAGATGTCGTGGACTTTGGCGGCATCGACCATGCATTCCTGGTTGATCACAACGGCCAAGTGATCTTCAGCCTTGACAAGGGTCAGGTGATGACGAACCTCAAGGACATCTATCCGGACAGAGCCCTACGGATTGAGTCGGGCATTCAGGATGCCACCTTGCACGGGCAGGAGCGGATTGTCTCTTTCGCCCCAGTGAACGACCGGTAAACGTCGTCGTCATTAGACACGCGCTTTATGGACGCTTCGGCAGTGAAGCGAGTTGTATCGCAACATTCAAAGGTGGTTATGCCAATGCTCCCAGCTTTTGACTGACTCCGTATTCTCTTCCTCTTCCTCTTCCTTTGTCTCTTTCTTGAGATCTTCTTGCCGAAGTTGCTTTAGCTTCTCCAGTTCACGCACGTACTCGTCAACTGGCATACCATTTTTTAATGCGTTCAGAAGTAGCTCCTCGGCCTGGTCATATATACGGTTAGTCCTGATTATATGGGCAGATGAAACGATGTCTTCGTATCCATCAAGTTTGGCGAATGCAAGATGAATATACCGTTCTACCGAGAGGGGATCTTTGTGGCCAGTCCACAGCATGACGTCGTAAAGAAACTTTTTGCTATTAAGCAGGGCGCTTCTGAAGTCGTCCTTTTGCTTGAACTTGTGTCTTTTGATTAGGAGTACGAAAAGATTGGTGATGAAAGCATGGCGGAACATGTGTGCACAGACTTTTTCTTCGATGCCGGCGTGACTTCTAAGTTGAATCATTTCATTCGTAATACTGCAGGCACCGAGCGGCTTACCAGTCTTTTCTTGAACAAAGAGTCTGTCGTGATCCGTGTCCTTGAAGTTGCGAAGAGATATTCTGCGGGCAAACTGAATATATTTCTTAGCTTCGCTTAGTACCACTCTTGAAATCGGGATAAAACGCTCGGAATAGGTTCCACGTTTCAAGGTTCGCAGACGTAGCAATGGGAACGACATGTTCATGGCATTACGTATGTCCGAAACGGTAATTTCAATTATCTCGCTGCGTCGAGCGCCCGTATGCTCAAGCAAGGAAATCACCAGATTCCGTCGAAGTTGAAGGTGTCTCGATGGGTGGATTTTGTTTGCTGAATCTCGCAAAAGCTTTATATGTTCGCTCGGGATCGGATCGCGCGTGTGGTAGCGCGTTCCAGATACATGAAGAGAGTGGTGATGCAGATAACTCCGCTTTATCGTTCTTCCTGAGCGCGTTGTGATAGTAAATGTTTTCATTACGGCGCGGATGGTTCCATTCTCTGATACAAATGCATCGTCGCCATAAAGACGTCCTACGAATTGCAAAAAATCTAGACAGATCCTACCAATTGCTAGGAGTGTAGTTTCGGTGCGCCTATTTACAGTGGGATCGTTGACAGATCGCTCCTTTCTTAATTCGTCAATGAAGTCTGAGAACTGTTGGTCAGACAGTCCTATAAAGTCAGTTCGGTATCTGAAGCAGTAGCGAACTAGTGGGCTTATTTTGGATGCATACTCCCCAATGCTTCCGCCTTTACCGCCGTGCCTTGATAGGCCTTTTCCACCTCGGCCAGGGCGGTCACGTAGTGCGAGCATGTAGAGATTTGCGACGTTATTGGGCGTGCCATCAGGCCAACAGCAAAACGGCAGGCCAGAACCATCTTTTGTTATAGTACTTCCATGCGCATGGTAGCTAAAGAGTGTTAGCTCTTTAAGTGGTTTAAATAGTTGTTGGCGAAGGTGGTTTGTCACTTGCGATACTCCTCCAGTCGCGTAACTCGCCCGTCTCCGGAAGAAGGGGAGGGGGGGGGTGGCTGTTCTGGAGGGAGGCTCAGTAGAGCAGTAAGTGCCTGAACGGCATCGCTTGCCCGCTTTTCAAGTAGAGCGGGATCTAGATTGCTACGTATATTTCTTAACTCGTTAATTGCCAGGCTTAATCCCTGGAGGAGGACCATGTTGGCGCAGCGCTGCTTATCAAGTCTCTCCTCTAGTTCAGTTACTAGTCGCGAAAGTCCGGACTTAGTGCGTTTTGTTGAAGTGGCCTCTTTGCTGCCATTGACCTTCTCAATGGCCCTCAATGCCGCTAGGCGGAGGGTATCAAGTTCCTTAAATCCTCCCTTGAACTGTAAGTTGGCGTGAGATTTTAAAGTGTTGATGCTCATTGGGGATTTTGACTTTATAGCCCCTGAGTCCTCGAAATTGAATTCGAGCTTGGCTAGCGCTCCTTGGCTTCTGAGAGCCTTTAGAATGTTCTCGTTTTTGGAAAAATAGTCAGGATTACGGTAGATTAGCTTTAAAAGTTCACTGGTTATTAATGTGGCGCTAGCATGTGGCTCTAGGTCGGAGATTTTTTTCATTTAGTCTGTGCTCTGAATTTTTACTACCACGCGCATATGTTGGCCGGTTTCGTCTGTGAAAAACTCTGGCTCAATCTGGACTTTCCCTGTCTTTATCATGTCGGTGATTGCGTCTTCAAGTTCAGCAGTGTCTACTAGAGCAAAATTATCTGTGTTGTAACGAATTTTTAGTATTTCGGCTAGATCTTCGTAAGCAGTGATATCGCCATTATGCAAGCTTTCTGCTATGAACTGAGCCTTAGCGCTACGCAAAACTGCACCATCAGTGGACTCAGTAATGTAATTCCAAACATGCTGCATGTCGGTGTGCCCGAGCATCCACTGCAGTGTCTCCAGTCCTCCAAAACTGCTCGAGTGGAAGAATACCATGGAGAAAAAGCGTCGAAGTTGATGTTGTCGGATATAGTACCTTTCTCCTTTTGAATTTAGTGGTAGTTCGAAATAATCGCACAACAAGTCTAGGTTTCTATTGTAGGCATACATTGTTTGCTGACTAAGCCCGGCATTTCCGAGGAGTCCGGGGGGGGCAAAGAGGCTAGTCATTTCAGTTATGAATCCGCTTTTTAAAAGTCTCTGCTGCATGGAAATTAAGTTTTTAATCATTTTTACGGCAATGGGTTCGATTGGGCGTGCTTGGCGTTGTCTTATGCCGAACAGGTTGGATGTGCTTTTTCTATTTAAGAAGATCAACCATCTTTCGCTTTTATCTAGGCAGTCAGTCGAGTGCAAATCGAGCATTTCTCCTATTCGGCGAGCCATGATTGTTCCAACTACCATCTGGACACATCCAATATAGATGCGTAAGCACTCAATCAGTCCCACATTATTTCTGAGTTCTATGAAGTAATTTGACTGCTTTCTCAGTGCGCCGTGCCTAATAGACACCGTTTGACATACAAGCCCAAGCTTCCTAATTCCCATGTCGATAAGCTCAGGGGGCATAATGTCTTGTAACTCTCCATTGGTAAGTTGCGTAGGGGCAATTCCATTGAGGTTGCAATGCTCTGCCATGCGGCAGAAACCTTCTATTAGAAGTTCTCCATACTTGAAATGGTACTCGATTGATTTTCTGAAGGCGTCTCTCACTATTGGGTACGGCAGCGTCCGAAACCGAGCAGCTTCAGAGAGTGATGGTTCATAATCAAGTATCTGCTTCAGCTCTGATACTTCGGGAGCTGGAAGCCCAATTTCATGAAGAATTCCAAGGTTGTATGTTAAAAATCTGTAGGCGCGAAATGGACCGGATGTCATTGCTTCATGGTCACCTGTCCTGACCGATGAACCGGGATACTCTCTCGATATTATTTCTCTCTCATTATCAGTATAGAATTCTAATGAGCTTAATGTTTTTAGTTTTAGATGCCCGCCTTTCAGTGTGTTGGCATAAAGCGATTTCGCTAGCTGCAAGGTGTTAGGGGTGCGGACTCCAGCAGTTGATCTTTTTTTATAATATCCATGCAAATGCAAGGCAGCTCTTGCATAAGGTATTAAATCAAAAGGTATTTCCAGGTGATGCTCATCTAGTTGTTCGTCAGTCACAATGCGCATTCGTGGATATTGATCTAGAATGCTATCGAGTTCGATAGAACTGGAAGTGTTTATTAAGCTTAAACAAAATTTGCTGATAGTCTTGGTCCACTCGTAAACCGACTCTTCCGAACCGTTGACGCTTGAGAAGACGTCTAGCATTCTCTTCATGTGATGGCTGTTGATTCCAGCCAATCCGAATCTGGATAGCTGATATTCTTTTGCATTCAGAAGAATGTAATCGGCAACGTGAATGGCCCTGTTAAACATCGTCATCTGTGCGGCTAGTGAACCTAATTCGATCGCCGATCCTCGAACAGAACGTGTAGATGTTGTTAAAAAATACTTTAGCCCGTCTAGTAATGGCTTGTTTTTTTGGGCAAGCAGAGAAGTTTCGTCGTCTAATGTAATGTCCCAGTTGATCGTGTTGGGGGTCGCAAAATTGAAATCATATTTCCATATGTGCAAGTCGAAATCACTCAGCAACCAACTTGATTTTTTGTATTCTGTCCTAGGGTCGGTGTAGAACGCTTTTAGGAAGTCTAGCTCTGCTGGTAATTCAACATTCATATATCAACTTCTCCATTCTGCGGGGGTTACACCTCTGCTCGGCGACATAAAGGTGGTCTTTCAGTAGTGCGTCATTATCCCTTCTGATCTCGGCAACAACGGCCTTCGTTAGATCTGCCCAGTATCGTGCTACTCCTGTCACTTCTTCGGGTCGTTCCGCTGTAGCCACTGCTTTCTCTAATGATACGAGGGCGGTCATTATCCCTGGATCCACTGAGATGTAGACCTCTGAGTACTGATTCGCTGAATAGGGTTCAGTTGTTTGAGTGTTCTCCGGGTTGACCAGGTGGTCAGGGATGTCTTTTAGTGCATGGTTCTTAAGAAATAGATTTAACTCTTCCATTGTCTCGAAGTCTGCGGCCTCTATGAGGAAGCTGCTATCTTTCATCGCGTCACAGATTAAGCCGCGCTGAAAAATTCTTATCCAGCGGGCTTGGAAGAAGGCTAGTATTGACTCCGGCAGGTAGTGAGAAAGTTGCAGGCAGTCGTGGTTTGCGTGGCCGAGCGCTTTGGACATGGCTTCGACGCTTTGGGTTTTTAAATATACCTCTACCCCACATGAGGCTCGAAGACTAGAAAGGGTGACTCGAGATAAGAAATTTTTTAGTTCAGTACCCCTCAAGGAAGTATGATTTGAAAATTGTTGTGCAAGTCGTTCAAAAATCCGTGTGTGTTTATCGAATAGCGCTTTGTTCCAAGTCGGAATTACAGCGCTCCGCGGGTGACCGAAACCCTTCCCGCAGGTCAGGAATAACTCCTTCCATCGGCTGTCGCCAATTCCCTTGAGATATTTTCTTAACGGTGCTGTGATCTTTATTACTTCGAAGATTCGCTTTGTTGAGTTCGCGTTTAGTTGTATTTTCTGCTCGCTTAGCTTTCCACCTCTTCTATCCTTGAAGCCGACCAACTGATACCCGGTGTCGGTTTTCACAAAGCCGGATCTTCTACCTTTGTCGTCATACAAACGAAAATTCTTAAGGAAAGATTCTGTGATCTCATTGTGCTCTGCTACCAGTAAGCATTGGTAGGGATAAAGAGTGCCAGCAGCCGGAAGTCCAAGTATATTTGCGACATCAGCAGATAATATGGTGTATCCGTATTGGTGTTCGAAGTCCATGCGCGAGGATGGAAAGCCGTTGCTTTGAAAAATCGCGCAAATTGATTCGTGATCGTAACTCCGACGCTGCCAGCCTTTTCGAGGTTTGATTTCCGAGGAGTTTATCCGTGTGGTTGCGAGTATACGAAGTTGGACTCTCGAGTAAAGTTCATTGGCTTGTTCTGTTGCCCAGGATTTTACGGTTTCGATGTCTTTGTGGATACTTTTGAATAATATTTCTATTGCCTCGTTATCAGTTATTTCGAGAGGGACTCTAGTGATAAGTTTTTCATGGATTTCCACCCCCTCATCAGACACGGACACTCTTGTTTGCGCTCTGTGTTGTTTGGGGCGGATGGGCCGTGGTAGTCCATCCCCAAAAGGGGTTGCCCAAACTCCTGATTGTATAAAGGCCTCTTCGCAGTTCGATATGAACCTGTTCCACGTTTTTATCTGGGTTGGTATATTTAGATTTTCTCTATATGCGGTTAAGAAGTGCTCCTTCATGAAGTGCAAAAAGAATGATTTTATATTTTCTGGGTTTTGGAAGGTTGTAGTTGGCCACTCCAAAGAGTTCTTCGATAAATAGCTGGCCAGCTTGTTGCACAATGTGGTGTTGCATCTTGCTTGCTTGGCCGAAAAAGTCTTCCATGTCCGGTAGTACTCTTCTGTAAACTCAGGGCCATGGGAGTGCCATAGTTCTCCCAGCGCGAGAAAACTTGGTACTCCTTTTAGGGAGTCGACTTGCCATCCGTTCCAATAGCGCAAGGCCAATGGGTTCAATTTTTTCTGCTGGGAATCCCAGAGTTCTTTCCCTTCTTCGAGGTCGGCCATCAAATAGTCGAAATTGGGCATGCCTGGAATTTCGTCGCGCAGACTTGTAAGTGTTTCTACGAAACGTCGAGCCCAGCGAATCCGAACAGGCTCTTTGCTATCGGCCAAAGTTCTTGATCGCAATGCACCGACAAAACCGATGATGATCGGCTCGCAGCTTCGACTCGACAGATGGACGTAGGAGAGTTCTGCCTCGATGAGTTGGAGGTAGCACTCGAGCAGCTTCAGCGGAACGTTAATCAACTCCGACGACGCGTGGGTTTGAAAGGCCTTGGCTAGGGGCTCCGAAATTTTTCGGAATGGATAGTTGGGTAAGAACAGGGTGCTGCTGATGATTGTCAACGAATTCTTGTCCTTGCTTTGGGGTGGAAGATCCCGTATTTGCTGGGTTTAGGTATCTAATGATAAATCCATGCGAATGGCAAAATGCGTGAGCGCAGCCTGGATGCCGATCTGGCCCTGGCGCTGACCCTGAACGCACGCGTGCTGCTGCGCGATGAGCCGCTCAAGCTGCTGCTGATGTCCGCCACGCTGGAAGGCGCGCGGCTCTCCACACTGCTCGACGAGGCGCCGGTGGTGCGCAGTGAAGGGCGGATGTACCCGGTGGCCCAGCGCTGGGGGCGCCCGTATCAGACTGGTGAGCGAATTGAGCCGCGTGTGGTTCAGACCGTGCTCCAGGCGCTCGATGAAGAGCCGGGCAGCGTGCTGGTGTTTCTGCCTGGGCAGGCCGAGATTCGCCGAGTGAACGAGATGCTGGCCGAGCAGCTGGCGGATCGGGGCGAAGTGATGCTCTGCCCGCTGCACGGCGAACTGGAGCTGGCTGCCCAGCGCGCAGCCATCGAACCGGCGCCGGCCGGCAAGCGCAAGGTGGTGCTGGCGACCAACATCGCCGAGACCAGCCTCACCATCGAAGGCGTGCGCGTGGTGGTCGATGCCGGGCTGGCACGGGTGCCGCGGTTCGATCCCGGCAGCGGCATGACCCGGCTGGAAACCCGGCGCATCTCTCGAGCCTCGGCAACCCAGCGGGCCGGGCGTGCGGGGCGATTGGAGCCCGGCGCTTGCTACCGGCTGTGGTCGGAAGATCAGCACGCGCAGCTGGCCGCCTATGGCGACGCGGAAATCCTCCAGGCCGATCTGGCCGGCGTGGCTTTGCAGCTGGCGCGCTGGGGTGTCGAACCGGATGAACTGGCTTGGCTGGACCGGCCGCCTGCCGCGGCTTACGCCCAGGCACAGGACCTGCTGCAGCGCCTCGGCGCGCTCAGCCGCAACGCCCGTGGCGGTTGGCAATTGACCGCTCATGGCCAGGCCATGGCCGAGTTGCCGGCGCACCCGCGTATCGCGCATCTGTTGTTGCGTGGTCAGGCGCTGGGCCTCGCGCCGCTGGCGGCCGATCTCGCCGCACTGCTGGTGGAACGCGATATCCAGCGCGCCAGCGAGCGCGGCGGCGCTGACATTTCCACCCGTCTCGGCCTGCTCGACGGCAGCGCCGGCCGGCATGCCGGTGCGCAGCGAGTGCGGCAGCTGTCTCGCCAGTTTCGTGGTTTGCTGCGCGGCTCTTCGAGCGCGGCGCCGACGGACCCCACCGACCACCGCTGGGTGGGCGCGCTGCTGGCGTTCGCCTATCCGGACCGGATCGCTCGTCAGCGACGTGACGGCGGTGGCGAATACCGCTTGGCCAACGGTCGCGCCGCAGTATTCGGCGAACCGGATGCCTTGATGAAAGAACCCTGGCTGGTGATCGCCGAACTGGGCAGCCGCCAGGGCCAGCGCGAGGAACGCATCTACCGCGCTGCGGCGTTGGACGCTGCGCTGTTCGACGAGGTGCTGGCCGAGCAGGTCAGCCAGCGCGACGAGCTGGAATGGGATGAACGTGAAGGCGTGCTGCGAGCCGAGCGGCAGCGGCGGGTCGGTGAACTGATACTCAGCCGCGAGCCCCTGCCAGGGTTGGATGACGACGCGCGAGGTTGTGCGCTGCTTGGGCTGGTGCGCCGCAAGGGATTGGAGCTGCTGCCCTGGACCCCGGAGCTGCGCCAGTGGCAGGCGCGTATCAGCCTGCTGAGAGCGCTGGACCTGGCCACTGGCGTTACCAGCGAGTGGCCGGATGTGGGCGATGAGGCCCTGCTGGCTCGGCTGGAGGACTGGCTATTGCCCTATCTGGGCAAAGTCTCGCGGCTGGCACATTTCGCCCAGCTGGATCTGAAAGCCATGCTCGCCACCTTGCTCCCCTGGTCGCTGCCACAGCGACTCGACGAACTCGCACCGGTCGCCATCGCGGTGCCTTCCGGATCGCGGGTGCGGCTCGATTACAGCGAGTCACCGCCGGTACTGGCGGTGCGCTTGCAGGAGCTGTTCGGATTGGGCGATACGCCACGTGTCGCCGGTGGGCGACTGCCGGTGAAGCTGCACCTGCTGTCACCGGCGCGCCGCCCGGTGCAGGTTACGCAAGACCTGGCGAGCTTTTGGGCGAACACCTACCTGGAAGTGAAGAAAGACCTGAAAGGCCGATACCCGAAACATTATTGGCCCGATGACCCGCTGGTAGCAGAGCCCACTGCCCGCGCCAAACCCCGCGGGACCTGATGGAACGGCGTCGATCCTTAGGCTTCACCAGAAGGACGGCCGTCTCCGGTCCCCCGCAAGCGTTCAGCTGCAGCCTGGACTCTACTTCGGCAGGCTCAGGTCTTCACCGGCTGCTGACATCTCGGCATAGGCTCGGTCTAGCGAATCGACGACGGCCTGACTGTCTTCCGTGTGGCGGGACACGATGAAGCGAATGGCGACCTTATGCAGCTCCACATGGGGAAGCGCCTCCATGCCGAGGCGATTCAGGGCCTGGCTCACCGGAACCTCGTAGTCGAGCAGATAGTCTGCACGGCGCTGTTTCAACATCTCCAATGCTGAGGTGTGGGTGGCCGTCCGGTGGAGGCGAATCTGCAGCTGCGGGTCGTGCAGCATCTGGTTCACCTGTGGCCAGTAGTTGTAGCCGCCAATGATGATGACGCCGCGTTTGCGCAGGCTGCTGGGCATGGTCGGGCGTGGGGTGTCGGGCCGGTGATAGAGGTTGAGGCTGATTTGGGCGAGGGTTTCCCGGCCCTCCAGCGTGTCGGCTTGCAGCTCAGGTTTGCCCGGCGCGCCGGGCCAGATATCGACAGTGCCGTTCTGCAGGGCCGCGTACAACCGGGCACTCGGCAGACCGCGGAATTGCGCCTGAAAACCTGCGTGGGCGAGTACGCGCCGAGTGAGATCGACCAGGGGGCCGTTGGGGCGCCCTTGGGCATCGCTGTAGATGGCTGGGGGAAAATCGTAGTAACCGACGGTCAGGGTTCTCGGCGCCTCGGACGAGGCAACGCAGGGCCCCGCCAGAGCCGCTGCAATCGGTATCCAGAATAATCGCTTCAAGGTAATTCACTGCCCCTTGTGGTTCGCGCGTAGGCAAAGCATGGGCGCCACGCGCCCGGCTGTCCAGAATGGACACTTGATCGCCGACACGCCGGCGCCGCGACCATGCCGCCAGCAGATAGAAAAGGCTGGCTATGCTGAGGCTAGAGCGTACCGTGCCTATCGGGAGCGGTTACCCGGATGACTCGATGGAGAGGTCTATGTATCGCAAGGTATTCACCAGCAAGGTGTTCGATCGCAAAGTGGTGTTGATCACCGGTGGCTGTGCCGGGATCGGCCGTGCGCTGGCCGAGCGGATGGCCCAGGCCGGCGCCAGGGTCGTGATCTTCGACCTCGATCAGAACGCCATTGACGGGCTGGTCCAGCACCTTACAGACCATCACAACGCCGATGCGCTAGGGCTGCGCTGCGATGTGTCGGATGCTGCGGCGGTGCAGCAGGCCATTGCGCTGGTGGTGGAGCGCTTCGGCGGTATCGACGTGCTGATCAACAATGCGGGTATTACTCATCGCAGCCGGGTCGCCGACACCAGCCTGGCGGTGTTCGAACGGATCATGGCGGTCAACTTTTACGGCGCGCTGCATTGCACCCAGGCGGCCTTGCCGAGCCTGATAGCCCGTGAAGGACAGATCATCGTGCTCAGTTCACTCTCGCAATACGCGCCGGTGCCAGACCGCGGCGCCTACAACGCCAGCAAACATGCGCTGCATGGATTGTTCGAAACCCTACGCAGCGAACTGACCGATACCGGTGTCAACGTGATGCTGGTGTGTCCGGGGTACACCGCGACGGATCTGCGCAAGAACGTGTTGATTGGCGATGGCTCTACCGCGCCACAGCCTGTTTTGACGGTGGGCCGCGTGGCGTCGCCGCAGGACGTGGCGGAATCCATCTATCAAGGCGCGTTGAAGCGGCGACGGTTGTTGGTGCTGTCGAACCTCGACTGGCGGGCTCGGCTGGTGGCGCGCTGCTTCCCGCGCACCTTCGAGCACCTGCTGTTGCCGCGGCTGGCCGGTGCTCGGACTTCATCCGGCGCGGGCTAGGCGGTCGGTGCGTCGCCGTAGAGTTCTTGAGCCAGCTTCATGTCCCAATAGGCAGCCTCGACCTTGTGGCCATCCAGGTCGCGCACGAAGCAGCCGTAGTAGGGCTCGCCATATTCTTCACGCGGGCCGGGTGCGCCTTCATCCGTGGCGCCGGCAGCCAGCGCGGCGCGATGAAACGCATCGACCGAGGCCTTGTCCGCTGCGAAGAAACCGATATGGGTGCCGTTCCCAATGCTGGCTGGTTGGCCGTCGATCGGCGTTTGCAGCCAGAACTCAGGGTATTCACGCCCCCAGGCGATCGCACCCGGATGAGCCATGATGCGCTTACACCCGAGCGTGCTGAGGGTCTGATCGTAGAAGGCAGCGGCTTCATCGAAGCGATTGCTGCCGAGGGATACGTGGGACAGGATGCTGGGGTTCTGGTCGGTCATCAGTGCGGCCTCCTTGACGGGTGGAGACCAAGCCTAGCTCGTCAAATCGCGGTCTGCCGCCTTGCCGATCAACGTTATTGCTTCTGATCGCCGCCCGGTTCGCTGCAAAGCATGAAGCAGCGGAACAGCACCACCGTCGCCAATAGCTGCACCAGCCCGACCACACTGTCGACCACCACGGCGAGCGCTCCAGGCGCTGTCTCCCCCGCCCAGAATTGTGCGGCCACCCAGGCTTCCAGAAGCCACAGCGGCACCAGCACGACGAGGATGCAGCCGAGAATCAGCAGAAAATGGCCGCGGGTCTGCAGGAAGCTTTCCTTCAGTGCTGCCAGCGGACTCAAGCCGCGCATCACCAACAGGTATTCGGCAAAGGCGATCTTGACCATGATCCACAGCCCCGGCAGCACGAACAGCGAGGCGCCGAGCATGATCAGCAAGGTGCCTAGCCCGGCCAGTACCGCCATCGACGGCCACAGCGGCAATGCACGCCTCATCACCTCGCGCAGCGGCGGTGCATGACCGCGGCTGCGCGCATCGAGGAACAGGATCAAAGCGGCGATATACAGCGGGTAGAAGACGAGTCCGATCAGCAGCTCCTGTGCCGGCATGGCACCTTTGCCGAACAGATGGTCGATGGCCAGGCGGGCGAGGCTCTCCAGCAGAATCAGCGGCAGGCAGAGGCGTGCAATGGACAGCAAATTGCGCGAGTAGAAGAACCAGGCGTCACGGAGGATGGACAGGACATTCATCGCAGGGCGGCAACTCGTGGGAAAAACCAGGCGCGCACTTTAGCAGGCCGTTGGAAAAAGTAGGCGAGGCGGGCAAGACGAGGTGCAACGACCATCGCGGGTCAAAGCAGCCGACGACGCAGAGGGTAGTGTTCTAAATCATTTGACCGGGCTGGCGATCCAGACTGTTTTTTACGAAGCATTGCCAACGTAGTTTCAATGGCCTGATGAGCCCAAACGGCCGGCCGGCGACAGCCGCGCTATCGCAGTCCATACTGGCTGGCCATTCCTCCGCTCGGGTTGCCGCGTGAAGAAGATTGCCCTGTTTGCTGATGTGCAGAACCTCTACTACACGGTGCGCCAGGCCCACGGCTGCCATTTCAACTACGCGGCGTTGTGGGCCGACGTCAGTGAGCGCGGCGAGATCGTGGAGGCCTATGCCTATGCCATCGATCGGGGGGACGCCAAGCAGCAGCAGTTCCAGCAGATCCTGCGCAACCTCGGCTTCACGGTGAAGCTAAAACCGTATATCCAACGCAGCGACGGCTCGGCCAAGGGCGACTGGGATGTAGGGATCACCATCGACGTGCTGGACGTGGTGGGGCAGGTCGACGAAGTGGTACTGGCGTCGGGAGATGGTGACTTCGATTTGCTGCTCGACCGGGTGCGCGCTGGCGGCGCCGAGGCGACGGCCTATGGTGCGCCGGGCCTGACAGCCAACTCGTTGATTCGCGCGGCGTCGCGTTACGTGCCCATCGAAGGCAAGCTCCTGCTGCGATAGGGCTGTCGGCCCGTCACTCCTGGGGCTGCCAGTGCCGCATGTTCCATTCGGCGGCCAACGGTGGATGTCGAAAGCGACATCCACCCTACGCTCAGCTTCCTGCTTCCTTTCGAGTAAACTGCGCAGCCTGTTTTCGTCCTTCCGGTTACCGTCATGACCTTCGCCTCTTTGGGCCTGATCGATCAGCTGCTACGCACCCTCGAATCGCTTGAATACACCCAGCCGACGCCGGTCCAGGCCAAGGCGATTCCGGCTGTGCTCAAGGGCCGCGACCTGATGGCCGCCGCGCAGACCGGCACCGGCAAGACTGCGGGTTTCGCCTTGCCGCTGTTGCAGCGCCTGCTGCACGAAGGGCCGCAAGTGGCGAGCAACTCGGTCCGCGCGCTGGTGCTGGTGCCGACCCGTGAGCTGGCCGAGCAGGTGCACGAGAGCTTCAGAACCTACGGCCAGGACCTGCCGCTGCGCACCTATGCGGTCTACGGCGGCGTCAGCATCAATCCGCAGATGATGGCCTTGCGCAAGGGCATCGACGTGCTGGTCGCCACACCCGGGCGGTTGCTGGATCTGTATCGACAGAACGCGGTGAAGTTCAGCCAGGTGCAGGCGCTGGTGCTGGATGAGGCCGATCGGATGCTCGACCTCGGCTTTTCCGAAGAGCTGGACGCGCTGTTCAGTGCACTCCCGAAAAAGCGGCAGACCTTGCTGTTTTCCGCGACCTTCTCCGACCCAATTCGGCAGATGGCGCAGGAGCTGCTGCGCGATCCTCTGTCCATCGAGGTTAGCCCGCGCAATGCTGCGGCGAAAACCGTGAAGCAGTGGCTGGTGCCGGTGGACAAGAAGCGCAAGTCCGAGCTGTTTCTGCATCTGCTGGCGGAAAAGCGCTGGGGGCAGGTGCTGGTGTTCGTCAAGACGCGCAAGGGCGTCGACCAGCTTGTGGATGAGTTGCAGGCGCAGGGCGTCAGCAGCGACGCGATCCACGGCGACAAGCCGCAGGCGTCGCGGTTGCGCGCGCTGGAACGTTTCAAAGCGGGCGAAGTGCAGGTGTTGGTGGCCACGGATGTGGCCGCGCGAGGCCTGGACATCCATGACTTGCCACAGGTGGTCAATTTCGACCTGCCTACCGTTGCCGAGGACTATGTGCACCGTATCGGCCGGACAGGCCGGGCGGGCGCAACGGGCGAGGCCGTGTCGCTGGTCGCCGCCGATGAGGTCGATCAGCTCGCAGCCATCGAGACGCTGATTCAGCAAGTTCTGCCGCGCCACGACGAGCCGGGTTTCGTCCCGGATCATCGGGTGCCGACCACCCAGCCGGGCGGGCAGATCATCAAGAAACCGAAAAAGCCGAAGAAGCCTAAAGAGTCGGCTGGCAAAGGCCGTGTTCATCTGGGCAACTGGTTCGATGAGAGCGAGAAACCCAACGCCAAGCCGATCCGCAAGGTGCCGAGCCTGGGCGGAACGAAGCCGACCAAAAAGCGCTGACCGAGGCGGGTGGCGCGCCGTGCGGGCGTGTCAGCAGGTTGCGTGTTTGTCGCATTGAGATGGCAACAATGGATGAACGCCGGTTTGCCTGATTGCTCGTGACGCCGGGCGTCAGATTGAGAAGGCCTGAGGCTTTGCGTTTTTCATACATGCAAGACAGCACAGGAGAGATCGCTTTTGGCACACGCGCAAGCGGAGCTTCACTCGCTTAGCCGAGCTGACGTATGGGCCGGGTTCAGGCAATTGACGCCGATCTCGCTATTCGTTGTGGTGTTTGGGCTGGCCTTTGGCTTGGCCGCGACGCAGGCGGGGCTGAACGACTATTCGATACTGATGATGAGCGCGCTGGTCTTCGCCGGCGCCTCGCAATTCGCCTCGTTGGAACTCTGGGGCACGCATGTTCCGGTCGTTCCGCTGGTGGTCACCGTGTTTGCTGTCAATGCGCGACACCTGCTGATGGGCGCGACGCTATACCCCTATCTGCAGCACCTGCAGCCGGCGAAGCGCTACGCGGTGATGCTCGTTGTTTCGGATGCCAACTGGGCCATGTCCATGCAGGCGTTCAGTCTCGGCAGGCCGGGGTTAGGCATCTTGTTCGGCGGTGGTCTGGCGCTCTGGACGTTCTGGGTATTGGGCACCTGGCTGGGGCTTTATTTCGGCAGCGCCATCCACGATCCGGTCAGCTGGGGGCTGGACATGGTCATGGGCTGTTTCCTCCTGGCGATGGTCGTCGGCGGCAAGAAAGATCTGCGGATGAGTGTGATCTGGATCGTCGCGGGTGGCGCCTCGATGTTGGCGTACTGGTATCTGCCCGCCAATAGCCATGTGGTGGTCGGGGCGCTTGCCGGTGGTCTGTTGGGCGCGCTGTGGATGGAGAAACCGACATGACGCTGGAAACGGCGGGATCCGGCACGCTGATCGTCATTTTGATCATGGCGGTGGTCACTCTGGCGACTCGCTGGGGTGGTGTGTTTGCCATGTCGTTCGTGCCCATCAGCCGCCGAACCGAGCAGTTCATCAGCGCCATGTCCGGCTCGGTGCTGGTGGCACTGCTGACACCCATGGCAGTCAACGGCGATAACGGTGCCCGGCTGGCTTTCCTCGCCACGGCGGTGACCATGCTGCTGTTGAAGAAGCCGTTGCCGGCCATCGCGGCTGGAATCATCGCCGTGGCGCTGTTCAGGCATCTGGCTTAAGCGAGCGCCGTTCCTTCAGGTACTGGGTGGGTTAGCAATCCCCAACCAGCGCAGCATGCCCACCGCTGCCGCTCGACCACTGGCGAAACAGGCGGTCAGCAGGTAGCCCCCGGTGGGGGCTTCCCAATCCAGCATTTCTCCTGCGCAGAACACGCCCGGCACCTGTCGCAGCATCAGTCCGTCGTCCAGCACCTCGAACGGCACGCCGCCGGCACTGCTGATGGCTTCGTCCAGCGGGCGGGGGCGCAGCAGCTCGATGGGCAGGGCCTTGATCGCGTTCGCTAAACGCTGCGGGTCATCGAAGGCGTCAGCAGGCGCGAGTTCCCGCAACAACCCCGCCTTGACGCCATCAAGGCCGAGTTGGCGCTTGAGGTGCTTGGCCATGGACTGCGAACCGCGCGGTTTGGCCAAGGCGCGAAAGATCCTCTCCAGCGAATGATCGGGTAGCAGGTCCAGCGTGACTGTGGCGCTACCGTTCTGCTCGATCGCCTGGCGGATCTTGGCGGACAACGCATACACCAGGCTGCCCTCGATGCCGGTGGCGGTGACCACGAACTCACCCTTGCGTGGTGCGCGTTCGGCGAGACCGAGGCTGACGGTTTTCAGCGGCGCGCCAGCGAATTTTTCCTGCAGGTGCGAACTCCAGCCTGCCACCTCGAAGCCGCAGTTGGCGGGCCGCAGCGCGTTGACTGCAATGCCGCGGCGTTCCAGCACAGGGACCCAGGCACCGTCGGAGCCCAGGCGTGCCCAGCTGCCACCACCCAACGCGAATAGCACCGCGTCGGCGTCGACACTGATCTCACCCGACGGCGCAAGCAGACGCAAGCTGCCGTCGGTGTTCCAACCCAGCCAGCGATGGCGCGTATGGATTTGCACGCCCGCGTCACGCAGGCGGCGCAGCCAGGCGCGCAGCAACGGTGCAGCCTTCATGTCCGAGGGAAACACTCGCCCGGAACTGCCAACGAAGGTGTCGATGCCCAGCCCGTGAATCCATTCGCGCAAAACCTCGGGGTTGAAGGCGTCCAGCAGCGGGCGCAGTTCGGCGGCACGCTCGCGATAGCGCGCCACAAATGGCTCGAAGGCCTCGGAATGGGTGATGTTCATCCCGCCGACGCCGGCCAGCAGGAATTTGCGACCGACCGAGGGCATGGCGTCATAGAGATCGACGGCAACGCCCGCCTGGCTCATCACTTCGGCAGCCATCAGCCCGGCGGGGCCGCCGCCAATGATCGCGACGCGAGATTTTGGGGTACGCATTGGAACGTCGCCGTGGTTCAGGGGCGGCCATTCTAGCGGCTCGCGATGGGAAGTTTGCAGCGACGATGGAGAGAGCGGGGCGCGGTGCGGAGTAAGAGAATCCCCGGCGCAGGGCGCGCCGGGGTGCAGGCTGTTAAACCGCGTCGGACTGTTTGGGCTGACGGCGATAGCCGAACATACCGGCGAACCCAGCAACGGCACCAGTGATCAACATCGTGATCAGCAAAGCCCAGCTGGCCTGCGATACACGCTTGGCCGCCTGGCCGGCGACTTCACGGGCCTTCTGCTCGGCCTGGGCCTGCAGCTCTTTAAACTTCACATAGGCTTCCTGATACTGCTGCTCGATCTGGCTGACCATCTGCTCGGCTTCCTGCTGGCTCATGTTGCCGCGCTCCTGTATCAGGTTGACCATCGCTTCGCGGTCGGCGGCATTCAGAGCTTCCTCACCTTTCTGCTGGATGCGGTCGATTAGTTGCGATATCTGCTCGTCGGCCTGCTGAGGATTCTGCTGGGCTTGCTCGGCGCGATTCTGAGCCTGCTGCTGAACCTGTTGTACGTCTTGCTCAAGGTTCTGCGGGGCCAGTTGCGGCTTGCCGGTCTGGCGCAGTGCCTTCTTGATTTCAGCCTCGATATTGCTCAGATCGAGATTGATGTCAGCCTGCTTGACCTGCTGCTTGATCTCACCACCGATAGCGGGCGCCATGGACGCAACACTAGAGCCAACCGCTTGCAAAGTTGAGCCCGCCACGCTGGCTGTGCCCGAGACAGCCGAACCGACCAGGCTGGCAATCAGATACACCGTGACCAGTGTCGTGACTGCCCACACCAACAAGCCGTGCAACATGCCGTGACGGGGCGCCATACGGCCCGCGATGTAGCCGCCGATGGCCAGTGATATGACACCGGCAAGCACCATCCAGATAATCGCGCCCATGCCGAGGCCCGCAACGGGATTGTGTTCAGTTGCGGGATCGATCGTGGAAGCGCCGATGGCCGTGCCAAGCAAGTGCAGCAGTAGTGAAACCACAAGTGCCAAAGCGATACCTGCAAACACAGCGCTCCAGGAGGTGTGCTTCAAGAAATGGCTCCGGCCATTGGGGTAGGCGGTGGTGGTGTGATCGGTTTCGAGCATCGGTGATTCCTCGTTGTTATGGTCATTTAGTGCTCGCAAACAGCGGCTTAGTCGTGCTGCATGGGTCAGCCACACATAGAAGTGAGGGTTTCGTTGCCGGTTGAAGTTCCGCGCTGCGGCCGTCGTTGTGACCAGTGGTGTCAGCCCAGGCCGTGTCGCTGCCAGGCCTTCGCGGCGCTGAAGTGCAGCTGCGCATGGCGCCGTGCGAGCAGGGCGCGGTCCTTGTCGTAGCCGCCGCCGATCACGCCAACCACCGGAATGTCTCGCCCCAGACAGTGTTCGATCACGGCGCTGTCGCGCATGGCCAGGCCTTCGTCGCTGAGCTCAAGCAGACCCAGCGCGTCATCACGGTGCACATCGACACCGGCGTCATAGATGACCAGATCCGGCTGATACAGCGGCAGCAGGTAGCTGAGCGTATCGTCGACGACCTTCAGGTAATCCGCATCGCCAAGGCCCGGCGCCAAACCGATGTCCCAATCGCTGCGGGCCTTGCGCGTCGGGAAATTCTTTTCGCAATGCAGTGACACAGTGACGGCATCCGGTACCTGCTCGAGGATCCGTGCGGTGCCGTCACCCTGATGCACATCGCAATCGAAGATCAGCACACGACCGACACGGCCACTCTCCAGCAGGGAAAGGGCGATGATGGCCAGGTCGTTGAATATGCAGAAGCCGGAGGCATGATCGTGATGGGCATGGTGGGTGCCACCCGCCAGGTGACAGGCCAGGCCGTGCTGCAATGCAAGGTCTGCGGCCAGCAGCGAGCCGCCTACTGCACGTACGGTGCGCTTCGCCAGTTGCGGGCTCCAGGGCAGGCCCAGGCGGCGCAGTTCGTCGCGGCTCATGTCGCCGCTGCAGTAGCGCTCGACGTAGTTACGGTCATGTGCGAGCGCCAGCATATCGGGTGGGCAGAGTTCGGGACGCAACAGCGCCGCATCCGTGGTCAAACCGCAATCAACGAGATGGTCGCGCAGCAGGCGGAACTTCTCCATGGGGAAGCGGTGTCCCGGCGGCAGAGCGGGGCTGTAATCGTCGTGAAATACCAACGGCAGGGACATCGAATCGGGCCCGTTGAGGTCAACCGCGAGTATGCAGAGCCGTTACCGAAGTCTTCAAGGAAACAGAATGGACGAACCGATGGAACGTATTGAATTGGAAACACCGCGCTTGCGTCTGCGTGCCTGGCGTGATGACGATCTCGATGCATTGGCCGAGCTGTGCAGCGACCCGCTGGTGATGCGCTATTTCCCCGAGTTGCTGTCGCGCGACGAATGCGCGGCGGCGATGGCGCGCAGCCGGATCCATTTCGCGCGGTTCGGCTTCGGGTTCTGGGCGCTGGAGCTCAAAAGCGATGGGCAATTCATCGGAATGGCCGGGCTGGCCTGGAGCCGTTTGCAGCTGCCGTTCTGCCCAGCGGTGGAAATCGGCTGGCGGCTCGCCCATGAGCATTGGGGGCAAGGCTTCGCGCGCGAAGCGGCAGAGGCATCGCTGGCGTGCGGTTTCGAGCGGCTGCAGCTCCCGGAGGTGGTGGCCTACACCGCGGCGATCAACGAGCCTTCGCTGGGGTTGATGCAGGCGTTGGGCATGCGGCATGAACCAGCGGGTGACTTTGACCATCCGATGATTTCCGAAGGGCATCCGCTGCGCCCTCATTCGCTGTATCGAATCACGCGGGATGAATGGGTAGCGCTTCGCCGACAAGCGCTACCAGTGGAGCCGCTTCTACGGAATCCGTAACATTGCGCGCCTGCCTCGTGCCTCGCATACATAAAGGAACTACACCATGAGCGACACCCTAGACACGCTGGTCAACCTGCTGTCGCTGGAGCGAATTGAAGAAAACCTCTTCCGGGGTGCCAGCCAGGACCTGGGCTTTCCCCAGCTGTTCGGTGGCCAGGTGGTCGGTCAGGCGCTGTCCGCGGCCAGCCAGACGGTGGCGCCGGAGCGTCACGTCCATTCGATGCACGGCTACTTCCTGCGGCCTGGTGATTCCCACCAGCCGGTGGTCTATGACGTTGACCGCGTGCGCGACGGTGGCAGTTTCACCACGCGCCGGGTCAGCGCGATCCAGAAAGGGCAGACCATCTTTACCTGCAGCGCGTCGTTCCAGGCCGACGAGACCGGGTTCGAGCATCAGTTGCCGATGCCCGACGTGGTCGGTCCCGAGGACCTGCTCAGCGAATGGGAGCTGTTGCACAAACTGACGCCGCTGATTCCGGCGCGTGTGGCAGAAAAGCTGCGCCGTCCGAAACCCATCGAGATCCGCCCGGTCACGCTGCAGGATCCGATCAACCCGCAGCCGATCGAGCCGGTCCGGCATATCTGGTTCCGTGCCGATGGCTCGCTGCCGGACAACCCGGCGCTGCACAAATACCTTGTCGCCTACGCCTCGGACTTCAGCTTTATCGGTACCGCACTGCAGCCACACGGCGTCAGCTCCTGGAGCAAGTTCATTCAGCTGGCAAGCCTGGACCATGCCATCTGGTTCCATCGCGAAGTGCGCGCCGACGAGTGGTTGCTTTATTCCATGGACAGCCCCTGGGCCGGCAACGCGCGTGGTTTCGCGCGCGGCAGTATCTTCAACCGCGCCGGGCAGCTGGTTGCCTCGGTGGCGCAGGAAGGCCTGATTCGCGTGCGCGAGGATTGGAAGTGAGCCTGGCCGATGCGCGGCACTGGGTGTTCGACATGGACGGCACCCTAACGCTTGCCGTGCACGACTTCCCGGCGATCAAGCGCGCTCTGGATATTCCCGAAGACGACGACATCCTCCATCACCTCGCCGCGCTGCCGGCTGAAGAGGCCGCCGGCAAGCGCGCCTGGTTGCTCGAGCACGAACGCGAACTGGCCTATGCCGCGACACCGGCGCCAGGCGCCCGTGAACTCCTGCATACGTTGCGTGATCGCGGTTGCCGGCTCGGCGTGCTGACGCGCAACGCACATGAGTTGGCGCTGGTAACCCTGCAGGCAGTGGGCATGGGTGACTGCTTCGCCAGCGATGACATCCTCGGCCGTGACGAAGCGCCGCCGAAACCCGATCCGGGCGGGTTAATGCATCTGGCGGACAAGTGGCGCATCGAACCCAGCGAACTGGTGATGGTGGGCGATTACCGCTTCGATCTGGAATGCGCCAAGGCGGCGGGTGCGCGCGGCGTGCTGGTCAACCTGCCGGAAAACCCCTGGCCGGAGCTGACCGAGCTGCACGCCCGTGATTGCATGGCACTGCGCCAGTTACTCGAGGGCTAGGCGGGAGAACAACCAACCTCGGATCGGCATGCCCAGTTAGCGGTGGCTCACGTTGTACCGATCCACGGTGGTGTCAGGCGGGACCCGCCGCGTAGATGTCAGTGCAGGCCGGGGCTGGCCCCATTCGCAGATATCAATAAAGCGCCTGGTACAGCTTGCGGCGGTAGGTGGTGACCAGCGGATGGTCACTGCCGAGCAGGTCGAATACTTGCAACAACGTCTTGTGTGGCAGGCCGTCGGCGTAGCCGCGATTGCGTACGAACAGCTTCAACAGTCCGTCCAGTGCCGCTTCGTGCTGCTGACGTGCCAGCTGCTGAATGGCCAATTGGTAGGCCGCCTCGTCATCTTCGGCGTTCTGCGCCAAACGGCTCTTGAGGTCGGCAACCTCGGGCAGGTCATTGGCCTGGCGCAGGAACGTCAGCTGCGCGCGGGCGCCAGCCAGGGCCTGCTTGTGTTCGTCGCCCTTGACGGCATCGAGCACCAACTCGGCTTCGCCGAGCTCGCCACGTTCAGCCAGGCAGCGTGCGTAGAGGATCAACGCGACAGCGTTCTCGTTGTCTTCAGCCAGCGCTTGCTTGAGGAGCTCCTCTGCCTCACCGATGCGTCCCTCGGCGAACAGCGCTTGTGCGGTTTCCAGCGAGTCCGCTTCCGGCGCAGCGGGCGCCTGCACGTGTGGCTCGAGCATGGCGCGAATCGCCGATTCCGGCTGAGCACCGGCAAAGCCATCGACCGGCTGGCCATCCTTGAACAGCACTACGGTTGGCAGGCTGCGCACGCCGAAACGCGCAACCACATCCTGCTCGATATCGCAGTTGACCTTGGCTAGCACGAGCTCGCCCTGATACTCCTCGGTGATCTTTGCCAACAGCGGCATCAGCGCTTTGCAGGGCGCGCACCACTCGGCCCAGAAATCCACCAGCACCGGCTTGTGAAAGGAGTTTTCCAGCACCAGCTGCTCGAAATTGGCGCTGGTGACGTCAAATATGTAGGGAGTCTGGCTCATTGGAATTCTCGGAATGGGCGCATGCGAAATGAGGCGTGCATGTTAAGTGGGGGCGAGCCGATTCGGAAGCAAGGGCGGCGCTGATACCCGATCAGCGACCGGGGGCCGCCAACGGCCAGCTCGCCAGTTCGCTGTAATGAACACCCGATGAGGTGTTTTCTGAGCAATAGAGGCCGAAGCGGCGCACCGGCCAATGGAATGCTGGTGGCTGGATATCCGGCAAGGCGTGAACCTGACGTGAAAGCGTGACGTGCGGCAGAAACGGCCGTGCGTCGAGCATGACGCCGTGTGTGGACAGCCCCGCGTGTAGCTGCTCGACCAGTTGGTTCAGCGGCGACGGGCTCTGGCTGGGCATCAGGCAGGCGAAATCCTTGCCGATCGTCCGCAACTGATCGAGCCGCAGCGCAAAGGCATCGACGCGCACCTTTGCCGCAAGCTGCTTCAAGCCCTCGACGGAGTCCGCGGGCTGGTTACCGAGAAAAGCCAGAGTCAGGTGCAGGTTGGCCTGGGCGACGGGCCGACCCCCTACCTCTTGGCTGTCACGCCAGTCGCAGACGGCCTCAGCGAGGTCGGAAGGGCAGGCCAGGGCGAAGAACAGGCGTAATGGTCTTTCGGTCGGCATGTTTCCTCCTGACGGCAGGCGCTGCTTGTCAGCACATCGCGACGGGCACGGCTTCGCGACGGGCGTGGTAGAGGCTGACCCGGCGAAATTCCGCAGGCTCGGCCAGGTCGGGCCAGGTACAGGCGTCAAGGATGTCCAGGCGCTGATACAGCGGGTGCTGGAAATCCCGCACGCGGGAATCGGCCACCAGCGCGACTTGGCCGCGACTGAGGAACTGATCCAGCAAGGGCAGGTTGGCCCGATCGTAGAGCACGTCGGCAACGATGATCAGGTCGTAGCGGTCAGCCTCGCTGAAAAAGTCGTCCGAATAGTTGAGCTGCACGCCGTTGAGTTCGGCGTTGGCGCGGCACGCGGCAAGGGCCAACGGATCCAGGTCGCAGGCAACAACCTCGGCCGCGCCGGCCTTCGCTGCGGCAATGGCGGCGACACCCGAACCCGAGCCGAAATCCAACACACGCTTGCCGCGCACCCATTCCGGCCGTTCGGCCAGCCAGCGCGCCAGGACCAGGCCGCTGGCCCAGCAGAAGCTCCAATAGGGCGGCTCGTCGAGGATCCGCCGGGTTTCCTCCGGGCTGAACGCCCGGTCCATATTGGCCGCATCGATCAGCCATAAACGGATATCGGTGCCGGGCAGCGACTCGATACTCAGCGAAGCGTCGCCGAGCAGCTCAGCCAAGGCTTGTTGCAGCGCAGCGGGCGGGGTCAAGGTGCTGGTACCAGATGCAGCGGGCCCAAGGACTGATTGGCCGGGCTGCTCACCTGCACGGCTGGTAGGCGCATGATCAACTGCCCCGAACGGGTCACTCGTCCACGCAGTTCCACGTCTCGACCCTGGGGGAATTTCTCGGCATTGAACTTGAGGATGAAGGGCAGCTCGGTTCCCCGACCCTGCAGCTTCACATTGCTCAGCAGGCGGTCTGGCTGGTCACGGCGGTTGACCTCCAGCAGTGCCAGCTCGACTTCGCTGTCGGCGGGGACGCCGATCAGGCTGCCGTGCAGTTCGTGCATCAGGGTGGTGGCCTGGGGCGGTTCCTCGAAGGTAACCGCCGCAGTAGGACGCTGGGATTGCTCACTCGAACACCCAACCAGAACCAGCAGCAAAGCAGGCAGAACAAAGGGGCGTAACTGCACGGACGGCTCCATAACATGATGTTGATGCGCGCCTGTATAGCAACAATCCGCTCGATTTGTCTTGCCGGCGGGATGCGCTACCATGGCTCTCCCGACGTCTGACAGCTCTAGCCCATGCATTGTCCCTTCTGTGGTGCACATGACACCAAAGTCATCGACTCGCGCCTCGTCGCCGAGGGTGATCAGGTGCGCCGTCGCCGTGAGTGCCTCGCCTGCGGTGAGCGTTTCACCACGTTTGAAACCGCCGAACTGGTCATGCCGCGGCTGATCAAGCAGGACGGCAGCCGCCAGCCGTTCGATGAGGAGAAATTGCGCGCCGGCATGCAACGCGCGCTGGAGAAGCGGCCGGTCAGCGTCGAGCGCCTCGAGGAAGCCATCGCCCACATCAAGCATCGCCTGCGCGCCACCGGCGAGCGCGAGATCAAATCACGCGTGCTGGGCGAGCTGGTGATGGTCGAGCTGCAGAAGCTCGACGAAGTTGCCTATATCCGCTTCGCCTCGGTGTATCGCCGTTTTCAGGATCTCAACGAGTTCCGCGAGGAAATCGAGCGCCTGTCACGCGAGCCTGCAAAAACCGAATGAGCACCAAGGATCACGCCTGGATGGCCCTGGCGCTGCAGCTGGCGCGCAAAGGGCTGTACTCCACGCATCCCAACCCACGGGTCGGCTGCGTCATCGTCAAGGATGGCGAACTCATCGGCGAGGGCTGGCATGTGCGTGCTGGCGAACCGCATGCCGAAGTTCACGCCCTTCGACAGGCCGGCGCCCGCGCCCGCGGTGCCACTGCCTACGTCACCCTTGAACCCTGCAGCCACCATGGCCGGACGCCGCCTTGTGCCGAAGCCTTGGTCAACGCCGGCGTTGGTCGTGTCGTCGCGGCCATGCAGGATCCGAATCCGCAGGTCGCTGGGCGTGGTCTCGAGCGCTTGCGCAGCGCCGGCATCGAAGTGGCGAGCGGGGTGCTGGAGGCGGATGCCCGCGCGCTGAATGTCGGTTTCATCAAGCGTATGGAAACCGGCCTGCCTTATCTGCGAGCGAAACTCGCCATGAGTCTGGATGGCCGTACCGCCATGGCCAGCGGCGAAAGCCAGTGGATCACCGGCCCCGCTGCCCGAGCCGAGGTCCAGCGGCTGCGTGCGCAATCGAGCGTGGTGTTGACTGGCGCCGATACGGTACTCATGGATAACGCCAGGCTGACCGTGCGTGAGTCAGAGCTAGGGCTCGATGCTGAAATGACCTCGCTGGCCATGCAGCGTCCACCGTTACGGGTGCTGGTGGATGGGCAACTGCGCGTACCGCTGGGCGCACCGTTCTTCCAGGCAGGCCCTGCGCTGGTGGCAAATACCCGTGCTGATCAGGCCGCGGTTTATCAGGCCGCGGGGCACGACTTTCTGACGGTGATAGGCGATGCGGGGCGTGTGGACCTGCAGGGTTTGCTGCGCGAGCTCGCAGACCGTGGCGCCAACGAGGTGCTGCTCGAAGCGGGTCCGCGGCTGGCTGGCGCCTTTGCAGCGCTGGGTTTGATCGACGAGTACCAGCTGTTCGTCGCGGCCAAGTTCCTGGGGTCGTCGGCCCGACCGCTGATTGACCTGCCTCTAGAGCGCATGAGCGAAGCACGCGAGCTGCAGATAAAGGATATCCGGGCCGTTGGCGAGGACTGGAAAGTCATCGCCGTACCGGCGAACTAACGCACGATCCGGCCGTTATTCGATGCCAACTTGCTGGTCATATAACGTGAATCCGCGAGCCTGGTAGTTCTGCAGCGCGCTTGGATGATCGAGGGTACAAGTGTGCACCCAGACGCGTCGCGTCCCGGGCCATTCCCATGCACTTGTGATCGCATGGCTCAGTAAGCCGCCTCCAAATCCTCGGCCGAAGAAGCCGCTTTCCAGCCCGAAATGGAGTATCTCGACGTCCTCAGCGCTACGGCGCAGCTCGTAATAGCCAGCGATGGCGCCGCGGTGGTAGGCCACCCAAGTGCGAAGATCGGGACTTTCAATTTCCCGCTGCCAGGCTTCATCGGATTGCTGAAGGCGCTCGGTCCACTGCCAGGGGCCGCCGATCAGCCGGTAGAGAAACTGATTGAAGCGAAACTGCTTGATCTCGCATTCGCTGATTAGCAAGTCCTGCGGTACGGGTTTGGCCCGTAGCTGCGAAGGCGCGGTCATCTCGAGGAAATACGTCACCGTTTGATCAGTCACTGCAAAATCTCGCTGGCAAATTCGGGGCGGCACAGCATACGCGATGGGCTCGTGATTGCTGTGCAGCGGGTGAACGTACTCGCTGAGATCACGCTTATCGGGCGGTTAGTTCACCGGCTTCAACCCGTTGTGATCGAGCTTGGCTTTTCGCTTGTTGGTGCCCAGCAGGTGCCGTGCGACTAGGCTTTCATGATGCGGATTGCCGAAGTGAAACAGCGCCGTGGCGCGCAGCATCGCGGGATCGCATTCATCATTCGCGTGCAGGCTTCGGTAACCCGAGAACAGGTAGAGATTGCCCGGCTCCAGCTTCAGGCGAATCGGTTTGAGCCAGCCGCGTCGCACCGCAAAAGCGACCAGCTTCTGGCTGGCGGTATTATGCAGCACGGCCTTTTCGATGACGTTGCGCAGGGCGTTGAAGCGGATGCGCCGCACACTGGGAAAGATGATCAGATCGCCGCAGTGCTCGCCTTCCGTCGGGATATACAACGGCAGTAGTGCAGTGACCGCCGTGGCGTCGAAGTGATAGAAGTGCGATTGCTTGAGCCCGCTGCGCCCCTGGAGACAGCGAATGACGGGAAAGATCTGCTCCGTTACGGCCGGCTCCCGGCCCGTCTGGAGTCGATAGAGTTCTGTCAGTGTCTCCTTGAACGGCTGCGACAGCGCCAGCCCTGCGATCAGGCTGCCGCCCAACGCCTCGATGCCATGAATGGCGAAATATTCGTGGTCATGGCTGGCCGCTTGCTGGTTGATGAAGGCGCGGCCCAGTTCAAGTTGCTCGGGCGAAATGTAGTGCTCAATGACCGTGTAGCCTTTGCGGTCGATCTCGGCAGCGTACGCCGCTGCCGACGGTTCCATAGCCGTAACCTCTGACATACCCAATCCCTCGTGGCACATGTGAAGGTTCGGAGCGTTCGTCCTGATCGTGTCCTGATCTGCGAGGAGGATCGGCATACTGCGAGCGGATCCTGGCTCGGCGTGTCGGTACGAAGAATGCGGGAGTGACGTTCCTTCCTGATCGCCTTGCGTTGCGTTGCATCGGGTGCGGCTGGCGGCGTCTACGATCGCCCGCTGCGATGCGTATGGACAAACAAGCGCAGCGGTAGTTGCGCTTGTTTGTCAGTAATTTTTACGGGCTGGGCTTGAGGTCAAACGGTCGTTTGTCGGCTGCAGAACCGGCGCAACTGTGGTAAAAACTGCGCCGGGCCTTAGCGGCCCACGTTCTCAGGGCGGGGTGAGATTCCCCACCGGCGGTAATAACGATGCGGTTGGCCATGCTGACCATCGTTTAGCCCGCGAGCGCTTGTCTCCGACAAGGTCAGCAGACCCGGTGTGATTCCGGGGCCGACGGTATAGTCCGGATGAGAGAGAGCGGGATGCCTCGACGGGCGCCTTTCGTGCGCGCGTCCACTCCCTATCGATCTGCAGCGCCCTGTTTTATCCAAAACAGGAGTTCGTCATATGCATCGTTTCAACAGCCTTCCACGGGAGGCCGTATGTTCACAGGAATAATCGAATCCATCGGGGCCATTGGTGCCATGACGCCGAAGGGTGGCGACGTTCGCGTGCTGGTCGAGACCGGCAAGCTGGATCTGGCGGACGTCAAGCTGGGCGACAGCATCGCGGTTAACGGCGTCTGCCTGACCGCGGTCGAGCTGCCCGGCAACGGCTTCTGGGCCGATGTCAGCCGCGAGACGCTGGCACGCACCGCGTTCGTCGATCTTAAGCCTGGTAGCCGCGTGAATCTGGAGAAGGCGCTGATGCCGACCAGCCGTCTCGGCGGGCATCTGGTCAGCGGTCACGTCGATGGCGTGGGTGAGGTGGTGGCGCGTGAGGAAAACGCCCGCGCCGTTCAGTTCCGCATCCGCGCGCCGCGTGAGTTGGCCAAATACATCGCGCTCAAGGGTTCGATCACGGTGGATGGCACCAGCCTGACGGTCAATGCGGTCAACGGTGCGGAGTTCGAGCTGACCATCGTCCCGCACACCCTGGCCGAGACCATCATGGTCGACTACCGCCCCGGGCGGAAGGTGAATCTGGAAGTGGACCTCTTGGCTCGCTATCTGGAGCGCCTGCTGATGGGCGACAAGGCCGCTGAACCGAATGCCTCGGGCCTGACCGAAAGCTTCCTGGCCGAACACGGCTATCTGAACAAGTAAGGATTGGCCACATGGCTCTGAACACTGCTGAAGAACTGATCGAAGACATCCGCGCCGGCAAGATGGTCATCCTCATGGATGACGAGGACCGCGAGAATGAGGGCGACATCATCGTCGCTTCCGAATGCGTGACCGCCGAGCACATCAACTTCATGGCCCGTTTCGCCCGTGGCCTGATCTGCATGCCGATGACCCGCGAGCGCTGCGAGACCCTGCAGCTGCCGCTGATGGCGCCGCGTAATGGCTCCGGCTTCGGCACCAAGTTTACCGTCTCCATCGAAGCTGCCGAAGGTGTGACCACCGGCATTTCCGCCGCCGACCGTGCGCGGACGGTGCAGGCTGCCGTAGCCCGCGGTGCGAAAGCCGAGGACATCGTCAGTCCCGGTCATATCTTCCCGCTGATGGCGCAGCCAGGCGGCGTTCTGGCGCGCGCTGGTCACACCGAGGCGGCCTGCGATCTGGCGCGCATGGCTGGATTTGAGGCCAGCGGCGTCATCTGCGAAATCATGAACGACGACGGCACCATGGCACGTCGTCCGGAGCTCGAAGTCTTCGCCGAGCAGCACGGTTTGAAGATCGGCACCATCGCCGATCTGATCCACTACCGGATGATCCATGAGCGCACCGTCGAGCGCGTCTCCGAGCAGCCGCTGGATACCGAGCTGGGGCAGTTCACCCTGGTCACCTACCGTGACGACGTGGAAGACACCGTGCACATGGCGCTGACCCGCGGTGAGATTTCCCCGGAAGAGGCGACCCTGGTCCGTGTGCACAACATGGAGCCACTGCGCGATCTGCTGCTGGTCACCGTGCCGGGGCGTTGGAGCCTGCGCGCGGCAATGAGCGAAGTGGCCAAGGCCGGTAGTGGAGTAGTGCTGCTGCTGGGCAATCCGCTGACCGGCACGCAGTTGCTGGCGCAGCTCAACCGCCAGCAGTCGCCAAGCCCGGCCACCTACAGCACCGTCGGTGCTGGTTCGCAGATTCTTCGCGATCTCGGCGTGCGCAAGATGCGCCTGATGAGTTCGCCGATGAAGTTCAACGCGATATCCGGCTTCGACCTGGAAGTTGTAGAATACCTGCCTGCCGAATAAATGATGTCAGGGCGCCGCGATGCAACGCGGCGCCTTCGTTCTTTAAAGAGATGAGAAACCACCTATGACACTGAAGACCATCGAAGGTACCTTCATCGCCCCGCAGGGCAAGTTCGCCCTGGTTGTTGGCCGCTTCAACAGCTTCGTCGTCGAAAGCCTGGTGAGCGGCGCCGTCGATGCGCTGGTGCGCCACGGCATCGCCGAAGACGCCATTACCATCATCCGTGCGCCGGGTGCCTTCGAGATTCCGCTGGTCGCACAGAAAGTTGCCCAGCAGGGCGAGTACGACGCGATCATCGCCCTCGGCGCGGTCATCCGTGGTGGTACCCCGCATTTCGAATACGTGGCTGGCGAATGCACCAAGGGCCTGTCGCAGGTTTCCATGGAGTTCGGTGTGCCGGTTGCGTTCGGCGTTCTGACTGTTGATTCCATCGAGCAGGCCATCGAGCGCTCCGGCACCAAGGCCGGCAACAAGGGCGCCGAAGCTGCACTGTCCGCGCTTGAAATGGTGAGTCTGCTGGCGCAGCTGGAGGCCAAGTGAGCCTTAATCACGACGACAGTCAGGACACCCCGCAGCCCAAGGCCAAGGGCAAGATCGCCACGCGCCGTGTCGCGCGCAGCCTGGGAATGCAGGCCCTGTATCAGTGGCACATGGCAGGTCAGAGCCTGAATGAAATCGAGGCGCAGTTTCGCGTCGACAACGATTTCTCCGGCGTCGATGGCAACTACTTCCATGAGCTGCTGACCGGCGTGGCGCGCGCCAAGACTGAAGTCGACGGCGCCATCGTGCCGCATCTGGATCGCCCGCTTGAAGAGCTGGATCCGGTTGAACTGGCCGTTCTGCGCCTGTCCACCTACGAGCTGATGCATCGTATCGACGTACCCTACCGGGTGGTGATCAATGAAGGCATCGAGCTTGCCAAGGTGTTCGGCGCCACTGACGGGCACAAGTTCGTCAATGGTGTGCTGGACAAGCTGGCGCCGATCCTTCGCAGTGCCGAGGTCGGCGCTTACAAGCGCTGAACCTGATCTGCCTGATGGGTGAGTTCGAGCTGATCCGCCACTACTTCGCCGCCGCCGCTTGTGCCAGGGCTGGCGGCGATGTCGTTTTAGGGATTGGCGATGACTGTGCATTGCTCGCTGTTCCGCCCGGCGAACAGTTGGCAATCTCCACCGATTCGCTGACGGCTGGGGTGCACTTCCCCGATCCGTGCGATCCGTACTCACTCGGTCAGCGCGCGTTGGCCGTTTCCACCAGCGATCTCGCTGGCATGGGCGCCACGCCCATCGGGTTTACGCTGGCGCTGACGCTTCCTTCCGTCGATTCCAACTGGCTGGCCGAATTTGCCCGTGGCCTTGACGCGATGGCGGCTGGCTGCGACATGCGTTTGATCGGCGGCGACACCACGCGCGGCCCGCTGAGCATGACGCTGACGGTATTTGGGCGCGTGCCGGTAGGCGAGGCGTTGTTGCGCAGCGGTGCGCAACCCGGTGATCTGCTCTGTGTTGGCGGAGCCCCCGGCGACGCAGCCGGGGCTTTACCGATCGTGCTTGGCGAGCGGGAGGCGGACACCGTCGAAGCGGCAGCACTGCTAAGACGCTACTGGTCGCCGCAACCCCAGCTCGCGCTCGGCCAGGCGCTGCGTGGCAAGGCAACCGCGGCGTTGGATATCTCCGATGGCTTGTTGGCCGACTGCAACCATATAGCCACTGCGTCTTCTGTTTCGCTGGTAATCGAGCAAGCCCGGGTGCCGCTGTCGGACTCGCTGGTGCGTTTCGCCGGGACTGATCAGGCCCTGCAATGCGCCTTGGGGGGAGGAGACGACTATCTTCTGGCGTTTACCTTGCCGGCAGATGCGTTACCGACCATGCAGTCCGAAGGATGGCCAGTTCACGTCATTGGCCATGTGGAGGTGGGAGAGGGCGTTCGGTTGGTGGATGCTGATGGGAGGTCTGTGGGCATCGGTCATCCAGGCTACAACCACTTCACCAGCTGAGCCGCCGACGCTCGAACTAATAATGAGGACAACCGTTTGACCGATTCTCTGCAGCCTGCCGCCGAACCGACCCCGCATTCGGTGTGGAGCAATCCATGGCACAACCTGGCCTTTGGTTTCGGCTCCGGCACCTTGCCGAAAGCGCCCGGCACCTGGGGCTCTCTGGTAGCGCTGGCCTTCGTGCCGCTGTGGCAGATGCTGCCGGGCTGGGGATACGGCGCGCTCATCGTCGCGAGCATGCTGTTCGGTATCTGGCTGTGCGGCAAGGTCGCCCAGGATCTGGGCGTGCACGACCATGAAGGCATCGTCTGGGACGAGTTTGCCGGCATCTGGATTACCTTCTGGCTGGTGCCTGCGGGCTGGTACTGGCTGCTGCTCGGGTTCATCGTGTTCCGTCTGCTGGATATCCTCAAACCGTGGCCGATCAGCTGGGTAGATCGGCAGGTCCATGGTGGGCTGGGGATCATGCTTGATGACATCCTCGCCGGATTTGCCGCTTGCGGTGTGATGCACATAGCGGTGCGCTTGTTAGGCTGATTGTCTCGGAGGCTTGGGCTGTGCGTCGGATCGCTGCAATGCCGGAAGGGCTCGTGAAACAATGCGACCTGTCCTGTTTCACAAGGCCGCCACTGATGCGCCTCGTTTCTTTGCTGCTTGTCTCCACGCTGTCGCTCCTCTCGCTGGCTGTCACAGCTGCACCTCGTGTGCAGGTGGTCGGCCTGTTTCCTGGCGCTGCTGTGTTGAACGTCGACGGCCAGCGCAAGCTCGTACGGGTCGGTCAGGTAGGGCCGGGCGGTGTAGAGGTAATAAGCGCTGATTCGAAAAGCGCGGTTCTGCGGGTGGAGGGCGTCGAGCGCAGCTATGGTCTGTCTCGTGAGTTGAGCTCAGGATTTGCCGAGCCTGATCGCCGGCAGCTGAGCATCGCCCAGGGGCAGGGCGGTCACTACTGGATCGCCGGCTCGATCAATGGTCAACCCGTGCAGTTTCTCGTCGACACCGGCGCCACGTCGGTAGCGATCAATGAGATTCAGGCGCGGCGCCTGGGAATCGATTACCGAGTTGATGGCCGGCAGATCGTCGTCGGCACAGCAAGCGGTACGGCCAAGGCCTGGCGGGTCAACCTCAACAGTGTAAAGGTCGGCGCGATCGACGTGCTCGGGGTCGAGGCCGTCGTGGTGGAAGGCGGCTCACCGACGGACGCCCTGCTTGGCATGAGCTTTCTCAGTCGAGTCAGCTGGCGTGAGGATCAGGGCGTACTAAAGCTCGAATCCAAAATCTAGACCTGGCCATCGTTACGCAATCTTGGCGGTATCGCTTCGTTGGCTGCCGATCTTCCGATACAGCTTGCTGCAGCACTGCTGTTACAATATCCGCTTTTCCGCTTTCTGGAGTCTCTCCGGTGTCAGTCGTGTTCGTCGCCGCTTCCAAACTGCCGACGCCGTTCGGTGTGTTCACCATGCATGGTTTTCTCGATCAGGACACTGGCAAGGAACATGTCGTACTGACTCTGGGCGATGTCGCGGACGGCAAGCCTGTTCTGGGTCGCCTGCATTCCGAGTGCCTCACCGGTGATGCCCTGTTCAGCCTGCGCTGCGATTGTGGCTTTCAGCTCGAAGCTGCGCTGCGCGCGATCTCCGAAGAGGGCCGTGGGGCGCTGCTGTATCTACGCCAGGAAGGTCGTGGCATTGGTCTGTTGAACAAGATCCGCGCCTACGAGCTTCAGGATGCTGGCGCTGACACGGTGGAAGCCAATGAGCGCCTCGGCTTTGCGCCGGACATGCGTGACTACGCGATCTGCCTCCCCATGCTCGAACACCTGGGCATCGCCGAAATCAAGCTGATGACCAACAACCCGCGCAAGGTGAAGGCCCTGCAAGGCTTCGGCATACGCGTCGCCCAACGCATGCCTTTGGAAATCGCACACAACCCGCACAACGAAAAATACCTCGCCACCAAGGCCGGAAAACTTGGCCACATGCTCGGCGAGATCCATCAGGGCGAAGCCGAGCAGTCGTGAACCGCGCTGCCGCCCGCCGCCAGCTGTCGCTCGATGGCTGGTTCTATCTGCTACTCATCGTTGTGCCTGTGCTCGTTGTCCGCCAGTTTCCACAGGTCGCAGGCCGCTTCGGCGAGCATTTGGCGTTGCCACTGTTCATTGGCGGTCTTGTCCTGTTGTTTCTCAATCTGCCCCGTTTCAGCGCCTATAAGCACGCCTTGATCGCCACTGAAAAGGATCTCGGCACGGATGCTGAGACATTTGCCTGGTCGAGGCTGCGCAGCGTCCGGCTGCGGGCTTTGCGAACCGCCGCGTTGCCGGCGTGGCTGGGGGCGATAGGCGTGCCACTCGGACTTGAACCGGTTGCCCAGTTGCTGCTGGTCTGTGGCAGCCTGGCGCTGCTGGTGCTCTACCGCCTACCGCGTCAACTGCAATGACCAGAGTGCTGGCTCTGTTGCTGGCACTGTCAGCATCGACCTGGCTGGGTGCTGCCGAGCGAGTCGTCAGCCTAGCCCCTTCGCTCAGCGAAATCATGCTGGAACTGGATGCCAAGGCGCTGCTCGTCGGCATGCTTGACGGTGGTGAGCGACCTGCATCGCTGGAGGCGATGCCCTCAGTGGGCCGAATGGGTCAGCTGGAAATGGAAAGCCTGCTAGCCCTTCAGCCAACGCTGGTATTGCTCTGGCCGGACAGCATCAGCCGTGCGCAGCGCGACCAGCTCTCACAGTTCGGCATCCCGGTGCTCGTCGTTCAGCCTGTATCCTTGGAACAACTGGCCGAGCAGTTTGCACGGGTTGGTCAGCGCGTCGGCCGAGGCGAGCAGGGGCGCGAACTTCAACGTCAGTTTTCCTTAGGCCTGGAGCAACTTCGGCGTCGATACCACCGAGAGCAGCCGTTATCGGTGTTTTATCAGGTTTGGAATCGCCCCCTGTATACGCTCGGTGGACGCCAGATCGTCAGTGAGGCCATCGAGGTATGCGGTGGTCGTAACGTATTCGCCGATCTGCAACTGCCGGCGCCCCAGGTCAGCGTCGAGTCCGTGCTATCACGTAACCCTGACGTTATCCTGGCTGGCAGCGGTGCTCAGCTATCCGAATGGAATGCCTGGCCGCAGTTGGAAGCGGTGCGTAAGGGACAGCTGTGGGAAGTGCCCGACAAGGGGCTCGAGCGACCGAGCTTCCAGATGCTCGGTGCGATCAGGAAGCTCTGCGAGGTTATGGCGCTGGCGGTACCCGAAGGCGCTCCTGAACGGCCCTAAAGCGACGGTGCCCAGGTCACAGCGAAGAGCACTGTGCGGCCTTCCGAGTTGTAACCGTACTGACCCGAGCTATAAGTCGCCTCAATATAGTCCTTGTTCAGCAGGTTGTTCAGCTTAGCTTCCAGGCTGATGTCCCGGCTGACTTTCCAGCCACCCCGCAGACCCAGCAAGCCATAGCCGTCAAGTTCGGTTGTGTTCGCTGCGTCATCATAGCGGCCGCTGACAGCGCGCCAGTTGGCGCCAACCGAGAAGTCGCCGAACTGGCGATCCAGGTCCAAATTAAGGGTGCGCTTAGCGCGGCGTGGCAGCGTGTGGCCGCTGTCTCGGTCGCGCGGGTCGATTAGGCCGAGTGCGAGCTGGGCTTGCCAGCCGAACAGCTGTTCGCTCAATGCAGCCTCAAGGCCATTGATGCGTGCTGTCTGTACGTTGTAGGGCTGCCAGCCGGTGCTGATGTCCGAAACGATCGCATCCTCTATATCGGTGCGATAAAGCGCCAGCTCCAGCGAGCCGCTGTCGCTGTAACGGCTACGCCATTGCACTTCGTAACTGCGGGAGCGCTCGGGGGACAGGTTTGGGTTCGCGCTGGAGTAGCAGAAGCCGAAGAAGCACTCGTCTGGATAGTAGAGGTCGTTGAACGTTGGCGCGCGGAAGCCTTCACTGTAGGAAAAAATCAAATCGTTGCGCGTATCCAGAGGGACGGTCAGCGCGCCATTCCAACTGTTTTGGCTTCCATACTGCTGGTTCTTGTCGTGCCGTATGCCCAGCTCCGTGGAGAACAGCCTGCCGGTGTAGCGATGCTGGATGAAGCCTGCATGGTTCCACCGTGATTCTTCGACAAAATCCGTCGTGCTATGGAGTCGGTCCTCATACCAGTCCGCGCCCAGCGTGACTTCGTGATCACGTGTAAGGGATAGCGTGTTTATCCAGCTTGCGGAATCACGATAGGTGCTAAAGCTGTAAAACATATTGGGGCTGGCTGTCGGCAGGTCATTACCGGTGTCGCGCTTGTCTTCGCTGTGGCCAAGTTCAAAGCGACTCTTCCAACCATCGCTAACCTTGAGAGTGGCGAAGCTGGAAAGGGTACTTAACTGAAAGTCGGTGGTCGGCTGGGACGGGCCGAATACATCGTCGTATTCGATCTGCCCACGCTGATCCAACGCGCTGAATCCGGCTTCCAGATGCTCGTTGAAGCGGTGCGACAGATTGAAGCTCAAGGCACGATTACGATAGGCATCGTCGTCACGATTGAGGTTGTCGCCGTGCCGAGTTGCGTCGATACCAGCGGTTTCATTCAGCGATGCGGCTAGATTCACTTGAGTCTGATCGTCTCCGCCGGAAACAGCCAGGCTGCGCTCGAAGGTCGAGTGGCTGCCAACGCCTAAGCGCAGGCGTGGGGCCAAGCCCGTGTCGTTCCCTTGCCGGGTGAATATATGTACCACGCCGCCGATTGCATCGGAGCCGTACAGTGCCGAGCGCGCACCTCGCACGACTTCTATGCGCTCGATATGGTCCGGGTTGAGAAACTCGATGCTGCTGGTGCCGCTGGAAGCCGCCGCGATGCGCTGGCCGTCTATCAGGAAAAGTGTTTGTCCGCTGGCGGTGCCACGGATAAACACGCTGGTAAGGCTGCCGGCACCACCGGTACGCACGACACTTACACCCGGTACGCGCTCCAGCAACTCGGCGACTGTGCGAGCCTGCAAGCGGTCGATGTCGGCGCGAGTGAACACCGTGGTGGCTGCCGCAGTTTCGGTTCGCAGCTGTGGCAAGCGGTTAGCGGACACGATGGTATCGCCGAGCTGCAGCGCGTCATAGTAGTCAGGTGTCTGGGCGTGTACGGAGATGCTTGGCAGCAGTGTCACCGCCAAGGCAAGTCGGGTCAGCTTCATCAAAATCGATCCTCAAAAGTTCAGCGCTTTTGAGAAGGGCAGGAGCAAGCGCAAGGGCACGCAGCCGCGCTTGACGGTGCTGCCCTCCGCAACACCAGTCGATCCGCCAGGCCGGTCTCCGGGCTTTCGACGCGCACCGCGCTCGCCTTCCCGTGCTGGGCACAGTGGCGGTTGAGCGGGCGGTGATCCTCGGATCACGGTCGATTACCGTTGCGGGGGCAGCGCCGGCCTTGCTCTTCGAGCGCACCGGCTTCCCGTTTAATGCGGACCTGGCGGTCGTGCACACCTGGGCGGATAGGAAATCGCGCGAACCTTACGGCCTGGGCTGGGGAAAGACAAGCGAATGAGCGACGCGCCTCAGTGCAAGGCTGCGGTAAACAGAGCTGATCGGTTGGGGGCTTAGGAAGCTCTCGGCTCGGGAGGGATTGATCCGCCCGGCCCAGCTACGGCAGCGTCGCGTGGATGACGTTTCATCCATCCCCGGACCCAGCGAAGATCGAGGTATGGAAATTCGACTCCCATATACCCAGGCCGCCTCGCTGTTGCCCGTGGCGGCGCTGGATCCTACGGCTGAGTGTGCAGCCTTCCCAGTCGCGCTTTGACTGCCGCCTCAATACCGGCGGCGTCCAGTCCGCACTCCCTGATCATCTCGCTGGGTTTGGCATGTTCAACGTAGTAGTCGGGCAGGCCCAGCTGGAGGAGCGGTGTGCTCAGGTTTTGCGCGGCGAGGAACTCTCCGACCGCACTGCCGGCACCGCCCATGATGCTGTTCTCCTCGATGGTCACCAACAGCTCGTGGCTGTCGGCTATCTGGCGCACCAATGCCTCATCCAGGGGTTTGACGAAACGCATGTCGACGACTGTTGCGTTCAGGGTTTCGGCAACCTGCATGGCGTCCGGCAGTTGCACGCCAAACACCAGCAGCGCGACCTGCTTACCCTCGCGACGTACCATGCCCTTGCCGATCTCTAGCGGCTCGAGGCCCGGTTCGATCATTGCGTTCGGGCCGGTGCCGCGTGGATAACGCACCGCGGCGGGACCTTCGAAGTGGTAGCCAGTGGTGAGCATCCGGCGCATCTCGTTCTCGTCGCTCGGTGTCATTACCAGCATGCCGGGGATGCAGCGCAAATAGGCCAGGTCGAAGCTGCCCGCATGGGTCGGGCCGTCTTCGCCGACCAGACCGGCGCGGTCGATGGCGAACAGCACGTCGAGGTTCTGCACCGCGACGTCATGGATCAGCTGATCGTAGGCGCGTTGCAGGAAGGTCGAATAGATTGCCACGACCGGCTTGGCACCCTCGCAGGCCATGCCCGCAGCCAGCGTAACCGCATGCTGCTCGGCAATCGCGACGTCGAAATAGCGGTCCGGATAACGCTCGCTGAAATCGACCAGATCCGAGCCTTCCTTCATGGCAGGGGTGATGCCCATCAGGCGTGGGTCTGCCGCGGCCATATCGCACAGCCATTGGCCGAACACGTTGGAATACTTCGGGCCGCTGGGTTTCTTCGGCTTGACCGGGCCGCCGATGGGGTCGAGCTTGCTGATCGCGTGCCAGGTGATCGGGTCGACTTCCGCCGGGGCGAAGCCTTTGCCCTTTTTGGTGACTACATGCAGAAACTGCGGGCCGGAGAGGTCGCGCATGTTGCGCAGGGTGCCGATAAGCGTCGGCAGATCATGGCCGTCGATCGGGCCGATGTAGTTCCAGCCGAGTTCTTCGAACAGCGTGCCCGGGACCAGCATGCCCTTGGCGTACTCCTCGGTGCGGCGGGCGATTTCCCAGGCGCCGGGAAGGCGCGAGAGGACCTTTTTGCTGCCTTCGCGCATGCTCGAATAGGTGCGGCTGGAGAGGATCTTGGCCAGGTAGTTGGACAGTCCGCCGACGTTGCGCGAGATCGACATGTCGTTGTCGTTGAGCACCACGAGCATGTCCGCACCGACTTCCGGCGCATGGTTCAGCGCCTCGAAGGCCATCCCGGCCGTGAGCGCACCGTCGCCGATGACCGCGATGGACTTGCGCTTCTTGCCCTGCATGCGGGCGGCGATGGCCATGCCCAGTGCGGCGCTGATCGAGGTACTGGAGTGGCCGACGCCAAAGGTGTCGTACTCGCTCTCGCTACGGCGTGGGAAGGCGGCGAGGCCGTCCTTCTGGCGCAGGCTTTCCATGCGCTCGCGGCGCCCTGTGAGAATTTTGTGCGGATAGGCCTGATGACCGACATCCCAGACCAGGCGGTCTTTCGGGGTGTCATAGACGTAATGCAGGGCAATGGTCAGCTCGATCACACCAAGGCCAGCACCGAAGTGCCCGCCGGTCCGGCCTACGCTGTAGAGAAGGTCCTGACGCAGTTCGTTGGCGAGTTCTTCGAGTTCCGCTTCGCCTAGCCGGCGCAGCTGCTCGGGCGTGGCCGCGCGATCTAGAACGGGCGTCGCAGGGCGGACCCGAGGAATCTCATGAAACGTCTTGGGCATCGGGCGAATCATTTTGGCTGAAAAAAGAGCCGCAGTTTACCCGATGGTTACAACGATAAGAACGTCTCAAGCATCAACGGTCGCCGTTATGCCGAACAGACGCAGCGCCGAGCAGTGGCGGTTCGCCGGTCAACTGCGGCGTTCCACGATGAAGCAGGCCAGCTGGCGCAGCGGCTCGGCGCTGGGCCCGAACGGGGCGACGGCCTCGAGCGCCAGGTCACGCAGCTCCAGCGCATAGGCCTTGGCGCTGTCCATGCCGAGCAGCGACGGGTAGGTGGGCTTGTCACGCGCGATATCGGCACCCTGGTGTTTGCCCAGCGTAGCGGTGTCGCTTTCCACATCGAGGATGTCGTCTTGTACCTGGAACGCCAGGCCCACCGCTTGAGCGTACTGCTGCAATGCTGCCAGTTTCTGCACATCGGCACGGCCACTGGCGAGGGCGCCGAGACGTACGCTGACTTCGATCAGCGCGCCGGTCTTGTGCCGGTGCATCAACTCCAGAGCGTTGCGGTCGAGCTTCAGTCCCACCGATCCCAGATCGATCGCCTGGCCGCCGACCATGCCGGCCGGGCCTGCGGCACGTGCGAGGCTGGCCAGCATGTCCAGGCGCAGGGATGGGTCGGATGGGTTGAGCGGGTCGCACGCAAGGGCTTCGAACGCGAGGCTCTGCAGGCCATCGCCGGCGAGAATCGCGCAGGCTTCGTCGAAGGCCTTGTGGGTGGTGGGTTGGCCACGGCGCAGGTCATCGTCGTCCATGGCTGGCAGATCATCGTGCACCAGCGAATAGGCGTGAATCAGTTCGACGGCACAGGCTGCGCCATCGGCCAGGGCAACGTCACCCTCGAGTGCTTCGCAGGCGGCGTAGACCAGCAGGGGACGGACGCGCTTGCCTCCGTTCATCACGCTGTAGCGCATGGCCTGGTAAAGACGGTCGAGTTGCGGGCGCGGTGGGGAGAAGAGTGTGCCGAGGCAGTTGTCGACGCGTTGCTGGCAGCGTTTCTGGTAGTCGCCGATCATGCTTCGGAATCCGCCTCGAATGGCGCTTCCTGCAACTTGCCGTCACGCTCCCGAAGGATCTGCACTTTCTGTTCGGCCTGGCTCAGTGCTGCCTGGCAGTCACGGGTCAGACCGATGCCCTGCTCAAAGCAGGTCAGCGAGTCTTCCAGCGACAGCTCGCCGCTTTCCAGACGCTCGACCAGCTGCTGCAACTCGGCGAGGGATTGTTCGAAATCGAGGGCGACTTTCTTGCGGGCCATGGCGGAACCTGTTCTCTGCGGCTGCTCTGAAACGGGCGCGACACTAGCAGAGCTGGCCGGTATACGCCATAAGCCGAGCGGGCTAGAGGCCTGCCGGTGACGGCCAGTACATGGCCTGGAAGTAGTAAAGGGTCATGGTGCTGCCCACCAGAATCACGAACAGACGCAACCAGGTCGAGGGCAGTTTCTTACTCAGCGCGCCGCCAGCGTAGCCGCCAAACGTGGTGCCCACCAGCAGGATCGCCAGTTCGTAGCCGCTCACCCGTCCGGCGATGACAAAGGTCGCTGTGGCGACGCTGTAGATCACCGCCGAGATCAGGTTTTTCAGCGCATTGGCGCGGACCAGCTGATGGCCTTCGATGGAAAACGCCGCCAGCTGCAGGATGCCCATGCCGGCACCGAAATAGCCGCCGTAGATCGAGACCAGCGCGTGAGCGGCCAGCGATGTCGGGGCATGAGGCGGCACCGCGTTATTGTCCTTGCGGCGCGCCGCGAGCCAGCGACTCAACCAGGGACTGGCGGCGAACAGCGCGGTGGCGAGCAACAGCAGCCAGGGAATGAGCAGGCTGAAGACGTCATCGCCGCTGGCCAGCAGCAAAAGGCCGCCGAGCAGACCACCAATCAAGCCTGCCAGTAGCAGGGGGATCAGGTAGCGGCCAAGGGGGCGTAACGCCGAACGTGCGGCCCAGGCGCCGGCGAGGCTGGCGGGCCAGAGCGCAACCGCGTTGGTCGCGTTGGCGGTCACTGGCGGCAAGCCCGTGGCAAGCAATGCTGGAAACGAAAAGAAGGTACCGCCGCCTGCGAGCGCATTCATGCCTCCCGCGGCAAAGCCGGCAGCGATCAATAGCAGCATATCGAACAAGGGCATCGGAAAGGCTCGAGGCAAAAAGAGACGAAGATTATCGCTGCCGCTGCGTTGCGCCAAGCACCTGCAATATCAGTCACCAGCGGTTGGCGCCAGCCACATGCCGACAAGCCACGCGTTAGCGGAGCCGGGCGCGACGCCAAGTGTTGACCGGCGATTGTTAGATAAGGTCACCTAAAACCGACTGCTACGGCTGCGTGGTGCCGACCTTGATAGCCGCTGGCGAACTGGTCAGCTCGTTGAGGATGCCGCAGCCATGCATGGCGCGATTGCCGGTGCAGCAGCTGCGTAGTTCCTGTAACTGACGCTCCAGGGCATGAAGGTTCTCCAGTCGCGTACGGACGCGTTCGAGCTGCTCGTCGATCAGGTGGTTGATGTCGCCGCAGCTGGCGTCCGGGTGATTGGAGAATTCAAGCAGCCGGCGAATATCAGCCAGCCCGATATCCAGTGCGCGGCAGTGGCGGATGAACGTCAGTTGCGCCAGCTGCCTGGAGGAATAGGATCGGTAGCCGTTGGAACCGCGCTCCGGGGCGGGCATCAAGCCGATCTTTTCGTAATAGCGAATGGTTTCGACATCGACGTTTGCCGCTGTGCTCAGCTCGCCTATGCGCATCATGGCCCCCTGGTGATGGACTGATTTGACAAAATGGATCTTGACCCTGGAGTTGCTCCAGGGTGTGCAATGGCTCCGAATATAGTTCAGGAGGCATTCCATGTCGTCGAGATGCTGTGATTCCGGTTGTTCAACCCCAGCGGTCAACCCGAGTTTTCGCAAGGCCCTTTGGGTCGCGCTGGCGATCAACCTGATCATGTTTGTCGTGGAGATCATCAGCGGGCTGCGTTCCGGCTCGGTTTCGCTGCTGGCCGATGCCATCGATTTCGCCGGCGACGCTGCCAACTACGGCATCACCCTGGTGGTGCTGTCGATGGGGCTGGTCTGGCGCTCACGGGCTGCCATGGTCAAAGGCCTGACGATGCTGGCGTTCGGCGTGTTCGTGCTGGGCCGTGCGGGGTGGTCGGTATACGCCGATGTCGTACCCGAACCGCTGACCATGGGCGTGATCGGCACGCTGGCGCTGATTGCCAACGTCGTCGTTGCGCTGATGCTTTACGCCTTTCGCGAAGGGGATTCGAACATGCGCTCGGTCTGGCTGTGCAGCCGCAACGACGCGATTGGCAACGTCGCTGTAATGATCGCCGCGGCAGGCGTCTTCGGAACCGGCGCTGCCTGGCCGGACCTTGTCGTTGCATTGGTCATGGCGGGGCTTGCCTTGTCAGCTGGCTTCTCGGTCGTCCGTCAGGCCCGGCAGGAGCTGGCCTCGCATCGTTAACGGCCGTTTGGGCAGATCACTGTGATCAGATTGACGACGGCCGAGGCGGCGAAAGGCGCACGTCTCGTTCGGGCTCGCCATACAGGCAAGACGGCCGCTAACTGGCAATGGCGGCCACCACCGCGACGACGATCACTGCGGTGACCGCCAGGCCTCCTGCAGCCAGCTTTCCGACCGTTTCCGAGCTCAGCCCGAGGGCTTTGTCTTTCATCTGTTTGCCGAACCGACCTTCGATGCGATGCAGGCCTTCGACCGGCTGGAACAGGTTGTCGGGTTGTTCATCACTGGCCGGCTCGTCGGTCATCTGGCCGCTCCAAGCCTGTTTGGCCATCATCCGGTCGAGCAGGCCGGGCATGAACATGTTGCCGATGATCGCCTGAAATGACGCACGCCCCAGCCAGAGCTCGCGCGGCGCATCGGTGGCAGCGCGCAGGATGGCGCGCGCCGCCACCTCAGGCGTGTGAATGGGGGGGACCGGCTGGGGGCGCTTGTTCATCTTGTTGCGCGACCAGTCGAACTGCGGCGTGTTGTGCGCCGGAAGCTGGACCATCGTCAGCCGGATTCGGCTGTTGGTATGAATCAGTTCGCAGCGTAGCGAATCGGTGAAGCCCCTGATCGCGAACTTGGCTGCGCAGTATGCCGATTGAAGCGGAATCGCGCGGTACGACAGCGCCGATCCGACCTGCACGATGGTGCCGCGGTTGCGGGTCTCCATGTGGCGCAGCGCCGCCAGCGTGCCATGCACGAAGCCCAGGTAGGTGACGTCGGTGACGCGCTTGAATTCGGCGGCAGTGATCTTGTTGACCGGCCCGAACACTGTCGCCATGGCGGCGTTGACCCAGATTTCGATTGGCCCCAGCTCCGCCTCGATCCGCTCGGCGGCGCGATCGACGGCTTCGGCATCGGCGACATCGGCGGAGATCGCCAGCACCTTCGCCCCGGTCGCTTCCAGTTCTTCGCGCGTGTCGGACAGGCCCTGTTCGCCGCGTGCGATCACCGCCACGCGAAAGCCCGCCCGCGCGAACGCATGGGCGGTTGCGCGGCCTACGCCAGCAGTGCCTCCACAGATCACGGCAGTCTGTTCGCGGTCGCTCATCTAAAAGCTCCTGTCTTGATGGGTTAGCGCAGAAGCGCGTTCCAGCCCGCATAGCGGTGGCGGATCGGTCCGCGTGGCAGGCTCAGGCCGATCACCAGCACGCCGGCGATCAGGCTGCCGACGGTTGCCGCGAACCCGGCCCCCTCGAGGAACGAAGGGGCGGCGATCAGCCAGGCGCCGATCGGCAGGTTGAGAAAGCGTAGCGGGCGTGCCACTTCGGCGAAGGCCAGCACCGAGACGGTGATCAACAGCGAGCCCATCAGGTGGTCGCTGTTGGCCATGGCCCCCTCGGTACCGAAGATCAGGCGTGTGCACATCAGCCAGACGCCGAGGATACAAAGCAACGCGAGGCCCCACGGCAGGTTCACGCCGCGCAGCCCCTTCAGGGTCATGGACGACAGGCTACCGTCGAACTCGGGTGTGTTGTCCTCCCGTGCACCCTCCATCGCATCGCCCTGCCAGAAGGTTTTCCAGAAGGGTTTACCGCGCTGACGTGCGTCCTTGAGGAACTGCCCCATGGCCACCAGCTCGTCCAGGGCGTAGGGCATCATCACCAGCATGGCCAGTGCCTGGATCAGGCAGAGGGTGCACCAGGTGTCGATGAAGATCGGCTGCGCGATGATGAAGAAGATACTCACCGCGCCCAGCGGCACTACCACCACGCCGAATGCGGCGACCATCCAGGGCATGGTTCGCCAGCGTCGTGCATCGCCCATCACCGCCATCAGCAGCTCGATCATGTAGGCCATGACGCCGACACCAGCGTCGGATACCGGCCAGGCGCGGGACATGTCAGAGGTGATGATGGTTTCGGTGCCGTTGGGCTGCGTCCCGAAGAAGGGGTCCCAGGCATTGGCGGTATGACCTAGCTGGTAACCGGCCAGATACCGAGCCAGCAAAATACCGATCACCGCAAGCAAGGCGATGGGCAATCGCTGCATCCAGGTGGAGGGGTTGTAGTCCCAGCCTGGCGGCACGGCGGCCTTCTGCATCATGCCGCTCATGCTCATGCCGGGCATCATCGGCACCAGCGTCGAGAAGGCGATCACCAGTCCGCCGACCAGAAGGGCGTTGCCGTAGCTGGCGGGCGAGGGCGTCCAGAACAGCAGCGGCGCGAACATCAGCCAGAGACCCATGACGGTATTCGCCCACTGCGCCCAGGCGATACGTTTCAGCGAGAGGACCGAGAACAATACGACCAAGGCGCCACTGACCACGTCGCTCCAGGTCATCAGCAGCGCGCGGGTGGCCACGTCCGGCAGCTCGCGCTCGGTCGCCAATCGCGGCAAGTCGAGATCGGTTGGCGCAATGTTCAGGTAGCCAAAGATAAAGGGAGCGCTGAGTACCCAAAAGCCCAGCAGCACATTGACGAAGTGGCACCAGAGCGTGGCCAGGTGGCGGCGTTCCATCATTTGCATGTGTGCGTCCATGCCCATGTCAGATGGCATGGCGCCCTGTCTCAGGTATTCACCTTGATGCTCCACGAATCCCCCCGAGGCCGGATTGATCGATGTGCGCCCTGACGCGAACAAGGCGCTGGCGCTGCGGTTGCAGCGGCGACGCTGTTCAGTGGACCGGAGGGGGATGAGGGAGTTGCAACAAAATGAAACGGAGTGCGGACCGATGGCGATCCGCAGTGCTCGTGATTCTGCCGCTTAGGCGCCGGAACAGCTCGGTTCGGTAGTGAAGGTCTTGGATGAATCCACCAGGCCTACCTTTTCCAGGGTACGGCGACCGATCAGAACCGGGTAATTCATCTTGTCCCGGTCGTTCAGCGAGAACTGCTCTTCGTACATCTGGTTGCCCAGACAGACCTTCATCAGTACCACCGGACGTTCTTCAGCACCGCCTGCGCCTCGCACCTTGATGTCGCGCACCATTTTGCGCTCCAGGCGGGTTCTGACGTCTTCGTCTGTATCCACATCCTCCAGCTCGACCGTGAAGCGCACCCATTCGTCGCCATCTTTTTCGAAACGGTCGATATTTTCGGCGTGCATGGAAGAGGTCAACGCACCGGTGTCGAGCTTGAATTTCACCGCGACCTGCTCAGGAAGGATCAAGCCTTTCTCGACCCACCCGAGTACTTGCGGAGAGCTTGCAAAGGCTGTCCCGCTGACTACGGCAGTCAGCAGGGCGGCCAGGATTGACGGGGTATGGCGGGATAAACGGGAGCGTACCGGACGGCGCATCTGTCACCTCAGAAGTCAGCGAATGCTGTGGATTCCATAGAGTGCTATCGCCGACATCGGTTCAAGTTGACTGTGGCTCGAAGCAAAGCGGCGCGCGTAGACCTCGGTCGGTTGATGCTGACTCATTGGCAATAGCCATCGGCGTGATTGATAAAAACAATCGGACAGTTAGGTATTTTTGGACTCCACCAGTAGGGCCGCTTGCATTCAATGCCGTCAGCGGCCCCATTTCACTAAAGGAGGTTGTTTCCAAGGGAAGTCATAAGAATCGAGAGGTGAACCATGTTCGTCCATAACAAACGACTTCAATACACCGTGCGTGTCGCTGCGCCCAATCCGGGCCTTGCAAACCTGATGCTCGAACAATTCGGCGGGCCCCAAGGCGAGTTGGCCGCTGCCATGCGTTACTTCGTCCAGGGTGTGTCCGAGGATGATCCGGGCCGCAAGGATATGCTCATGGACATTGCCACCGAGGAGCTCAGCCACCTCGAAGTCATCGGCTCCATCGTCGGTATGCTCAACAAGGGCGCCAAGGGCGAGCTGTCCGAAGGTGTCGAGAAGGAAGCGGATCTGTATCGCTCGCTGACCGGTGGTGGCAACGATTCGCATATCACTTCGTTGCTCTATGGTGGCGGCCCAGCCTTGACCAACTCTGCAGGTGTGCCCTGGACTGCAGCCTATGTCGACTCCATTGGCGAGCCGACGGCGGACCTGCGTTCCAACATCGCAGCCGAGGCGCGCGCCAAGATTGTCTATGAGCGGCTCATCAACGTGACCGACGATCCAGGCATCAAGGATGCACTGAAATTCCTGATGACCCGGGAAATCGCGCACCAGAAATCGTTCGAGAAAGCGCTGCATGCCATCCAGCCCAATTTTCCTCAGGGCAAACTGCCGGGCGATCCGCAATTTGCCAACGTCTACTACAACCTGTCGCAAGGCGAAGGCGATCTGCGTGGACCATGGAATCAGGGGCCGGAATGGGAGTTCGTCGAAGATCCGCAACCGGCGGTGGACGGCGGCGATGGAAAGCCTTCGGTCGACCTGAGCAAGGCCCAGCAGAAAGTGGTCCAGCAGATGGCGGTGCGGACCCAGTCCGATGTCTCCGTTGACCCGCTGACCGGGGCTGATCTCGGTTCGGGCGCTGCGGTTAGCAAAGGGAAGTCTTGATCGGCTAAGTACGCGGCCGATGGCGTCTGGGCACAGGCGCATACGCTGCGTATCGATGAACTGAAAAGCCGGCCATGGGCCGGCTTTTTCGTTGTCAGGTCAGTGCTGTGCCGGAGCGAACCGGTAATCAGCGACGGCTGAGCAACGGCACCACGGTGCGCGAGCTAGGGCGACCTAGTGTTTCGCTAATGGCCACGCTAAGCGTGTGCTGTGTGAACGGCTTTGCCAGTGTGTGCACAGGGCGGCCTTCTTCGGCCAGTTCTGCGTAGCCGCTGACCAGTAGGATCGGCAGCCCCGGTCTCTCGCCCCTAACGATCTTGGCCAGCTGGGTGCCTGTCATGCCTGGCATCATCTGATCGGTGATCAAGATGTCAAAAGCTTGCTGCTGGCGCAGAACACTCAGCGCTGCCTCGCCACCATCGACACTGGTGACCTGATGGCCCATGTCTTCGAGCAGCGCGGCGGTGTTGGCTAGCACCAGGGGGTCGTCGTCCACGATTAGGATTGTCAGCGCTGGTACGGGGGGCAAGGCGGGCTCGACTTTGTCATCCGAGGCTGTCACGCCCCGCTGATCGGAGACGCCCAAGGGTAACCACAGCTCGATAGTCGTTCCGTTTTCTGGGCTGCTTTCGATTGTCAGAGTCCCGCCCGACTGTTCGACTAGGCCGTGTGCCATCGATAGACCAAGGCCCGTACCCTTGCCCGGCCCCTTGGTGGTGAAGAAGGGTTCCGTGGCGCGTGCGAGCGTTTCCTGGCTCATGCCGATACCGGTGTCACGCACGATCAAGGCGACGTATTCCTGCATGCCTTCCGCTGCCGCGCGCAGCTGCCCCTCGATGCAGATGGTGCCGCCCGTTGGCATGGCATCCCGAGCATTGACCACCAGGTTGATCAGCACCATTTCGAGCTGGTTCGCATCCACGTAAGCCGGCGGCAAGCTGAGGGGGAACCGAGTTTCGATGTTGATATTGGCGTTGACAGAGCGGCGTAGCAGCTCGCGCATGTTCAGCACCAGGTCTTGCAGCACAACCGAACTGGGATTCAGCTCTTGTTTGCGCGCGAATGCCAGCATTCGCTGCACCAGGCTCGCACCGCGCTGTGTCGCCAGCAACGCGTTGTCGATCAGGGGGGCGGTACGCGTCGTGTCTTGCGGCAGCCGCTTGCGAAGCAGCTCGAGATTTCCACCTACTACCGCAAGCAGGTTGTTGAAGTCATGAGCGATCCCCCCGGTGAGCTTACCGATGGCCTCCATCTTCTGCGCCTGACGCAGCGCGGCCTCGGCGTGGCGGCGTTCGGTAATGTTCACCAGGCCACCTATGATGAGGGGGCCTTGGGTTGTCTGTTCGAGCCGGGTGGAGGCCAGGACGTCGATGAACGCACCCGCTCGGGCCACCAGTCGGTACTCGGCGTTGAGGCATTCGCCTGTTTTCAATAACACGGGCCAGTCCTGGCTAAGCATCTGCCGTGCGGAACGCTCGGTCATGAAGTTGATCAGCGGCCGGCCGATGACGTCCTCACGGCGATGGCCCATCAACACCAACCAGGCATCGCTTACCGATTCCAGCCGACCCTGTTCGTCCAGCGAATGCAGCGGCAACGGCGTCTTGCTGTACAGCTCGCGAAATCGCTCTTCACTCTGGCGCAGCGCCGCGGCTTCGCGCTCGCTGAGGCTCGCCATGCGCCTGTCGTACATCGAAGCAGTAAGCCCCAGAAAAAGCACGACGAAGGTCGACCCGGCAACCGCCAGCGCTAGCGTCAGCAGGTCCAGGCCACCACCCGTAAGTGCTGGCGTCGCATCGTCCAGCGGCGTGAAATGTGCACCAGCCATCGCGGAGTAATGCATACCTGCCACGGCGAAGCCCATGGCAACAGCCGAGATGGCCTGCAGCGACAAGCGCCGGCTTCGAGTGGAGAGCCAGAGTGCAACGGTAGCTGCGCCGATGCCGATGCCGAACGAGATGGCCACCCACAGCGGATCATAGGAAAGCTGCGCATGCATCGTCATCGCAGCCATACCCATGTAATGCATTGCGCCGATCCCGAGCCCCATGAACAGGCCGCCAATTCCCAGCGTGGTACGAGTCAGCCCGCGGCTGGCCACAGCCAAAAAGCTTACGGCTGTCACGACGATGGGGACGACCAGCGACCAGAGCGTCAGGGGTATGTCGTATCGAATCTGCATGCCGGGCATGCCGAACGCGAGCATTCCGACAAAGTGCATCGACCAAATGCTGCCGCCCATGCACACAGCCGCTGCGCATAACCAGGCGTGGCGAATCCAGTCTGCCGAGGCACGAGCTCGGCTGGCCAGGTCCAGCGCGGTGAAAGAGCCTGCGATCGCGATCAGGATGGACAGGCTTACCAATGCGACGTTGTAGGTGGTGGTCATCGCAAATCCAATATGACTTAGAGCTGTTTCTTAGGTATTGCACGGGATGACGAGTAAAACCATGCCGCTAGTCTAGCGGTCATTGCCCACCGTTCTACAAGATCACCTCTGGTAGACAGTCCGCAGCGGGTTTTGTGTGATCTGGTGTCGATACTTCGTCGGGCAGGTTTGCTGTTGGCGGCTGATTGTTGCCCTGCGGCGTGCTCAGGCTTCGCTTGAGACGTGCCGCAGACGCGTGTCCAGCTACAAGCGGTACGGATTGGTCAGCGCTGATCAATTTGAGGGTGCAGGGGCAACAATACGCCCACGGCGTCAACGAGAGTCGCGTAGCCGGCGATGTCGTCACCAGTGCACGTACTGGCTAGCCTCTACTGATGGCGATCAGCGCTCGGAGGCTCATTTGGGCGTCGTTAACCTGTTCGGGCGCGACTACTACGACAATCTGCGAATCAACGGCGGCTTCGGTCGTTATTACCAACTCGCGCCGGGGCGGACGGTTTAACGCCGGGAGCAAGCTCACGTTCAAATGAGGTAGTACGAAAATCGAGGCATAAAAAAGCCGGCTTGTGGCCGGCTTTTCTTCAGTGCTTCGGCTTACTTCTGATAAGCCTCGGCAGCTTTGATGATGGCGGCGCGGGCGGCATCGGCGCCTTCCCAGCCTTCGACCTTGACCCACTTGCCCTTCTCAAGATCCTTGTAGTTCTCGAAGAAATGCTTGATCTGCTCGATCAGCAGCGGCGGCAGGTCGGTGTATTCCTTCACGTCCACGTACAGCTGGCTCAGCTTGTCATGCGGGACGGCGATCAGCTTGGCGTCGCCGCCGGCTTCGTCGGTCATGTTCAGCACGCCCACTGGACGGCAGCGGATGACGGAGCCTGGGGCAACTGGGTAGGGCGTCACGACCAGTACGTCTAGCGGGTCGCCATCGTCGGCCAGGGTGTGAGGGATGAAGCCGTAGTTGGCCGGGTAGAACATCGGCGTGGCCATGAAGCGGTCGACGAACAGGCAGTCGGTGTCGTGATCGATTTCGTATTTGATCGGCGCGTGGTTGGCCGGGATTTCGATGGCGACGTAGATGTCGTTTGGCAGGTCTTTGCCGGCCGGGACTTTGCTGTAGCTCATGAACATTGCTCCGTGGTCGGCCGAGGCGGCCTGGGGCGAAAAAAGTGGGCGCGATTATAGGCGCAGTGTCGGGCGTTTTGCCATGCCGGCGGTGGCGAAGATCCCTGGTCCGGCAATGCGCGCATTCGACGGTCACAAAGCAGTGAGGTTCCTGCGTATTGCGGATGGTTGCCTTACCGCTGCTGCAGGCGTGTCAGCGGGTCCTGTCTATAGAAGGCCGTCAGCTGTCGGTAGACATCAGGATAGGCCTCGTGCAGCACGTCCGGCGCGCTGAAAAAATACTCGCTGGTGACGGCGAAAAACTCGGCTGGGTTTTCCGCGGCGTACGGATCGATTGCCGTGTGGGCATGAGGATCGGCGTCCAGCGTGGTATTGAGCGAGTCGTAAGCGTTTTGCATTGCGTGGGCCCAATCCTCGATACGCATGTTGCGGTGCAGCGGGGGCAGGCCGTTGGCGTCGCCATTGAGCATGTCGAGTTTGTGCGCAAGCTCGTGGATCACCAGGTTGTAGCCTTCCCAGGTGCCGCTCTGCTGGACCCCTGGCATGGCCAGAATCACCGGCCCCTGTAACCAGGCTTCGCCGCTGTGCTCGCCATCCCACTCGTGCATCACGCCAGCGGAATCGCGGTGCTTCTGCGGACTATGGAAATCATCGGGGTAGATGACGATTTCATGGAAGCCCTGATACCAGTCCAGATCAGCCAAGTGCAGCAAAGGCAATTCTGCCTGTGCGGCCAGCCGCAGGCGACTTGTAAGGTCTAGCTCGACTCCGGGCAGCGCGGTCAGGCGCTTGGCGTGCAAAAACAGCAGGCTGCGCTCGCGCAAGCGCTCGGTCTCCTCGACGCTTAAACCCTCGAGAATCGGCAGGCTGTCGAGCACGCTTTGCCAGAGCGCCGGTTCGATGGCGAGACGGGCGAGGATGCGCTTGCGGCGCCAGTCGCGGAATGACCACATCAAGGAGTTTCCTGCCGGGAGGGCGTCAACCTTAAGCGGGGCGCACGGCGTCAGCAAGCCGCGTAGGTGCTCCAACTCATCAAGCGCGAACCACGAGGCGTCATGCTGAACGTACTACCCTTCAGATCGGGGCCTATCGGCACTCAATCTAACTTGATGAACGGGACCACCAATGAGCGAATCGGACGTTTCACCCAAACCGACGTTGATCAATCCGCCCGGACTCTACGATCCCGCCCCCAACGGTTATTCCCACGTAGCGCTCGTGCCAGGAGGTACGCGGCTAGCGTTTATCGCAGGGCAGGGAGGTGAAACGGTGGACGGTCGGCTATCCGAAGATTTCCGCGAGCAGGTCCGTCAGGCGATGGCGAACCTCTTGATTGCCATCGGGGCGGCAGGTGGGCAGCCCTCGCAGGTAGCCAAGCTGACGGTGCTCATCGTCGATCACTGTGAGCAACGCTTAGGCATTCTCAGCGATGAACTGGCGCGGGCATTCGGAGCGCAGATGAAGCCGGCCTGCACGCTGATACCGGTTCCTCGCTTGGCGTTGGATGGCATGTTGTTCGAGGTGGATGCCGTGGTGGTATTGCCGGAGGCGTGACCATTCTTGGGCGGGAAGCGCTCTGCTGGAGAGGCTGGCAGCGCTGGCTCGAGCAGGGTGGCCATCCTTCAGAAAGGCAATCAGCCCAGCAGGAAATTGCTGGCTTTTGGTGAGTCGTCTTCGAGGCTGAGCACTTCCGCTTCGTCCTTCAGCGTCACCCCTGAGAGTTGGCGGCGGCAGGCTTCGCGCATCAGGTGGATCAGGCGGTGCGCGGCGAGGTTGTAGCTCAGGCCCTCCAGGCGGATGTTGGAGATGCAGTTGCGATCGGCATCGGTACGGCCGACCTTCGGGGCGTAGGTGAAGTACAAGCCGAGGCTGTCCGGCGAGCTCAAGCCTGGGCGTTCGCCCACGAGCATCACCACCATCTTCGCCTTGAGCCGCTCGCCCACTTCATCGCCAAGCGCGACGCGGCCCTGTTGCACCAGGCTGATGGGGGCGAGGCTCCAGCCATCCTTTTCGATCTGTTCTTCGATGCGCTGAAGCAAGGGTAGGGCGTGGCGCTGGACGGCGAGTGCTGACAGGCCATCGGCAATGACGATCGCCAGGTCGTAGCCCTCGGCGTGTTCAGTGGTGTGGTCTGTCAGCTGTTCGGCGGAAGGCTCGTCCAGCCGTCGTCCCAGGTCCGGGCGCTGGAGGTAAATGTAGCGGTCAGCGGCTGCGGAGCGCAGTTGCAGGGTCCTGAACCCTTTGTCCTGAAGCTGATGGGCCAGTTCTTCGGTGTCGAGGGATAGATGCACGGCGTCGCGTGCCTGGGCATGAGCGAACTGGAAATCCAGCTGGGCACCGGTGGGCAGGCTGGTGCCCGCACGACCCAAAGCGATGCGTGCCGGCGTGAGCTGGCGCAGATGGCTCCAGGGGTTGGTAATGGCGGTGGGCGGGCGCGTGCTCATTGCTGTTGCTCCGTGATGTTCCGGGCGTGCTGAGTGGATAGCGCTATGTGGTTGTGATCGCCAGCAAGCTGGCTCCTACGAGAAGCAGGGCTGTGCAGGACCTGTAGGAGCAAGGGGGACGCCCAGTCCTCGCTGGCGATCCGATGCATGCACCTGGCCGATCCAGCCACCACTGGGCCGCTACGACGAAACGGTGTCATGCCATCCGCTCCAGCGCCTGGCGGAAAGCCGGTGGAAGCTCGCTGCCCATCCGCAGCCGTCCGCCGTCCTGGCGCAGGATGTCCATCTTCGCCAGCCATTCCTCGAACTCTGGCGCTGGCCTGAGCCCCAGGCTCTGGCGCAGATAGAGCGCATCGTGGAACGAAGTGGTCTGGTAGTTGAGCATCACGTCGTCCGAGCCCGGGATGCCCATGATGAAGTTGATGCCGGCGGTGCCAAGCAGGGTCAGCAGCACATCCATGTCGTCCTGATCGGCTTCGGCATGGTTGGTGTAGCAGATGTCGCAGCCCATGGGCACGCCGAGCAGCTTGGCGCAGAAATGATCCTCCAGCCCGGCGCGGATGATCTGCTTGCCGTTGTAGAGATATTCCGGGCCGATGAAGCCGACCACTGTATTGACCAGTAGCGGCTTGAATTTGCGCGCCACGGCGTAGGCGCGGGCCTCACAGGTCTGCTGGTCGACGCCATGGTGCGCGTTGGCCGACAAGGCGCTGCCCTGGCCGGTCTCGAAGTACATCAGGTTATCCCCGACCGTGCCGCGCTTCTGCGACAAACCGGCCTCGTAGCCCTCCTGCAGAACCGCCAGGTTGATGCCGAAGCTGGTGTTGGCTGCCTCGGTGCCGGCAATCGACTGGAAAACCAGGTCCAGCGGCGCGCCACGGTTGATCGCCTCGATGGAGGTGGTGACGTGGGTGAGGATGCAGCCCTGAGTCGGTATGTCGTAACGCTGGATGATGGCGTCGAGCATCTTCAGTAATTCGCAGATGCCGCTGGTGCTGTCGGTCGCTGGGTTGATGCCGATCACCGCGTCACCGTTACCGTAGAGCAGGCCGTCAACGATGCTGGCGGCGATGCCGGCCGCCTCATCGGTGGGGTGGTTGGGTTGCAGGCGGGTGGACATGCGCCCGCGCAGGCCGATGGTGTTGCGAAAGCGGGTGACGACGCGCACTTTCTGCGCGACGAGGATCAGGTCCTGTACGCGCATGATCTTCGACACTGCAGCGACCATCTCGGGTGTCAGGCCAGGCGCGAGCGCCTTGAGCGCAGCCTCGTCGGCGTCATCACCCAGCAGCCAGTTGCGAAAATCGCCCACGGTCAGATGGCTGACCGGGGCGAAGGCGTCGGTGTCGTGGCCGTCGATGATCAGGCGGGTGACTTCATCGGTCTCGTAGGGGATCAACGCCTCTTCGAGAAAGCGCTTGAGCGGGATCTGCGCCAGGCACATCTGTGCGGCGACGCGCTCGGCGTCGCTGCCCGCTGCGACTTCCGCGAGGAAATCACCGGAGCGCGCCGGACTGGCCTTGGCCATTACCTCGCGCAGGCTGTCGAAGCGCCAGTTGGTGCCGCCTACGCTGTGCGTGTATCCCGCCATGCTCGTCCCCCATAGCAAGCTGTGAAAACTACCTGCGTTGACATCCCTGCGTTAAAAGCGGCCTCGGTTGCGAGCCCAGTCGGCAGGCTCATTTCCAACATAGGCTCGTACGCGAACCCGGTCCGCTTCAGTCCGCCCATGATGCGCACGGTTCGGTGGGCTAAAGCCCACCCTACTAACTACTTCAACGCCGCCTCGGCGTTCTCGATCGCTGCGAATTCTTCTTCCGGCGTGCCAGCCACCAGATGATGACGGCTGTAGATCGCGAAGTAGGCGATGAAGACGCCATAGATCACCGCGGCGGCAATGACGACACGCGGGTCGACGAGGAAGCCCGCCACCACCGCGATGCAGGCCAGCACCAGCGCGACGCCGGAAGTCATTACGCCACCGGGCGTCTTGTAGGGGCGATGCAGGTCCGGACGGCGCATCCGCAGGACGATATGCGAGGCCATCATCAGCACGTAGGAGATGGTTGCGCCGAACACCGCGACCAGAATCAGCAGATCGCCCTGGCCGGTGAGCGAGAGCAGGAAGCCGATCACGCCGGGGATAATCAAGGCCATAACCGGCGCCTTGTTCTTGTTAGTCAGCGACAGTTTGCGCGGCAGGTAGCCAGCCCGTGACAACGCGAAAATCTGCCGGGAGTAGGCGTAGATGATCGAGAAGAAGCTGGCGATGAGGCCGGCCAGCCCGACCAGATTGACGAAACCGCTCATCCAGGTGGACGACCCGTAGGCGGTGGTCAGCGCCTCGACCAGCGGATTGCCGGAGTCCACGAGGGTGCTGGAGCCAGCCCCGCCAGGCCCGACCAACAGGATCAGGCCGGCAAAGGCCACCAGAATCAGCATGGCGCCGATGAGGCCGCGCGGCATGTCGCGCTGCGGGTTCTTGGTTTCCTCGGCGGCCAGCGGTACGCCCTCGACCGCAAGGAAGAACCAGATCGCGTAAGGAATGGCGGCCCAGATCCCCACATAGCCATAGGGCAGAAAGCTGCTGGCACCGGCTGCGGTGGTCGGCGCGATGTCGAGCAGTTTATCGACCGAGAAGTGCGGCACCATCGCGACAATGAAGACGCCCAAGGCCAGGGCCGCGACCGCGGTGATGATGAACATCAGCTTCAACGCCTCGCCGACGCCGAAGATATGGATGCCGATAAAGATGATGTAGAAGGCCAGGTAGATCGCCCAGCCGCCAATGCCGAACAGCGATTCGCAGTAAGCGCCAATGAACACGGCGATGGCCGCGGGGGCGATGGCGTACTCGATCAGGATCGCCGTGCCGGTGAGAAAGCCACCCAGCGGGCCGAAGGCGCTTCGGGCGAAACCATAGCCGCCGCCTGCCGTGGGAATCATCGAAGAGAGTTCGGCGAGTGAAAAGCACATGCACAGGTACATGGTCGCCATCAGCAGCGTGGCGATGAACAGTCCGCCCCAGCCGCCCTGAGCGAGGCCGAAGTTCCAGCCGGCGTAGTCACCGGAAATCACGTAGGCGACGCCCAGGCCGACCAGCAGCACCCAACCGGCGGCGCCTTTCTTCAGTTCGCGTTCCTGGAAATAGGTGCTGCCAACTGCTTCGAAATCGATGGCGTGGGAAGGGGGTGTCGCACTGCTGTGTTCGAGAGCCATGGGAATCATCCTTTGATGGGTTCGGGTACGGCAGGATCGTTAAAGCAAGCGCTGTGCCTTTGCGGTTTCTACGGCGTTTGGGGATCTCTTGAGTGAAAAGGCAGCCACGCGTGCACCAGCCCGACGCCTTGCGGCGTGGGCGGGCACTGTTTATGGGCTAGAAGAACCCGAGAGGATTGATGTCGTAGCTGATCAGCAGGTTCTTGGTCTGCTGGTAGCTGTCGAGGATCATCTTGTGGGTCTCGCGACCGACGCCGGACTTCTTGTAGCCACCGAACGCCGCGTGGGCGGGGTAGAGGTGGTAGCAGTTAGTCCATACGCGCCCGGCCTTGATCGCGCGGCCCATGCGATAGGCGCGGTTGATGTCGCGGGTCCAGACGCCAGCACCCAGGCCGTACTCGGTGTCATTGGCGATGGCCAGGGCTTCGGCTTCGTCCTTGAAGGTCGTGACGCCGATGACCGGGCCGAAGATTTCCTCCTGGAACACGCGCATCTTGTTCGTGCCCTTGAGCAGGGTCGGCTGGATGTAATAGCCAGTGGCGAGCGAGCCTTCGAGTTTCTCCACGCCGCCGCCAGTGAGCACTTCGGCGCCTTCCTGCTTGGCGATTTCCAGGTAGGACATGATCTTGTCGAACTGCTGCTGGCTGGCCTGAGCGCCGACCATGGTGTCCGTGTCCAGCGGGTCGCCGCGCTTGATCTGCGCGACCTTCTTCATCACCGCTTCCATGAACGGCCCGTAGATCGACTCCTGCACCAGCGCCCGCGACGGGCAGGTGCAGACTTCGCCCTGGTTGAAGAAGCCCAGTACCAGGCCTTCGGCGGCTTTCTCGATGAACGTCGGCTCGGCCTGCATGATGTCTTCGAAGTAGATGTTCGGGCTCTTGCCTCCCAGCTCAACGGTGCTCGGGATGATGGCCTCAGCGGCGCGCTTCATGATGTGCGAGCCCACCGGGGTGGAGCCGGTGAAGGCGATCTTGGCGATGCGCTTGCTGCTCGCCAGGGCTTCGCCGGCTTCGCGCCCGTAGCCCTGCACCACGTTGAGCACACCCGGCGGCAGTAGGTCGCCGATGACTTCCATGAGCACGGCGATCCCGAGCGGCGTTTGCTCGGCCGGCTTCAACACCACGCAGTTGCCCGCGGCCAGCGCAGGGGCGAGCTTCCAGGCGGCCATGAGGATCGGGAAGTTCCAGGGGATTATCTGCCCGACTACGCCCAGCGGTTCGTGGAAGTGATAGGCCGCGGTGTGCTCATCGATCTCGGCGGCGGTGCCTTCCTGCGCGCGGATGCACCCAGCGAAGTAGCGGAAGTGGTCTGCAGCCAATGGGATGTCGGCGTTCAGGGTTTCACGCACGGCCTTGCCGTTATCCCAGGTTTCGGTGATGGCGAGCATTTCGAGGTTCTGCTCGATACGGTCGGCAATCTTCAACAGGACCAGCGAGCGCGCCTGCGCGCTGGTCTTGCCCCAGGCATCGGCGGCGGCATGCGCGGCATCCAGGGCTTTTTCGATGTCGGCGGCGTCGGAGCGGGGGAATTCGGCGATGGGCTGGCCGTTTACCGGGGACAGGTTGGTGAAGTATTGGCCGTTGACCGGTTCGACGAACTCGCCGTTGATGAAATTGCCGTAACGGGACTTGAAGGAAACGACAGCGCCTTCGCTGCCGGGATGGGCGTAACGCATGGTGAGTCTCCGGGACTTGTAATTGTGTGGGACTGCTGTGATCCAGCGTAGAACAAAGTCCGTTCGTCGGCTGGCGAGGCGACGTGCGGTGTACCGCTGGTCGGGCATTGGCAGCGCCAGTGCTGTGCTAATCTGCGCCGCAGTTTTCGGCGCCGACAGGCGTGGCTGTGCCGCCTGATCCGATTGCCCGGCGCGGCGCTTTTCAGAGGTCATTCATGCATATCCATATTCTCGGCATCTGCGGCACCTTCATGGGTTCGCTGGCAGTGCTGGCCAAGGAACTGGGCCACCGCGTCACTGGCTCCGACGCCAACGTCTACCCCCCGATGAGCACCCAACTCGAAGCCCAGGGCATCGAACTGACGCAGGGCTACGAGCCCAGCCAGCTCGAACCGACGCCGGATCTGGTAGTGATCGGCAATGCACTGTCGCGCGGCAACCCGGCGGTGGAATACGTACTCAACAAGGGCCTGCCCTATGTGTCCGGCCCGCAATGGCTGGCCGATCACGTGCTGCAGGGCCGCTGGGTGCTGGCCGCCGCCGGTACCCACGGCAAGACCACCACCAGCAGCATGCTGGCCTGGGTGCTGGAACACGCCGGCATGAGCCCGGGTTTTCTCATCGGCGGTGTGCCGCAGAACTTCGGCATCTCCGCGCGCTTGGGCGGTACGCCGTTCTTCGTGGTCGAGGCCGACGAATACGACAGTGCCTTCTTCGACAAGCGCAGCAAGTTCGTCCATTACCGTCCGCGCACGGCGATCCTCAACAACCTTGAGTTCGACCACGCGGACATCTTCCCGGACCTCGCCGCCATCGAACGGCAGTTCCACCATCTGGTGCGCACCGTGCCCAGCGAAGGCCTGATCATTCATCCCGAGTCTGAAACGGCGCTCAAACGTGTCATCGGCATGGGATGCTGGACGCCAGTGCAGACCACCGGCGAAGGCGGGCAATGGCAGGCCAACCTGCTCAGCGCCGACGGTTCGCGCTTCGAGGTGATCTTCGAGGGCGCTGTGCAGGGCGTGGTTGACTGGGCGCTGACCGGCCTGCACAACGTCAACAATGCGCTGGCGACGCTGGCGGCGGCTCGGCATGTCGGCGTGCTACCGAAGCAGGGCGCCGAGGCGCTGAGTGAGTTCTTGAGCGTCAAGCGGCGCATGGAAAAGGTCGCTGAGGTCAACGGCGTTACCATCTACGACGACTTCGCCCATCACCCAACTGCCATCGCCACCACGCTCGATGGTTTGCGCAAGCGTGTCGGCGATACGCCGATCATTGCCGTGGTCGAACCGCGCTCCAATTCGATGAAGCTCGGCGCGCACCGCGAGGGCCTGGCCGAATCGGTGGCGCTGGCCGATCAGGCGATCTGGTACGCACCGCCAAATCTCGGCTGGGACCTGGCCGCTACGGTCGCCGGCTCGCCGGTGGGTACGACCGTTTGCGATTCGCTGGAAGCGATCATCGCCAAGGTGAAGGCCGATGCCACGCCGGGTACTCAGGTGGTGGTTATGAGCAACGGTGGTTTTGGTGGGTTGCACAAGAAATTGGCCGAGGCGTTGGCGTAAATCAGCTTTGGTGGGCTGAAGCGGAGCGCCGCCCGGCCCACCCTACTTCGGTGACCATCCTCGCCCGTAGGGTGGGCTTCAGCCCACCAAAAACGACAAAGCAATAACAAGGAAACAGATAATGAGCGGCCCCGAACGCATCACCCTGGCCATGACCGGAGCATCCGGCGCGCAGTACGGCCTGCGCCTGCTCGACTGCCTGATCCAGGAAGACCGCGAGGTTCATTTTCTGATTTCCAAGGCGGCGCAACTGGTGATGGCAACCGAGACCGATGTCGTGCTGCCGGCCAAACCACAGGCCATGCAGGCGTTTCTCTCTGAATACACGGGCGCCGCGGCCGGGCAAATCCGTGTGTTCGCCAAAGAAGACTGGATGGCACCACCGGCATCCGGTTCAGGCGCACCGACTGCCATGGTGGTGGTGCCGTGCTCGACCGGCACCCTATCGGCAATCGCCACGGGCGCCTGCAACAACCTGATCGAGCGCGCTGCGGACGTGGCGCTCAAGGAGCGTCGTCAGCTGATTCTGGTGCCTCGCGAAGCACCGTATTCGAGCATTCATCTGGAGAACATGCTCAAACTGTCCAACCTCGGCGCCACCATCCTCCCGGCGTCTCCGGGCTTCTATCATCAGCCGCAGACCATCGACGATCTGGTGGATTTCGTGGTCGCGCGCGTCCTTAATCTGCTCAACATTCCACAGGACATGCTGCCGCGCTGGGGCGAGCACCATATCGTCAGCGACGATTAAGCACGGCCGCACCTGCGTTCGCCCAACCCATGAGGAAGCGCCGATGAAACGATCGACTATCCGGCTCGGCTCAACGCTGGCGCTCGTCCTACTGCTCTCCGGTTGCGCCACGGTGCGCACCCTCGATGCTGCCAAGCCCGGCGCGCCCGTCGTCTACTCAGGCACTCGCCTGGACTGGTACAGCCTCAACGGCGGATGCTGTCCGTTGGACCGTTTCGGTGCCGAGCCACCCAGGCATGCAGCCATTGACCTGCCGGCCAGCGCGTTGCTCGACACTCTGCTGTTGCCCTTCGCTCTGGCTGCGGTGCTCGGCATCGGGCTTGGTGTCAGCGGCGGCCTCTGAAGTGCCAGAGGTGGCAGTTAGGTTGGCTATTACTGATCTGAGTCCAGCGCGGCTGTTCTGAAGGAGGCATAGTCACCGGTAGCCAAAACGTGTGCGCTTGGTTGGCGATACAAGGAGAGCAGGGTGAAAGAGAAAGCCGGATTTCATGTCAGCTATTGGATGTTCGCCGTCCTGGCGTTTCTCGGCATCCAGTACCTGCTGACGGCACAGCAGGAAGTGGCGACGATCCCTTACAGCGAGTTCGAACAGCACCTCAAAGACGGACGCATCGATGAGCTGGCGATCACCGAGCGGCGTATCGAAGGGTCGTTCAAGGAACCCTTGCCCAGCGGCCAGCGACGCTTCGTCAGCAATCGCGTCGAACCGCAGCTGGCCGAGCACCTACAGCGATATCCGGTGCGCTACACCGGCAAGGTGGAAAGCACGCTGGTGCGGGACCTGCTGTCGTGGATCGTCCCGGCCGTGTTGTTCTTCGGCATCTGGCTGTTCCTCATCCGTCGCCTCGGCAGCGGCCTGGGTGGCGGCGGCATGATGCAGATCGGCAAGAGCAAGGCGCGGGTTTACGTCGAGACCGACATGAAAGTGAGCTTCGCCGACGTGGCCGGCGTCGACGAGGCCAAGGACGAGCTGAAGGAAATCATCGAATTCCTGCGTGATCCGAAAACCTACGGCCGCCTCGGCGGACGCATGCCCAAGGGCGTACTGCTGGTCGGCCCGCCTGGCACCGGCAAGACGCTGCTGGCGCGAGCCGTGGCCGGTGAGGCAAGGGTGCCGTTCTACTCCATTTCTGGCTCAGAGTTCGTCGAGATGTTCGTCGGGGTGGGCGCGGCGCGGGTACGTGACCTGTTTGAACAGGCGAGGGCCCAGGCGCCGGCAATCATCTTCATCGATGAGCTGGACGCCCTTGGCCGCGCTCGTGGCGCCGGACCAATGTCCGGCGGGCACGACGAGAAGGAGCAGACGCTCAACCAGTTGCTGGTGGAGATGGACGGTTTCGATACGTCCAGTGGGTTGGTCTTGCTGGCGGCCACCAACCGGCCGGAAATCCTCGACCCGGCATTGCTACGTGCCGGCCGGTTCGACCGTCAGGTGCTGGTGGATCGGCCGGACAAGGTCGGGCGGGTGCAAATTCTCGAGGTGCACTTGAAAAAGGCGCGGCTGGACACCGATGTCGATCCCCAGGCCATCGCCGCGCTGACGCCAGGATTCACCGGCGCCGACCTGGCCAATCTGGTCAACGAGGCGACGCTGCTGGCGACTCGGCGCAATGCCGAGGCGGTGGCCATGACAGATTTCACCGCCGCCATTGAGCGCATCGTCGCCGGTCTGGAGAAGCGCAACCGTTTGCTCAACCCGCGCGAGCGCGAAATTGTCGCGTATCACGAGATGGGCCACGCACTCGTCGCCATGGCACTGCCGGGTGTCGATCCGGTGCACAAGGTCTCGATCATCCCGCGCGGCATGGGCGCGCTGGGCTATACCATCCAGCGGCCCATCGAGGACCGCTTCCTGATGACCCGCGAGGAGCTCGAAAACAAGATGGCCGTGCTGCTCGGCGGGCGCGCAGCGGAGTGGCTGGTGTTCGCCCACCTGTCCACCGGTGCGGCGGACGACCTGGCCAAGGTCACCGATATTGCCCGGGCCATGGTCACCCGCTACGGCATGTCCCGGCGGCTCGGGCACATGGTGTTGGAGCGCGAGCCCAATTCTTTCCTCGGCAACGAAGCGATGCTCGGCCTCAAGCCGCAGCATGATTACGCGGAAAGTACCGCCACGGCCATCGACGAGGAAGTACAGGAACTGGTGCAGGCATCCTTCCAACGCAGCCTGACGCTGCTCGAAGCGCGCCGAGAGCTGCTGGAGCGCAGTGCTCAGCGACTGCTGCAGCAGGAAACCCTGGACGGGGAGGCGTTGCTTGAATTGAGTGCCGCCACAGTGGTTGCTCCGGCGTAACCTGTGTGCCGGCTACCCGGTATGCGGGTGAGCCGAAGGCCGTTGCTCATGCTGCGCCAGCGCCCATTGGACATGCTCGCGCACCAGCTCAGAGGGGTCGTCGCGGCGCGCCTGCAGGGCTTCGAGCACCGGAATGCTCGACGGCGCGTTGCCCAGCCCCACGGCGAGATTGCGCAGCCAGCTCTGATAGCCGGTGCGGCGCAGGGGCGAACCCTCGGTGCGGCTGAGAAACTCTTCTTCGGTCCAGCGGAACAGTGACGCCAAGTCGGCATTGTCGAGGCTGTGGCGGGGCTGGAAGTCGGTCTGCTGGGTCGGCTTGGCGAAGCGATTCCAGGGGCAGACGATCTGGCAGTCATCGCAGCCGAACACGCGGTTACCGATCTTCGACCGTAGCTCGACGGGGATCGGACCTTTCAGCTCGATGGTCAGGTAGGAAATGCATTTGCGCGCATCCAGCACCCGTTCGCCGACGAACGCATCCGTTGGGCAAACGTCCAGACAAGCATGGCAACTGCCGCAGTGGTCGCGATCGGTTGGCTCGTCGACGGGGAGGGCGATGTCGACAAACAACTCGCCGAGAAAGAACCAACTGCCCGCCTTGCGGTTGAGAACCAGGGTGTTCTTGCCGATCCAGCCGAGGCCGGCCTGCTGCGCCACCGCCTTTTCCAACACTGGCGCGCTGTCGACGAAGGCGCGAAAGCCGAACGGGCCGATCACGTGCTGGATGCGCTCGGCCAGCTGTTGCAGGCGTTTGCGGATCAGTTTGTGATAGTCCCGGCCTAGCGCGTAGCGCGACACATAGGCTTTTTCGGGCTGCGCCAGTTGCTCGGTCATGCGGGTGTCGCCGGGCAGGTAGTCCATGCGCAACGAGATCACCCTTAACGTGCCTGGCACCAGTTGCTCCGGGTGGGAACGTTTGCTGCCATGGGCAGCCATATAGTCCATCTCGCCCTGATAGCCGGCCGCTAGCCAGCGCTCGAGGTGCGCTTCATGCTCTCCGAGATCGACGCCAGTAATGCCGACCTGCTGAAAGCCGAGCTCGCGGCCCCACTCCTTGATGGAGTCGGCAAGAGCGGCTGGGTCGAGGGTGGTGCTGGACATGGCGTAGAGTCGTCGGCGTTGCGGCAATGTAAGGGCGGGCTGCGGTTTTGGCCTGGCGAACCGGCAGCTGTTAAACCCGCCGCGCGGCTCGCTCTCGGGCGGCAATCTTTTCTATCAATCCGCCGCCGACTCGCCACGGGCGGCCGGGCAGGCGCATGCGTATAATTCTGCCAGATATTCGCACGGGTGATTCATGTCCCAGACCACCGATACACTTCCCAGTCGTCTCTACTCTGCCGCTCAGGTACGTGAGCTCGACGCCCGGCTGATCGCGGCGGGGACGCCTGGTTTCGACCTTATGCTGCGTGCCGCCCATGCCGCCTGGCGCGCATTGCGCCGACGTTGGCCGGACGTTGAGGAAATCACCGTGTTGGCCGGGCGCGGTAACAACGCCGGGGATGGGTATCTGATCGCAGCGCTGGCGCAGCGTGCCGGTCGTCAGGTTCGGGTCATTGCAGTCGGCGATCCTCTGCAATTACAGGGCGATGCCGCACAGGCCTTTGCTGAAGCCCGGGCAGCCGGTGTCAGCGTGACGCCTTGGACGTCCGATGCCGATCTGCGCGGTGTGCTGGTCGATGCGCTGCTAGGCACTGGAATCACCGGAGAGGTTCGCGAACCCTACGCGAGCGTCATTCGCGCAATGAACGACAGCGCGCTGCCGATCCTTGCGGTCGACCTACCGTCGGGGCTGTGTGCCGACACGGGGCATCTGCTCGGGGAGGTTGTGCGGGCCGAGCTGACTGTGACCTTTATCGGCCTCAAACTCGGTCTATTTACTGGCCAGGGTCCGGATCGAATCGGAACGCTGATATTCGATGATCTGCAGGCCGATGCGCAGGTCATCGACCAGATCGAGCTGTCCGCCTTGCGCTTGTGCGAGGCGAACTTGCCGACCCTCGCACCCCGGTCGCCAACTGCTCATAAAGGAAGCTTTGGTCAGGTGCTGGTCATCGGCGGCGATCTCGGTACCGGCGGCGCCGCGTTGCTCAGTGCCGAAGCTGCACTGCGCTGTGGTGCCGGCATGGTGACCCTGGCGACACGCCCGGAACATGTCACCGCCTCGCTGGTGCGGCGCCCGGAAATCATGTGCAGCGGCGTCGAGTCGACTTATGCATTGACGGCACTGGCCCAGCGGGCCGATGTTCTGGTGATCGGGCCAGGTCTGGGGCAGACCCCGTGGGGGCGCAGCTTGCTGTCGCTGGCACCGCAATGTCACGTTCCGCAGGTGTGGGACGCCGATGCGTTGAATCTGCTAGCAGCCGGCGCGGTGGACCTTCCTAGCGATTGCTTACTCACACCGCATCCCGGTGAGGCCGCACGATTGTTGGAAATCTCCGTGGCCGAGGTGCAGGCCGATCGGCCAGCCGCCGCGCGCGCTCTTGCTGCGCGCTTCGGTTGTGCCGTACTGCTCAAGGGCGCTGGAACCCTGATCGCCGACCGCGACGGCCGGCTTGCACTGTGTGATCGCGGGCATCCAGCTATGGCCAGCGCGGGGCTCGGCGATGTGTTGGCGGGAGTAGCTGGTGCATTGCTGGCGCAGGGGCTGGCGCCTTTCGAGGCGGCCTGTCTTGCTGTCTGGCTGCATGCGGTGGCGGGTGAGCGTCTTGGTGCCGCAGGCCGAGGGCTGGTTGCCGCCGATCTGATCCCGATGGTCCGCCAGTTACTCGAGGAGCATTCGCCATGTCTGACGTAACGCTGTTTGCTGCCGACGAAGATGCCATGCTGTTGCTGGGCGCGCGCATCGCTCAGGCAACCGGCGGTCGGGGCGTGATTTATCTGCACGGCGACCTCGGCGCTGGTAAGACCACACTGTCGCGCGGGTTGATTCGTGGGCTTGGGCATGAGGGCAAGGTCAAGAGCCCGACCTTTACGCTGGTCGAACCCTATGAAACCCCGGCTGCACGAGTGTTCCATTTCGACCTTTATCGTCTTGTCGACCCGGAAGAACTGGAATTTCTGGGCATTCGCGACTATTTCGAAGGGGACGCTCTGTGCCTGGTAGAGTGGCCGGAACGTGGCGCCGGCATTTTGCCAAAGGCTGACCTGGACATTACCATTACGCCGCACGGGGCCGGTCGTATGCTGCGCCTGACGCCACGAGGCGAGCGCGGTGAAGGCTGGTGTTCCATCCTGACCGTTGGCAATCAATGAACATCATGGGGTTGGGTATGCGCATGCGCGCGCTGGTTAGTGGTTTGGCATTGATGCTCGCGGCCATGCAGGTCCTGGCGGCTTCCGACGTCCAGAGCGTCCGTCTGTGGCGAGCGCCTGACAACACGCGGTTGGTCTTTGACCTGTCCGGTCCGGTCCAGCATAAGGTGTTCACTCTGACGGCTCCGGATCGCATCGTCATCGACGTCGATGGCGCCAATCTGGCCAAGCCATTCGATCAACTGCCGCTGCAGAACACGCCCATTTCTGGATTGCGCGCAGCGAAATACGACGCCGACACCTTGCGGGTGGTAATCGACCTGAGCGCCGAGGTTTCGCCAAAGAGCTTTACGCTCACGCCGAACCAGCAATACGGCCATCGTTTGGTTGTCGACCTGTTCGACAATGCCGCCGATGCGGCAGCGGCATCCACTGCCAACGTTCCGGCGACCGCCACGCCGAGTACCCCGACTGCACCCGTTTCGCCGACCCTGTCGGCGATCAAGTTGCCTCCACTGCCAAGCAGCAAGCGCGATATCGTCGTGGCGATCGACGCAGGGCATGGCGGAGAAGATCCGGGCGCTATCGGTCCGGGCAAGATATACGAAAAAACCGTCGTGCTGGCTCTTGCCAAGGAGCTGCAGCGCCAGATCAACGCCGACAAGGGCTTTCGCGCCGAGTTGGTGCGCACCGGTGATTACTTTATCCCCTTGCGTAAACGCACCGAGATTGCCCGCAAGAAGGGCGCGGACCTGTTCGTCTCCATTCATGCCGATGCGGCGCCGCGGTCGTCAGCCTATGGTGCTTCGGTGTTTGCATTGTCGGATCGCGGCGCGACATCGGAAACTGCGCGTTGGCTGGCCGACAGCGAAAACCGGTCTGACCTGATTGGCGGCGCCGGCAATGTGAGCCTCGGCGACAAGGACCAGATGCTAGCCGGCGTGTTGCTGGACCTGTCGATGACTGCCTCGTTGTCTTCCAGTCTCAACGTCGGACAAAAGGTGCTGAGCAACATGGGCCGAATCACGCCTCTGCACAAACGCCGCGTTGAGCAGGCCGGGTTCATGGTGCTGAAATCACCCGACATCCCTTCGATCTTGGTGGAGACCGGATTCATTTCCAATCCATCCGAGGCGCGCAAACTACAGACTGCGGCCCATCAGCAGGCGCTCGCGCGTTCCATCCATAGTGGGGTGCGACAGTTCTTCCATGAAAATCCCCCGCCCGGCACCTACGTTGCCTGGATGCGCGACTCCGGCAAGATTGCCAGCGTGGCTCGCGAGCATGTCGTCCGTTCTGGCGAAAGCCTGGCGCTGCTTGCCGAGCGCTATCAGATCAGTCTGCCTGCGTTGCGCAGCGCCAATAGTCTGAAAAGCGACGTGATCAAAGTTGGCCAAACGCTGAACATTCCCGCTACCACGCTGGCCTCGCAGCCATGATCGAGGCAGCGCGCATCCAGCTGCTGAGTCCGCGGCTGGCGAACCAGATTGCTGCGGGTGAAGTGGTCGAGCGGCCAGCTTCGGTGATCAAGGAGCTGCTGGAAAACAGCCTCGACTCCGGTGCCACCCGTATTGAAGTGGACGTTGAACAAGGCGGGATAAAGCTGCTGCGGGTGCGCGATGATGGTTGTGGTATTCCAGCCGATGACTTGCCGCTGGCCCTGGCTCGGCATGCGACCAGCAAGATCCGTGACCTGGAAGACCTTGAACGTGTCATGAGCCTGGGTTTTCGGGGCGAGGCGCTGGCGTCGATCAGTTCGGTCTCCCGATTAACGCTGACTTCGCGTACGGCTGATGCTGCCGAGGCCTGGCAGGTCGAGACCGAAGGTCGGGACATGGAGGCGCGCGTTCAGCCGGCTGCCCATCCGGTCGGAACCTCGGTCGAGGTGCGCGACCTGTTCTTCAACACGCCTGCACGTCGTAAGTTCTTGCGCACTGAAAAGACTGAGTTCGACCACTTGCAGGAAGTGATCAAGCGGCTGGCACTGGCCCGGTTCGATGTCGCCTTCCATCTTCGCCACAACGGGAAGGTGGTGCTTGCGCTGCATCCGGCCAGTGATCCTGCGTCTCGGGGGCGCCGCGTCGCGTCGGTGTGCGGCCCCGCCTTTCTGGAACAGGCGTTGCCGGTCAAGATTGAGCGCACCGGTCTGCATCTTTGGGGCTGGGTCGGTTTGCCGACGTTTTCCCGTAGCCAGGCGGATCTGCAATATTTCTATGTGAATGGACGCATGGTGCGCGACAAACTGGTCGCCCATGCAGTGCGGCAAGCTTACCGCGACGTGTTGTTCAATGGTCGGCACCCGACCTTCGTGTTGTTCCTCGATGTGGACCCAGCAGTGGTGGACGTCAATGTCCATCCGACCAAGCATGAGGTTCGCTTTCGCGACAATCGCATGGTGCATGATTTCCTCTACGGCACCTTGCACCGCGCGCTCGGCGATGTCCGTCCTGAGGATCAGCTGGCTGCGCCAGCCAGCGTGGCGCCGGTAACCACGGTCTCTGGTCGTGATGCTGGAGAATTCGCCGGACAGAACGAAATGAGCCTCGCTGCCAGCGCGCTGGATCAGCCAGCGGCAGCACAGCCTGCCTGGCGCGGTGCCGGCGCTGGCTATCAGGCGCCTCGGCCGATGCCGACTGGCAGCGTTGCAGAAGCGCAGGGTGCCTACCGTGAGTTCTTCTCGCCATTGGCAGACGTGACTGCTGCGGCCTTGCCGGAAAGCCGGGATGACGTGCCGCCGCTTGGCTACGCACTGGCTCAGCTCAAGGGTATCTACATTCTCGCCGAAAATGCCCAAGGTCTGGTCCTGGTGGACATGCACGCCGCCCACGAGCGGATCATGTACGAGCGGCTGAAAACGGCAATGGCCAGCGAAGGTCTGCGTGGTCAACCGTTACTGGTACCGGAATCGATCGCCGTCAGTCAGCGTGAAGCAGATTGTGCCGAAGAACATGCACAGTGGTTCCAAAGGCTTGGTTTTGAGTTGCAGCGGCTGGGTCCTGAAAGTCTGGCGATCCGCCAGGTTCCCTCCCTGCTCAAGCAGGCCGAAGCGACCCGGTTGGTGCAGGACGTGTTGGCCGACCTGCTTGAATACGGCACTAGCGACCGAATTCAGGCGCACCTCAACGAGCTGCTTGGCACTATGGCATGCCACGGTGCGGTGCGTGCAAACCGACGCCTTACCGTGCCGGAGATGAACGGCCTATTGCGTGACATGGAGCAGACCGAGCGCAGTGGCCAGTGCAATCACGGTCGCCCTACCTGGACCCAGCTGGGCATGGCCGACCTGGATAAGCTCTTCCTCCGAGGGCGATAGTTGGTCTGCCCGGCTCGCCGGGGCCAGCCGTCGCCCGCGATACCTTTGTATGAGCATTCAATGTCCCGACTACCTCCTGCGATCTTTCTCATGGGTCCGACCGCTGCCGGCAAGACGGACCTGGCAATCGAGCTTGCTCGGACCTTGCCATGTGACCTGATCAGTGTCGATTCCGCCTTGGTTTACCGTGACATGGACATCGGCACTGCCAAGCCTTCACCCGAACTGTTGGATGCCTTCCCGCATCGTTTAATCGATATCAGAGACCCTGTGCAGAGTTACTCGGCTGCTGAGTTTCTGGCTGACGCCCTGGTGGCCATGGCGCAGAGCACCGAAGCAGGACGCGTTCCGCTACTCGTGGGCGGCACCATGCTTTACTTCAAGGCATTGCTCGAAGGGCTTGCGGATATGCCCGCCGCTGATGCTGAGGTGCGTGCGGCGCTCGAAGCACAAGTGCAGGCGGAAGGCGCGGCGGCGCTGCATCGCGAGCTCAGCGAAGTCGATCCTGTATCAGCCGCTCGGATCCACCCGAACGATCCGCAGCGTCTGATCAGGGCGCTTGAGGTCTATCGGGTCAGTGGTATAAGCATGACCGAGCATCGCTCCCGGCAAACCGCTCAAAAAGCCGGAGCCGGCACGCCAGACGGCTGCGTCTTGCCTTATACTGTTGCGCAGTTATCCATAGCGCCTGCGCAGCGGCAGGTCTTGCACCAGCGTATCGAGCGGCGTTTCGTTCAGATGGTTGAACAGGGCTTTGTCGCAGAGGTCGAATCTCTTCGCAGGCGCCCAGATCTGCATGCCGAGCTGCCGTCCATGCGGGCGGTTGGCTATCGTCAGGTTTGGCGCTATTTGGACGGTGAGTACTCTGCGCAGGAAATGGTTGAGCGTGGTGTGATCGCTACCCGGCAACTGGCCAAGCGTCAGCTCACTTGGTTGAGGGGATGGGAGGGGGCTCACTGGCTGGAAAGTTCGGCCTGTGACAATCTGCCGCGAGCATTGAAATACTTGGATAGGCTCGCCATATTGAGCTGACACTGCTATTTGACCGGCTATTCTCAATCATCGATCGGCCGTGTTCGATTTCGAATAATTAATGAAAAGATCCTCTAAGGAGTGCGGCACATGTCAAAAGGGCATTCGCTACAAGACCCTTACCTGAACACCCTGCGTAAGGAGCGCGTTCCGGTTTCGATCTACTTGGTCAACGGTATCAAGCTTCAGGGCCAGATCGAGTCATTCGATCAATTCGTCATTTTGTTGAAGAACACGGTTAGTCAGATGGTGTACAAGCATGCCATCTCGACTGTCGTTCCTGGCCGTCCGGTGCGCCTGCCTGCTGCTGGCGACGCTGAACAGTCTGAGTCGGGTAACGAATAAAGGGAGCTTTCATTGTTCTTCGAACGTCCCGGTGGTGGTGAGCGGGCTATCCTGGTTCATCTGGATGCTCAGGATCCAGCGGCGCGTGAAGACCCCCAAGAGTTTCGTGAGCTGGCGCGGTCAGCTGGCGCCGAAACAGTTGGCTTCGTCAATGTTGCCAGGCATCAACCTTCCGCCAAGTTTCTGATCGGCAGCGGCAAAGTCGAAGAGCTGCATGACCTTGTCAAGGACGGCGAGGTCGAGCTGGTCATTTTCAACCACACCCTGACGCCCAGCCAAGAGCGCAACCTCGAGCGAGCGCTCGAATGTCGTGTGCTTGATCGGACCGGACTGATTCTGGATATCTTTGCTCAGCGCGCGCGTACGCACGAAGGCAAGCTGCAGGTTGAGCTGGCTCAGCTGGATCACATGAGCACGCGGCTGGTGCGGGGCTGGACTCACCTTGAGCGGCAGAAGGGTGGTATAGGCTTGCGCGGCCCGGGCGAGACACAGCTTGAAACTGACAGGCGCTTGCTGCGTGTGCGTATTCGCCAGATCAAGCAGCGGCTGGAAAAGGTTCGTAGTCAGCGTGAGCAGGCTCGCCGGGGCCGCCGACGTGCTGATATTCCGCTTATATCCCTGGTGGGCTATACCAACGCTGGTAAGTCCACCCTTTTCAATGCTTTGACCGAATCCGAGGTTTACGCCGCTAACCAGCTTTTCGCTACGCTGGATCCAACCCTGCGTCGTCTGGATCTGGATGACCTTGGACCTGTGGTGATTGCTGATACGGTGGGCTTCATCCGTCATTTGCCGCACAAGTTGGTCGAATCGTTCCGGGCCACACTGGAAGAGTCGAGCAATGCTGATCTGCTGCTACATGTCATCGATGCTCACGAGCCCGAGCGCGATCAGCAGATCGAACAGGTGCTGGCGGTGTTGACCGAGATTGGCGCGCACGAGCTGCCGATATTGGAGGTCTACAACAAGGTGGATCTGCTCGAAGGCATCGAGCCCCAGATCCAGCGCAATGCTGATGGCGTACCGCAGCGGGTCTGGGTCTCGGCACAGCAAGGGTTGGGCTTGGATCTGTTGAAGCAGGCCATTGCCGAACTGCTCGGTAACGATCTCTTCGTTGGGACGCTTCGGTTGCCGCAGCAGCTTGGTCGCATGCGTGCGCAGTTGTTCGATCTAGGGGCGGTGCAGTCCGAGGTCCATGATGACGACGGTGTCAGTCTGCTTGACGTGCGTTTGCAGCGTGTCGAACTGCATCGTCTTATCAGTCGCGCGGGCCTTGAGGCGGAGCAGTTTTTCGAGCAACACACTTTGCAATAAAGCTCGGGGGGCTTTTAAGCCGTTCGTTCCGGGCTTTCGGTAGCATTGGTGGACGCGCCGCTGGCGCGTCTTTAGCTTTATTTGAATGGAGAGCGCTATGGCTTGGAATGAGCCGGGTGGCAACTCGAACAACCAGGATCCCTGGGGTAGCGGTGGCGGCGGTGGTCGTCGCGGCGGTGGCGGTGGCGATCAGAAAGGTCCACCGGACCTGGATGAGGCTTTCCGTAAATTGCAGGACAGCCTCAATGGCATGTTCGGCGGCAAGAAGCGCAGTGGCGGATCATCGGGTGGCGGTGCTGGTCGCCGTGGCGGGTTCGCGCTGGTCTGGATTGGTCTGGTCGTGTTGCTGGCCGTCTGGCTGTTCAATGCTATCTATATCGTGGACGAGCAAGAGCAGGCCGTGGTTTTGCGCTTCGGCAAGTATCACGAGACCGTGGGGCCGGGTCTGAACATCTATTTCCCGCCGTTTGATAAGAAGTTCCAGGCAAACGTCACACGGGAACGCTCCTACAGCAAGCAAGGGCAGATGCTTACCGAGGACGAGAACATCATTGAAGTGCCTCTGACCGTGCAATACAAAGTCAGTGACCTTCAAGCATTTGTCCTGAATGTCGAAGATCCGGAAGCGTCCCTGCAGCATGCGACTGACAGTGCTGTACGTCACGTAGTCGGCTCGACGGCGATGGACCAGGTCCTGACCGAAGGGCGTGAGGCGATGGCGGCTGAGGTTAAGGAGCGCCTGCAGCGGTTTCTTGACAACTACGGTACGGGCATCATCGTGACTCAGGTGAACCTGCAAAGCGCAGCGGCGCCGCGTGAGGTGCAGGAAGCGTTTGATGACGTTATCCGTGCCCGAGAAGATGAGCAGCGCGAGAAGAATCAGGCCGAGTCTTACGCCAACGGTGTGATCCCTGAGGCGCGCGGTCAGGCTCAGCGCATGCTGGAGGAAGCCAGTGGTTATCGTGACGCGGTGATCTCACGCGCCCAGGGTGAGGCGGATCGCTTCTCCAAGCTGGTGGCCGAGTATCGAAAGGCGCCAGATGTGACGCGTGAGCGCCTGTATCTGGAAACCATGCAAGAGCTCATGAGCAATACCAGCAAGGTGCTCGTGACTGGCGAACAGGGTCAAAACAACCTGCTCTATCTGCCGCTGGACAAGATGATCAATAGTCGCGGCGCTGCTTCTGGACAGTCCCCTGCGGCGTCTGCGTCAGGCGCTTCGACGCAGACAACGAGGCTGCCTCCGGAGCTGGATCCGCGTGAAGTGCGTACAAGGGAGGTCCGCTAATGAGCAATAAATCCCTGACCGCACTCATTGTGGGTGTGGTGCTGGCGATCGTGGCGTGGAACAGCTTTTACATCGTGTCCCAGACAGAGCGAGCGGTATTGCTGCGATTCGGTCGTATCGTTGAACCCGACGTAAAGCCGGGCATGCACCTGAAAATCCCTTACGTCAACAGTGTGCGCAAGTTCGATGCGCGTTTGATGACGCTGGATACGACGACGTCGCGCTTCCTGACGCTGGAGAAGAAAGCGTTGATGGTTGACTCCTACGCCAAATGGCGTGTTGACGATGCTGAGCGCTTTTATACGGCGACTTCAGGCATGAAGCAGATTGCAGATGAGCGACTCGCGCGCCGTCTCGAAGCTGCGCTGCGAGATCAGTTCGGTAAGCGGACGTTGCACGAGTCTGTTTCCGGTCAGCGCGACGAGCTGATGAGTCTGGTGACCAATAGTCTGAATCGTGCTGCGCAGCAGGAACTCGGGATTGAGGTGGTGGATGTCCGAGTCAAGGGCATTGACCTCCCGCGCGAAGTGAACCGTAGCGTGTTCGAGCGAATGAGCTCTGAGCGCGAACGTGAAGCACGGGAGCATCGCGCTAAAGGTAAGGAGCTGGCTGAAGGCATTCGTGCCGATGCTGACCGGCAGCGTCGAGTGCTATTGGCTGAGGCGTTCCGTGAGGCCGAAGAGTTGCGCGGTGACGGCGATGCGCAGGCGGCGGCCATCTATGCTGCGGCGTATGGGCAGGATCGGGAGTTCTATTCCTTCCATCGCAGCCTCCAAGCCTACCGAGAGAGCTTCGCCAACAAGGAAGATGTTCTGGTGCTAGATCCCAATAGCGATTTCTTCCGTTATCTGGAATCCGCAACAGCGCAGTGACTGCTGAAGGGTTGTCCGGCGGGCTGAGTGCAGTCCGCCGGGTGACCCGTTGGCGAAACGTTGTTATGATCCGCGAGCCGGGAAAGCCCGGCTTTTTTGCGTCTGCGCCCCGGAGGCAGCAGGCTGATCCGGGCATGGCCAGCCATGCCGATCCCCTTGGCGGGGCGTGGCGCTGTCGCCATGGTTCCAACACAATCGCACGCGACCGATGGGCGGCTCAGGCTGTCGCCCCGGCGTTCGTCTGCTTGACTAGGCTTGCCGTATCGAGAGGTGATTGGCGAAATGGCAACGATAGACCGCTGGCTTCTGCCAGATGGCATTGAAGAGGTGCTGCCGCCCGAAGCGGCGCGTATCGAAACTGCACGGCGTCGTGTGCTGGATCTTTTCCAGTGCTGGGGCTACGAGTTGGTTATTACCCCTCATGTGGAGTTTCTCGAGTCGCTCCTGATTGGCGCGGGGCAGGACCTTGATCTTAAGACCTTTAAGGTTGTCGATCCGTTGTCAGGTCGGCAGATGGGCTTGCGAGCGGACATCACGCCGCAAGTGGCGCGGGTGGATGCTCATACGTTGCGCCGCGAAGGGCCCAGCCGCCTGTGCTATGCCGGCAGCGTCCTGCATGCCAAGCCACAGGCCCTCGCCACGTCGCGAAGCCCGATTCAGCTGGGCGCCGAACTATATGGGGACAGCAGCACGTCCAGCGATCTTGAAGTGATCAGCTTGATGCTGGAAACCCTCATTCTCGCCGATGTGCCGGACCTACACATGGATCTCGGTCATGTGGGGATCTATCGCGGATTGGCGCGCGCCGCCGGTCTCTCTGGAGACGCAGAGCAGCGCCTCTTCGATGCCTTGCAGCGTAAGGCGATGGACGAGATCGCAGCGCTGACCGCCGACGTCGAGCCCGCCTTGGCGAGCATGTTGCGCGCATTAGCGCGGCTCTGTGGTGGTCGCGAGACGCTTGACGCTGCTCGCGAGGTGCTTGCCGGTGCGCCTGCTCCGGTTCTTCAATCGCTCGATGGTTTGGCGCATATCGCCGAACAGTTGGCGATGCGGTATCCCGAGCTGCCGTTGTATTTCGATCTTGGTGAGCTGCGCGGCTATCACTACCACACTGGTGTCGTCTTCGCGGTATTCGTCCCGGGCGTCGGCCAGTCGATCGCTCAGGGTGGGCGTTATGACGACATTGGTGCTGATTTTGGGCGGGCGCGTCCGGCGACCGGCTTTTCGACGGACCTAAAGACGCTGGTCAGGCTGGGCAATGCCGAGCTCGTTGGCCCATCGGCCGGTGTCTGGGCGCCATACAGCACCGATCCGGCTTTATGGCAGGCAATCCGTCGGCTGCGTGAGCAGGGTGAGCGGGTAGTGCAGGCCTTGGACGGGCAGCAGGGCGACGCCGCGCCAGGTGTTGGCTGTGACCGGCAGCTACTGTTGCAAGAGGGTTCCTGGGTTGTAACGCCGCTGGTCCGCTGATGCGGCCGCGTCAGACAGGTTTTTCTGATTTTCGCCGGTCATAACCGGTAATGCTTCGCCAAGAGGACAAGGTTTATGGGTAAGAATGTCGTGGTCCTGGGCACCCAGTGGGGTGATGAGGGCAAGGGCAAGATCGTTGATCTGCTGACCGACCAGGCTGCGGCCGTGGTGCGTTTCCAGGGCGGTCACAATGCTGGTCACACGCTGGTCATCGATGGCGAAAAAACTGTGCTGCATCTGATTCCGTCCGGAATTCTGCGTGAGAACGTACAGTGCCTCATCGGTAATGGCGTGGTCGTGGCGCCGGATGCCCTGATGCGTGAAATCACCAAGCTCGAAGAAAAGGGTGTCCCTGTTCGTGAGCGCCTGCGCATCAGTCCAGCCTGTACTCTCATTCTGCCGTATCACGTCGCTCTGGATCAGGCGCGTGAAGCTTCGCGTTCCGAAGGCAAGATCGGTACTACGGGTCGTGGCATTGGGCCGGCCTATGAAGACAAGGTTGCCCGTCGTGGTTTGCGCATCGGCGACTTGTTCAACCCTGAGCGTTTCACGGTCAAATTGCGTGAACTGCTCGAATATCACAACTTCATCTTGCAGAATTTCTACAAGGTCGAGCCTGTCGATTTCCAGAAGACGCTCGATGAGGCGCTGGGCTACGCCGATATCCTCCGGCCGATGATGACGGACGTCTCGGCGCGACTGCATGAGTTGCGCAAGCAGGGTGCGCGCATCATGTTCGAGGGTGCGCAGGGTTCGTTGCTCGACATCGATCATGGCACCTACCCCTATGTCACCAGCTCCAGCACCACGGCGGGGGGCACTGCCACTGGTTCCGGTTTTGGTCCGCTATATCTGGACTACATCCTCGGCATTACAAAGGCCTACACCACGCGCGTCGGGTCCGGCCCTTTCCCCACTGAGCTGTTCGATGAGGTGGGTGCTCGTCTGGCTGAGCGTGGCCATGAGTTCGGCTCGACCACTGGTCGCGCCCGTCGCTGCGGTTGGTTCGATGCGGTCATCCTGCGCCGCGCAATCGAGATCAACAGTGTCTCAGGTATCTGTCTGACCAAGCTGGATGTACTGGACGGCCTGGAAACCATCCGTATCTGCGTCGCTTACAAGGACCGTGATGGGGAGGTGCTGGTTGATGCGCCGACCGACGCGGACAGTTATCAGGGCTTGCAGCCAGTATACGAAGAGCTGCCTGGCTGGAATGAATCCACCGTCGGGGTCAAGTCGCTCGAGGCTCTGCCGGCTAATGCGCGTGCTTACATCAAGCGTATCGAGGAGCTTGTCGAGGCGCCGGTCGATATCATTTCCACCGGGCCGGACCGCAACGAGACCATCGTGCTGCGTCATCCCTACGCCTGATCACTGGCGTGAAATACAAAGACCGCCCTGGGGCGGTCTTTCTTTTGTGCGCGGCAGTCTAAATGTTGGCCGTGTGATTATGTTAGCGGGGCTGTTGCGTGTGTTGAGCCTAAGCAGAAACGAAAAAACCGAGCCAGTGGCTCGGTTTTTTCTGAAGAGTGGTGCCCAGGAGAAGACTCGAACTTCCACGATGTTGCCATCGCTAGGACCTGAACCTAGTGCGTCTACCAATTCCGCCACCTGGGCACATTGCGATGATTGCTCACCGACTTATGTCTATTGTTGGTCAAGGTCGACAAACCTTGTGTATATGAAACACTCGCTGTCGCAAGTGTCTCATCGGATAAATGGTGCCCAGGAGAAGACTCGAACTTCCACGGTGTTGCCACCGCTAGGACCTGAACCTAGTGCGTCTACCAATTCCGCCACCTGGGCACTGCAAACGATGATACTTCGTCGTTTCCGTGTTACAACGTCTACCAGACATTGTGGGCGCGAACTATACGGGCGGGGTTATGCCTTGTAAAGCCCCGTCCAGGAAAAATAATTCGCGTGAAAGCTGCCGTCGGACGGCGTTTCGCGCTTCAATAGATATAGGGCGTTCTGCCTCTATAAATGAATGAAAGGTGACATCTCTTAATGGCCGATTGGCAATCCCTCGATCCCGAGGCCGCACGTGAAGCGGAAAAGTACGAAAACCCCATCCCCAGCCGCGAATTGATACTCAAGCATCTGAGCGAGCGCGGCTCGCCAGCGGCCCGTGAGCAGCTGGTGGAAGAGTTCGGATTATCCTCCGAAGATGACATTGAAGCTCTGCGCCGCCGTTTGCGCGCGATGGAGCGTGACGGTCAGGTGATCTATACCCGGCGTGGCACCTATGCCCCGGTAGACAAGCTGGACCTGGTTTGCGGTCGCGTCAGCGGTCATCGCGACGGTTTCGGTTTTCTCATCCCTGATGACCGCAGCGACGACCTGTTCTTGAGTCCAGCACAGATGCGTCTGGTGTTTGACGGTGATCGCTGTCTGGCTCGCGTGGCCGGGCTTGATCGCCGCGGCCGCCGCGAAGGTGCGATTGTTGAGATCATCGGTCGTGCCCACGAAACCATCGTAGGCCGCTACCAGGAAGAAAGTGGAATCGGCTTTGTGATGGCTGATAACCCCAAGATCCAGCAGGAAGTGCTGGTCACGCCGGGTCGATCCATGGATGCCACGCCGGGTCAGTTCGTCGAGATCAAGATTACCCACTGGCCGACTCAGCGGTTTCAGCCGCAGGGCGACGTGGTCGAGGTCATCGGCAATTACATGGCTCCCGGTATGGAGATCGATGTCGCGCTTCGCAGCTTCGACATTCCGCATGTCTGGCCGGATGCGGTAAAACGCGAAGCCGCCAAGCTCAAGCCGGAAGTCGAGGAGAAGGACAAGCAGAAACGCGTCGATCTTCGGCACCTGCCGTTCGTTACCATCGACGGCGAGGATGCGCGTGACTTCGATGATGCCGTTTACTGCGAGAAACTCAGTGGCTGGAAGCTGTTTTCCGGTGGCTTCCGCCTGTACGTGGCGATCGCCGATGTCTCGCACTATGTAAAAGTCGGCTCGGCGCTGGATCAGGAAGCTGAAGTACGTGGTACCTCGGTGTACTTCCCCGAGCGGGTCGTGCCGATGCTGCCGGAAGAATTGTCGAATGGGCTCTGCTCGCTAAATCCGCATGTCGACCGTCTGGCGATGGTCTGCGAAATTACCCTGAGCAAGTCGGGGAAGATGACGGATTACCAGTTCTATGAAGCGGTGATCCATTCCCACGCACGACTGACCTATAACAAGGTCAGCAGCATGCTTGAACAGCCATCTTCGGCTGAAGGCAAAGGCCTTATCGGCGAGTACGGTGAAGTGCTACCCGACCTTAAGCAGCTCTATGCGCTCTATAAGATATTGCTCAAGGCGCGGCATGCCCGCGGGGCGATCGACTTCGAGACGCAGGAAACCCGCATCGTTTTCGGCGCTGGTCGCAAGATCTCGGAAATCAAGCCGACCGAGCGCAACGACGCGCACAAGCTGATCGAGGAGTGCATGCTATGCGCCAACGTGGCCACTGCACGCTTCCTTCAGGATCACGATATTCCGGGCTTGTATCGTGTGCATGATGGTCCCCCCCTGGAGCGTCAGGAGAAACTCCGAGCGTTTCTCGGCGAGCTGGGCCTGACCTTGCACAAAGGCAAAGAGGGGCCAACGCCTAAGGATTACCAGGCGCTGTTGGAGCATATCCAGGGGCGTCCCGACTTCCATGTGATTCAGACGGTAATGCTTCGCTCCCTCAGTCAGGCGGTTTACAGCCCTGACAACAATGGCCATTTCGGCCTGAACTACGAGGCATACGCACATTTCACATCGCCGATTCGCCGCTACCCCGATCTGCTGATCCATCGGGCAATTCGCAGCGTGATCCGCTCCAAGCGCGACACGTCGCACGTTCGCCGTGCGGGCGCTACCAGCATGCCTAAGGCGCGCATCTATCCGTATGACGAGGCCGCGTTGGAGCAGTTGGGCGAGCAGTGCTCAATGACCGAGCGCCGCGCCGATGAAGCGACACGTGACGTCGTGAACTGGCTGAAATGCGAGTTTATGAAAGACCGGGTCGGTGAGAATTTCCCCGGCGTTATCACGGCCGTGACCGGCTTCGGCCTGTTCGTCGAGCTGACCGATATCTACGTCGAAGGGTTGGTGCACGTGACGGCGATGCCGGGCGACTACTACCACTTCGATCCGTTGCATCATCGCCTGTCCGGTGAGCGCAGCGGTCGCAGTTTCCGTCTTGGCGACAGCGTCGAGGTGCGGGTCATGCGTGTCGATCTCGATGAGCGCAAGATCGACTTCGAGTTGATTGGCGGTGGCAGCAAGACCGGAGCCGGCGAGCGCGGAGCCCCGGACGGCCGCGGCGGACGTAAAGACGGTCGCGGCAAGAAAGGCGCTGATGCGTCTTTGTCGAAGGGCAATGAGTCGGTCAGCGATGACGTGCGCAAGAGCCGTGAGATTAAGAAGGCACTGTTAGGCGACGCCAAGGCAGGCAAAACCTCGAAGAGCAAGCCAAAGCGCAGCGGCTCGAAACCGAAGGCGGCCGCCGGCAAGGCCACGCCGAAGCCTGAGGGCGCCGCGCCTCGTAAGCGCAAGGCCAAATCATGAGCGATCTAGAAAAGGTTTATGGTCTTCATGCCGTCGAGGCGTTGCTTCGCCATCATCCGAAGCGAGTCAAACAGATTTGGCTGGCAGAGGGGCGTGATGATCCGCGCGTGCAGAATTTGCTCCAGCTGGCTGCCGAGTCGAAGGTTCGAGTCGGCCAGTGCGAGCGCCGCGAAATGGACGCCTGGGTCGAGGGCGTGCATCAGGGCGTGATTGCTGACGTCAGTCCCAGCCAGGTTTGGGGCGATGCGATGCTTGAGGAGCTGCTTGATCGCACCGAAGGCGCCCCCCTGTTGCTCGTGCTCGACGGCGTCACAGACCCGCATAATCTAGGGGCCTGCCTGCGAACTGCCGATGCGGCCGGCGCACTGGCCGTGATAATACCCAAGGATAAGTCCGCGACGCTGAACGCTACGGTGCGCAAGGTGGCCTGCGGTGCTGCCGAAGTCATCCCGCTGGTAGCTGTCACCAATCTCGCTCGGACGCTGGAAAAGCTGCAGCAGCGCGGTTTGTGGGTCGTCGGTGCGGCTGGTGAGGCCGAGCAGGAGATCTACGATCAGGATCTCAGCGGGCCGATCGTTATGGTGATGGGCGCCGAGGGCAAGGGGATGCGGCGCCTGACCCGTGAGCACTGCGATTTCCTGGTGCGCTTGCCCATGGGTGGCAGCGTTAGCAGCCTCAACGTCTCCGTCGCTACCGGAGTTTGCCTGTTCGAGGCCCTGCGCCAACGGCGCTCGGCCCGCTCCGCGAGCTAGCGTCTACTTCGCTTGGCCTGTTCTGTTAGGACCTTTGCTCTTCAGCGGAAACGGATCGTTTTCGCTGCGGTCAACTGTCCGTTCTGACTCTGACGCTCGAGCCGTCACTTTATTGGTTTGACTGGGCGTCGGGCGTAGACCTGGCGCCAGCTTTTGATCGCGACCAGCGCCAGGCTCGCATCATGGAGGTGGTATGCCGCAACGCCCGTCTTTCGAGGCTCTGTTCAGGGTTTCGCCAAATGCCTACCTGCTGCTGGATCCCGATCTGGTAATTCTGGATGCGAACGCGGCTTACCTGGAACTCACCGCACGCAGCATCGAGGAAATCGCTGGGCGGCGAATTCAGGACGCGTTTGCCGCCGACCCGCAATTTCCCGAGTCGACTCATGTCGACGAACTCCTCGACTCCTTTGCTAGGGTCCTGCGTACGAAGGCTTTGGATACCTTGCCCGTTATCCGATATTCCATCGCGGTCAGCTCCGGCAGCGGTGCAGCATATGAGGACCGCTACTGGAGCGCGACGCACACACCTTTGTTGGACGATAACGGCGAAGTCATCGCCATCCTTCAGCACACAGTGGATATCACTGAACTGCAGCAGCTGAAGGACTCCTTGCGCTCGGAAGAGTCTGCTGGTCAGCCGGCTCAACAGATCGAGGCGGCGATCATATCCCGAGCGCGGTTCATACAGGATGAAGGCAATCAACTGCGCCGGTTGTTTGCCCAGGCACCTGGTTTCGTCTGCTTTCTGCGTGGTCCCGAGCATGTGTTCGAGCTGGTCAACGAGGCGTATCAGCAGCTTACCGGCCACCGCCAGCTGCTCGGCAAGCCTGTGCGTGACGGGCTGCCCGAGCTGGAGGGCCAGGGTTTTATTACGCTGCTCGATGAGGTGTACCGCACCGGCGAACCCTACACCGACAAAGGCATGCGGGCACTGCTAAACCGCCGTCCGGGTGCCGAACCGGAGGAGCTGTACGTCGATCTGGTGTTTCAGCCAATCATCGAGCGCGACGGCCGAACGTCCGGTATTTTCGTGCTCGGCAGCGACGTTACCGAGCAGCATCGCAGCCAGCAGGAGTTGCGTGAGTATCGCGAACATCTCGAAGAACTGGTGCGTGAGCGCAGCCGCGAATTGCTTGACAGCGAGTCCGCACGTCGCACCGCCCAGGCAGCCCTGATGCAAGCGCAAAAGCTTGAGGCTGTCGGCAAACTCACCGGGGGCATCGCGCATGATTTCAACAACATGTTGCAGATCATCGGCGGCAATCTGCAGTTGTTGCGTCGCAACCTGAGCGGTGACGAAACGGCCCAGCGGCGGCTGGAGTCGGCTGTGGGCGGTGTAGAAAAGGGCGCTCGTCTGGCGTCGCAACTCTTGGCCTTCGCAAGCCGTCAGCCGTTGCAGCCACAATCTGTGGATGTCGGTGAATTGCTCGGTCAGATGAGCGAGTTGCTCAACGGTGCCCTGGGGCGCGCAGTCCAGGTTGATGTCGATGTCGCATCGGACCTGTGGCCAGTACTGGCGGATGTCGGCAATCTGCAGGCGGCGATACTCAACCTGGCCGTCAACGCGCGCGATGCGATGGGCGATGGCGGGACTCTTTGCCTGCGCTTGCGCAACCAGAGCCTGGATGCTGCTCAGCTCGCGGGACAGCCCGGCGCCGATCCCGGTCCGTACGTTGAACTTGCAGTCATCGATCAGGGAGAGGGCATGCGCCCGGAAATCCTCGAGCGCGCGTTCGAGCCATTCTTCACCACGCGCAAAGATAAAAATGCGTCTGGCCTTGGTTTAAGCATGGTCTATGGCTTCGTCAAGCAGAGCGGCGGATTCGTTGTGCTGGAAAGCGAAGAAGGCGAGGGTACGTCGGTCCGGGTCTACCTGCCGAGCCGCGTTGCGCTGGGTGAGCAGGGGAGGCGTGTTGCAGCGATTTCCGAGCAGTGCGACTCGGCATCAGCTTCATCCGAGCAGATCGAGCCGACATACGCGTCAGGCCTTAGGATTCTGTTCGTCGAGGATGACCCGACACTGCGCATGCTCACCGGAGAAGTCATGGACGAGCTGGGGCACCAGGTCAGCCTCTGCGAGTCGGCCGAGGCTGCGTTGAAGCAACTCGAGCAGCATCCATTTGACGTGCTGCTTACCGATGTCGGTCTGGCTGGCATGAGCGGTATCGAGCTGGTTCGTGAGGCCAGGTCGCGCGATGCCAGCCTGAGTGTCGTCATTGCTTCGGGCTACGCCGTCGATGCTCGGGACGTGGGTCTGGACGACCTGCGCACCATGCTCAAGCCCTACGATATCCATCAAGTCAGATCGTTGCTCGAAAGCATTCAGGCCGAACGGACCATCGCAGGGCGTAGCTAGTCGTTGGTTGGTTAAATATTCACCAAATCGCCTTGCGTGGTCGTCCGGGCTTCTCTAGAATTGCGCCCCTTGTCCGGATGGCAGGCGTTTGCTCGCCTCTCTGGCTGGCAAGACAACATAACTGATTCACTCCTTGCCTGATCCGCGTTGTGCGGCAGGCTGCAACCCGTAAGGAGCAACAATGCGTCATTACGAAATCATCTTTCTGGTCCACCCCGACCAGAGCGAGCAGGTTGGCGGCATGGTGGAGCGTTACACCAAGCTGATCGAAGAGGACGGTGGCAAGATCCATCGTCTGGAAGACTGGGGTCGTCGTCAGCTGGCTTACGCCATCAACAACGTCCACAAGGCTCACTACGTGATGCTGAACGTTGAGTGCAGTGGTAAGGCACTGGCTGAGCTGGAAGACAACTTCCGCTACAACGACGCCGTCATCCGTAATCTGGTCATCCGTCGCGACGAAGCCGTGACTGAACAGTCCGAGATGCTGAAGGCTGAGGAAAACCGTAGCGAGCGCCGTGAGCGTCGTGATCGCCCTGAATCTGACTCTGCCAATGAAAATGACAGTGACAGCGACAGCCGCGACAACAACGCTGACGAGTAATCCACGGACCTATTGAGGAGCCTATTTCATGGCACGTTTTTTCCGTCGTCGTAAGTTCTGCCGTTTCACTGCAGAAAACGTGAAAGAGATCGACTACAAGGATCTCAACACGCTGAAGGCCTACATTTCCGAAACCGGCAAGATCGTTCCTAGCCGTATTACCGGAACCAAAGCACGCTATCAGCGCCAGCTGGCTACCGCTATCAAGCGCGCCCGCTTCCTGGCCCTGCTGCCCTACACCGACAGCCACGGCCGTTAATCGAACTGTTAGACAGACGTAAAGGATAGATCGCATGCGCGCCCTGGCTGAGTTCATCATGCGCGGCCGTATGCAGGCAATTGTTGTTGTGGCTGGGTCTGCAGCGCTGCCGATGTTGTTCTGGTTGTCTGCTGCGGCGGGAAGCCTGGTGTTGCTGCGTCGCGGGTTGAATGACGCACTGGGCGTATTGGTCTGGGCTGTATTGCCCGCGCTGGTCTGGTGGTATTTCGGTGATCCGCGGACATTGCTGGTGCTGCTGGGGTCGTTCGGGTTAGCGCTGTTGTTGCGCAATCAGAGCTCCTGGTCCCGAGTAATGCTGTGTAGCGTAGGGCTCGGGTTGTTGTATGCCTGGGCGCTGGGAATGGTTTTTGGCGAGCCAATTGCGGCACTCGCCACCGAGTTGCAAAAAGTGCTCCCCGACATGTTGTCGGATGCCTATCAGCAACTTTCGGTGGATGAGCAGGCCCGGTTGGGAGCATTGCTGGCACCGGTTCTGACCGGTTTGTTGGCAGGGCTACTGCAGATCACCACGCTGCTCAGTCTGATGCTTGGTCGGTACTGGCAGGCATTGTTGTACAACCCCGGTGGCTTTGGTCTCGAGTTCCGGTCGCTGCGTTTCTCAGCGTTGCCTGCGATGGTGTTGTTGATGGGCATGCTGCTGGGACCAAGTCTCGGTGTGCAGGTGGCGATGCTGGCACCGTTGTGCAGTGTTCCGCTTGTGTTTGCCGGCATCGCGCTGGTGCACGGGCTGGTCGCAAAGAATCGGATGTCTCGGTTCTGGCTGGTGGGGCTCTACGTCACGCTGGTGCTGTTCATGCAGTTGATTTATCCGTTACTGGCCGTTGTGGCCATTGTCGACAGTTTGTTTGATTTTCGCGGTCGGGCATCTCGTGATGACGATGCGGGACCTGCGAACGGTGAAGGTTAAGTTAAAGAGGTAAGACTCAAATGGAAGTCATCCTGCTGGAAAAAGTCGCAAACCTGGGCAACCTGGGCGACAAGGTAAACGTCAAGTCTGGTTACGGCCGCAACTATCTGCTGCCGCAGCGTAAGGCTACTGCTGCAACTCCGACCAACATTGCCGAGTTTGAAGCTCGCCGTGCTGATCTGGAAAAGGCTGCTGCTGATCGCAAGGCTTCTGCCGAAACTCGCGCTGCTCAGCTGGCTGAACTGGAAGTCACCATCACCGCTACTGCGGGCGATGAAGGCAAGCTGTTCGGTTCCATCGGTACTCACGACATCGCTGACGCGCTGACCGCCTCTGGCGTGGAAGTGGCGAAGAGCGAAATCCGTCTGCCAAACGGCACCATCCGTCAGGTTGGTGAGTACGACGTTGCTGTGCACCTGCACACCGACGTTGAAGCGACCGTAAAGCTGATCGTGATCGCTGGCTGATACCGGCTATCGTCTGGCACCTCTGGTGCCTGACGGTTACCATCGGGCACGTTTCCACGCGAGTGGAACGTGCCCTTTGTTTTTCTGAATGCCAAGAATCTCGAGTGCCATGAACGACATCAGTGTGCCCCAGCAATACGACCTGGAAACCGCAGCGCTCAAGGTGCCGCCACATTCCATCGAGGCCGAACAGGCCGTGCTGGGCGGCTTGATGTTGGATAACAATGCGTGGGAGCGCGTGCTGGACCAGGTGTCGGATGGCGATTTTTACCGCCATGACCACCGACTTATCTTTCGCGCGATTTTCACCCTCGCCGAGCGCAACTCCCCGTTCGACGTGGTGACGCTCTCCGAACAGCTGGATAAAGAAGGGCATCTGCCGCAGGTCGGTGGGCTGGCGTATCTGGGTGAGCTCGCAAAAAACACCCCATCGGTTGCGAACATCAAGGCTTACGCGCAGATCATTCGTGAGCGCGCCACCTTGCGTCAGTTGATCGGCATCAGTAACGACATTGCCGACAGCGCTTATGCGCCGCAGGGGCGCACGGGAGATGAAATCCTCGACGAAGCCGAGCGGATGATTTTCCAGATCGCCGAAGCGCGCCCCAATACCGGTGGGCCGATAGGGATCAACGATATTCTGGTCAAGGCCATCGACCGGATTGACTCGCTGTTCAACGCGGGCGAGGACATTACCGGCCTGTCAACCGGCTTTGCCGATCTGGACGAGGCGACTAGCGGCCTGCAGCCGGCTGACCTGATCATCGTGGCCGGTCGTCCTTCCATGGGCAAGACCACGTTCGCGATGAACTTGGTGGAGAACGCAGTCTTGCGCTCCGACAAGGCGATCCTGGTCTTCTCGCTGGAAATGCCCGCCGACTCCATCGTGATTCGTATGCTGGCCTCTCTTGGCCGGATCGATCAGACCAAGGTGCGGACGGGTAAGCTCAGCGACGACGATTGGCCGCGCCTGACCTCAGCGGTCAATCTGCTCAACGACCGCAAATTGTTCATCGACGATACTGCCGGTATCTCGCCTTCGGAAATGCGCGCGCGCACGCGACGTCTAGCCCGGGAGCATGGCGAAATCGGCATGATCATGGTCGACTACCTGCAGTTGATGCAGATTCCTGGTTCCAGTGGCGACAACCGAACCAATGAGATTTCCGAGATCTCCCGCTCGCTGAAAGGCCTGGCCAAGGAATTCAATTGCCCGGTTATCGCGCTCTCCCAGCTCAACCGCTCGCTTGAGCAACGCCCCAACAAGCGCCCGATCAACTCGGACCTTCGTGAATCTGGTGCTATCGAGCAGGACGCCGACATCATCATGTTCGTCTACCGGGACGAGGTTTATCACCCCGAAACGGAATACAAGGGCGTCGCCGAAATCATCATCGGCAAGCAGCGTAACGGTCCGATTGGGACCACACGTCTGGCGTTCCTTGGTAAATACTCTCGCTTCGAGAACCTGGCGCCGGGCAGTTACCAGTTCGACGACGAATAACCGGCAGATGCCGCACCCGCTTGCGGGCCTGACAGAAACCGCCGGACAATAACGGCTCACTTCTGTCCTGAAGGGCTTTCCATGCGTCCCCTGGTTGCAATGGTCGATCTTGCCGCGCTTCGTCACAACTATCAGCTAGCCAAACAGTGCGCTCCAGGGCGTAAGGCCTTCGCCGTGGTCAAGGCTAACGCTTACGGGCATGGTTCGCCCGCGGCAGTCGAGTGTCTGCGCGATGTGGCTGACGGGTTCGCCGTAGCGTCGCTGGAAGAGGCGGAGCAGGTTCGATCGGTCGATTCGAATGCGAGGCTATTGTTGCTCGAAGGCTGCTTCGAGCCGAGCGAATATGTCGCAGCGGCCGAGCTTGGGTTGGACGTCGCCGTTCAAGGCGAAGCTCAGCTGGACGCGCTGCTGGCGGCACATATCGAGCGGCCGTTGAGCCTGTGGCTGAAGCTCGACTCCGGTATGCACCGCTTAGGTTTCAGCGCCGATGCGTTGCGCCGCGCCCATGCCTGCCTGCAAGGCGCGACGCAGGTTGCAGAACTCAACTTGATGAGCCATTTCGCCTGTGCCGATGAGCGGGGCCATCCACTCAACGAGGCGCAGCTGGAGCAATTCACTGGTTTGCTGGATCTCGAATTCGACAACCGCTCATTCGCCAACTCCGCCGCTGTGCTGACCATGTCTGCTGCACACATGGATTGGCTGCGCCCCGGGATCATGCTGTACGGTGCTTCGCCATTCGCCGAGTTGAGCGCTAAGACCCTGGGGCTGAAGCCGGTAATGACGCTGACGGCTTCGATCATCGCGATCCGCGAGGTTTCCACGGGCGAAAGTGTTGGCTACGGCGCCAGTTGGGTGGCCCAGCGTCCTTCGCGTATCGCCACGGTTAGTTGTGGTTATGCTGATGGGTATCCGCGTACGGCGCCGCCCGGGACGTGCGTGGCGATCCGTGGCCAGCGTGTTCCGCTGGCTGGTCGGGTCTCGATGGACATGCTCACAGTCGACATTACCGATCTGCCGCCCGCGGGCCTTGGCGATGCAGTGGAGTTATGGGGCAACAAGATCCCTATCGACGAACTGGCGCAGGCCTGCGGCACCATCGGCTACGAGCTGCTGACCAAGGTTACCCAGCGCGTGCCACGGCGCTATATCAACGGTTAGGCGCCGTTTCGTTTGCACAGCATCAGTAAAAGCCGACTAATCTGGTCGGCCTTCCTGATCATTTTTTGTGCTATATTCCGCGCCCGTTTTCGTTGCCCCGGTTTCTAGCCATGCACGCAGCCAAGCCCCTTTTTGACTATCCCAAGTACTGGGCCGAGTGTTTCGGTCCGGCGCCGTTCCTGCCGATGAGCAGGGAGGAGATGGATCAGCTCGGCTGGGATTCATGCGATGTCATCATCGTGACCGGGGACGCTTACGTCGACCATCCGTCGTTTGGCATGGCCATCATCGGGCGTCTGCTGGAAGCCCAGGGGTTTCGCGTTGGCATCATCAGCCAGCCAAACTGGCAGAGCAAAGACGACTTCATGAAGCTCGGCCAGCCGAATCTGTTTTTTGGCATCGCTGCCGGCAACATGGACTCGATGATCAATCGCTACACGGCTGACCGCAAGATCCGATCGGACGACGCCTACACCCCAGGCGGGCAAGCCGGGAAGCGCCCTGATCGGGCGAGTCTGGTCTACAGCCAGCGCTGCAAGGAAGCTTACACTGACACTCCAGTCGTGCTCGGTGGTATCGAAGCATCGTTGCGCCGCATCGCCCACTATGACTACTGGCAGGACAAGGTGCGCCGCTCGATCCTGATGGACGCCACGGCTGACATCCTCCTGTATGGCAACGCCGAGCGGGCTATCGTCGAAGTGGCGCAACGCCTTGCGCGTGGTGAGACAGTTGAGCAAATCACCGATGTTCGCGGCACTGCATTTGTTCGGCGTGACGCGCCTGAGGGCTGGTTCGAGATCGACTCAACCCGTATCGATCGTCCGGGCAAGGTCGACAAGATCATCAACCCCTATGTGAATACGCAAGATTTGCAGGCCTGCGCCATCGAGCAGGAGAAGGGCCCAGTCGAGGATCCGAACGAGGCGAAGGTCGTCCAGCTTCTGCCCAGTCCGAAGATCGAACGTGACCGAACCGTGATCCGCCTGCCGTCGTTCGAGAAGGTTCGTAACGACCCTGCGCTATATGCCCACGCCAATCGGGTGCTGCATTTGGAAACCAATCCTGGCAACGCTCGCGCTCTGGTGCAGCGTCACGGCGATCATGACATCTGGCTGAACCCGCCGCCGATACCCTTGACCACCGAAGAGATGGACTACGTATTCGCATCGCCGTATGCGCGCGTGCCGCATCCCGCCTATGGCGGCGAGAAGATCCCTGCTTACGACATGATTCGCTTCTCGGTGAACATCATGCGTGGTTGCTTCGGTGGCTGTACCTTCTGTTCCATTACTGAGCACGAAGGCCGGATCATCCAAAACCGCTCGCACGAGTCGATCCTGCACGAGATCGAAGAGATGAAGAAGCTGCCGGGCTTCACTGGTGTGGTATCGGACCTTGGTGGGCCGACCGCCAATATGTACCGCATCGCCTGCAAGAGCCCTGAGATCGAGCAGCATTGCCGCAAGCCATCCTGCGTCTATCCGGGCATCTGCGAGAATCTCAATACCGACCACAGCTCCTTGATCGAGCTGTACCGCAAAGCGCGTGCGTTGCCTGGTGTGAAGAAAATCCTGATCGCATCCGGGCTGCGTTACGACCTGGCTGTCGAATCGCCGGAATACGTGAAAGAGCTGGTCACCCACCACGTCGGCGGCTATCTGAAAATCGCGCCTGAGCATACCGAGCGCGGTCCGCTGGACAAGATGATGAAGCCGGGTATCGGCAGCTATGACAAGTTCAAGCGGATGTTCGACAAGTATTCGAAGGAGGCGGGCAAGGAGCAGTACCTAATTCCGTACTTCATCGCGGCGCACCCTGGCACCACTGACGAGGACATGATGAACCTCGCGCTGTGGCTGAAAGCCAACGGTTTTCGCGCCGATCAGGTTCAGGCTTTCTATCCGTCACCCATGGCGAGCGCCACGGCGATGTACCACAGCGGCAAGAACCCGCTGCGCAAGGTCACTTACAAGAGCGAAGGCGTGCCCATCGTCAAAAGTGAGGAACAGCGCCGTCTTCACAAAGCCTTTCTGCGCTATCACGACCCGAAGGGCTGGCCGATGCTGCGCGAAGCCTTGCAGCGGATGGGGCGCGTCGATCTGATCGGTAGCGGTAAGAATCAGCTGATCCCGGCGCATCAGCCTGCGACCGAAGGCTATCAGAGCGCCCGTCGCAAGAATTCGACCCCGGTCGGCAGCAAGAAGGCCGGACAGGGCGGCAAGATTCTCACCCAGCACAACGGTTTGCCTCCGCGCAGCCACGATGGCAATGCATGGGACAAGCGTGAAGAGGCCAAGGCGGCAGCCGAAGCGCGGCGTAAGGCTGCAGCCGGTGGCGGCAAGCCTAGCGCAAAGGGGCGTAAGCCTTCCCAGCGTCCCGCTGTCCCTCGTTGAGCCATAACTGGCGCCCATCTGAGGCGCCAGAGCTTCTATACGACCGCGTTCAGCCTTTGAACGCCAGTGTCGCCTGGTTCAGCTCGCTGGCCAGGTGCAGCATCTGTTCACTCTGCTCACGGCCACGGCTGATATGCGTCAGGTTGCTATCGCCGAGCTGATGAATACGTTCGCTGTGGCCACGGATTTCGCTGACCGCTTCGCTCTGCTGGGCGGTGGCTAGCGCGATCTGTGCGGCCATCTGCTCAATGGAACCGATGGTGACCACAATCTGATTCAGCGCCGAATCCGCCGTCTCGGCCAGCTGGGCTGTCTCTTCGGCGTGATTAACCTGGATGCGCATGGCTTGGACCGATTGATGTGCAGCGGTCTGCAAGCTCCCGATCAGCAGCTGGATTTCCTCAGTGGCACCACTGGTGCGTTGCGCCAGGGTACGTACCTCGTCAGCTACGACGGCAAAGCCACGTCCCTGTTCGCCAGCTCTTGCGGCCTCGATCGCTGCATTCAGAGCAAGCAGATTGGTTTGCTCTGCGATCGAGCGAATGACGGTCAGTACCTTGCCAATCGTTCCGGTTTCGTCAGCCAGGCGTTCGATGGCCAAGGCGTTGCTTTGCACTTCGCTAACCAGGCCGTGCAGTCCGGTCAGGCTTCTGCCGATGACCTGCTGTCCCTGGGTTACGGCGTGGCCCGCGGCGCGGCCGGCCTCGGCCGTCTGGTCTGCGCTGGTAGCGACATCTTGGATGGTGGCTTCCAGTTCACCCAGCGCGTCCCGGATCTGCGCGGTGTCGCTGCTCTGGCGGCTGGCACCTTGGTGCAGATCATTGCTCATTTCCGCGAGGCTCCGACTATTGCCAGTCACCTCTAGTGCATGTTGGCGCAGCGTGCCGACAAGCGTGAGCAGGTAGCTGCGTAGCTGGTTGAGCGACGTGCCGATTTCGACCAGCTCAGGCGTTTTGGAGCGGATATCGATAGGTTTTTCGAAATCGCCGCCGGCCCAGGCGGAGAGCGCCGGAGCCAGTTGCCCAAGCGAGCGCGTGAGTTGGCGCTGCAAACGATCAATGGCAAGTGCAACCAATAGAATCAACGCGATGATGGTGCCCTGAATCAGCCGTACTTCTGCTTGGATACGGCCGTGTTCTGCGCGGATCTCTGGCTCTAGGTCGTCGAGTGCCATTTGTAGGGATGCGACTTTCTGCTCTGTGCTGTCCATTAGTTTCAGGCGTTGCTCGATCAGTCCGCGTGTGCGTTGCAGTTCTCCCGGATATCGCTTCAGGAGGCTGGAGAGGTCGCGTTTGAAGGCGATGCCTTGGTCTTCAGCTGTCTGCGCCGGGGCTTGCTCGTCGAGGTCCAAGAGCGCAGCGAAGGTGCTTGCGCCGGATGTTTGCTCACTCGCAACGCCGAGCAGCGGTAGGGCTTTCAGCGTTTGCGCTTCCTTCGTTATTGTTTGCAGCGCTTGCTCTACCTCGGCCGCCAACTCGCCGTTGCCGCTGGCCGTCAGCTTGGCTCTCGCGTGGCTGAGGCGAAGCAGTTGTCGACTTGCTTCGAACAATGGCTGTTGATAAAGAGTGACGGCTTCATGCTGACCTTGCGCGGCATAGCGATGCAGCTGCTCCAGTACGCCTGCTATTTCACGCTCGGCTTGCAGTAGCAGGCCTTGGGGGTCTCCTGCCAGCTTGCCTGCGGCGAGCAGCTCAGTAGCGGCGAATTGGTGGAGCTGTTCCAGGCTCGGCTGCAGACGATTGGCGAACGGGCCGGGCAGGGCGCTCACATCTGCTGCCAGCCCCTCTAGCTCAGTCAGTGCGGCCTTGTGTCGTAGGGCGTCGCCACTGCTCAGGTAGGTCTGGATATTGTCGGCGACCTGATGTTGAAAACGCTGGGAAAGGCTCAGGTACTGACCCATCAACTGGTACGGACGCTCCAGCGCACGCTCCGACCACCAAAGCGTTGCGCCCAGGGCAAAGCAAATGGCGACGAGCAGCAAGGTGTTTAGGGTGGTAAGGGACTTCAGGCGCATCCTGGCCTCCGGGGATTCTGGAGGCTAGAAGATATGGCTGTTTGATGTCAGTTCTGTGACGGCCAGAACTTGTCCACTCGGTTTCGTCCAGCATGTTTAGCGCTGTATAGCGCTTCGTCTGCCTGCTGCGTCAATGATTTGATGTCCGCGCTCGGGGTGAGCTCGGCAATGCCGCAGCTAAAGGTGCAGGCCAGATCGACTGGCTGCGCCGGGTAGCGGATTTCGGAGAAGCGTTCGCGTATTTCGTCCAGCACCTTCGCGGCGTTCTGCACCGTGGTGTCGGGCATGACCACCGCAAACTCTTCACCACCATAGCGGCCGATGTGGTCGGTCTTGCGCAGGCGTTGCTTGAGAAACAGGGCGAGGCTCTTGATTACCCGGTCTCCCATTGGATGGCCATAGGTGTCGTTGACCTTCTTGAAATGATCGATATCGATCATTGCGAAGCACAACGGTTGCCCGTCGCGGCGGGCACGAGAGCTGGCGTCTTCGAGCAGTTGAAGGCTGTGCGTATGGTTGTAAAGGCCGGTCAGGCTGTCTCGGACGATCCTGGCTTTCAAGCTGCGGGCCCGCTCAGCGCGGGTGCGAACCGTGGCAATCAGATGGCTGGGTTTGATCGGTTTGGTCAGAAAATCATCGCCGCCTTCGTTCATGGCGTCGAGCTGCTTGTCGAGGTCGTCTTCGGCCGAGAGATAAATGATGGGCACGCTGACGTAGCGCTCATGCTGCCGGATCACCTTGGCCAGTTCAGTACCCATGCACTCGGGCATGTACATGTCGAGGATGATCAGATCCGGCTGGAATTCGGCGAGGTAAGTGATCGCCTGAATCGGCTCATTGAGCGTCTGGGTGATGATCCCCGCGTTGTTCAACACCCTTTCGGTGTGCGTCGCCTGGGCTCGCGAGTCGTCGATGATCAGGACGCGGAAGGGTTCGTAATGCGCAGTGCGGGTGAAGATTTCGATTTTTTCCAGAAGGCACGACGCATCGATGGTGCCTGTGAAGAATTCCAACCCTCCGGCGCGCACGGCGGCCAGTCGCATCGGTGTGTCGGTTTCCTGATGGCTGAAGAAAATCAGCGGCAGCTTTTCATCCAGTCCTTGCTGAATGCGCTCGGCAAGCCGCAGGCCTTCACCGGGCCCATTGAAATCGACGTCCATGACGATCGCGGCCGGGTGCCGCTCATGCATCGCTGCGCGGAATTCCCCATCGCTGGCGAAAGCCTGCGCATTCATGCTGAAGAATTCGAGCTGGCGAACCACGTGTTGGGCGCGTTGGTGGTCTTCCAGTGCGATGTAGACGGGTTTGCTCAACGGCGGTACGTACGCAGACTGCCCGCGCGGATCGCCATGGCGTAGACCCGTGCGTGCAAGACGGTAGACCAGCTGGCTGAGGGTGGCAATGGTGTCGCTAGACAGTCGTCCACGATTGTCGCTGATATCGCCCAGGCAATCTTCGATGCCAAGCGCGAGCAGTCGATGTTCAGTTTGCTCGAAGCGCTCGGCGAATTTTCGCAAACGCTGGTTGGCATCAGCCAGAGCAGACCGGCAAGCGTCATTCCATTCGCTGCGTTGCAGTTGCTGCCAGACTTCGAGAACCTCACGAGCCTGGTGGATGACCCGTTGTGCGAAGTGCTGTTTGAGTTCTTCCTGGTCCGACATGTCCGGTTCCCTGGCCCGCTGCGGCAGTGCTCTCAGAGGCCACTGTGATGGCCCAATGCTACCACCTATCAGTTATTAGCAATGGCTCTGGATAGGCGGCCTAGTTCTCATTATGAGGCTTGCCGCCGACCGGCTGCGTTATAGTGGTTCACATGCCGCACGCTCCGCGTGACCGGCGATCGAATCTTTGAATTTATGAAGAGAAGGACAGACGCCCATGTTGGATTGGAAGAATCGCTTCGGCCGCCTCGGCTTGTCGGGAAACTCAGCCAGAGCGGATGGGGCGACTCGCAATCCGCTATTGCTGGGGATCGCCCTGTTGATCGGCCTCTACTTATTGGTAGCCCTCTTGGTCGGGTGGTACTGGAGCTCCGAACCTGACCGGTTCCCGGTACAGCAGCATGTCCGGCAAGCCGCTGATGCTTCGCAGCAGCAGATTGTTAATGGCTACACGACGGTCGAAACCCTTAAACAGGTCGCGAGCACCTTGCTCGACAAGCCAGGCGGCTATCTGAGCAACGACATCGCGCCCCCCGGCATTTGGCTGGACAATATGCCAAGCTGGGAATACGGGGTGCTGGTTCAGGTCCGCGACCTCAGTCGCGCGCTACGCAAGGATTTCGCGCGTTCCCAATCCCAGTCGACTGAAGACCCGGATTTGTCCAAAGCCGAACCGCTGTTCAACTTCGACAATCGCAGCTGGGCTCTGCCCGCCAGCGAATCGGAATACCGCAACGGTATTCGTTACCTCAACCGCTACCTGGCGCGTTTGAGCGACCCGACCGCCAAAGCGCAGTTCTACTCGCGTGCTGACAACCTGAATAACTGGCTTGGTGATGTGGGGACCCGGTTGGGGTCGCTGTCTCAGCGTTTGTCGGCCAGCGTTGGACGTGTTCGTCTGGACGGGCAGGTGGCGGCCGAGCTTGAGCGCGAAGGCGTCAGGCAAGTGGTTGAGGAAGAGCGCGTCGAGACGTCCTGGATGCAGATCGATAACGTGTTCTACGAGGCGCGAGGACAAGCGTGGGCGTTGTCGCATCTATTGCGCGCCATTGAAGTGGACTTTGCCGACGTGTTGGCGAAAAAGAATGCCGCGATCAGCGTCAGGCAGATCATCCGCGAACTGGAAGCTGCGCAGGAACCGCTGTGGAGCCCAATGGTGCTAAACGGCAGCGGTTATGGCGTGCTCGCCAACCACTCGTTGGTAATGGCGAATTATATTTCACGAGCCAATGCGGCGATCATCGACCTGCGTAATCTGCTGTCGCAGGGGTAACGGGCGCTCCGCGACCCTTTGGGGTCGCGGTTTGTATGCTCAGTCGAGCCCCAGCTTCTTCAGCCGATACCGCATGGAGCGAAACGACAGCCCCAGCCGTTGGGCGGCGGCGGTGCGATTCCAACGGGTTTCTTCCAGTGCCTGCATGATCAGTTTGCGCTCGACCTCTTCGAGGTGGTCTTCAAGATTGTCGATCTGCGCCAGGCTTGCTTCGCCATTCTCCGGCATGCCTGGTGCATCGGAAAGCCGCAGGTCGCTGGGTTTGATTTCTTCGCCTTCACAGAGCGTGTAGGCACGCTCAAGCATGTTTTCCAGCTCGCGCACGTTGCCGGGGAAGCGATAACTCTGCAGTTTTGCCAGCGCATCGGGTTGCAGCCGGGCCGGCGTGTCGCCGCATTCCTGGGCGAGGCGGCGAAGCATCACCTCGGCCAGCTGGGCAATATCCTCGCGGCGCTCGCGCAGGGGCGGCACGCGTAATTCGATGACGTTTAGCCGGTAGTAGAGGTCCTGCCGAAAGCGTCCCGCGGCGACTTCGCTTGCCAGGTCCTTGTGGGTGGCACAAAGAATCCGCACATCGACCACGACTTCCTTGGCGCCGCCAACTGAGCGCACGGCCTTTTCCTGGATCGCCCGCAGCAGTTTCACTTGCATCGGCAGAGGCAGATCGGCTACTTCGTCGAGAAACAGCGTGCCGCCATTGGCCGCCTGGAACAGCCCAGGCTTGTCTTCCATCGCCCCGGTAAAGCTGCCCTTCTTATGCCCGAAGAATTCGCTTTCCATCAGCTCCGAGGGAATCGCCCCGCAGTTGACCGGAACGAATGGCCGCTCGTGACGGGGCCCTTGTTCGTGGATCAGCCGCGCGACCAATTCCTTGCCACTGCCGGATTCGCCACTGATGTAAACCGGTGCCTGGCTGCGCGCAAGTTTCCCGATCTGTTTGCGTAGCACATTCATTGGCGGCGAGGCGCCGAGTAAGCGGCTGTCGACTGTAAGCTCGTTTGGGTTCGGCGTGCGCAGCCGCAGCGCGGTATTGACCAGTTCGCGGAGCCGACCGAGATCCACCGGTTTGGTGAGAAAGTCGAAGGCCCCGGCCTTGAGCGCCCCAATGGCCGTGTCCAGACTGCCATAGGCGGTGATCATCGCGACCGGCAATTGCGGGTACTGCTGCTGAATGAACTGCACCAGCTCCAAACCGCATCCGTCAGGCAGCCGCATATCGGTCAAGCACAGATCGTAGTGCTCGCGCGCCAGGCACTCCTTGGCTTCCTTGAGGTTGCGGGCGCTGCGGGTGTCCAGCTTCATGCGTCCGAGGGTGATCTCCAGGAGCTCACGGATATCGGGTTCGTCATCGATGATCAGTGCTTTCTGGCGAACGGTCATGGTCTCGGTCTTCGACATGGTAGTGCGGGTCCGCAATGTTAACGCTACATGACCTTGGTTGTACCGCGGCCGTGGCCGATGTGTGACCCGTTGCCTTCTCGGCGGGCTCAGCTCAGCTTGCGCGGATGCGCAAAGACGATACGAAAGCAGCTGCCTCCCTCGTCTCGTTCACGGTAATCCAGCCGCGCCTGATTGCTTTCGCAGAGCTCGCGAGAGATATACAGCCCCAGCCCCGTACCCTTGTTCTCGGTGGTGAAGAACGGCTCGAAGATATTCTGGACCTGCTCGGCCGGCACGCCTGCACCATCGTCGAGTACCTCCAGTACGGGGAGGTCGCTCGTCTCGTCTCGGAAGAGTTTCAGCCATACCTGTGCCTGGTCATGTTTCTGGCCACTGTAGCGCAGGCCGTTCTGCACCAGATTGGTTAGCACTTGAATCAGTTGATTCGGGTCCATGCGGGTCTGCAGTGAACTGCCCTGAGTCTCTACGTGGACAATTTGCTGAGGCGGTAGCGTCTGGCGAAATTCGCTGGCGAATCGATGCACCCAGTATTTCAGGTCCAGCAGTTGTGGCTCGGCCTGGCGACGGCGCGACAGCTGCAGCACGTTCTCGATGACCAGGTTCATGCGCCGCGAGTGATCCTGAATGATCTGCGTCAGTCGTAAATCCGCAGCGTCCAGCACCTCTGATTCCTGCAGCAGCTGGGCGGCATGGCTGATCGCCCCGAGCGGGTTGCGGATTTCGTGGGCGATGCTGGCGGTCAGCCGCCCGAGCGACGCGAGTTTTAGCTGCTGGGCCTTCTGTGCGATCTGCGAGATGTCTTCAAGAAACACCAGCGTGTCTTGCTTCACGCCATGCTGCAGCGTAGCGAAGCTCGGCTGCAGCGTAGCGCCGTCAGGCGTGGCCTTGAAGTTGCGCGGCCGCAGGGTCGGATTGTCACGCCAGCGTTGCAGGCCCTTGATAATTTCCGGGCAGCGCGGCGCTAGTCGTTCGCCAGTCAGTGACTGTTGTCCGAGCAGCTCGAGAGCGCCCTGATTGGCAAGCAGCACACGTTCCTGAGGATCGAGGACAAGGATTCCGGTGCGCATGCGCTGCAGAATCTGGGCGTTCAGGGCTTCGAGGTTTGCGACCTCTTCGGCGCGCTGGCGGGCAATGGTTTCGCTGACTTGTAGCCGTCTCGTAAGGCCCTGCACCAACAGTGCGGCGGCGAAGCACAGTGTGCCAAGTGCGGCAGCCTGGACGTACTGACTGCTTGCCGCGCTGTCGCTTAGGCTGAGGTAGAACGTCAGATAGATAAGGCCGGTTGCGGCGACTGCGGCGATGAAAAAGCCGACGCGGCCGTGCAGCAGGATATTGGCGATGGCGACTGCTACGATCAGCAGGTTACCGATGCCGCTTGGCGTACCGCCTGCGAAGTAGAACAGTGCGGCCAGCAGGGTGACGTCCAGTAACGCGAGCGCCAGTACCGGCAGCTCTCGCTTGGGGTTCTGCAGCAAGACGGCTGCGAAGACGTTGAGAATCAGATAGAGCCAGGCGCCGTAGTAGAACGCCGTCGGGTTGGTCATGCGCATCAAATCGTTGTGCAGGTCGCTGCTAATGAGCAGAACCAGCACCAAGCCGATTACGACGCGATAGAGATGATAGAGCCGAAGGATTCGTCGGCCCTTGTAACCGAAAAACGTCAGGTGTTCAGTTCCCACCCGACTTGTTGTCCTGTTCCAGATGCGCCTGGCTGCAATACCACCGATTATGGCTCTGCAGTGCCTGCTCACGTGGCAGATGCACGCCGCATTGAACACAGCGAACTGTCATGACCGTGGTCTGTTGCGGTTTGCCTGCTGCAGGCTTGCTGGTCAGGCGACGCCAGAGCCAGAACGCCGCTGCAATCAGGATGATCCAGAACAACAGTCGAAACAGGCCCATATGTCTACTTCCTGGCTAAGCCGTGCGGGCCTGCCGTTCTGGCAGGCTGCGGTTGGGTACTCAGTCGAACAGGCCGAAGGTCAGATAGCTCCACCAGGAGCGGTCTTCGCTTTGCTCTTCCTTTGCAGCTTCGGTTTCCGCTTCCCGCAACACTGGGCGCAGTTCATCCGGGAGATCCTGGGCAGCATTCTCATACTGACGCACCACGTCGCGGTTGGATTGCGAGCGGTCCGGGGCTTTGTTCTCGGTATCGATCAGGCCGAGTGTGGCGCGGGACAGCCAGCTGCGGTTATCGGCCTCTTCCTGGCTAGGCACGAACTCACCCTCTTCCAGGCTGGGGTGTTGCGGGTAGTTGAGCTTGAGCGTTTCCAGGCTGGTGCCCGCGAGCTCCTCGAGGCCAAGGCGTTGATAGGCTTCGGTCATGACGGCCAGGCCATCACCGACTGCGGGCGTGCCCTGGAAGTTTTCTACTACATAACGGCCGCGGTTGGCAGCGGCGACGTAGGCCTGGCGGCGCAAGTAATAGTCGGCAACATGGATCTCGTTCGCGGCCAACAAGTTACGCAGATAGACCATCCGTGCCTTGGCATCTGGGGAGTAGCGGCTGTTCGGGAAACGAGTGGTCAGCTGGGCGAACTCGTTGAAGGAATCGCGGGCAGCGCCGGGGTCACGCTTGGTCATGTCCAGCGGAAGAAAGCGCGCCAGCAGGCCGCGATCCTGGTCGAAGGAGGCCAGGCCCTTCAGATAGTAGGCGTAGTCGACACTAGGGTGCTGCGGATGCAGACGGATAAAGCGTTCAGCCGACGAGCGAGCGGCTTCCGGCTCGGTGTTGCGGTAATAGGCATAGATCAACTCGAGCTGTGCCTGTTCGGCGAAGCGGCCGAAGGGGTAGCGGGACTCGAGAGCCTTCAGCTTGTTGATCGCACTGGTAAAGCTTTTATTGTCCAGGTCGGCCTGTGCCTGCCGGTACAGTTCCGCTTCGCCGAGGTTTTCACTGATGGTTTCGTTGGACGAACAGGCAGCGGTAAGGGCGAAAATGGCGATCAGCAGCAGGTGTTTCACTTGCATGGCGGCTTGCGTCCCTGTGACGGCTGGCTGTCTTGCGCTGAGCCGTCCTGTTATGATGGGCGCCCCGGCTGACCGGGACAAAGACGCGGTATTTAAACACAAGCGTGTTGCTGAAACCAAAGGCTGCACCCGTGTCGCTGTCGAGGGGCTGCTCAGACTCAGGATCTACCCATAGGCCTCCTGCCTGTCGATCAGAGCATCTCCCCCCTTTCTTATGTAGCGGCTCATCGCCTGTCGCAATCGGTGCGAATTGCACGGTTGCCTCTCCAACTATTGAAGCGCCCTTAATTATGTCCACGATCACCACCCAGGCCATTCATCTCCGCGCCGAGGTGCCCTACGACCTCGGCGGGCAGCGCCTTGATCAAGTTGCGGCACAGCTGTTCTCCGAGCATTCCCGTTCGCGTCTCGCCGCCTGGATCAAAGAGGGTCAGCTCACCGTCGACGGCGCTGTCCTGCGTCCACGGGATACAGTGCATGCGGGTGCCGTTCTGGAGCTTTCCGCCGAGCAGCAGGCTCAGGGCGAATGGGTGGCGCAGGACATTCCGCTGGATATCGTTTTCGAAGACGAACACATTCTGGTGCTGAACAAGCCGTCCGGGTTGGTGGTGCATCCTGCTGCCGGGCACGCCGACGGCACCTTGCTCAATGCCTTGTTGCACCATGTTCCTGATCTGATCAACGTGCCGCGTGCCGGCATCGTGCATCGCCTGGACAAGGACACGACCGGCCTGATGGTGGTCGCCAAGACCTTGCAGGCGCAGACGCGTCTGGTGGAACAGCTGCAGGCACGCAGCGTCAGCCGTATATACGAGGCTATCGTCATCGGTGTGATCATCACCGGAGGCACCATTGATGCAGCCATTGGTCGGCATGGGCAGCAGCGTCAGCGCATGGCGGTGGTCGAGGGCGGCAAGCCTGCCGTGAGTCACTATCGGGTGCTTGAGCGCTTCCGGTCGCACACTCATGTTCGGGTCAAGCTTGAAACCGGGCGTACGCATCAGATCCGTGTGCATATGACCCACATCGGTTACCCGCTGGTGGGTGACCCGCTTTATAGCGGTCGTTTTCGTATCCCGCCGGCAGCGAACCCGACGATGGTACAAACGCTGCGCGATTTTCCACGCCAGGCATTGCATGCGCGCTTTCTGGAGCTCAACCACCCGATCAGTGGCGAGCGGTTGAAATGGGAATCGCCGTTGCCGGATGACTTTGTCTGGCTGCTGACGTTGTTGCAACAGGATCGCGAGGCCTTTAGCGGGTGACCGATTGGCCGGAGAGCTGGATCCGTCCCGACTGGCCTGCACCTCGGCGTGTGAGAGCGTGCGTGACTACGCGCAGCGGTGGCGTGAGCCAGGCGCCTTTCGAAGGCTTCAACCTGGGCGATCATGTCGGCGATGTGCCCGAGCGGGTGTCTGCAAATCGACAGTACTTGCAGCGGCTGCTCGGATGCGAGCCTGCCTGGATGAGCCAGGTTCATTCGAATTGCGTTGTTGAAGCCAATCCGCGCGGTTGCCCCACAGCCGATGCCTGCTGGACGGCTGAAGCGGGTGTTGCCTGTGCGGTACTGACCGCCGACTGCCTGCCGGTATTGTTCTGCGACCTCGACGGGACCCGTGTCGCGGCTGCCCATGCAGGATGGCGTGGGCTAGCTGCCGGCATGTTGGAGGCTACCGTAGCGGCCATGGCGGTGCCTGGGCCGCAATTGATTGCGTGGCTCGGTCCTGCAATAGGCCCTGCGGTATTCGAGGTGGGCGGCGAGGTGCGTGATGCGTTCATCTCTCGCCATCCCGCTTGTTTCGAAGCCTTTACCCCCAGCCATCGCGCGGGTCACTTCATGGCCGACATCTACCAGCTCGCCCGAATCCGTCTGGCTGCGTGTGGTGTTACGGCTGTCTTTGGCGGCGGTTTCTGTACCGTCAGCGATCCCTGTTTTTACTCCTATCGCCGTGCCGCCCGCACAGGGCGCTTCGCCAGCCTGATCTGGCTGGTCTGAGTCGCGCGGCTCACGGCCTTGGCGTCTCGCATCTGACCTGCGTTAAACCACCTGCATGACCTGCGTCAAGGTCGCATGGCTTGAATCTCCAACAATCAACCTCATCTAAGGTCCATCTCGCAGGCTTTCGTTCGAGTGCGTTTCAAGTGCACGGCCTGCCTTACCTAGAAAGGTGATTACATGCGTATCGATCGTTTGACCAGCAAGCTGCAGCTTGCGCTTTCCGATGCCCAATCCATTGCTGTTGGTTTCGACCATTCGTCCATCGAACCCTTGCATTTGATGCAGGCGCTGCTTGAGCAGCAGGGCGGGTCGATCAAACCGCTGCTGATGCAGGTGGGTTTCGACATCAATGGGTTGCGCCAGGCGCTGACCAAAGAGCTTGATCAGTTGCCGAAACTGCAAAATCCGACCGGCGACATGAACATGTCTCAGGATCTGGCGCGTTTGCTCAACCAGGCTGACCGCCTCGCGCAGCAGAAAGGCGACCAATACATCTCCAGTGAACTGGTGCTACTCGCTGCTTTGGATGGCAGCAGTCGTCTGGGCAAGCTGCTGCTCGACCAGGGTGTGAGCAAGAAGGCTCTGGAAAACGCCATCAGCAATCTTCGGGGTGGTGAGGCCGTCAACGACCCCAACGCCGAAGAGTCGCGGCAAGCGCTGGACAAGTACACCGTCGACATGACCAAGCGCGCCGAGGATGGCAAGCTCGATCCGGTGATTGGTCGCGATGACGAAATCCGCCGGACCATTCAGGTGCTGCAGCGGCGCACCAAGAACAACCCGGTGCTGATCGGCGAGCCAGGGGTGGGCAAGACCGCTATCGTCGAAGGCTTGGCGCAGCGCATCGTTAACGGTGAGGTCCCGGACGGGCTCAAGGACAAGCGGTTGCTCGCGCTGGATATGGGCTCGCTGATTGCGGGGGCCAAGTTCCGCGGCGAATTCGAAGAGCGCCTGAAGGCGGTACTGAACGAGCTGAGCAAGCAGGAAGGCCGGGTCATTCTCTTTATTGATGAGCTGCACACGATGGTCGGTGCGGGCAAGGCCGAAGGCGCGATGGATGCTGGCAACATGCTCAAGCCAGCGCTTGCACGTGGCGAGCTGCATTGTGTCGGGGCTACCACCCTTGATGAGTATCGTCAGTACATCGAAAAGGATGCGGCGCTGGAGCGACGCTTTCAACGTGTGCAGGTCGATGAGCCGAGTGAAGAGGACACCATCGCCATCCTGCGCGGCCTGAAAGAGCGCTACGAGGTGCACCACGGTGTCTCCATCACAGATGGTGCAATCATCGCGGCGGCGAAATTATCGCACCGCTACATCACCGATCGGCAGCTGCCGGACAAAGCCATCGACCTGATCGACGAGGCGGCCAGCCGTATCCGTATGGAAATCGACTCCAAGCCGGAGGAGCTTGATCGTCTTGATCGACGTCTGATCCAGCTGAAGATCGAACGCGAAGCGCTGAAGAACGAGGATGACGAGGCCACCAAGAAGCGTCTGGCCAAGCTCGACGAGGAAATCGTCAAGCTCGAACGCGAATATGCCGACCTCGAGGAAATCTGGAAGTCGGAGAAAGCCGAAGTACAAGGCTCTGCCCAGATGCAGCAAAAGATCGAGCAAGCCAAGGCCGAGCTGGAAGCGGCGCGGCGTAAGGGTGACCTGGCGCGCATGGCTGAGCTGCAGTACGGCATCATTCCTGACCTCGAGCGCAGCCTGCAGATGGTCGATCAGCACGGCAAGACCGAGAACCAGCTGCTGCGTAACAAGGTGACCGATGAGGAAATTGCTGAAGTTGTCTCGAAGTGGACCGGTATTCCTGTTTCGAAAATGCTCGAAGGCGAGCGCGAAAAGTTACTGCAGATGGAAGACCTGCTGCACCAGCGCGTGATTGGGCAGCACGAGGCAGTGGTGTCGGTGGCTAATGCGGTTCGCCGGTCGCGGGCCGGGTTGGCCGACCCGAACCGTCCCAGCGGATCTTTCTTGTTCCTCGGCCCGACAGGGGTCGGCAAGACCGAATTGTGCAAGGCTTTGGCCGAGTTCCTCTTCGACACGGAAGAGGCCATGATCCGCATCGACATGTCCGAGTTCATGGAAAAGCATTCGGTTGCACGTCTGATCGGAGCACCGCCGGGCTACGTGGGCTATGAAGAGGGCGGCTACCTGACCGAGGCTGTGCGTCGCAAGCCCTACTCGGTGGTCCTGCTCGATGAGGTGGAGAAGGCGCATCCCGATGTGTTCAATATTCTGCTGCAGGTGCTTGAGGATGGCCGGCTGACCGACAGCCATGGGCGAACTGTGGATTTCCGCAATACCGTGATCGTCATGACGTCGAACCTGGGGTCGACCCAGATTCAGGAGCTGGTGGGCGATCCTGATGCGCAGCGTGCAGCAGTCATGGATGCCGTGAGCCATCACTTCCGGCCGGAGTTCATTAACCGTATCGACGAAGTGGTTGTCTTTGATCCGCTGGCCCGCGATCAGATTGCTGGCATTGCTCGCATTCAGCTGGGCCGCCTGCGGCAGCGATTGGCCGAGCGTGAGCTGAGTCTGGAGCTGACTGACGAGGCCATGGATAAACTGGTTGCAGTAGGTTACGACCCAGTCTATGGCGCACGGCCTTTGAAGCGAGCCATTCAGCGTTGGATCGAGAATCCGCTGGCGCAGCAGATACTGTCTGGTGTCTTCGAGCCTGGCTCGAGCATCTCGGGGAGGGTGCAGGATGACGAGATCGTCTTCGCCTGATGGGTGGGTGCTGGCGCCGTTCCGTCGAGCGGTGCCAGCGGCTTTGTCGCCAGCGGAGCGGGTCGGACTGCCGCATCGTGCAAATCATTGTAGTAAATCGCATTTTTTCTGTTGACAGTCGCGCCGAGAACCGTAAAATGGCGCGCCTCTGAGGGGGGAAAGCAAGCGGTAACGCAGACCACCTGAGGAGCTGGAAATGAAGTTCCGCGATAGCTCAGTCGGTAGAGCAAATGACTGTTAATCATTGGGTCCCAGGTTCGAGTCCTGGTCGCGGAGCCAAATTCCATATCGGGGTATAGCGCAGTCCGGTAGCGCGCCTGCTTTGGGAGCAGGATGTCGGGAGTTCGAATCCCCCTACCCCGACCATTTTTGGGTCGTTAGCTCAGTTGGTAGAGCAGTTGGCTTTTAACCAATTGGTCGTAGGTTCGAATCCCACACGACCCACCAAAATCGCCTCGTTAAGAGACGTGAGAAACCGGGAGATCCGAAAGGGTCTCCCGTTTTTTTTTGGCCTGGATCCCTCTCGTTTTTCACTTCTGTCGCCGGAAAGCTATCCGGTACAGCCAGCGCTTGTCCTCATAATGGCGCTGGCTACCGGCTCAATCAATGAAGCTTGAGGCGTGGCACTGTGCTGGTGCTGAGTTTGTCCCCGATCATCATCAGGCCGGTACGAGCCACGCCGTACAGCGCGATCTGATGCATCCGATACAGGGAAACGTAAAACATCCGCGCTAACCATCCTTCCAGCATCACGTTGCCGGTGAGGTTGCCCATCAGATTGCCTACGGCTGAGAAGCTCGACAGCGATATCAGGGAGCCGTAATCGCGATACCGGTAAGTGGGCAGGTCTTTGCCCTCGAGTCGCCGGGCAATCGATTTAGCGAGTAGCGATGCTTGCTGATGCGCCGCCTGCGCTCGCGGTGGTACGTTGCGATCGCTGTCCGGTTGTGGGCATGCGGCGCAATCGCCGAAGGCGAATATGTTTTCGTCTCGGGTGGTCTGCAGTGTGGGAAGCACCTGCAGCTGGTTGATTCGATTACTTTCCAGTCCGTCTATGTCTTTTAGGAAGCTTGGCGCTCGGATACCGGCAGCCCACACCTTCAAGGTGGCCGGGACAAAGTTGCCATCCTTGGTATGCAAGCCTTCATCGGTCACCTCGCTCACTGCGGCGTCAGTGAGTACCGTAACGCCCAGATCTTTGAGTGTTTGGTGGACCGGCTGGCTGATCCGCTCCGGTAGCGCCGGCAGCACCCGTGGGCCAGCTTCAATGAGCGTGATATGGACGTTTTCCGGCTTGATGCCGTTTAGGCCATAGGCGGCGAGCTCTCGTGCGGCGTGGTGAAGCTCGGCGGCAAGCTCGACCCCTGTGGCGCCAGCACCGACAATTGCCATGTTGATGGTGCTTTGATGGCCTTCAGCGGCATGGGCGCGCATGTAGTGGCTTAGCAGCAGGCGGTGGAATCGTTCTGCTTGCTCACGTGTGTCGAGAAATATGCAGTGCTCGGCGGCGCCCTTGGTACCGAAATCATTGGTCGTGCTACCGACTGCGATCACCAGCGTGTCATAGCTCAGCGTGCGAGCCGGCACCAGCTCGACTCCATGCTCATCGAAAGAGGCTGCAAGGTGTACGCATTTGCGCTCACGCTCCAGACCGCTCATACGACCCATTTGGAACTCAAAGTGGTTCCATTTCGCCTGCGCTACATAGTTGAGCTCGTCAGCGGACGAGTTCAGCGAGCCGGCGGCCACTTCGTGCAGTAAGGGTTTCCAGATATGCGTCAGGTTGGCGTCGATCAAGGTGATACGCGCCTTGCCACGCTTGCCCAGGGTTCTACCCAGGCGGGTGGCAAGCTCCAGGCCGCCGGCGCCGCCGCCAACGATTACGATGCGATGTGTCATGGAATGAACTCATAGGCTTTACGGAATTCGGTTCGGCGCCTTGTGGCGGTCATAGGACCAGGCGGCTAAGGAGGCGGCTCAGCAGCCCCAGGCCGAGTACCACTGCCAGGACTAGCACAAGGAGCAGCCACGGCCGAAAAGGCCGGCGCTCGACTTGGTGCTGAGGCGCGCTGAGGTAGTGGTCAACGCGTTCCTGGTCTTCGGGTTTAAGACGGCTGGGCATACGCACCTCGAAAGGGGATGCAGGCATTCTAGCGGTGCGAGGGCAAAAGCCAAGCGTGACGACGCTTGGCAGTTGGTTCTGGTTGGCTGGATGACAGCGTGGGGCGGGCTAGTGGGGCAATCGCGTGGGGCAGGGTTTCTACCCGTCCCACTTGTCTCTATCGCCCGTTGTTGTTTTTAAGGCTCCGAAGATTGCCAATGACCGATTCCAGGGCGCGGTCGAAGAGAAGCGCATCGTTGAGCAGGCGTATTGCACCGCGACGGAATTCTATCGCGAGGCCCATTCGGGTTTTCTCCAAAACTTTCATGCCAGTGCGGTTGACGAAAATATATTTGCCCGTGGGCTTTATCACCGCTGCAAGCTTGCAGCGGAGCTTGTGCTCTTCGTCCTCCTGAAACTCGACCCAGCTGCCGACTCGCAGGTTATCGACCTGCATGAGCGCTTCGTCGTTGTCGTCCAGATTGATTTCCGGCTCATGCTCCCGGGTTTCACCTGGGGCGAGTAAAACGATCTCCTCGTTGACCTCAACCATCGCTGAACTGGCCGGTTCGTTGACGGGATCTTCGCGTGGAGGCAGTTCCAGCTTCTGGTCGGCTGCAGAACTACCTAGGTCGAGTGGTTCGCTGGCTGGCGCAATTTTGGCCGGTTTGTTGAGCTGCTGTAGGGTCTGCACATGCAGCGCTTCGAGTCGGGTAAAGAAATCGCTGGTAGAGAAGGGGTCAAACGCCGCGCTTACCAGGCCGTCACGAAGGTTCTTCAACAGGCTTGGAACAAGCTCCAGTAGTCGCGCGCGGGACTCGAGATCTTCGTGTGGCGCAACGCTCCATATAAGGTCATCCATAGTGGCCAGCGCAGCCTGCCACTGTTCGGACTGAGTGCCATGCTTCAGGCAGGTCAGCAGTAGAACCTTGCTCCACGCTTCTTGTAGCAGTCGAACAACAACTTCGGGCAGGGTTTTGCCGAGCAGTCGCTGATTAAGCGCATGTTCGACCTCCTGGCGGGCCATTTCGGCTTTAGCGCGTCCTTCTTCGGCGTCCCGCGTGCGCTGTTCTAGCAGTTCGCTACGGCGTCGCTCGTCGCCGGTGAAGGCGAGGAAGTCGGCGAGCAGTTCGGAGAAGATGGCAGGATCATCGACAAAATCGTTCAGCAGGCGCGCCACAATCTGCTCGATTTTCTGGTACAGGCTGTCGCGCTGGACTTCGTCCTGATCGGCCCAGCCCATTGAGGCTGAGGCGATCTCATTAAGCAGACGTCGGGCTGGGTGACTGCCTCGGCTGAAGAAAGTCTTGTCCAGCACCGCTACTTTTAGCACCGGGATTTGCAATCGTCCGATCAGTGCCTTGAGTGAGTCGGGCAGGGTGCGGTCGTCGAGAATGAACTCGAACAGCATCGACACAAGGTTTATGACGTCTTCGTCGACTTCGCCGACCACGCGTGATTTGCCGCTCTTGGCGCTGACCCGATGCAGCAGTTGCTCTAGCTGGTCCTGCAGATCGAACTCATCGACCTGCTGCGGTGCGCGTGACTGCAAATGCGAGAGCAGCCGCATCAGATCGTTGCTGGAGATCGGAATGGCGTCGCTGGGCAGGTTACGGGCCGGTAGCGCACTTCCGCGCAGTTCCGAAAGCAATGCCTGGAGGCTGCCGAAAGCTTCCTGAACGCTACTGTCAACGTATGCGGGTGCTTCGCTGAAACCCGCTCCAGACCTTGAAGGGCTGTTTCCTGACGCGACTGGGCGGTTTGACGAGCGGCGTGGCTGCGCTGATTGCAGTTCCGGCAGGACGCTCGCCGCCACCAGTATCTGGTTGGATTCGGCATACAGCTGCTCAAGATCGGTCAGCACGTAACGCTCGAACAGCTTGAGAATGATCAGCTTAACCTTGATCTCGACGCCCAGGCTGCGGCAGGCCTCGAGGAAATACTCACAGAGTTGCTGGGGGCCCAGCGGATTGTTCTTGTCGTCCAGCTTTTTGCTGACGAGGACGTTGATGCGGGTTGTGAGGTGGCTGAGTGGCTGAGTGGCGCGGCTCATTACCTTCGCGACCATGGTGTCGATCGCGACCGACTCTTCCAGTTCGTCGTTCTGCACCAGCGCTAGGCTCTCAAAGGATGCTTCCTGCGGCGCGGGCTTACCGATTTCGTATTGGTTGAGTTTGGAAAAAGATTCAAAAACCTGTTGCAGGAAGCTGCGCTCGATGCCGCGGCGCTTCATACGCAGATCACGCATAGCCTCAAAAAAAGCGTTCTGTTCGGCGTTGCTGGTGGCGCGGTCGGCAATCTCAAAGAGCGAGTCGTCAGCGTTGTCGAACAGTGTCTGCAATGCCAGGCGCAGCTGCTGGGCGGCTTTATCGCGCACGCTGATGAGCGCGACAGGTAGTCTCCCTGCCGGCGAGGTGGGCTTTTGCTCGGCGCTGGCCTTGAGGTGCACCACTTTCGCATCGGTTCGCATCGAGACTCTCCGGTCGCCTGTGATTCAAGCGCTGTACATTTGTAGCATGCCGCTGATTTTAGGCGGGGGCAACGGCCGAAATCGCTTGGGCTGGGCTCGCCATTTCTGTGGCGCCAATTTATGAGTCCATTATATGCCGCTTGTTCACTAGCCTAGCGCGGTTTTGTTTTGGACATGAAGCAGCTCACAGATACTCGCGTGTTTCCTACAGGTGGTCGGAAAATGCCGAGCGCACCAAGAGCCACATGACGTTTCATCCGGTTCGGTTCATGCGTCATGACCAGCGCAACCTTTATACTTTGCTGAATTATCTGGGAGCCCACCGTGACCAATATCACTCTTGCAGACTTGTCCGCCGAAATCGAAACCAATGTACGCAAGGCGCTGATGGAGGATGTTGGCGCCGGCGATATCACCGCGCAGTTGATCCCTGCAGAGCGGCTCGCCCAAGCGGTGATCATCACTCGCGAGGCGGCCGTTATCAGTGGTACGGCTTGGGTCGACGCGGTGTTCCGGCAGCTGGACCCGCGGGTGGCTGTGCATTGGCGTGTGGTCGATGGCGAACAGGTTGCGGCGGACCGTGTGCTGTTTCAACTGGAGGGCCCTGCACGTGCGCTGCTAACTGGCGAGCGCGCGGCGTTGAATTTCCTGCAAACATTGTCGGGGGTTGCGACCCGTTGCCGACATTATGCCGATCTCGTCGAAGGCACTGGTGTGCGGCTGCTTGACACGCGCAAGACTATTCCTGGGTTGCGTCTGGCGCAGAAGTACGCAGTTACTTGTGGCGGTTGCCATAACCATCGAATCGGGCTGTACGACGCCTTTCTGATTAAGGAAAACCACATTGCTGCCTGCGGCGGGATCGCTGAAGCCGTCGCAGCCGCACACCGCATCGCTCCGGGCAAGCCGGTCGAGGTCGAGGTCGAGAGTCTTGACGAGCTGGAGCAGGCCCTACGCGCAGGCGCTGATGTGGTAATGCTTGATGAGCTTAGTCTGGCGGACATGCGCACCGCGGTGGGCGTTACGGCGGGGCGGGCGAAACTGGAGGCGTCGGGAGGGATTGATGACGGTACGCTGCGTGCGATTGCCGAGACCGGCGTGGACTATATCTCCATCGGCGCGTTGACCAAGCATGTGCGTGCAGTTGACCTGTCCATGCGTCTAACGCAATAACGCAACACGAGGCGGCACCAAAGTGCCGCCAATCAGGCTCAGTGCTTGCTTTTCAGACCGAAGTTTTCATGCAGCGTGCCGGGTACATCCGCGTCTTTGGGCGCGTAATCCTTCGGCGGTTCGGTGAACGTGGGCGAGCTGAGGCGCTCACGGTGGCTATGATTCTCCTCGCTGTGCAGCGCCGCTTGCAGGCGCTGGCGAGTCTGCTCGTCAAGCGCCAGCTTGTCCGCACCTTCTGACAGGTGATCCTGCATGTCCTGATAGCTGTTAGTCAGCTTGCGCAACAAGCTGGCCGTGGTATTGAAATGGGTCACCACTTCGCTTTGATAGGTGTCCAGGCGCTCTTGCAGTTCGTCCACCTGGCGCTGTGTGCTATTCGGCGCGCTGTTTCGCGCAATCAGGTAACCAATGACGATGCCGACGATCACGCCGACGATCGGGAGCAACCAGGTCGCGAAGGTCTGTTCCACGAATACTTCCTCTATAAAAACGGCTGTGCTGTTCAGCAGCGAAACCTTGCGCTGGCGGTCGGGCAGGGCGACTGTCGGGCCGGGACGCAGCTGCTATGCGCGGGCGCACCGCCTGATGCGGTGGTTTTTCCACGGCTTGATACGTTAACGTCTCGTTCCTGCCCTGTATACCGCAACACGCTATGGCGATCACCGCGCAGGGTGTAAGCAAGACGAGCCAATTAGCCCCAAGGTCACGGAGTTACTTTGTTGAAACGCGAAAACCCCATATCCATAGAGGGTCCGGCCGGCGTGCTGGAGGGCCTGCATTTCGATCAGCCCGAAGCGTGCGGACTGGCGCTGATCTGTCATCCCAACCCGGTCAAGGGTGGGACCATGCTGAATAAGGTGGTGTCGACCTTGCAGCGCACGGCTCGCGATGCGGGTTATGCAACGCTTCGGTTCAACTTTCGTGGGGTTGGCGGCAGTGCTGGGCACCATGACATGCACACCGGCGAAGTCGACGACGCCGAGGCCGCGCTGCGCTGGTTTCAGGCGCAGCACCCAGGATTGCCGCTGACATTGTTGGGTTTTTCCTTCGGTGGCTTCGTTGCGGCGGCGCTAGCGGGGCGGCTCGAAGCCCGAGGCGAAGCGTTGGAAAGACTGGTTCTGGTTGCGCCCGCGGTTTCGCGTCTTGTTGATCAGCCATTGGCTGAACGCTGCAAGTTGACCATCATCCAGCCCGACGATGATGAGGTCATCGAGCCAGCGTCGGTACATGCATTTTCCGCCGGGCTTCAGCATCCCCATGAATTGCTGAAAGTGGCAGAATGCGGCCACTTTTTTCACGGCAAGCTGGTAGAGCTGAAAGAGCTGGTCGCGCCGCGATTGGGCTAGCGGTGAGCTAGTCGCCGCACGTGCTGCACGATCACTCAAACTGGCCGTGGCTCGCTCCATTTTCAACGGAACGCCAGCAGGTTTGCCGCTGGCGTCGACCGAATCGAGATCAACGTATGAAAACCCGAATTCTCACCGGTATCACCACCACCGGCACGCCTCATCTGGGCAATTACGCCGGCGCCATCCGCCCGGCCATCTTGGCCAGCCGGGAGGCCGATGCCGACTCTTTCTACTTTCTCGCCGATTACCACGCGCTAATCAAATGCGACGACCCGCTGCGCATCCAGCAGTCGCGTCTGGAAATTGCTGCAACCTGGCTGGCCTGTGGCCTGGATGCGGATCGGGTGACCTTCTACCGCCAGTCCGATATTCCCGAGATACCCGAACTGACCTGGCTGTTGACCTGCGTCGCGGGCAAGGGCCTGCTGAACCGTGCTCACGCTTACAAGGCGTCAGTAGACAAGAACGTCGAACTCGGTGAAGACCCTGACGCGGGCATTACGATGGGCTTGTTCAGCTATCCGGTGCTGATGGCGGCCGACATCCTCATGTTCAATGCACACAAGGTGCCGGTCGGGCGCGATCAGATTCAGCATGTGGAAATGGCGCGCGACATTGCCCAGCGCTTCAATCACCTGTTTGGCAACGGCAAAGAGCTGTTCACCCTTCCCGCTGCGGTGATCGAGGAAAGCGTGGCGACGTTGCCTGGCCTCGATGGGCGCAAGATGTCCAAGAGCTACGACAACACCATCCCGCTGTTCGCCAGCGCTAAGCAGCTGAAAAGCACGATCGCGCGCATTGTCACCGACTCCCGGCTGCCCGGTGAGCCTAAGAATCCAGACGACTCCCACCTGTTCACCATCTACCAGGCATTTGCCACCCCGGCGCAATTGGCCGAGTTCCGCGCCGAGCTGGTCAGCGGTCTGGCCTGGGGCGAGGCCAAGCAGCGCTTGTTCGACCTGCTCGATCGCGAGCTGGGCGAGGCGCGAGAGCGCTACCACACCCTGATGCAGCGCCCGGGAGATCTGGAGGATATCCTGCAGGCAGGTGCCGCCAAGGCGCGCAAGGTCGCAACGCCGTTCCTCGGCGAATTGCGGGAATCGGTGGGGCTGCGGAATTTCCGCAGCGAAGTGGCCAGTGCCGCGCCGGTGAAGAAAAAAGGTGGCAAGGCCGCTCGCTTCGCCAGTTTCCGCGAAACTGACGGCAGCTTCCGTTTCCGTTTTTTTGCCGCCGATGGAGAAGAGTTGCTGTTGTCACGGCCGTTCAGCGATCCCAAGGCGATTGGTGCGCTGAGTCAGCGCCTGATCGCGCAGGGCGTGGATTCCCTGGAACTCCGAGCCGATGAAGACAATCAATTTACCCTGTGGCTAGACGGCGATTGCATCGCTGACAGCCCCAGCTACGCCGATGAGCAGGCTTTGGAAGCAGCCATGCTGCGTCTGCGCCAGGCATTGGCGACGCTTGCTGCGTAACTCCCGCACCGGATGCGCCGATCGTGGTCGGCGCTTCCCTGCTGATCTCATACGAGGCTCCAGCAATTGAACGACCTGAGTAAATTGCCAACCACCCAGGGCGCGGCTAAAGTGTCGGCCCCGTTTCACTACCCAGAACCCGCCATGACCCCTCTTGAGCGCTATCAGGAAGACCTGAAACGTCCTGACTTTTTCCACGATGCCGCCCAGGAAACCGCGGTGCGACATCTGCAGCGTCTGTATGACGATCTGGTCGCTGACGACCGCAACAAGTCCGGGCTGCTTGGCAAGCTGTTCGGCAAGAAGCACCAGGAGCCGGTGAAAGGCCTGTATTTCTGGGGCGGAGTTGGCCGCGGCAAGACCTATCTGGTTGATACCTTCTTCGACGCGCTGCCCATTGAGCGAAAGACCCGTACGCACTTTCACCGTTTCATGAAGCGCGTGCACGAAGAGATGCGCACGCTCAAGGGTGAGAAGAACCCGCTGACCATCATCGGCAAACGCTTTGCGGATGAGTCGCGGGTGATCTGTTTCGACGAATTCTTCGTGTCGGATATCACTGACGCGATGATCCTTGCGACCTTGCTGGAAGAGCTTTTCAAGAATGGCGTCAGCCTGGTCGCAACGTCCAACATCGTGCCGGACGGGCTCTACAAGGATGGCCTGCAACGTGCGCGCTTCCTGCCAGCGATCGAGCTGTTGAAGAAGCACACCGAGATCGTCAACGTCGACAGCGGTATCGATTACCGTCTACGTGCGCTCGAACAGGCCGAGCTCTACCACTTCCCGCTGGATGCCGAGGCGGAGCAGAGTCTGGAAAAGAGCTTCCGCAGCTTGCTGCCGGAGAAGTGCCGGGTTCAGGAAAACGAACCCCTGATGATCGAGAACCGCGAGATCGTTGCGCGCAAGGTTGCCAGTGGCGTGGCCTGGTTCGAGTTCCGTGAACTCTGCGACGGTCCGCGCAGCCAGAACGACTACATCGAGCTGGGCAAGATCTTCGATGCAGTGCTGGTTTCCAACATCGAGCGGATGGACGTTTCCAAGGACGACATGGCACGTCGGTTCATCAACATGGTTGACGAGTTCTACGACCGCAACGTCAAGCTGATCCTGTCGGCCGAGGTTGAGTTGAAAGACCTGTATGCAGGCGGCCGGCTTGAGTTCGAATTCCAGCGGACCCTGAGTCGTCTGCTGGAGATGCAATCCCACGAATATCTGTCGCGCCCGCACAAGCCCTGATAACGCTCATGCGTCACCCGCGGCAAGTCTGCTTCTCGCATGACTTGCCGTTTGTGTTTTATGACTCAGGCGCTTTTATGGCGATACTGCTGCCGATACTGATTCGGCGACAGCTCGGTGTGCTGGCGGAACAGGCGGGCGAAGAAGCTCGCGTCGTCGTAACCCACTTCGTAGCTGATGGTCTTGATGCTTTTTCGGGTCGTGGAAAGCAGAGTCTTTGCCGTTTCGATGCGCAATCGCTGGAGATAGTGCAGCGGCTTGTCGCCAGTGGCCGTCTGGAACCGGCGCATGAAATTGCGAATGCTCATGCCGTGATCGCGCGCGACATCTTCGAACCGAAATTTCTCCGCGAAATGCTCCTCAAGCCATTCCTGGATCTGCAAAACCCGGGTGTCCAGGTGAAGCTTCTGTCCGCCGAAGCCTATTCGCCCCGGATTGTAGTTGCGCCGGACCTCGAACAGGATGTCCCGCGCCATGCCTTGAGCGATATGGGCGCCGCAGTAGCGCTCGACCAGATGGATATAAAGGTCGCAGGCTGACGTGGTGCCGCCCGCACAGTAAAGATTGTCGCTGTCGGTCAGGTGCTTTTCCTGAGTGAATAGAACGCGCGGAAACCGTTCGACGAATTCATGGGCGAAACGCCAGTGAGTGGTGCCCTCACGGCCGTCAAGCAACCCCGCAGCAGCCATCCAGAAGGCCCCGCTGGCCTCGCCGCAGATCGCGCTGCCGGCCGCATGCCGCTCCTGTAACCAGGGCGAAACCTGCGGGTAGCGCTGGCAGATAGCGTCAAAGTCGCCCCAGAACGCCGGTAGGATCACGGCGTCTGCCTCATCCAGGGCTCCATCCACTTCAATGCGCGGGCCGCTGAATGTACTGACCGACAGCCCGTCCGGGCTGACCAATGACGTCTCGAACGCGGGGTTGAGATCGAGTCCCAGCTGCTTGCCGTAGCGCAGGCTGGCCATGTGGAAGAAGTCCTTGGCATGGAGCAGGGTGGAGGCGAACACACCGTCTGTTGCCAGAATACTGATACGTTTCAAGGGAGGGACGGTGAGCATGCGAGATCAGGCTGTTCCGATTGTTATTGTTTGGGGCAAAGCAGGGTAAAACTGCCGCAGTCCGGCGGGAGCGTCTTATTTTTTCGCCTGACTGTCCAGTCCCAATGAGGTGCGGCTGTGGAACCGTATTTGCGGGCGACCGTCAGATCAGGCTGAGAGGACCACCATGACAGAACCTAGATCGCAACCTCGCGCTGACCTTCAGCGTTGGAGCGGAAGCACTGCTGATGCCCGCGCAATCCAGACCCAGCTAGCCGACAAGGTCGTCCTGGCCGATGAGTTCGGTCCGTTAAAAGTGATCGCCGGCGTCGATGTGGGCTTCGAGGACGGCGGCAAGATCACCCGTGCCGCGGTCGTGCTTCTCGATGCCGAAACCCTCGAACCGCTGGCGCAAGCGCTGGCGCGGATACCGACTTGTATGCCTTACATTCCGGGGCTACTGTCGTTTCGCGAACTGCCTGCCGTGCTGCAGGCGCTCGACTCCCTCGATCAGACGCCCGATCTGATTTTTTCCGATGGGCATGGCATCGCTCATCCGCGTGGTCTTGGTATTGCGGCTCATCTGGGTGTCGTTACCGGACTGCCGACCATCGGCGTCGCGAAGAAGATCCTGATCGGGACGCATACGGCGCTCGGCGAGCAGCGGGGCGAGCAGGTCGATCTGTTGGACAAGGGCGGAAAGGTGATCGGCACGGTTCTACGCAGCAAGGACAAGGTGCGTCCGCTGATCATTTCACCGGGCAACCGGGTCAGCCTGGAAACCGCACCGCAATTAGTCATGCGTTACGTCACCCGCTATCGGTTGCCCGAACCAACCCGGCTTGCCGATCGCCTGGCCTCGCGCCGTGATGAGAAGCGCGCCGGTCCTCAGCAGCCGATGGAGTTGCAATAGCCTGACTGCTTGCAGCGGGGTGGTTGCAGGCGCTAGCCTTCAGACCCGCAGTTCAACCAGGTTTCGCCGTGATGCAGCTGGATCATGCGACAGGATGGTGCCGAGGTGTACGCCATTGCCCCTCGCCCAACTTCAACCAGCGTCCGGATGGCGAGATTTCGCTGCTGGTCATCCACAACATCAGCCTGCCGCCTGGCCAGTTCGGGACCGGGAAAGTCCAACAGTTTTTTCAGAACTGTCTGCCGTGCGACGAGCATCCCTTCTTCGAAGAAATAGCGAACCTGCAGGTGTCAGCGCACTTTCTGATCGAACGTGATGGCGCGATCACTCAGTTCGTCTCTTGTCTGGAGCGCGCCTGGCACGCCGGTGTTTCCTGTTTCGGTGACCGGCAAAGTTGCAACGATTTCTCCATTGGGATCGAGCTGGAGGGCACTGATGAAAAGCCGTTCAGCGAAGCCCAGTACGACAGCCTGATCTCACTGTGTCGCCTGCTTCAGCAGGCCTATCCGGCGATCACGCCGGAGCGCGTCTGTGGCCATAGCGATATCGCGCCGGGACGCAAGACCGATCCCGGTCCCGCATTTGATTGGCAACGTTTGCGCACGGCCTCGATCGTTGCCTGAACTGCCCTGACAGGATTCGATAGATGATTTTTCTCGTGGTGTTCTTGGCCCTGGTCATCGATAAGCTCACCGATTGGCGGCGTGCGGTGCAGGATGACGGACCCTGGCTGCGCCTGCTGGAGCGCGTCGAGGGCGGCACGGAGTCGAGGCGCGGTCCATGGCTAAGTCTGGCCATTCTGGTGCTGCTGCCGGTGCTGGTGCTCGGCTTGCTGTTGATGGCGCTCGAGCCACTGGCCTATGGCTGGCTAAGCCTTCCCCTGCACCTGCTGGTACTGCTTTACAGTCTGGGTCGAGGCCAGGGCAAGCGTGAGCTCGGGCCGTTCCGCGATGCCTGGCGTCGTGGCGATGACGAAGCTGCAGCACTGGTCGCCGAGCGTGACCTGGGACTCAGCGCGACGGATGCGCCGGGCCTATTACGTGCCGTGGAAGCACAGCTGCTCTGGCGCAGCCATCAAGGCTTCTTTGCCGTGATCTTCTGGTACGTACTGCTTGGTCCCGTGGCGGCGCTCGCCTATCGGCTGCTTGCGTTGACCATCGAGCACGCCAAGGCCGAGGCCATACGCGAGCGGGCGGGCCAGTTCAGGCATGCCTTCGACTGGCTACCGGTGCGGGTGCTGCTGGCAAGCTTCGGCTTGGTCGGCAATTTCGTTGCGGCTAATCGCGCCATGCTGGCTGATTTGTTGCACTGGGGTGTTCCTGCTCGGCAGCTCTTGGCCGAGGTCGGCCCAGTGGCGGCTGACCTGGGCGAACCCTACGCCGGGCAGGCGGGCATCGGGCGCCTCGACAGTCTCGCCGCCTTGCTCGTGCGTGCTCGCATCCTCTGGTACGCGGCAATCGCACTCTGGATTCTGCTCCTCTAGCGAATCGATGCCGCTCAGCGCTCGGTAGAGACACTCCGCACAATAGGCGCTCCGCATAAGTGCGGTGGATATGCCGGAATCGGCGTGTCTTCTGCCAGTTGTCGGGGTGTCACTCTGCCATTACCTTAAGTTACATGAGCACCGTCCGATATCCCGTATAAGTTTTCTCGCACCCTTCTCTGACGAGCCCTGCCGCAGTCTCGACGCTGATGGCAATACAACAATAATTGGGAGACGTCTTTTGAAAAGTCTGTTGTATCCGGCCATCGCCCTGATGAACCGTCTGAGCTTCGGCATGAAGTTCAGCCTGATCAGCGTTCTGTTTTTCGTCCCAATGCTGCTGACCAATTTCTATCTGGTGCGCGACTCCTACGAGGAGTTCGTCGGCACCCGCACTGAGTTGCGCAGCCTGGAACTGCTGGGCACGGCCTTGCAGCTACGCCGGGAAATGGAAGACTGGAAAGATCTGGTCGAGATCGAAGGCATTATCGGGCAGACCGGTGAAGTGCAGGCGCTGATCACCCGACTGGCCAATGCCGAAAGAGAACTTGCCGCGCGAATGCAGAACCTGACGCCGGTCAGCGATAACCCTGAGCAGGTCGCCGAATTCGAAGCGCGCCGGGATGAGCTCGGTGCTGCACTGCGTGAGGCTCAGTCGCAGCAGTCCTTGCAAGCAAAAGCCGCTATGGCGCGGGCGGTGTTGGCCAAGGCGCAGGTAATGATCAAGCTGATCGCCAGCCAGTCGGGCTTGAGTCAGGACAGTCAGCGTGATGTCCGCTTACTCTCTGAGCTTCTGACCTCGGCGACGCCAACCATCACCGCTGCGCTCGGTGAAGGTCGGGCGGTGGGCTCTTACACCTTTGGTCAGGGCTATTTGAACTCCGATGCCAGCAACAAACTGGACGACCTGCTGCTCGAGCTGGAGAAGCAGCAAGCGCAATACGGTGCCCAACTGCATGACGTGCTGGGCAGCAGCCCCGCCGCCCAGAGCCAACTTGATACACAGGCAAAGGCGAGCCGCGACTCTCTGCAGTCCAGCAGCGATATCTTCCAGGATCAGGTGATCATGGCCGAGGCGCTGGATCAGCCCTGGGAAAATTTCTACGACCTGATCAGCGCCGAGATGGCGAAAACCTATGCGCTCAACGACGCCATCCTCGCCTTCCTGGATGACCAGCTCGAGCAGCGCCTGGAGCAGAAGCAATTACTCATGGTCCTGCTGCTGGCCGCACTGGCAGTGGTGTTTGTACTGATCGTCTACCTCTACAGCGCGTTCTACATGTCTACCCGCGCATCGCTGCGCAGCCTCGGTGCCACCATGGACCGAGTGGCGGCAGGGGATATGACAGCGCGTTTCAAGGTACAAAGCCGCGACGAGCTGGGTGAGCTGGGTCAGGTGTTCAACGAGACGGTGTCGAAAATCCGCGAACTTATCGAGCGCGTCGGACATACAGTCGGCGAAGTGGAGCGTCAGGCTTCGCGCGTGGAAACCGTCTCTGGCGAGAGCAACCAGACGGTGTCCGAGCAGCGCGGACAGATCGAACAGGTCGCTACGGCTATGAACGAGATGTCGGCGACCGCGCAGGAAGTGGCCACCAGCGCTGAAGCCGCAGTGGGCAGCGCTCAGAGTGTCAATGAGGAAACCGTCAGCGGTCGCACCCTGGTCGAGGCGCAGGTGAGCGGCATCGGCCTGCTGGCCGCCGAGATCGAACAATCGGTCAGTGTGATCAATCAGCTGGCAAGCGACAGCAAAGCCATCAGCCAGGTATTGGATGTCATCAAGGGCGTGGCCGAGCAGACCAACCTGCTGGCGCTCAACGCGGCAATCGAGGCGGCACGCGCAGGCGAGCAGGGCCGCGGCTTCGCTGTTGTGGCTGATGAAGTGCGCAGCCTGGCCAAGCGCACCCAACAGTCCACCGAAGAAATCGAGCAGATGATTGGTCGCCTGCAGGGCGGCGTCGGTGCGGCGGTCAAGACCATGCACTCCAGCCACTCAATGGCTGAACAAACGGTCAGCCAGTCGGCCCAGGTTCAGCAGGCACTTGAGAACATCCTTGGTGCGGTCGGTGTCATCGTTGACCAGAATCACCAGATCGCCGCGGCCGCCGAGCAACAGACCGCCGTTGCTCATGACATTGATCGCAACATTGTCGCGATCAACGAGGCTGGGCAGCGCACCGCCGAGGGCGCAGGCCATACCGAGCAAGCGAGTCGCGAGCTCACCGAGCTGGTGGGGCGCTTGCAGCAATTGATCGGTGCATTCCGCGTCTGATCCTGCCGCTCGTTAAGCGGCGCCCAGTCGCTTGTCGGCGTTGTGTCTAGGAAGTGATGTTGGGCAGAGCGGGCCTGGGCTGAGCGCGCTCACTTCCAGCCAAACAACTCGCGGCTGTTGCGATAGCTGGCGTCTGCCAGCTCGTCTGGGCTGATGCCGCGCAGTTCGGCCAGCTCTCTGCAGATGTCCGGGAGGAATTCCGGGCTGTTGCGTTGGCCGGCGTGGCTGTGGGGTGTGATGTCCGGGGCGTCGGTTTCCAGGACGATGCTCTCGAGTGGCAGTTGCTGCAGCACACGGTGCATGCGGTGCGCCTGGGGCCAAGTACCGGCGCCGCCCAGGCCGAGCTTGTAGCCGAGCTTGATGTACTCCCGCGCTTCTTCCCAGCTGCCACTGAAGGCATGTGCGATGCCGGTGCGCTTGAGCTTGTAGCGCTTCAAGGCGGCGACCATCGGCGCGTGGGCGCGGCGAACGTGAAGCAGTACCGGCAGTTCGAATTCGTTGGCCAAGTCGAACTGTGCTTCGAGCAGCTCTTGCTGGCGATCCTTGTTCGGGTTCTCGATGTAATAGTCGAGGCCGATCTCGCCGATGGCGCAGAGCTTGTCTTGGCCGCGCAAGCGCTGCAGCCAGTCGCGCAGCGCGTCGATATGCTCCGGTCGGTGATCCTGCAGGAACACTGGATGCAGGCCCAGCGCGGCATAGACGGCTGGCTCGTCCAATGCCATCTGCCAGACCCTGTCCCAGTTCGCCTGATGCACGCCAAGCACCAGAACGCGCTCGACTCCAGCCGTGGCGCAGCGGTCCAGCACCTCACCACGGTCCGCGTCGAAGGGATCGAAGTCGAGATGAGTGTGGGTGTCGATCAAGGGCAAGGCTGGCTCTCCTTCAGTGGGTGCGTGGCAGTGCGTCAGCGGTGAGATTCTTCTTCGATCTGGATATCGCTGACGCCCAGTTCGGCCATGCGGCTGTGCTCGCTGGCGCGTTCCGGAATTTCCCAGGGCGCGTCGACGCTGGCGCGGGGCTCTTTGACGTGGTGTAGCAGGATCTCCAGCTCGGCTTGCTCCATGGCAGGCGCTTCGAAGGCGCTCATTGTCAGCGAGGCGGGTTCGCCATTGATCAGGTAATGGATGCGGTAGCGTTTCAGTTCGGTCATGGCTGGGCTCTTTGCGGTGGCATGTGACGCATCCGACCGCTAAATCGCTCTCAGGCTCCCGATTCATCACGCTCCGAGTCGAGCAGGGCGGCTTTTCGCTCGACACCCCAGCGGTAACCGGTCAGTGCCTGGTTGGCGCCCACCACGCGATGACAAGGCACCAGCAAGCCCACCGGGTTGCTGGCGCAGGCACGGGCTACAGCGCGCGCATGACTGCCAAGGCTTGCTGCCAGCTCACCGTAACGTCGGGTCTCGCCCGGCGGAATGCTCCGCAACGCCTGCCAGACTTGTTGCTGGAATGCAGTACCACGCAGGTCCAGCGGCAGCTGCGCGGCGCGGGTGGGCTCTTCCAGCTGGGTGATAATTGAACGCAGCCATTCGCCGAGCCCAGCCTGATCGGGCAGCAGATTTGCTGCCGAGAAACGGGAGCGCAGTTCTTCGAGTAACGCCTGCCGTTCATCTCCGAACAACAGTGCGCATATCCCCTTTTCGCTGGCCGCCACCAGCAGCAGCCCCAAGGGGCACGGGCTGGTGGCATAGCGCAGGGTTTCGCCGGCACCTTTGCGTCGGCGCTGGGCCGGGCTGATCGCGGCGGTGTGCTGATAGGCGCCGCGCGTGCTGCCGTAGCCGGCGTCCAAGGCTGCGCCAAGCACTGACTCGGCATCCGGCAGCTGCATCTCCAGCCGCTCTCGTCGGCGCGCTGCGGCCCAGGCGCGAGGCGTCAGGCCGGTTCGCGCCTTGAATGCGCGTGCCAGATGCGACGATGACAGGCCGATACGGGCAGCCAGCTGCTCCAGGGTCATCGGTTCGACGCTCTCATCCAGCAGGCGGCAGGCGGCGATTACCAGCTCATCGAGCTGTTCGGCGAGGCTCTTGCCTTGAGGCAAACAGCGTCTGCACGCGCGGAAACCGGCGGCCTCGGCCTCGTGGATGTGGCTGAAAAAGCTGACACCCTCGCGTCGGGGACGACGTGCCGGGCAGCTCGGACGGCAAAAGATTCGGGTCGAATGCACGGCAAACACGAAGCGCCCATCGAAGCTCGGATCGCGATCGCAGAGCGCTTGCCAGCAGTGGTCGAAATCGAGCATTGCAGTGCTCCCTGGGTGAATGAGCGCGATTGTCCGCCCTGGCCGGCTCCGATGCCAATCCACAGTACGCTTTCAAACTTGCGGGCGAGCATGGAAGCCCGTTCGTGATTGCCGTAACCTGCAGATCTGCATAGTCAAATAGGGTCTGTAAGCCGCTGATGAAAACGCCAAAACGACTCGAGCCGTTGGTCGAGGATGGGCTGATCGACGAAGTGCTGCGCCCGCTGATGAGCGGCAAGGAAGCAGCGGTTTATGTAGTGCGCTGTGGTGATGAGCTACGTTGCGCCAAGGTCTACAAGGAAGCCAACAACCGCAGCTTCAGACAGGCCGTCAAATACCAGGAAGGCCGCAAGGTTCGTAGCAGCCGCGATGCTCGCGCCATGGCCAAGGGCTCCAAGCACGGGCGCAAAGAGAAGGAAGAAAACTGGCAGAACGCTGAAGTGGCCGCCTTGTTCAGGCTGGCGGATGCGGGCGTGCGTGTGCCCAAACCGTATGACTTTCTCGATGGCGTGCTGCTGATGGAGATGATCTCCGGCGAAGACGGCGATGCCGCTCCACGTCTCAACGACGTCGACCTGCACCCCGACGATGCGCGGGAATTTCATGCCTTCATGATCCATGAAGTGGTCAAGATGCTCTGCGCCGGGCTGGTGCATGGCGACCTCTCCGAGTTCAACGTGCTGCTTGATGAGCATGGGCCAGTGATCATCGACCTGCCTCAGGCAGTCGATGCGGCGGGTAACAACCACGCTTTCGAGATGCTCGAAAGGGACGTTGGCAATATGTCCGCCTACTTCGGGCAGTTCGCGCCCGAACTCAAGTTCACCCGCTACGCCAAGGAAATGTGGGCGCTGTACGAAGACGGCAAGCTCACGCCTGAGTCCGAGCTCACCGGGGAATTCGCCGAGCCGGAAGACGCGGCGGACTTGGATGCCGTGATGCGGGAAATCAAGGCGACCCTGGCCGATCAGGCGCGCAAGGAAGCCCTGCGCAACGCAACGGACGAGCCCAGCGACGAGCCGCCCACGCCGCCCTGGATGCGTAACTGACGGCGCCTGGCGGGGCTTGATCGCTTGATCTAAGACACGGAGGGACGCTATTCGGGCGTCCCACCTTGGAGCGATCACTGTTCAGTGTCCGCGTGATGCTAGCTGCCTATGAGCGTCGGGATCGCCAGCAAGCTGGCTCCTACAGAGCGAGGGCGTTCCGGGCGCAGAGGCTCGCAAGGTTGGTCGGCGGTCCGCTTTTCGTAGGAGCGAGCTTGCTCGCGATCATCGCCCGGCGTTCCCCCGGATGCTCGCTGCCTGTGCGAGTCCTGATCGCCAGCAAGCTGGCTCCTACAGAGCGAAGGCGTTCCGGGCGCTGAGGCTCGCAAGATTGGTCGACTTTCCGCTTTTCTTAGGAGCGAGCTTGCTCGCGCTCATAGCCGGCGTTCCCGGGGTGCTCGCTGCCTGTACTAGTCCTGATCGCCAGCAAGCTGGCTCCTACAGAGCGAGGGCGTTCCGAGCGCTGAGGATCGCAAGGCTGGTCGGCGGTCCGCTTGTCGTAGAAGCGAGCTTGCTCGCGATCATCGCCCGGCGTTCACTCTAGGGCAGTCGCAGAACTACTGCTCCGAATGCTCCGAATGCTCCGGCGCTTCGCTCGTGTTGTCTGCATCCGACACCGCGCTCGGCTTCATCTCCCAGCCGCCGCCCAATGCCACGAACAAAGCCACCTGCGCAGTTGCCAGGGCGGCTCGTCCCTGCAACGCCTGCTGGCGAGCCTGTAGCGAACCGCGCTGGGCATCGAGCACCTCGTTGAGGTTCGCCTCGCCCAGTCGATAGCTCTTCTGCGCCAGCTCATAGGCGTAGGCACGATGGCGGAGGGTGGTGCGCAGCGACTCAAGGCGGCGTTGTTGCCCGTCGATGCGCACCAGTGAGCGCTCCACGTCCTCCAGTGCCTGGGCCAGTGCCTGCTGGAAACCCAGGTAGGCGCTCTCGCCCTCTGCATCGGCCAGGTCGATCGCCGCACCGCGCCGGCGGTAGTCGAGAAAGGGCAGGCCGAAAGTCGCACCGAGGCGGGCGAAATTCGAGGCGGTGGAAAAGGCATCGCCCAAGGCCAGCCCGGAGCGGCCGACTGCCGCCTGCAAGGCAAGTGTCGGGAACAGGTCGCGGCGGGCGGCCAACGATTGCAGTTGAGCTGCCTGCAGTTGCGCCGCTTCGGCAATCAAGTCCGGGCGTCTTCGCAGCAGGTCCAGCGGCTGCCCGGGCGGGATGGGCTTGTCTGCCAGCGGAACCTTGGCGTCGGCTGTTAGCCGCCGGGCGATGCTTCCCGGTGGTTCGGCGAGCAGCGTATCCAGAGCCAGCCTCGCCTCGGCCAGGTTGATTCCCAGTTCGTCCAGATCCGCCTGCAGCGAGGCACGCTCAGCGGCGCTGGATTCGACATCCAGCCGGGTGACCTCGCCCGCCTCGAACAGTCGGCGGGCGATGTGTTCGAGGCCTTTCGCCAGCTCGATCCCTTCAACCAAAAGCGCGCGTTGCCCCTCAAGGGCGCGCAGTTGCATGTAGCCCTGCGCCATGCTCGAGGCGACCGCCAACCGGGCTGCAATGGCCTGGGCCTGGGCGGATCGGATCTGCTGGCGCGCACTGTCGGTTCGCGCGCGGGTGGCACCGAAGATATCCAGCTCCCAACTGGCCTGTAGCGCCAATTCCCAGTTATCGAAGGTGATCACGTCTTCATCTGGAATGAACTGGCCGATGGGGCTGTTGGGGTTCTGCTCGTTGTTGTTCTCGATCCACTGGCGGCTGGCCGAACCGGGCAGATCGAAGGTGGGGAAGAGACCGGCGCGGGCCTGCCGCAACTGCGCACGTGCGGCGTCGACGCGCAGCATGGCCAGGTGGATGTCGCGATTGTTCTCCAGCGCCTGGCGCACGAGCCTTGTCAGCACGGGATCGTCGAATCGCTGCCACCAGTCGGCAAGCGCCTCGGCATCGGCTGGCTGCTGGCGCACCGCATGGAACCAGCTATCCGGCACGTCGGGCGCCGGGCGCTCCGGCACGCTGGAGCACGCGCCAAGGGCCAACGCCAGTGCCCAGACCAGCGGCGTGCGGGGCAATCGGCTCGGCATCAGGTTTCCTCCGGTTTGACGCGCATGAACAGCAGGTACAGGCAGGGCACCGCCAGCAAGGTGAGCAGGGTAGCGAAGCCCAGCCCGCCCATGATGGTCACGGCCATGTTGGCGAAGAAGGGGTCGAACAGCAGCGGCACCATGCCCAGCACCGTGGTGCCGGCCGCCATCATCACTGGTCGCAGGCGCGAAGCGGAGGCCTCGATGATGGCGGTCAGACGCGGCACTTCATCCTCGATCTGCCGGTCGATCTCGTCCACCAGCACCACGGCATTCTTGATCAGCATGCCCGTCAGGCTAAGCAGGCCGAGCAGGGCCATGAAGCCGAACGGTTGGCCGGTCACCAGCAGCCCGAGCGTGACGCCGCACAGCGCCATCGGCACCACCAGCCAGATCATCAAGGGCTGGCGGACCTTGGCGAACAGCAGCACCGTGACCAACACCATCGCCAGATAGGGCACCGCGAGCGTGCTGGCCAGCGCCTGCTGGGCATCGGACGACTGTTCGTGGTCGCCGCCCCATTCCAGTGAATAGCCGATCGGCAGTTCGATGTCTTCGATCAACGGACGAACGCGCTCGAAAGCGACGTTGGTGTTCTCGCCGTCGCGCGGCTCAGCACGGACTGCAATGGTCCGTTCGCGGCCGTAACGGCGAATCATCGACTCCTCGGTCGTAGCCTCAACGCCGTCCGCAACCTGGGCCAGCGGCACATAGCTGCGGGTGGCAGGGCTCCAGATCAGCCGTTGCAGCAGATCGCCCGGTTCGACGCGATCCCCCGGCGTAGCGCGCAGGAGGATTGGGATCAGCTCATCCTGATCGCGGAACACGCTGACCTGCTGGCCCTCGCTGGCCACCGACAGCGCCTGCGCCACCTGTTGGCGGGTCAGCCCTGCATCGGCCAGGCGGTCCAGGGCCAGCCGCGGACGCAGCACCGGAACGGGGGAGCGCCAATCATCGCGGATATTGAACACCTGGCCCTGCTCCTGAAGGATTCGCTGACCTTCGGCCGACAGCCGGCGCAGCTCGTCAATGTCGGGGCCGCTGATCCGCGCTTCGAGCTTGGCTTCGGCGTTGGGGCCGAACATGAATTGCGCGGCGGCGGCGTCGGTAGAAGGATAGCGGCCCGGCAGTGTCTGGTTCACTTCGCGAACCAGATCGGCGATCACCTCGGCATTTTCGGTGCGTACCAGAAAGTGCATCAGCGCCGGGTTGGGCTGTTCTGGCGCGTAGGTGAGCATGAAGCGCGACGCACCCGCGCCAACGAAGGTCGACACATCGGTTACGCCATCCAGCTGCTTCAGGTAGGCCTCGACATCTTCGGCGGTGCGGCTGGTCTCGCGAATATGCGTGCCCTGCGGCAGGAACAGGTTCACGTAGAAGATCGGTGTGCTCGACGGCGGAAAGAAGCTCTGCGGCACGCGGCTGAAGCCCAGCACGCTTAGGACCGTGAGCACCACTAAGATGCCCAGTGTCAGCCAGGGGCGACCCAGCACTCCACCGGCGATACGGCGGTAGCGGTTGTAGATCGGCCCGCTGTAGGCATCGTCCGGGTCGGTGTCATCGTCCTCTTTATCGCCCTTGCGCTCGAGCAGGTAGTGCCCGAACAGCGGCACCACCAGCAGTGCCAGCAGCCAGCTGAGCAGCAGCGACGCGGCGATGACGAAGAACAGCGAGAAGAGGAACTCACCGGTGGTGTCCTGGGACAGGCCGATCCCGGCGAAGGCCAGGATGCCGATGATGGTTGCGCCCAGCAGCGACCACTGCGTCTGCTGCAGCGTCTTGCGAGAGGCTTCGAGAATGCTTTTGCCGCGCTGTTTCTCGATCAGCATGCCGTCGCAGACCACTACGGCATTGTCCACCAGCATGCCCATGGCGATGATCAGCGCGCCGAGGGAGATGCGTTCCAGCTCGATCCCACCGATCCACATGAGCAGCAGCGTGCCGAGCACGGTGAGAAACAGCACAGCGCCGATGATCGCGCCGGCGCGTACACCCATGGCCAGGCACAGCACGCCGACGACGATGGCCACGGAAAGGAAGACGTTGAGCGCGAAGCTGTTGACCGACTCGTTGACGATGCTGTGCTGCTGATACAACGGATGCAGTTCGGCGCCCAGCGGCATCAGGTACTGCATGGACTCCAGCTTCGCCTCGACGCTACGACCGACTTCGACGATGTTGCTGCCCGACACACCGCTGACGCCGAGGGTCAATGCCGGCTCACCGTTATGGCGGATGATCTGGCGCGGGCGTTCGGCGTATTCGCGTTTCAAGGTGGCGATGGAGCCCAAGTCGACGCTTTGCTGGCCTTGGCCCACTGGCAATGCACGTAGCGCATCCAGGGAGTCGAACGCGCCGGTCGGGCGGATGTGGACGAAGAATTCGCCGGCCCGCACGCCGCCGGCTTCCACCGCTGCGTCGGCATCGGTCAGCGCCGCAACCAGCTCTTGTGGAGACAGCTTTAGTGCGGCCAGGCGTGCCTGATCGACTTCCACCAGAATTCGCTCTTCACGCACGCCGGCCAGTTCGACCTGGCCAACGCCGTCCGCGGTGATCAGCCCGCGGCGCAGGTCCTTGGCGACTTCATGCAGCTCTTCCAGCGTCAGGCCTTCACCGGTCAGAGCAAAGAAGATGCCGTAGACATCGCCAAAGTCGTCGTTTACCAGCGGTGGGTCCAGGCCCGGAGGCAGCTGTTGTCGAGCATCCTCGACCTTGCTGCGCAGCTGATCCCAGATCTGATCGAGCTGCTCACCCGAGTAACGGTCCTGAATTTCGACGCGGATTTCCGCCAGGCCTATCATCGAGCGCGAGCGGATCTGCTTCACCTCGGAAAGCTCCTGGATGGCGCTTTCCAAGGGTTCGGTCACTTCCTGCTCGACTTCGAGTGCGGTCGCGCCGGGATACTGCACCGTGACGATGGCTTCCTTGATGGTGAATTCGGGATCTTCCAGCCGGCCCATTTCGAAGAACGCGACGACGCCCCCGACCAGGCAGATCAGGACCAGCACCCAAATGTTGACCGGTTTGCAGATGGCGTAACGTGCTAAATCCATCCGCTTACTTCCGCCGCTCGGCTTTGATCGGCTGGTCTTCCGACAGCTTGCTGCCGCCCGCCACCACCACCAGCATGTCGTTGTTCAGCTCGCCGCTGACCACCGCGTGATCGTTTTCGATGCGCTCGAGCTGCAAGTCCTGGCGCTGGGCATGGCCGTCCACCGCCAACCAGAGGTAATGGCTGCCGTTTGGCGCTGTTTGCACCGCGTTGAGCGGCAGGCGAAAACGCGGCGGCGTATCGCTTTGCGAGGCGGCAGGCCGCTGAAGGCGAACCCGCATGGCCATTCCCGGCAGCAGGTTGTAGTCCGCGGGCGGCTCGCCCTGCAGGGTCAGATTGTAGGTGCGTGAGCCCTCGCGAGGCTGGGTGCTGTGTTCCTTGTAGGCCAGTGGCAGGGTCAGGTCGGCGATGACCAGTTCGCCCACGGCCTCCAATGTGCTGTTCAGTGGAATGCTCAGCGCCGCGCTCTCTGGCAGGTCGACCGCGACCTCGATGTGCTGGTTGTTCTGCAGTTCCAGTACGGGCGAGCCTGTGGCAACCACCATGTCCGGTTCGACCAGGCGCCGCGCGACCACACCGTCGAACGGTGCCTCCAGCGTGCTGTGATTAACGTTACGAAGGGCGCTGTCACGGGCGACCCGCGCCGCCACCACATTGGCCTGCAGGGGTTCGACCGCGGCGGGAGCTATAATCCCCTCGGCCAAAAGGGCGCGTTTACGGGTCAGGTCTGCCTCCAGCTGGCGCAGCCGCGCCTCGGCTTCGCGCAGTTGCAGCTCGTAGTCGGTGTCATCGAGCTTGGCCACCGGCTGACCTTTTTCAACGCGTTCGCCCTCGTCGACGAGGATCCGCTCGACGCGGCCCGGCACCTGGAATGCCAGCTGCGTGCTGGTCACGCTATCGACCACCCCCGGAAAGCGCAGCGCCTCGGGGCCGTTATCAATGCGCTGCAGGGGCTCGACGAAAGCGACGCGTGGCGGGACTTGCGCAGGTTTCGTGTCCTCGGAGCAGCCAGACAGCGCCAGCAACATGCAGATCGAAGCGGTGATATTGAGATGCGGTGAGTGGCCTCTCGACGATAAAAGCGGCATCCGTTCTCCTGGACGATAGGGCGAGCAAGACATCGCGGTGCAGTGCGAAACGCCGCGACAGAACCAGTAGAACCCCGCTCTGGCTCGGGAGTTCGACCTATGCTGAAGTGACCCGCTGGTCAGCCGGTTTTGCCTGCGGCAATGGGGCTGCGGTCAATCTGCCGTCGATTGGGCGTATCATTGCCCGGCGTTCAAAATGTCAGTGCAGGAGAGAGTCGCAATGCAAGGTCAGCCACAGGTCATCGAATATCTGAAAGAACTGCTGCGTGGGGAGCTGGCGGCGCGCGATCAGTATTTCCTGCACTCGCGGATGTATGCCGATTGGGGCTTCACCAAGCTCTACGAGCGAATCAATCACGAGATGGAAGAGGAAACCCAGCACGCCGACGCGCTGCTCAAACGCATCCTGTTCCTTGAAGGCACTCCGGACATGACGCCTGAGGCGATGCACCCAGGCCAAACGGTCCCCGAGATGTTGCGAGCCGATCTGGCACTCGAATACAAGGTGCGCGAAGCCTTGGCCAAAGGCATCACGCTGGCCGAGCAGCATGGCGATTACCAGACGCGTGAAATCCTAGAATTGCAGCTGATGGACACCGAAGAGGATCACGCCTACTGGCTGGAGCAGCAGCTCGGCATGATCGATCGTATCGGCTTGCAGAATTATCTGCAGACGCAGGCAAGCTGATCGCGCAAACGATTCACCACGAGGCCAGGCGCAATGCCTGGCCTCGTTGCATCTGGGCGGCGTTGAGAGTTCGTCGCCGGGGCAGGCTTGCCATATGTGCCGCTAAGCGCAACATCCGCCGGACTCAAGGTCCTTGAGGATCGGGCAATCCGGCCGGTCATCGCCCTGACAGGTGTCGACCAGCTCTTGCAGGGTGTCGCGTAACCCCACCAATTCAGCGATCTTCTGATTGAGCGCCTCGATATGCGCGCCGGCCAGGGACTTCACGTCAGCGCTGGCGCGATGGCGGTCCTGCCAGAGCGTGAGCAGCCTGCTCACTTCCTCCAATGAAAAGCCCATATCGCGCGAGCGCTTGATGAAGGCAAGGCGGTGCAGGTCTTCCTCGCCGTAGTGACGGTAGCCGTTGGCGCTGCGCCCGGCGGGGGAGATCAGGTCGATGGACTCGTAGTAGCGAATCATCTTCGCCGATAACCCGCTTTTCTTTGCTGCTTGGCCAATGTTCATGTGCGCATCCAGACGAATCGGTGTGAGGCTGTTGTGTGCTGTGTCAGCGCGGTGTCCATGCGTGCCGCCGACCACAGCCCGCGCGCGGCGGCACGCTAGTCCTTCGGCTCCCAACGCTTGAGCAGCAATGCGTTGCTGACCACGCTGACACTCGACAGCGCCATCGCCGCGCCTGCTACCACCGGGCTGAGAAAGCCGAACGCGGCCAACGGAATACCCACCAGGTTGTAGATGAACGCCCAGAACAGGTTCTGCTGGATCTTGCGGTAGGTGCGGCGGCTAATCTCCAGTGCAGCGGGCACCAGGCGAGGATCGCCGCGCATCAGGGTGATACCGGCGGCATGCATGGCCACATCGGTCCCGCCGCCCATGGCAATACCGACGTCGGCTGCGGCCAGCGCTGGCGCATCGTTGATGCCGTCGCCGACCATCGCCACCACCGCGCCGCCTTTTTTCAACTCGGCGACCGTGGCCGCCTTGTCTGCCGGCAGCACTTCGGCATGCACGCTGTCGATCTGCAACGCCTCAGCCACAACACGCGCACTGCCGCGGTTGTCACCGGTGATCAAATGGCTGCGAATATGCCGGGCATTGAGAGCTGCGATCGCTTCAGCGGCGCCTTCTTTGAGGCTGTCGCCAAAGGCGAACAGGCCGAGCACGCGAGGTTGCGGCGCAGTCTCGATCAGCCAGGACAGTGTGCGGCCTTCGCTTTCCCAAGCTTCGGCTTTGCCCGCCAGCTCGCCCGGTTGCAGGCCGCTGTCGTCCATCAGCCTGCGATTACCCAGCGCCAGCGAGCGGCCATCAAGGTCGCCCGAGATGCCGCGACCGGTTAGCGACTGGCTGCGCTCAACGTCGGCGACCGTAATGCCTTGTTCTGCGCAACGGTCGAGCACTGCCTGAGCAAGTGGATGTTCACTGCCGCGTTGCAGTGCCCCAGCTTGTTGCAACAGAGTGGCTTCGTCGCCGTCCACGGCATGCAGATGCACGACGCGTGGCTTGCCGGAGGTGAGTGTGCCGGTCTTGTCGAAGGCGACGGCTGTCACGGCATGGGCGACTTCCAGCGCCTCGGCGTCCTTGATCAGAATGCCGTGGCGGGCGGCGACGCCGGTGCCCGCCATGATCGCCGCAGGTGTCGCAAGGCCCAAGGCGCAGGGGCAGGCGATCACCAGCACCGCAACCGCGTTGATCAACGCAACTTCAGCCGGAGCGCCGACAAACAGCCAGCCGGCGACCGTCATAAGGGCGATGACCAATACGGCCGGGACGAAGACCTGGCTGACCTTGTCCACCAGCTTCTGAATGGGTGCTTTGGCGGCCTGAGCGTCCTCCACCAACCGAATGATGCGCGCCAGCACCGTTTCGCCGCCGAGGGCCGTGGTGCGCACCAGCAAGCGGCCTTCGCCGTTGATCGCTCCACCGGTGATGCGGTCGCCCGGCTCTTTGTTCACCGGCAGGCTTTCACCGCTGATCAAGGCTTCATCGGCCTGGCTCTCACCTTCGACCACCTCGCCGTCCACCGGGAAGCGCTCGCCAGGCTTGACCAGTACCAGGTCGTCCAGGCGCAGGGCGGCGATGGCAACGTCCTCTTCACGACCGTCGACCACCCGTAAGGCGCGATCCGGCCTGAGCGCCTCCAGCGCACGGATAGCCGCGCTGGTCTGACGTTTGGCGCGGCTTTCCAGATACTTGCCCAGCAGGACGAGGGCGATCACCACAGCCGACGCTTCGAAATACAGATGTGGCATCTGCCCGGCCTCAACGGCCCACCACTGGTAGAGGCTCAAGCCGTAACCGGCGCTGGTGCCGATCGCAACCAGCAAATCCATGTTGCCGGCGCCAGCGCGCACGGCTTTCCAGCCGGCCACATAAAAACGCGCCCCGAGGATGAATTGCACAGGTGTGGCGAGCAGGAATTGAATCCAGGGTGGCAGCATCCAATGCAGCCCCAGCAGATCGCCGAACATCGGGATCACCAGGGGCGCGGCCAGCAGCAACGCGGCGATCACTGCCCAGCGTTCGCGGCGCAGACGGCTGTCGCTCGTGTCCGCGGCGGGCTCGTTATCGCTGCTGGCCTGTGCCTTGTAGCCGGCTGCTTCGACGGCCTGGATCAGTACCGTTGCGTCTACCGCGCCGAGCACCTCGATGCGTGCGCGTTCGCTGGCCAGGTTCACAGACGCGCTGCGTACGCCTGGCACTTTGAGCAGGGCGCGCTCGATGCGGCCGGCGCAGCTGGCGCAGGTCATGCCTTCGATAGCCAGTTCCAGCGTCTGCACCGGGACGCCATAACCCGCCTTTTCCACGGCTTGTATCAGCGCGGCGATATCGCCTTCATGGGTTTGCACGCGGACCCGCTCGGCGGCGAGGTTCACCGCCGCATTGTCGACGCCGGGCACCTTCAGCAGGGCGCGTTCGACCCGCCCGGCGCAGCTGGCGCAGGTCATGCCGGTAATAGGCAAAGTGTAGGTTGCGCTGGTCATGGTTCGCTCCGAATGGACCTGATGCCGATGATGATCAACCTTCACCTTATGGGAAGGTCAAGTCGAGTAACAGGTTGTCGCAGCCAGTCTATTGACCTTATCAGTATGGCAAGGTTGAGCATGCTGAAGTCGTCAATAAATGAGAGGAGCACCTGATGCAGACGTTCAACGTGACAGGCATGACTTGCGCGCATTGCCAGCGCGCCGTGACCCAGGCGATTCAGTCCCGAGATCCCAGTGCCAAGGTTGATGTCGATCTTGAGGCAGGAGTGGTGCGAGTGGAGGGTGGGCTGGACGAGGCGGCTATCCGCGAGGCCATTGAAGAAGAGGGCTATCAGGTTCAGTGATGCGATACGCGGCAGCCGGTGCTGCCGCGTTTTTATGCGATAGGTCAGTGGGCGACGGAACTGTCCCAGTCCTTGACCAGGCCACGGAACACCGGGTCGATCAGGGCGGCGCAATCCTTTTCCGGATCGAACAGGGTCGGGTCGCGGGTCCAGTCGCTGAACACACCGACGATCAGCGCGTGCAAGGTGCGCGCGGCCAGTTTTGGCGTGATGCCTGGATAGAGACTGTCGGCGGCACTCTCCAGCAGTTTCTCGCAGAGCTCGATAAACAGATTGATGAACGCGTGGTGGCGTTCTTCCGCTTCACGCAGTTCTTCCGTGAATTCGCAGCGGTGCAGGAGAATGGTCATCACGCGGCGCTTCTGCTCGTCCCGGCCTAGTGCACTGATGCCTTCGATGCAGAGTTCATGCAGCGCTCGCAACGGCTGCTGCTGGGTGCAACTGCAGAGTCGCTCGGCCATTTGCTCCGGCGGCAGGCGAACCTGGTTGAGCATTTCATGAAACAGATGCGCCTTGTTCTGGAAATGCCAATACACAGCGCCGCGAGTCACTCCGGCGTCACGGGCAATCTGATCCAGGCTGGTATGCGCCACACCCTTGTCGAGAAATAGCCGCTCGGCAGAGGCGAGCAGGGCGATACGGGTCTTTTCGGCGTCTTCTTTGGTTCTTCGCATGTGAGAGCTACGGCAGCCTGACGCTGCATTGATTAAGGCCTTGGCGGGCGGGCTATGCGGAGTTTGTCCTTCAACTTCTGCAACTTTGGATGTTTACAATCGTCTGTGTATGTAACAGCATCTGACCTTCTCTGTAAATGATCGATCTCTACCGCGGCTTCCCTGCGCGTTGACGCTTCGGCTTTTTCCGCTTCGCGAGTTCTCTCCATGCCCCTTCCGATTTTGCTCATCCTGGGTGCTCTTAGCGCCTTTGGCCCGCTGGCCATCGACTTCTATCTGCCAGCGTTTCCCTCGATTGCGCGCGCTTTTGCCACAGACGTGGAACACGTCCAGCTGTCGCTGGCGGCTTACTTCATCGGACTGGCCCTCGGTCAGCTGATCTACGGGCCCCTGGCGGATCGGTATGGCCGGCGCTGGCCGCTGCTGGTGGGTGTGACGCTATTTACTCTGGCGTCGCTGGCGTGCGCGTTCGCGCCGTCGCTGGACTGGCTGATCGCCGCGCGTTTCGTCCAGGCGCTGGGTGGCTGTGCAGGCATCGTGGTGACCCGCGCGGTTGTGCGGGACAGCTGCGATCCGGTCCAGGGCGCCAAAGTCTTTTCCCAACTGATGCTGGTGATGGGGCTGGCGCCGATCCTCGCACCACTGGCGGGTGGGCTGTTGATGAACGCCTTTGGCTGGCAGGCGATCTTCGTCTCGCTGACGATATTTAGTGCGCTGTGCGGCGTTGCGGTCGCGATGCGGCTGCCGGAGACCCTGCCGGCCGATGCGCCCAAACACGCTCTGAGCGGAACCTTCGGGCGCTACGTCGCCTTGTTTCGTGACGGCGAGTTCATCGCCTTCGCGCTCTCCGGCGGCGTAGCCATGGCGGGCATGTTCGCCTACATCGCCGGGTCGCCCTTCGTCTTCATCGAGCTTTATGGGGTTCCGGCCGAGCACTACGGATGGCTGTTCGGCAGCAATGCGGCTGGATTCATCCTCGTTTCGCAGATCAATGCACGGCTGTTGCGCTTGCGCGGTCCGGGTTTCTGGCTAAGGCGCCTGGTTTGGTTCTACTTCGCTTGCGGCGCGGCGCTGTTGGTAATCGCGCTGAGCGAGCCCGATGCGCTGTGGCCGCTGCTGATCCCCTTGTTCGCCGGGCTGGCGAGCCTTGGCAGCATCCTGCCCAACGCGACTGCTTGTGCCATGGCAAAGCAGGGCAAGCAGGCGGGGCTGGCGTCGGCCTTGATGGGCAGCATGCAGTTCTGCGTCGCTGCCTTTGCATCGGCAGCGGTGGGTTGGATGCATAACGGCACCGCGGTGCCGATGGCCCTGGCGATCACGGTGTGTGCTGGCCTGGCGGCGTGTCTGGCCTGGTACACCGGCCAGATCGCAATTTCGCAGCGCAGCCAGGAGTCCGCCTCGTCCTGAGGCGGCACACCAGCCGACCAGGGGTCAGAAGCCTTCGAGGACGACCTTGCCCTTGGCTTTGCCGCTTTCGATAAAGCCATGGGCGCGACGCAGGTTCTCGGCGTTGATCGTGCCGTAATGCTCACCCAGCGTGGTTTTGAGCACACCGCTGTCGATCAGCTCGGCGACCCGGTTGAGCAACTCGTGCTGGGCGATCATGTCCGGCGTCTGGTACAGCGAACGGGTGTACATGAACTCCCAGTGCAGCGACAGGCTCTTGCGCTTTAGCAGGCTGATGTCGAGGCTTGCCGGATCATCGATCAAGGCCAGGCGCCCTTGAGGCTGCAACGCCTCGACGATCTGCGCCAGATGCACGTCGGTGTGGGTCAGGCTGGCAACGTGGGTGACGTCGGCGATGCCCACGCGTTGCAGCTCGGCGGCCAGTGGCTGGCTGTGATTGATCACTTCATGAGCGCCCAGCTCTCGCACCCAGTCCTGGGTTTCGCTGCGCGAGGCCGTGCCGATTACCTTCAGTCCGGTCAGCTGGCGCGCCAGCTGCGTCATGATCGAACCGACACCTCCTGCTGCACCGACAATGAGTAGACGCTGGTCACGCTCATCTTTGCTTTCGCTGATTTGCAAACGTTCGAACAGCAGTTCCCAGGCGGTAATCGACGTCAGCGGCAGCGCCGCTGCAGCCGCGAAATCCAGTGTTGCGGGCTTACGGCCGACGATGCGCTCGTCTACCCGATGCAGCTCGCTGTTGGCGCCGGGGCGGTCCAGCGCGCCGGCATAGAACACCTCATCGCCGGGCTGGAAGAGGGTGACTTCGCTGCCTACCGCGCGCACCACGCCGGCGACATCCCAGCCGAGCACCTGATATTGACCGGCTTCCGGCTGCACGCGCATGCGGATCTTGGTATCCACCGGGTTCACCGAAATGGCCCGGACCTCGACCAGCAGGTCGCGCGGACCGGGTGTGGGATCAGGCAGTTCGATGTCGATCAGTGAATTCACGTCGTCGACTGGCAGTGATTGTTGGTAGCCGATGGCTTTCATCGTGGGTCTCCTCTAGAGATGGGCATTGAATACCGCCATGTTCGGCTTTCGCGCTGCGATGAAAAACCGCATATTTCGCAGAGACTCTTTCAACGGAATATTGAAAATGCTGCGTAGCGATGACCTACAGGTATTCGTGCTGACCGCTGAACTGGGGAGCCTGTCGGCCGCTGCTCGGCAGCTGGAATTGTCGCCGGCCGTGGCCAGTGCGGCGCTCAAGCGACTGGAAGCGCAATTGGGTTGCCGCTTGCTGGTGCGTTCGACCCGGAGCCTGAGGCTGACGGGCGAAGGCGAGCTCTATTTGCCCCATGCGCGTTCGGCCTTGCAGAGCCTGGTCGAGGGTCAACAACTGCTTGCGGGCGGTAAAGCGACTATCAGTGGCACGCTGCAGCTGTCAGCGCCGTCAGATTTCGGCCGCAATGTACTGCTGCCCTGGCTGGACGAGTTCCAGCTGCAGCACCCGCTCTTGAGCCTTCGACTATTATTGGCGGATCGCAATGCCGACCTGTTTCGGCAGCCTGTCGATATCGCGCTGCGCTATGGCCAGCCGGAAGATTCCAGCCTGGTGGCGGTCCCGGTGGCGGCGGCCAATCGGCGCGTGCTCTGCGCTTCGCCGGGCTACCTGGCGGCAAATGGATCGCCGCGCACGCTGGCCGATCTCGCCGACCATAATTGTCTGCGATTCATGTTGGCCGGGCGGGTGCATGAGCGCTGGTGCTTTCTCGACGACCGCCGCCGCGAGCTGGAGCAGCTGGTGAGCGGTGATCGCGTCAGCGACGATGCCGATGTGGTGCGCCGCTGGGCGCTGGCCGGGCGGGGCGTGGTGTATAAATCCTGGCTGGACATCGCTCAGGATGTGCAGTTGGGGCGACTGGTGGTGCTGTTGCCGGAGCTGCTGGGCGAGCCGACGCCGCTGAACCTGATCTGTGCCCATCGTGCTCATTTGGGCGAACGGGTGCGGCTGTTGCGTGAACACCTGGTTGAGCGATGCCAGCGGCTGATCCAGCTGGCGCCGTTCGCCCCTTGACGGGCCGCGCACGGCGGCCCTTATCGATCACTTGGCCAGGCGGGCGTCTAGGCTGTTCTGTGCCAGCCGGCGCGCCTGGTCCTCGGTCATGCCCAGGCTTTCATGCAGTGCCATGAAGTTCTCGGTGACGTAGCCGCCGAAGTAGGCCGGGTCGTCGGAGTTCACCGTCACCTTCACGCCCTGTTCCAGCATCTGCAGGATGTTGTGTTGGCTCATGTCGTCGAACACGCAGAGCTTGGTATTCGACAGCGGGCAGACCGTAAGCGGAATCTGCTCGGCGATCAGCCGCTCGATCAATTTCGGGTCCTCGGATGCGCGCACGCCGTGGTCGATGCGGCTGACCTTGAGCAGGTCCAGCGCTTCCCAGATGTATTCCGGCGGGCCTTCTTCGCCGGCATGGGCCACGGCGAGGAAACCCTCAGCGCGGGCCTTGGCGAAGACGCGCTCGAACTTGCTCGGTGGATGTCCCATTTCGGAACTGTCCAGGCCAACCGCGAAGAAGGCATCACGGAAAGGCATCGCCTGTTCCAGCGTCTTGAAGGCTTCCTCTTCCGGCAGATGACGCAGGAAGCTCAAGATCAGCCCGCTGCTGATGCCGAGCAGCTCGCGGCCATCGGCCAGCGCGCCGCTGATACCGCGCATCGCGACCTCGAACGGGATGCCGCGGTCCGTGTGGGTCTGCGGATCGTAGAAGGGCTCGGTGTGCACGACGTTCTGCTCTTCGCACTTCTGCAGGTAGGCCCAGGTCAGGTCATAGAAGTCCTGCTCGGTGCGCAGCACATCGGCGCCGGCGTAATAAAGATCGAGGAACTCTTGTAGGTTGCCGAAGTTATAGGCGCTGCGCAGCGCGTCGACGTTATCCCAGGGGAGGGCGATCTTGTTGCGTTCAGCCAGGCGAAACAACAGCTCGGGTTCGAGCGAGCCTTCGAGGTGTAGATGAAGCTCGGCTTTCGGTAGGGCGTTTAGCCAGTCGTACATGAGAAATTCCCCGTCTGGAAAAGGCGCATTTAATCACGTGGGCTGGATTGACCCCAGGGTCAGATTGGCCGCTTATGGATCGATCTCGCCGCGTCGCACCTTCAGTTCGATCACGTGCCGTTGGGGCTGTGCAAAAAATGAGCAAGGTCGTCGAAGCGAGAGCGGGCGCGGTTAAGCGCGCTCAGCCCAACGGTTATCCACAATCTTGTCCACCTGTTCTGCGGATAACAAAACAGATGGGTGGTGGCGACGTGAGATCATCTGTCCAAGCTGATTTGAAGCGTAAAAAATGCTTGATAATCAACGGTTTTTCGCATCTCGACGGGCTGCTAAAGCGTTTCGGTTAAAAAATGAACGAAGGTGCCCAGGCCGCGTCGCCGTTGGGCTTGCCGCATTGTTCCCAGTGTTATCCACAATGTGATGCACACGAACGGTGGACAACCTGCGGACGAAAAAAAGCCACGCTTGCCTGGGGCAGCGTGGCTTTCGAGTGCAGACGCGCCGATAAGGCGCACGCCTCTACTATCTGTCAGTTCTGAGTGGGGGCGGGAACGCGTGGCTCCACTGGTTCACCAACGTCCGGCTCGTCGTCGTCGGGCATGGTGACATCGACATCAGGCACTGTGACGGTCTTTTCCTTGGTGCCTACGTCCACTTCTGGCGCATCCACGTCATATTCCGGCATGTTGCCGCCTTCGACTTCAACGTCTGGAAGCGAGCCTTCTTCGGTTTTTTCGACGTCGCAGCCTGCCATCCCTAGGGTGGTGAGCAGTACGGCGCCGGGGATCAGCCACTTATATTTGCTTTTCATTCATCAGACTCCTGTTTCGCAGCGGAATGCGTGTCTCGGCACTTCCACTCGTTTGTGTTGGGGCACGTACGCATGAATGCGCCGACCCAACGGCAAGTGCCGCTGTTATAGGGACTTCTCTGATATCGCGCAGTTCAACGGGGAACGATGCTCAAGGGTCAAGCGGGTGCAGTTCCGAGCGGCCACGGCTGATGTCGGACAGCAGTTTCTGCACCTGTGGTTGTTGCGCTGCGGGGAAGGCCAGCTGCAGCTCAGCGCCTTCCGCGTCGAAGGTTTCGCTGTCGATCAATGCGTCAAAGTCGCTCAGGCGCGACTTGAGCAGCGCCAGCTCGGCAAAGCGGCAATGACAGCTGCAGCGAACCCGGGCGACCAGCTCGACGCGCTCGCCAGCCTGCAGGCATTTCGCCGCTGAGCCGCCGTAAGCACGCGCCAGGCCGCCGGTTCCCAGCTGGATGCCGCCGAACCAGCGAATCACTACCACCACCACCTGGTCGCACTCCTGCCCTTCGATCGCGGTCAGCATGGGTCGCCCGGCCGTTCCGCCGGGCTCGCCGTCATCACTGAATCGGTACTGATTGCCAACCTTCCACGCCCAGCAGTTATGCGTGGCGCTGGCGTCGCTAACCGCCTGGATGAACGCCTGAGCCTCCTCGGCACTGGACACGGGCGCAGCCTTGGCGAGGAAGCGGCTCTTGCGGATGGTTTCTTGATATTCGCAAGGTGCGGCGAGGGTGGAGGTCATGTGCATCGCGGAACTGGCAAAGGGATCGAGAATTGTAGCGATGACCGCAGTCGAGCGGGGACCCGATGCGCAACGCGCTGTGGGGTGAATGGACCATTGGGTCGATCAAACTGAACTTCGAGCGGTGTACCCGGCACGAACTGTATGAAGGGGGCGATTCGCTCTCACCCATTTCGCGAACATCGACCTTGGAGGAACCCCAATGCTTAATTCCAAGTACGAGGCTTGCATTCAGGCCTGTTCCAACTGCGCCATCGTATGCGAAACCTGCGCCGCATCCTGCCTGCGCGAAGACGACGTCAAGATGATGGCTCGCTGCATCGAGCTCGACCGCGACTGCGCCGACCTTTGCGCACTCGCAGCCACGCTGATGGCACGCGACAGCAAGTTGGCCAAAGAGATGTGCCGTATCTGTGCTCAGGCCTGCCGCGAGTGCGCCGAAGAGTGCGGTAGCCATCAGATGGACCACTGCCAAGCCTGCGCCGAAGCCTGCCGCAAGTGCGCCGAAGAGTGTGAAAAGATGGCTGCCTGATCCGAATGAGCCACATGTCAAGGGCCGATTAGCGCAGCTGTCGGCCCCTTTTTATGCCAGCCAATCAAGCGTTAGGATCAGCCGCTTGTTTGCCGGAGAGGTCAGCGGTGACCGGTGGATGATGCCGGCGCCTTCGTTGCCGGCCCATTTCTCGCCTTTGAAGAGCGCGACCTCACCTGCTAGCAGTTGCTGAATGTCTCGGCTGTCATGCGGTTCAGCAGCCGGCTCGCCCAGACGGTGACGCGGCATGGCACCTTCGTGCAACCACTCGCTACCGGGGCCGGCATAGGTGGTGATCAACCGCAGCGGCACGTGATCGACATGGAAGCGCGGGCACATGGGCTTGTTCAGCATGCGCAGGCGCACCCCGATGCGCCGTGCTTCAAGCAGGCACGCGAAGGCGCTGACAAGCCACGCTACATCGGCGACGAATTCGCTGTGACCGGTTATGCCACGGTAGGCTGCCGCCAACGATGGCATCGATACGGTGCCGCTTGCGTCTGGCTCGACGGTCAGCGATTCGGACAAGGGCTCGTCCAGCGCCAGCAGCGCCCCGGCGAAGTGGGCGATTGGAGACGGTAACTGACGCTGCCAGGCCGCGAGGTTGACACCATCGATCAGCGCATCGGCGAGCACGGCAGGCGTGTCGCCAAACACCTGCTGCGGTGATCCCCAGGCCAACTGTCTCGCCAGCGTCATGCGACCTCCTCGAGCCAGGTAGCAAAGGGATCGTCCATGCGCAACCAGTGCTCGGGGCCAAGGTTCCATTCGTAGTCGCTGAGCAGGCAGGTGTCGAGTTCTGCGCGCAGGCGGTGAAAGTCGATGTTCTGGCCGATGAACACCAACTCCTGTCGGCAATCACCGCATTCATCGGTCCATTTTTGCTGGATCGCGGCGCGTGACGCTTCGTCTTCCGGCCACTGGGCCTCGGGTGTAAAGCGCCACCAGCGCCCCGCATAGTCGTAGCGCATCAGGCCGCCGGCCTGGGACCAGCTGCCGGCTTCCTGCGGACGACTGGCCAACCAGAAATAACCCTTCGAGCGAAGCAGGCGCCCGTTGGTCCATTCGCGGTTAAGGAAGTTGTGAAAGCGCTGCGGATGGAATGGGCGCCGCGCGAGGTAGGCGGTCGAGGCAATGCCATATTCCTCGGTCTCGGGGACGTGCTCGCCGCGCATTTCCTTGAGCCAGCCCGGCGCCTGGGCGGCCCGCTCGAAATCGAAGCGGCCGGTATCGAGGATCTTTGCCAGCGCCACATTGCCCATGCTCATGGGCAGGATTTCGGCATGGGTGTTCAGGCGGCCCAGGATCGCCATAAGCTCCTCGCGCTCGGCGCTGGAGATCAGATCGATTTTGCTGATGAGGATGACATCAGCGAACTCCACCTGCTCAATCAGCAGCTCAGTGATGGAGCGCTCATCGTCCTCACTCAGTGTTTCGCCGCGGCTTGCCAGGCTTTCGGCTTCGTGGAAGTCGCGCAGGAAATTGACCCCGTCGACTACCGTGACCATGGTGTCCAGACGTGCAAGGTCGGCGAGGCTCTGACCCTGTTCATCGCGAAAGGTGAAGGTCTCGGCCACCGGCAGCGGCTCGGAAATGCCGGTGGATTCGATCAGCAGGTAATCGAAGCGACCCTCGCGGGCGAGCTTGCCGACCTCTTCGAGCAGGTCCTCGCGCAGGGTGCAGCAGATGCAACCGTTGCTCATCTCGACCAGCTTCTCTTCGGCGCGATTGAGGCTGACGTCGCGCTGGACTTCGGCGCCGTCGATGTTGATCTCGCTCATGTCGTTGACGATGACCGCGACGCAGCGACCTTCACGGTTCTTCAGGATGTGATTGAGCAGCGTGCTTTTGCCGGCGCCGAGGAAGCCGGACAGCACAGTGACGGGGAGGCGGTTCATTGCGATCTCTCAGGCGGTTCGTTGGTGTTTTTCACGCTCTTCCTGGCGCTCTTTGGCTTCGATGCTCAGCGTCGTAGTTGGGCGCAGCAGCAAGCGTTTCAGGCCAATGGGCTCGCCGGTTTCGGCGCACCAGCCGTAGTCGCCCCGGGCCAGGCTATCGAGGGAGTCGTCGATCTTGTCGAGTAGCTTCTTTTCTCTTTCCAACAGCCGCAGCTGCCACTGGCGCTGTTCTTCGGTGGTGCCGACGTCGGACGGATCGCTACTGGGCTCGTAGTGGCGCAGCAGCTGAAATTCCTCGGCAATGCGCGCCTGCAGCTCCGTGCGTTGGCGCAGCAGCAGGTCACGAAAGAAACTTTGCTGAGCCTCGTTCATATAGGCGTCGGCAGGGAGGGCGAGGAGTTCGGCTTCGGTCATGGCAGGTGCACAGCGGATTTGATGCGATAGTTATAACATAACATTCTCTTTGCGGTGCAACATGAGTCGGTGCCCATGCGGCCAGCTAGAAATCGGTTGATTGAGCCCAGCGTTTGAAACAGGCGCAGGACAGAATGTGAGTCGGCCTGAAAGGCTGCCTTGCGATCCGTGATAGCCAGATCAGTCCATGCGCTGCTCTGACGCTGCGCCCGTTGCAACGATAAGGTCGACCGTCGGCATTCCTGCGCGCATGCTTCGCCTCGCGCTACAGTAGCGGCCCGTTTGAGCCCGACCGGTAGCGATGTGACAAACCAGACCCCCGTACCACCACGCCGACGCCTTACCGCCAGCAAGACCGCCAAGATAAAAGGCTCGGCACGCGAGCCCAGCGCCAGCGCAGTCGACCGCCGTTCACGCATGATCGAAAGCAAGCGTGAAACCGTCATCGATGCCGCACTCGGCCTTTTCTCCCGCTTTGGCTTGTATGGCACCAGCCTCGATCAGATTGCCACCGCGGCCGACGTCTCCAAGACCAATCTGCTGTATTACTTCGACAGCAAAGAAGAGCTCTATGTCAGCGTCTTGCGGCAGTTGCTGGAAGTCTGGCTGCAGCCGTTGCAGACATTCGCTGCGGACCAGGACCCGATCGAAGCGATAAAGGGCTACCTGCGCGTCAAGCTGGAGCTTTCCCGTGATTATCCTGCCGAGTCGCGGTTGTTCTGCATGGAAGTCATGCAGGGCGCGCCGCTGATACTTGCAGAGTTGGAACAGCCTTTGCGCGAGCTCGTCGAGAGCAAGGTCGCGGTCATCCAGGGCTGGATAGACGCCGGGAAACTGGCCCCGGTCGAGCCCCGTCACCTGATCTTCTCGCTGTGGGCCACGACGCAGCACTACGCCGACTTCCGCGTGCAGATCGAGGCAGTTACAGGCAAGACGCTGGACGATCCGGTGTTTTTTGAAGAAGCGCTGACGAGTTTGCAAGCGCTGATACTCAATGGGATTCGGCCGCGCAGCTAGCGCACCTTGCTTATATGCAGCGACCGCAGGCTCCTCTCACGCTGGCTGCCGTTGCCGATAGGCCTCGGCGAGCTGCACCAGCAGTACCAGCGCGACGATCGGCAGCATGCCGATGTTCACCGCGGCCCACCCCGCCTGCGCAATCAATGCACCCGAGGCGAATGACATCACGGCGGCGACACTGCCGTTGCAGAGTTCCATCAAGCCCTGTGCCCGCGCTCGTTCCTGCGGCCCGTGCCCCTGCCCCAGCTGCGTGGTGCCGGCCACCAGCATCAGATTCCAGCCGATACCGAGCAGGCAACTGCTGATCAGAAAATGCAGATGGCTGACACCGAGCAGGGCGACCAGCGCGCTCGCGATAAGCAATCCGCCGCCCAGGCAGGCCACCATCCTGCTACCCAGCCTGTCCACCAGCGGCCCGGCGATGAACGCCGGCAGGAACATGCCCAGCATGTGCCACTGGATCACCTGGCCACTAAACTGCAGGTTCATGCCTTCGCCGTGCATTGCCAGGGGCGTTGCGTTCATCACAAGAATCATCAGCCCGTGCCCAGCAGCGGTGGTCAACACGGCAGCTCTCACCACTGGCCTGGCAATAAGGTCGCGCCAGGACACCGCGGAGGAGGCTGCCGGTACGGGTGCGCTAGCTTGGCTGCTCTTTAATCCCGCCAGGACGAAGAATCCCACCGCAGCCAGTGCTGCAATCATCAGATAGGCGCCGGCAAAGGGCACGGATACCAGGCCGCGTGCGGCGTCGCCAAGGGCGGGTGCCGCCAGCGCAGCGACCACGCCGCCGCCGATCACACATCCTGTGGCTCGGCCTCTTAAGGCTTCACTCACCGCCTCCATGGCTGCGAACCGGTAATACATTGCTGACGCCTGATAAGCGCCGATGGGCAGTGCGCCGAGGCAGAGCAGGGTGAAGCTGTCCAGCCAGAGCGACAGTGCGCTTGTCAGACCGCCGAGCACGCCGGCCAGGGTGCCAACGAGAAAGCCTAACGTGCGGCCGCGGCGCTGCATCAACCACGCAATAGGCTGCAGAGCGAGCAGGCCGCCAAGCATCAGCAGTGCAAGCGGCAGGGTCGCCAGGTCCGCAACGGGTGCCAGATGCAAGCCGACAATGGAGGTCAGGATGATGCCGGTCATCGAGCATGACCAGAACAGCGCCTGGGCAATGAACAGGCGCAGTACCTGGCTGTTGCTGAACAGTAGAAGCATGGAGTTGGTCCTTGTCATGAAAAGCGGGCACAGCGGCGCCTGGCAGTGAGCCGGATTGTCGTAAGCGATAAGTTGAGAGCAGGGAGGGCGCGCTAGCCGAAGCGCTGGAAGAAATCCCGGGGACTGACTGCAAGGTGCTTCTGGAAGCTGCGCCTGAGGTTTTCCGGGTGGCCGAATCCGGTCAGCCGGGCCACCGTCGCGATCGATGCCTGGGCATCGAGCAGCAGGTTGCGGGCAGCCTCGAGCCGTACGCGTTCGACGTACTGCCCAGGGCCCATGCCAACCTCCAGGTTGAACAGTCGGCACAGGGTCCGTGGCGTGATGTGCGCCTGCTCGGCCAACGCCTCGATTGACAGGTCTTCGCCCAGGTGTCCGGGAATCCACTCGAGCAGTTCGGCGAGGCGGGCCACGCTACCGGTCGGCGCGGCCAGCATCGGGCTGAACTGGGTCTGCCCGCCTGGCCTGCGCAGAAACATCACCAGTCGTTGCGCCACTCTGAGGGCCAGCGCGCGCCCAAGGTCTGCCTCGACCAGCGCCAGTGCCAGGTCGATGCCCGCCGTGACGCCGGCCGAGCTGAACAGGTGAGCGGACTCCCGATCCGTCGGGTCGTAGGTATGCAGCCGGTCGCCTTGTACCTCGATGGTGCTGTATTCACTTAAGGCGGCAAGGTCCGCCCAGTGAGTGGTCGCCTTGCGGCCATCCAATAGCCCGGCCTCGGCCAGAATCAGCGCGCCAGAACATACCGAGCCCAGACGGCGTATCTGCGGTTCGGCACCGCGAAGCCAGCCCAGTAGCGAGCGGTTGTGCATCTGCACCTGTACGCCACTGCCTCCCGGAACCAACAGCGTGTCCAATCCCGCGGGATCCATGCTGCCCCACGGGGCATCTGCAACCAGCTTGAACCCCGCGGAAGTGGCAAAGGGACCGGCCTGTTCGCCAATCAACAGCAGCGCATAGTGGGCAGCCAACCCCTGTCGTTGGCGCTCGACGTTGGCCGATGCAAACACCTGCATCGGCCCGGTCACGTCCAGGCTCATGACGTCGGGGTAAACCAGGCAGGCAATGGTGCGAGTGGCGTCCATGGTGCACCTCTCAGGAAGATGCCTGCAGTCTGCTGCTGTCACGGTCGTGTCGCAATGACAAGGACCCCACGGATCTTGCCATCGCCTGTGAGCTTACTTCTTCCCCGGCTGGCCTTTGCCGGACGGCACCACTGGACGGCCGCCGCGTTCGCATGCGCTTGAAATGACCGTGAGGTGCGGGCATGCCGATCTGTTTGGCCAGGTCATCCGGTGCGAGGGAAGAGCCAGGAGTCTTACCTCTCCGCGACCTTTACCCGGGCCCGATATTGCCCCGGCGTCATGCCGACCACCGTCTTGAAATCGTGGATGAAGTGCGCCTGATCGCTGTAGCCGCAGACCATGGCGGTATCCAGCAGTGGCTGGCCGGCGCGTAACTGGTTGCGGACCAGCGCCACACGCTGGATACGGCTGAATTGCTTGGGTGTCAGACCGACCTGATAGCGGAAAAGCCGTTCCAGCTGGCGCTGGCCGAGCGGTACGGTCTGGAGCAGGTCCTCCAGCCGCGCCCGGCCCTGGTTGGTGGCGATCTGTTCCAGCAGCTGCTGCACCGGGGTGCGCCGCGCCTGGAGCGCACCGAGACGACCGAGCAGGGCCCGTTCAACCAGTGCCTGCTGCGCGTCCCGTTCCAGTTCGGCCAGCTGATCGATCAGATGCGCGAGCGCCAGACTGGGCCAGTCAGCGTCGTGAAGACCGGTCAGTTCGTCGAGGCCGATGCCGAACACCGCGGCACCCATGCCGGGAAGAAAACGCACGCCCATCATCTTGTTGACCAGGCCGACCAGCTGCAGCCGGGTGCTGGCCACTTGCGGCCCGGCGATCAGGGCCCGTCGCGCGCGCGGGGTGCCATCGAAACGCAGCGGATCAGCGAAGTTGAAGATTAGCCCGCTGCCGCCGTCCGGGTGCAGCATCTGCTCGTCATAGACCTGCGAGCCGTCGCCTTCCAGCCACCAGAAACGCTGGACGTACGCGGCCAGCGCCGGGCTCGGCGGACGGGTGACGAAGCCCTGCAGGGAGGGCGGGCGGCCGTGCAAAGAAGCGGACATGGCGGGCGCTCAAAGATGTCGAAAATCTACAATAGCGCAGCGTGGCGGCTGCGTAGCCTGGGTTGCACATTCAACCGAGGAGTGACCACCATGCGTATGAACTACCAGACCGCCGCACCTGACGTGATGACCGCCATGATAGGGCTGGAAACCTATCTGGCAAGGCAGAGCCGCCGCGAGGATGGCGTCGACAAACCGCTGATGGAGCTGGTGAAGATTCGTGTCTCGCAGATCAACGGATGCGCCTTCTGCATCGACATGCACACTAAAGACGCTCGCGCCCTGGGCGAAACCGAACAGCGCATCTATGCCCTGAGCGCTTGGCGCGAAACGCCGTTTTTCACCGACCGCGAACGTGCTGCGCTGGCCTGGGCCGAGGCCAATACGCTGCTGCCTCAGGGTGTGTCGCAGCGGTTGTTCGAGGAGGCGCGCGAGTATTTTACCGAGGCCCAGCTCACTAACCTGACCCTAGCCATCGTAACCATCAACGCCTGGAATCGCTTCGGGGTGTCCTTCGCGCCGGTGCCGGGCAGCTACCAGCCGGAGTAGAGCAACTACCTAGCACCGCTCGGCTGGAAGGACGAGCGGCTCAGGGCATGATCTGCTGGTTGCCCATGGCGCAGAAGCGATGCGCCTGCCGGGCAGCCGGCAACGCCCGAAGCTGCGCTCTGCATTGGGCCTGGCTCGACGTCCGTTCTACGTTGAGTTTCGAATGTTCGTCGACGCCAATCAGGTACGACCGGTTGTAACGTGGACCGTCTTGCCAGCCACTGAATTGCTGGTCGCTGATTGCGCAGCGGTATTGCATGTGGCCGGAGAAACCCTTGAAGCGGTCGCTGCGGAAAATGTGATGGTATTTTTGCCAGTCACGGTCGCGCTGGCCCGCGCGCACCGCTTCGCGGCAGCCTTCCAGTTCGGTGATGCCTGGTTCATGCAAGAAAATGCTCTGTGCCAGGCTGGAGCCGTCGAGCTGCATCGTGGCCACCAAATAGACCCGCTGTTCGGCCGCCTGTGTCGGTAGCGCCAACAGCAAACCCAGCGCCAACATCCCTGTTCTGATCAATCTGCAATGCTCCTGAAGGGCTGTCTCATCGAGGGCCGCACCCTAGCCGAGGAGTGTGTCGGGAAACAAGTGCGAGGAGTATCTAGGCAGACGGGTTGGCTCGCTGGCCCGTTCCGTGGTCGTGAACTCCCTTGAAGGCTGCTGTCGAAATCAGTGTCCTGCGCGAGCGTTCGAATGGGGAAATCAAATGTTGCAAGCCCATCGCGGTAATCAGCTAACCCCTGGCAGCTTTGCTGTAAATTGGCCTGCCATTGGCAATGAAACCTCCCTTACATGACCCTCCTGATAGCGTTCGCTGTCTTATCCATCCTCGTTTCATTCATCTGCTCGATCCTGGAAGCTGCGCTGCTCTCGCTGACGCCTAGCTTCATCGCACACCAGAAGACGTCCCGTCCGAAGCTCTACGAGCGCTTGAAACAGCTCAAAGACAAAGTCGACCAGCCACTTGCGGCGATCCTGACCTTGAACACCGTTGCCCATACCGTCGGCGCGACCGGCGTCGGCGCTCAGGTCACCGTGGTGTTCGGCAACGGCTACGTCGGTATCGCTTCAGCGGTGATGACGGTGCTGATCCTGGTGCTCTCGGAAATCCTGCCCAAAACCATCGGTGCCCGTTACTGGCGCACGCTGGCGCCGTTCCTGCCGCCGGTGCTGAACGGGATGATCTGGATCCTGAAGCCGTTCATCTACCTGTCCGACATGATCATGCGGCTGGTCGGCGGCAAGGAGCCGGAGCACGACATCCGCCAGGAAATCAAGGCGCTGACGGTGCTAGGACGCGAGAACAAGAGCCTCGACGAGGACGAGCAGCGCGTCATCAGGAACATTCTCGACCTGCACGAGATCAAGGTCCGCGACGTGATGACGCCGCGAACGGTTTGCGACCATACGGCACCGGAGACCAGCATCGGCGCATTCAAAGAGCAGGTTGCTGACAGCCAGTTTTCGCGCTACCCGGTGATTGGCGACAACGAGAGCCCGCTGGGTGTCGTGTTCCGCTATGACGCGCTGTCAGCGACGGACGACGAAGCACCGGTCTCTTCGATCATGAAGCCGGTGAAGGTTTCGCCGGAGCTGACCAGTGTCGAGAACCTCATGACCCAGCTGCTGCACGAGCGTCAGCATATGTGCCTGGTCTACGACGAGTTCGGCAGCTGGCGCGGTTTGGTGACGCTAGAAGACATCATGGAAACCATCATCGGCCAGCCGATCATGGACGAAACGGACGACATTCCGAACATGCGGCGCTTCGCCAAGCGCCGCTGGGATCATCGCATCAAGCGCGCCCGCGAGAGCTGAGCGCTCCTGCGGAGCGGGATTGCCGCTCCGCAGGCAATCTCAGCGCTTGATTGTGCCGAGGCGCATGAAGCGCGTCTCGCCGCTGGCGTCTTCCACACCATCGTTGTCAGTGACGACGAACAGGCGGCCCTGTTTGTCGACTGCCGCGCCTTCGACCTTGTCCAGCACCCAGCCGCCAGTGCTCTGCAGATCAGGCAGCAGATCGCGCTCCAGATGCTTGCTCACCACTGGGAAGCTCTGGCCTTCGGCTACGGGCTGCACGCCGGTCAGGTCGATGCGGTACAGGCGCTTGATTTGCGCTGCCGGGCCTTGCTGGTTGTCACGTTCGATGACCAGGAACTGACCGTTACCGATGGACGTCAGCTCGGACAAGCCGACCCAGCCGCCTTCGACAGCCGGGTCGAGCGGGTAATGGACGAAGCCCCATTCGCCGCTGCTCGGATTGAATACGCCGATACGCACCTTGCCGGCCGGGTCGTTCTTCCATTCGCGCTGGAAGGCCACATATACGCGGGTGCTGGCGCCTTCGCCGACCACCGATACGCCTTCGAATCCATTGCTGGTGCGCTGTGCCGAGACGGCTTTCGGGAGCGCGTATTCGGCCAGCACATCGCCTTTTGAATCGGCATGGATCAGCAGGTTCGGCTTGGCCTTGCCGTTGCCTTCGGAGGCCAACCAGAAGTCGCCATTGCTGACTTGGGCAATGCCTTCCAGGTCGTAGTTGACGGTCTCGCCGTCCTTGCGCAGTTCGGTCTGCCCGTCGATGACTGCAGGTGTTTGACTGGTGTCGATGTAGAAGATCCGGGAGGCCTTGTAGTAGCTATCCGGTACGGCATACAGGCGATCGTCCTGCGTACTGTCCGCAACCAGGCCGCTGAGCGCTCCCCAGGGGATCAGAGCGCTATCGCTGGAGCGGATCTCCGGATAATTCGCAGTCCTGGCGCCGTACTGATAAATCGAAATCGTCGAGCGATAGCCGTCTTCGGCCGAGTCTTCTTCACTGCTGACCACCAGTAAGTTGCGCGCCGGGATCGGCAGGATGCCTTCGGGGCCCATGCCGGCCGGCAACAACTGATGCATCACGGGTGCCCAAGGGCGCGCGACGTCGTACACCGCGACGGCATTGCCGCGTTCGCTTCCGACGAAGAGAAAATCCTGCTTGTGGAAGCTCCCCGCCGCGATGCCTTCCGGCTCGATGCCTTTGTTCTCCGAGCGATTCTCCGGATAGTGGCCGGCGCGGATGAAGGCGTGTTCCATCGAGACTCCGGCGTCGTGCCAGACTTGGCCGTTGTAGTCGAAGAGGGTGAATCCGCGACTGCCACCTTCCTCGCCGTTTGTATCCTCATAATCGCCTTCGTTGGCAGTGGCCAGCAGCGCACCGAGCCACGCGATGGAATCCGGCTCGCGGCGTTTGCCTTTAAGGACGCCCACCGGCTCGATGCGGTCGTTCTCCTCAACGTCCACGCCTTCAAGATCGACCTGGCCGGCGCTGAAGTGTCGGATCACCCGACCGCTACGCAGGTCGACCAGCACGATGTGGTTGTTCTCCTGCAGCGTGACGGCCGCAACGTCTTGGTCGTTGATGCTGACGTATTCCGGCTCCGGATCCTCCGGCGCTACTTCGGCTAGGCCCGTCAGGCTCACGTCGCGCGTAGTCCATCGCGACGGCTGGCCCTTAAGATCGACGATCCGCAGATAGCCGCCCGGCAGCTGAGGAAGCAGGCCGTTGTTCAGATCCTCGTCACGCTCGTTCTCGATCACCACGGCGGCATAACGGCCCTTCGGGCTGACGGCGATGGAATCCGGTTGGCCGCCCATGGGCAACGTGGCGACGCGCTTGGGCTGGGCCGGGTTGCGAATGTCGAACACCGCCAGCACGCCGTCTGGCTGCGCAAAGCTGGCCGAAGTATTGACCGCCACCAGTACAAAGTGGTGATGCACTGCGACCGAGGTCGGCTCGCCTTCGAGCTTCACGAAGCCTGCAGGCTTTGGCGATTTCGGGTCTTGAATGTCGACCAGGCCGATCCGCTCGCCGGGGCTGTCGGTGTAGATCAGCGTACGGCCGTCGCGGCTGACTGCGGTGATCTCGGCAACGGTCTCGCGGGAGGCGTCTTCGTCCGCACCGAGGTTGCTGTACACCGGAAACGTTGCAACCCGCTCGAAGTATTCCGCGGCGCGCGATGAGGCAGCCTGAGAGGCGAGCGGCAGCAAGGCCAGTGTTAACGCAGTGGATAGCGCGGTACGGGTCAGGCGGGTCGGTGTTCTCATGCGAGCCTCGGCGATTGGCGATGGGGTTTGGCCGAAACACGCTAGGCGGGGATTGTTACGAGGGCGTTACGGGGTTGCGCTTGTTGCGGCGATCAGATCCTTTGATGAATCGGGGAGGCGTGACAGCTTATCCACTTGTCTCGCCGGTTGTGCCTCCCCAGCCTGTTTGATGCCCCGCCTATTTCGGGCTGAGCTCCAGCAAACGCCCACCATCCCCATCTTCCAGCAGCCAGATGCTGCCGTCCGGGCCTTGCTCGACTTCGCGAATGCGCGCACCCATGTCGTAGCGAGCGGCCTCGCTGGCTGCTTCGCCGTTCAAAGTGACACGGACCAAAGCCTCGGCCGGCAGGCCGCCGATAAACGCATCACCTTTCCAGTCAGCAAACCGGTCGCCGTCATAGATGATCATGCCGGCAGGTGAGATCACCGGTGTCCATGAAATCTTGGGCTCGATGAATTCAGGGCGGGTGTCGTGATCGGGTATCGGACGGCCCCCGTAGTGATTGCCGTTCGAGACTTCCGGATAACCGTAGTTGCCGCTTTTCTGGATCAGGTTGAATTCGTCGCCGCCTTCCGGACCCATCTCGTGTTCCCACAAGCGGCCCTGCCCATCGAACGCGATGCCCAATGGGTTGCGGTGGCCCAACGACCAGATCTGCGCCGTCACGCCGCCTTGGTCGGCGAACGGGTTGTCGGACGGTACGCTCCCGTCCTCGTTCAGGCGAATGACTTTGCCGAGGTTGGCGTTCATGTCCTGTGCAGGGGTGAACTTCTGGCGCTCGCCCGAGGTGATCCAGAGCTTCCCGTCAGGGCCGAACGCAAGACGATGCCCGTAATGGCCTTCACCAGAGACTTTGGGCGCCTGCCGCCAGATCACTTTCGGCTCTGAAAGGGAACCGCCATCGTCGCTTAGCTTCAGGGTTGCGCGGGCGACGGCTGCGCCGCGGTTGTCACCGTCGCCATGCTCGGCATAGCTGAGGTAGATGACATTGTTCTGTGCGAAATCGGGATGGAGGATGACGTCACCAAGCCCGCCCTGACCGCCATAGGCCACCTTTGGTACGCCCGTTATTTCGTGAACCGTCCCGGTCTTCACATCGACATGCTTGAGCACGCCGCGCTTTTCCGTGATCAATGCCGTCCCGTCTGGCAGGAAGGTCATGGCCCAGGGTTCAGAGAAGCTGGCGCGTGGCGTTGCGCTGAACGGCCACTGATCCTGTTCAACGGCGTCAGGCGCAGCGGTTGCGAGCGAAGCCGTACCCAGAGCCATGGCGCTAACGAGGTGCAGAGAGAGTCGCTTCATCACCATCTGTTCTCCAAAAGTCAGGCCCCAGCGCACCTGCGGTGGGGCCATTCGATCAGGGCTCTATGCCGGGCATATCACGCAACTTCCGGACGTTGGGCTTACTGCGTTCGGGTCACCCGCCATACGATGTTAGCCAAGTCGTCAGCCACGATGAGAGCACCGCGTGGGTCGACCGTCACACCCACGGGCCGACCATGTGTCCCTTCGGCAGTGCGGAAGCCCGTCACGAAATCGACTGGCTCGCCCGAGGGTTTCCCGTTCCTGAATGGCACGAAGACCACCTGATAACCGGACGGATTCTCGCGGTTCCAACTGCCGTGCTCGCCAACGAACACGCCTTCGGCAAACTTCTCGCCCATGACCGGTGAAGAAAAGTCCACGCCGAGCGCAGCGACGTGCGGGCCCAGTGCGTAGTCCGGCTTGATCGCGGCCGCGACCAGATCGGGGTTCTGCGGGCGAACGCGATCATCGACGTGCTGCCCCCAGTAGCTATACGGCCAGCCATAGAAGCCGCCTTCTTGTACCGAGGTGAGGTAGTCAGGGACCAGATTCGGACCAAGCTCGTCCCGCTCGTTCACCACCGCCCACAGCTGATCCGTGTCGGGGCGAATCGTCAGTGCCGTTGGGTTACGCAGGCCCGTTGCGTAGGGCTTGTGAGCGCCTGTCTCCGCATTGATCTTCCAGATCATGGCCCGGTCGACTTCCGCCTCCATCCCGCGTTCGGTGATGTTGCTGTTCGAGCCGATGCCAACGTACAAGAAACGACCGTCCGGGCTCGCGGCGAGCGCCTTGGTCCAGTGATGGTTGATCCGATGCGGCAGGTCCGTGACCTTGACCGGCTCGCCACTGGCCTCGGTCTGACCTTCCTGATACTCGAAGCGCACCAGCGAGTCCTGGTTGGCCACATAGATGTTCCCGTTAGCCAGCGCCAGGCCATACGGCGCGTTAAGGCCGTCCGCAAATATCTTCTGCAACTCGTAAACGCCGTCACCATCGGCATCGCGAAGCAGGGTCAGACGGTTACCGCTTTTGACCGAGGTGGTGCCCTTCGCCTTGATGTAGCCGGCGATGACATCCTTCGGTCTTAGCTTGGGTGCATTGCCGCCTCGGCCTTCGGCCACCAGGATGTCCCCATTGGGCAGCACGAGGGTTTGCCTCGGGATCTGCATATCGGTCGCGATCGCGCTGACCGTGAAGCCCTCGGGTACCGTTGGCTTCTTATCACCCCAGCCGACCGGGTCGGCAATCGTCATGCTGGGCAATAGTCCGCGCTCAGGATCGACAAGTTTGGGGTTCTCACCTTTTACCAACGCGATGTCCTGATCCGCGCCGCCGCATGCGCTCAATAACAACGCCACGCTCAGGGCGCTTAGTGGGCCTGCGTATTTCATGCTTCACCTCCTGCGCGCAGATTGGTAAAGCCGATCCAGGTCGCCGCACAGGCCAGGATGGTCACAATCACCGAAAGGATCAGGCCTGATGGCATGCTCGCCCAGGCGTCTTTGGCGTGCACGAGCGCATTAAAAAAGCCCAGCACCCAGGTAGCGGCCAGGAGCACCAGATAGATCAGCGGCCGCCCTTTCTTATGGGTGGCTTTAACCAGATTGACCAGCGCGAACAGGATCGCGAACCCGCAGAAGACCAGGCCCCCGGCGATCAGCCAAGACGCGAAGTTGGTCCACTGAATCTCATAGGTCTGGAAGTACGCGATATCGCTTAGCAGGCCGCCAAGAAACAGCGGAACGGTCCCCCCGAGCAACGTTGCGTGAACTGGGTTAGGTACATGGCGCGAGATGCTGTGTGTCGTGTGATGCGTGCTGTGGGTGATAACGGTCACGGAAGCGTCCTCATCGCTGGCGACCCAGGCCTGATGCATCGCGCGAATGCGCCTGCTGCCTGGTTCGCTCTGACTGTGCATAAATGGGGATCGTGCTGTTGGGGGGTAAGTTCACTCGTATCGACGAGGCGCTTGTTCGTAGGGGAGTGAATTGAGGCCGCATCTGCACAGCCTTGGTGACCCTGTTCGCCCTGTCGGACTTGTGGATGGCGCGCCAACATTTACTGGTGAATACAGGAGAGGCGCCTGCAGTGCAGGAAATGGCTGCCAAGAAAAGCGCGTGGCGGCTAAAAGCTCAGCAATAAGCGGGCGATCTGATTGTTTCTTGGTCGGTATCTCGCTTTCAAAATCAGCGGCGGCCGAAGTTGACCGGAATTACAGGGCTACTTCAGAGCACCCCTAACGTTTGAACTCAGCGGCCCGCTTTAGCGGGTCCGCTGCAGTGAGTAGTTAGGTGGTACGCATCACTTCCGTTAGGAAACAACGGCTCATACGTAACACCCGCCTTATGTAGCGCAGCCATTGATCTAAAGGCGATATCGCTCCAGCATTCTTTTACTTCCGGCGGCGCATCGTTGGGGATTTTTCGCCATTCATTAGCGATAAATGCGATTTGGTCTGGGGAAAGCCAAAGGGCAATTCTGCCCTTTGCGATTTCGTTATCGGGATCTGTCGGGTCCATGCCTACACCTAACGCCTAAATCAGGTGCGCCTCAGGCGTCACCTGCATTTACTTGTTATATGCGTTGTTACTAAACAGTGATTCACTTGCACTTGGATCATACCCTTTACAGCTACCACAGTGATGGCAGTCTAAAACTGACTCTCCATAAACAAATTCGTTTGCATTTGGATCATTTTCTAGCCCATCGAATATATGCTTCTTGGAGTATGGTATTTCAAGAACTCGCGAGAATAAAAATTCTGGTTCTTTCACCAAATCAAATGTAATTATTTCCAGATCAGAAACGACCTTGACTGCTATAACTCCATCATAGAAATCACCTATTGAATGCTCACATAAATCGATTTTATTCATGCAAATATTGCAATTGTCGCCAAATGCCATGCATTCAATGCGATCATACCTTTTTCCGGTTCTATGATTGCAATCAATTGGATCTTTATTACATATTGAACAACTATATTTTTCGAAACCTCTCAAGCTGAACCCGTAATCCTGATGCAAAAGGAGGTTTGGACAGTCCGTATAATAATGATCTTCTTTAAACTTAAATGCACATTGGAAATTTTCTGACAAATACTTTCCAATATCGTGCATCTGTTGTGCTATACCAATACGATGCTCCCTTAAGACCCAAAACACTTTTAGCAGCTTTTCAAGTGCCGTTCTAAGGTCAAACTCTGGATTTTCTGACTTATTATTTTGTACTTTATCTATGAGTTTATGGGCATAAACCCAGCACTCCTTTGCAACACCTACGGGATTTGTTTCATCAAAAGACATCAGTTGAGCCTTAAAGGGAGGCTGATCCTCCATCACGTCAGCCATTAGAGATCCTTTAAACTTTCTATAATCTCGTTAACTTCACTGCCACGTCCCTCTATTAAAAGTTCTTTATATTTCCCATTTTCTTCTTTTACATATTTCACTCTAATCGTTTTATCGCTCGATAAGTTATTTTGTATCCATGCTGTAATAAAATTTGCAAATACAGCGAACGGAATTCCAAAAATCAATGGAAGAATGATATCTGCATCTCTAAGAGCCAAATAACGATGATTTTCGCCTTTGACAACCACTGAATCTATTCCTTGCTCTTGGAAATCTTTACGAATATCAGGAGAATATTCATTAATCACATCAATATTCTCCTCGCACGATTCTGGCATGATGTAAGCCACACCATCACTGAAATCAATATCACGCTCAGACAATACGCGTATTAGTTCTTGTAGATCTACTTCTCTTTCGGCAAACATTTTTCTCTCCTTGAGAATTACGATTTGAGCATATAACGATTAAGCTAACGACTAAGCTAAGGGGCGGCGGAACGCCGTCCCAGCGAACGAAGTGAGCGATTTGAGCGACTTGTTATGCGCTAGTTAATTTTCCAAGAGTTTTCCATGCTCCCAAAATATATTGGACAGTCAGGCTCTTGCTGGGCGGTATACGCGTCGTCAGCCATCAGAACTGCGGGCTGTAGACTTGACGGTTGAAGAAAGTCGAGATCACCACACCCCGTAATGTTAAAGGTATAAGAAGCTTTAATTGATGGGGTTGCTTTAGTTCCTTTGGTTGCGTTTTTAAGTGAAGCTTCTGCTCTTACGATCTCGCCATCGCGGTAACGAACCACCACATTGTATTTACCGCCCACAGCTTTGCTGATAACACCACCCATTGCCGGGTCGGCAGGTGCATCCCCTAAGCATCCAGTCAGTGCCACGAAAAGAAATAAGGATGCGATGTGAAACTTGTTTTTCATGGTTACTGAGTCTCGGTCTTAGGTAAGGGCATAACGTTTGGTTAAGGGGCCGGCTTTAGCCGGTCCCAGTGAGCGAAGCGAACGGTTTGAACCACTAGTTAGGGATTAGCTGACTCAGTAGGATTTTGTAATCGTTACTGAAATTTGAAAGCCACCTAGGGTCATTCTCGAATTTCACTCGGAAATCGGCATTTTCTTTGTCTTCAATTTCGAATGTTTCGTGAAATTCTGTTTCTCGGCTAACGATGACTGGAGCCATGCCATAGTTTGTGAATTGGTCAGCTGTTATGTCAATTATTAGGTCCGACCACAGGAGTCAAATATGGCTCTTAAGTTCTTCTGATGCGCCGCCATTAACGCCGCTGACTCTAATGCTGCCAGGGAAGCCGCTGTCGCTGAGATACGCAGCAAGCAACATTGACGCATCATCGCAGCAAGCATCCGGAAAATTTGAGCAGCCCAACGTTGTGCGCAAGCTAATGCGCGGGGTGCGTTCTAATGCCGCTCTGAATTCTTTGGCGAGTCGGTAAATTTGCTCCATGCGGTTCCCTAACGTTTGGTTAAGGGGCGGGCTTTAGCCCGTCCCAGAGAGCGAAGCGAACGGTTTGAACCATTTGTTAGGTGCTGGCTCACCGAGCCTTCTCTCTTCTAAAAGGCTCTACCTCATGCAGATATTGTCTTTTGGACGCTCAAGGCCATTTGATCCCAATGTACGCGAAGCCATACCTCTGTGATTACTGCCGTGAGTTAATAGGTGAACCATTATTTCCTCTACTGATAGTTCTCCATAGTCGCCGTCAGTAAATTTGAAAGAGATAATTTTGGTCAATATTTCGGGAGCGGCTGTAGCGGAAAAATGAACAAGCCACGAAACATTTTCTTCAATTCTTTCTTTTAATTCTGAGTACGTTGGTGTTTCTAGAGTGTTGTCAGCTGAGTAAAGCTCAGGAGTTCCTGACATTCAGCTGATAAATAAACTGTCAACCACTGTGGTGTGGTTGAGGATTCTAATAAAGAAGACAGCATCGCTCTCCGGGAGCAGGTGTAGCTGGCGTTCTCCGAGGCTCAGTAGTTCAGAGTTTGCCCATTTTTTATACTGAAATGCTTTTGCAAACTGCAATTTAGAAATCTCCATTTTCTGCTGAACGCAGCGCTTTCTAGTTCCAGCACCTAACGTTTGGTTAAGGGGCGGGCTTTAGCCCGTCCCAGTGAGCGCAGCGAACGGTTTGAACCAGTTGTTAGAGGTTACGTTACGCTGGATCAAATGTGTGTTCTTCATGGTAGCGAAGAATTGTGTACATTTTGGGTACGCCATTGATTGTTTGAACCTCAACGTCGACTACGTATGCAAGCTTGTGCCATGGCTTTGAAAATCGGTCGTCACCCGCAAGCATGGCTTCTTTCACTGCATTATTTTCGAATATTACTTTCAGCGGCTTCTTGGATATGTCTTCGATTGTTGCTTTGTCACCAGTGTGTGACTCGGTATCAAATTTAGTTTGATACCAATACATAACTTTATTTTTTTGAATGTGATCGTCGGGTTCTTGAAGACGTTCAAGATGTCGTTGAATAGTGTTCTGAGCTGCGTTGGCTTCTTGAGAGTTTATAAAGAATTGATTAATTACTGTACTACCATCTGATACAGTGAAATTTAGCTGGGAGCCATTGTCTTTTGCTACGGGTTCTAGAATGTTGTTCCATTGCTTTAAGTCTTGCTTGGAAACTTCTTTGGGCGGAGTATCCATTTTGCCAAGTAGCCAGTCTATGATTGCTTTGGCTTGGGTAGTCCATTCTGAAAGTGAGCCGCCACTCCAGACTAATGGAACAATTGGCATTGTTAGCGCCACAAGCTCGACAATTATAGAGCCTGTACGGACTTCTTTTATATAAAGCTCTGTGCTCGCATCATAGTCTTGATTGGTTTCAGACTCGATGAATCTCTGATATTGCTGATTGATACCTAGCAGAGACATTGTGAGGTCAGTTAAAACAACTGGTTTTTGGTTGTTAATCTTGATTTCAAGCTTATGGCTGAAATCTATTTCAATGACGTTACTAACTTCCATGAGTAACCTCTAACGATTGAGCTAAGGGGCCGGCTTCGCCGGTCCCAGCGAGTGAAACGAGCGACTTCAGCGCCTTGTTAGCTTTTATTCGTTCAGTGGAAATGCACTTTCGATCCAAGCGTCTTTCAGTACTGGCTCTGCGAAAGTGCCTCCTAGCAACCCATTCATCCTTACTCTTTGGTCTTTACTAAGTAGGTAGAGTTGAGACATAAGCTCATAACCTGAGTCTGTAGGAAGAACAGGTTCGAAAACAAAATAAGCTACTAGGCTATTGTTTGATTCTCTGAGTGGCGTTAATTTGATGCCAATAACTTTCTCAAATGGGAACTGTCCTAATGCACCTGGTGTGAAACCAACAAATGAAGAAATATACCCTTCCCAGGTTACTCTTTGGCCGCTGTGTATATTAAATATTTTCTCGCGCTTTAGTTGGTCCATTGACGAGTAATCTCTAAAGCCAACAGGATTTTCTACCACGTTAATAGCACGTCTAGCTCCCTCTAAGTATGGGTCTTCGTTTTTAGTTAATGGAATAAAATAAAAGATCACTGAAAGCACTAGAGCTAATACAGTGACAACGCCATAGACGTGGTTGTGATACGTGTGCCACCAAGATGGATAAATTTCCTGCTCCAGCTTCTTGATGTCAGATTTTAAAATAAAATTTACGAGCTCAATTTTATTTAAATTACTATAGCCTGTAATTCTCAAATTTTTGGCGAGCAACTTTAGTTCATCTTTATTTTTCTCTTCCAGTTTATCTCTGATTGCTTCGTCATTCATGCTATAACTTCATTGTAATTTTGATTTGAAAGCTAACTATAATTAGACACCATTTGGTGTATAAGACGCCGGACGGGCGTGGTGTATAACATTCCTTGTCATCGCGGTGCTCCTTGTCTAGGCTGGGCGTTTCCGAAGGACGGTGACTGTATAAGGGAGTTATACACCATGGATGGAAGGCCGCGATTGCTCGATCAGGTCCGGGACCAGATCCGGCTGAAACACTACTCGATCAGAACTGAACGTGTCTATTGCGAGTGGGTGAAGCGCTATATCCGATTTCACAAATATCGACATCCGCTTGAAATGGGCGCAGCTGAAGTTGAGGCGTTTCTTTCGGATTTGGCTGTGCGCCGTGATGTATCCGCTTCAACGCAGAATCAGGCGCTGGCTGCGTTGTTGTTTCTTTATAAGCAAGTACTCAAGCAGGAGCTACCCTGGCTTGGCGAAGTGGTGCGTGCAAAAAAGCCCGCTCGTCTGCCGGTGGTGCTCTCTATCGACGAAGTGCAAAGGATTCTCAGCCATCTGGATAACGACGTCGGGTTGATAGCACGACGGTTATATGGTGGCGGTCTGCGGTTGCTGGAAGGGGTACGGCTCAGAGTCAAGGACGTCGATTTATCGCGCCTACGTTGCGGCATAGCTTCGCAACTCATCTGTTGGAAAGCGGACAAGATATTCGCACTGTGCAGGAGTTGTTGGGCCATGCAGACGTGAAGACAACCATGGTCTACACCCACGTACTAAACCGGGGCGGCTTGGCGGTTTTGAGTCCGTTGGATCGTTTGTAAGTTTGCGGTATGCGCAGAGGGATGCGCTGGTCCGGCTATCGGCCGCCAGGTACGGTCGCGAAAGGGCGAACCGCCTAGGATCGCTAGGACGGGCCCGTGTCATTTTTGAAAATGAATGAGCTGTAACGGTGGGTAATACCGCGCCCTGGGCGATGGCAAGCCATCAACCCAGGGCATTGCACCAATAGGCGCTAGATCTCGATTGATACCCCAGCCTGCAGGGTGCGTGGGGCGCCCGGGTAGGCCCAGATGTTCCACGCGCGCTCTTCGTATTCCTCGTCGAAGACGTTGTCGAGGTTGAGGTTGAGGCGAATGCGGTCGGTGAGCGGGTAGTAGGCCAGCAGATCGACCACGGTGTAGGCGCCCATGTCGTAGGCAGTGTTCGAGGTGCTGCCCTTGCGTGAACTGACGTACTTCACGCCAACCCCAAGGCCCAGCCCGTCCAGCGCACCGTTGTCGAACTCGTAGGTGTCGAGCAGGTTGAAGCTATGCTCTGGCACGTTGGCCAGGCGGCTGCCCACCGGCACGGCGGCGCTGTTGCTTTCAGTGACTTCAGCGTCAACGTAGGCATAGCCGCCGATCACGCGCCATTGCGGGGTGATGTTGCCGGCAACGCTGAGGTCGAAGCCGCGGCTGCGGACCTCGCCTGCAGCCACCTGGAAGGCCTGGGAGCCAACGTTTGCCGGATCAGCCGTCAGCACGTTTTCCTTGGTGATGTGGAACAGCGCGGCCGTCACGCTCAGGTTGTGTTCGGGCAGGTCGTACTTGATGCCAGTCTCGTAGGCGACGCCTTCTTCCGGGTCGAACGCCTGGCTGCTGCGGTCGGCGCCACGGTTGGGCTTGAATGAGCGGGAAGCGTTGGCGTAGACGGCCAGTGCTTCGGTAAGGTCGTAGATTGCACCGATGCGCGGCGAGACGGCGTTATGCGCCTGATCCCAGCTGCCAGCAGCCGACAGCTTGTTGGTGTAATTCTGCTCGAAGCGTTCCAGGCGGGCGCCCAGTTGCAGGGTGAATCGGTCGGTCAGCTCGACCTGATCCTGCATATAGAAGGCATAGGACTTCAGGTCTTCGTCGTCCCAGTAGTTGGGGCCGAGAATGGGGGGCAGCGGCTGGCCATAGACCGGCTCGTACATGTCGATCGGGAAGGAGCCTACGCCACCTGCGGAACGGTCGATGCGGGAGTTGTAGTTAAAGTCGTCGTACTCGATGCCGGTCAGCAGGGTATGCATGAAGCCCAGAGCGCTGAAGCGGCCTTCGAGGTTGGCCTGAACGGCCGTATCGTTCCATTCCAGCCGTCGTTCGCTGTAATTGCGCCCCACGGTGCGGCCGTCAGCGGCCAGGGCGTTGTTCTCCACGGCGCCACCCTCCAGGCTGCCGTCGAGGTATTGCACGCCGCCGCGCAGCGTCCACTGATCATCCAGCAGGTGCTCGATGCGCAGCTGGGTCATGGCGTTTTCGTTCGTGAACTTGCCGGCGCTTTCTTCCCCGAGGAAGCGATCACGTGGCAGCTGGCCTTGCTGGCCGGCGTAGCGCGTCACGCCGCGGTCGAGCGGGTGACGGTTGTGGAGGTAGTCACCTTCCAGAATGATCGCGGTGGCGTCGCTGAGGTCCCAGCGCAGCACTGGGGCAACGTTGTAGCGTTCGCTTTCGACATGATCGCGAAAGCTGTCAGCGCCTTCGGCCACCAGGTTGAGGCGATAGGTGAATTCGGCCTGCTCGTCCAGTGCGCCGGTGGTGTCCAGCGTGCCGCGGCGCAGCCCCTCGGTATTGAATTGAGTGCCCAGCACGGTCCGCTGCTTGGCCTGCGGTTGCTTGCTGACAATGTTGAAGGTGCCGCCCGGGTCGCCACGGCCATACAGCATCGAAGCCGGGCCACGCAGGACCTCGATTCGTTCGATAGTGGCGGCGTCCGGCATGTTGGGGTAGCCACGGTTGATGGCGAAGCCGTTGCGGTAGAACTCCTGGGAGCTGAAGCCGCGTACCAGGAATTCGGTCAGGCCCTGGCCGCCGAAGTTGTTGCCGCGCTCGACGCCGCCGGCATAGTCCAGTGCATCCTCGAGACGGGTGGCACCGATGTCTTCTACCACCTGCCCAGGGACGACGCTGATCGACTGCGGGATTTCATGGATGGGCGTGTCGGTACGCGTTGCGCTGGCCGAGCGCGTAGCGCGATAGCCGTCCACTGGGCCGTCGGCGCGTTCGGCTTGCGAGGCGGTGATCTCCATTTGTTCGAGGGCGATGGGGGCCCCGGTAGATCCCGTTTGTTCGGCAGCGTAAGCGGTGGCGGCGAGCGCCTGTAGCGACAGCACAGGCACGAGAAGTCGACGCATTGCGGCAGTTCCTTTTTGAAGGCTTCGAGCAGAGGGGCGCAGATGCTATAGATGTTGATAACTATTATCAATTGAGTCTTTTGGCTGGATGCCTAATTGGGTCGGTTTGGCGTTTTCGATAGCCATTGCCGTGCCGCTCAACCCGGCAATGTTGCTGAGCAGGTCTTGTCGACGCGGACAATAAGGGAGCCGGTAGGGAAGCGAGCGAACCCGGCCGGCTCGGATGATTAACAGCGCGCGAGCAAGTCGGCATGCTGCGCGGACAGGACGAACAGCCCAGATATCAGCGAGCAACGTTGCGCGTCGAATGACGGGAGTTCGGCAGCCTACGAGGGAGGGCCAGAGGGCGCTCGGTCGATCAGCCTCGTGTTATCGAGGCTTCCCCCCGAGCACTGATTTGCCGCGAGGATGCGCCACTCATGCCCGGCGCATCGCAATGGCCATCCTCAAATCAACGATCCCGGCTGGCGCCTTCGCGGGACCGAGTCGAGTCGGCTGGCGTTTCGGTGCCGGTCATCGTCGACGATTCGGTATCGGGTTGGGTGTCGTCAGTAGGCTCGGCTCCAGGCTCGCTGGACGGTACGACTGTTGGCGTTCCGATGCTTTGCGAGGCGCCACGGCAAGTCAGCTCGGCGAAAGGCTGGTCCGGCGAGTACTCGCCTGGCACCCGCTCTACCCGCTGAGTGTTGGGGCTTACGGTGAAAACGGGCGGGGCGGAGGTGTCGGCACGTGCATCCTCGGGCACGTGGAATTCGCAGGTCACGGTGTCACCGGTATTGTTCCTCACCTTCACCGCACGTATTCCGACCAGCTCGCCACCCGCCTCGGTGGTCGAGGTCGGCACGCCCATGGCGCTGACTTCAATATCCAGGCCGTTCAGGTGGGTAATCACTTCGGGCTTGGGTGTCTGGGCAAACGCAACAGGTGCGCAAAGGGCTAAGCCTAGGGTCGTGAGCAGTGCCTTGGTCATGGAAACCTCCTCGAGTCGATGACTGCTTAGAAGGGTTCGAGGGGTGAGGGTTCGGTCTGCTCTCCGATTTGCTTGACCGGTGCTTCGCAACCAGCGGTTGAGCGCTACTTCTGTGGCTTCAGATTGCGCGCATAAAGCGCTTTCCCGCCGGTGGAGGTGGTGCCTCTGGCCTCCAGCTCGAAGCGTTTGGAATGCGATTTGATCAGATCGCTGAGTTTCTTGAAGCCATACAGCCGCGGGTCGAAGGCGGGACGCAGTTTGCTGATGTTGGAGCCGAGCTCGCCGAGCTGCACCCAGTCATCCTCGTCATCGGCAATGTCGCTAAGAACCTTGGCGATGAACTCCACCGGAGCCTTTTGCGCTTTGACCTGGCCGCCTTTGTCGGCGGTTTTGACCTCGTCTTCGGACTTTTCTGCAGGCTCCGGCGCGGTCGTCTTGTCCCCATTGTTTGGGGGTTCCTGAGAGGTCTTGGGCGCGTCGGCGCGAAGAATTTCGGTGTAGATGAACTTGTCGCAGGCTGAAACGAAGGGCGATGGGGTTTTTTGTTCGCCAAAGCCGTAGACGGTCAGGCCTTCTTCGCGGATTCGTGCGGCCAGACGCGTGAAGTCGCTGTCGCTCGAGACCAGGCAGAAGCCGTCGAAGCGGCGCGTGTAGAGCAGGTCCATCGCGTCGATGATCAACGAGCTATCGGTGGCGTTCTTACCGGAGGTATAGGCGAACTGCTGAATCGGCTGGATCGAATAGTCGAGCAGTACCTTCTTCCAGCTGCCGAGGTTGGGCTTGGTCCAGTCGCCGTAGATGCGCTTGACGCTGGCGACGCCGTATTTGGCGATTTCCTCGAACAGGCCTTCGACAATCGCGGCGGGGGCGTTATCGGCGTCGATAAGAACCGCAAGATGGATCTGCTGACGGGCGTTGCTGGGCTTGGTGGCCATGATTCGTCCCTGGATGGATGTGTGCCGACCATAACGCCAGTTGCAACTGGGGGCCAGGGCAGTGCGGTAGCAATCTGGATGACAGGCTTTGCCGTTCCGATTGAACCCTCGCGGGCGAGTCGGTTCCGACTTTGCGTCCAGGCTGCTCGAAGCGCTCTGGCTGGTGCTGCCCAGCGTAGCGACTAGAGTAAGCCGTACCCTTAACGTTTCTCACGAAAAGGCGCCTTCATGACTCCCATCGTCGACTTTCTCAACACCATCTTCTGGGGCTACGTTCTTATCTATGGGCTGCTTGCGGTGGGTGTGTTCTTCACCATCCGCCTGGGCTTCCTGCAGTTTCTGCATTTCGGCGAGATGGTTCGGGCGATCAGAGGCGCGCGGCAAAGCGATTCGTCAGGTATCTCACCGTTCCAGGCGTTGTGTACCAGCCTCGCGTCGCGGGTTGGCACTGGCAACCTGGCCGGGGTAGCCGTTGCGCTTTACCTGGGCGGTGCCGGGGCAATCTTCTGGATGTGGATGGTGGCGCTGGTGGGCATGGCCACGGCCTATGCGGAAAGCTCACTCGCACAGCTGTACAAGGTGCGCGACGGGGAGGGCCAGTATCGGGGCGGCCCGGCGTTCTACATTGCCAAGGGTTTGAAGGCGCCATGGGCGGGCGGCGTGTTTTCCGTGGCGCTGATCATCTCGTTCGGACTGGTGTTCAACGCGGTGCAGGCCAACTCCATTGCCGATGCCATGGAGGGCGCGTTTGGTGTCCCGAAACTCTGGGTTGGCATTGCCATCGCCATCCTCGCCGGGCTGGTGATCTTCGGCGGGCTACGCTCCATAGCGCGCTTCGCCGAACTCGTGGTGCCGCTGATGGCGGGCCTTTATGTGTTAATGGCACTGATCGTGTTGCTGATGAACCTCACCGAGGTGCCAGGCGTGCTGATGACCATCGTCCGCAGCGCCTTTGGCCTCGAAGAAGCCGCCGGTGGTGTCGCCGGCTCGGTGACCGCGGCGATGCTCAATGGCATCAAGCGCGGCTTGTTCTCCAACGAGGCAGGCATGGGCTCGGCGCCCAACGTGGCGGCGACGGCGACCCCAGCGCCGCATCATCCGTCTTCCCAGGGGCTGGTGCAGGCGATGGGCGTGTTCATCGACACCATCGTTATCTGCACCGCTACCGCGGTGATGATTCTTCTGTCGGGCGTTCTGGAGCCCGGTTCGGGTGTGACCGGCACGCAACTCACCCAGCAGGCGATGGAAAGCCACATCGGCGTGGCAGGGACCTACTTCATCGCCATCGCCATTCTGTTTTTCGCCTTTACCTCGATTGTCGCCAACTACGCCTATGCGGAGAACGCGCTGATCTTCCTGGGTGCGGGTAACAAACTCGGCCTGACTCTGCTGCGCCTGGCGGCATTGGGAATGGTGATCTGGGGCGCTTACGAGGCAGTCACGACCGTGTTCAACGCGGCGGATGCGTCCATGGGGCTGATGGCGACGATCAACCTGATCGCAATCACGCTGCTCTCCGGCACGGTGGTGAAACTGACCAAGGACTATATGGCACAGATCAAGGCGGGCGAGGTGCCTACGTTCAAGGCCGCGGACTACCCGGAACTGAAAGCCAAGATCAACAACAACATCTGGCGCTGATGTGAAAACGCCCCGGCAAGCATGCCGGGGCGTCGTGCCTTACAGCTCGGTGGGTCAGCTCGGTAGCCGGTCCAGTGTTTTTGGCTCATGCATCGGGCAGCCGTTGTGACGAGCACGGAACTCGGATGACATCTCATAGGCCGGCTTGCGCGAGCGCATGATGCCGCCGAGCGGTCGATGGGCCGCCAGTCCATGCCAGGGGCTGAAGGACATCTGGTCATCCACCACCGCTGCGCGGGCTTCGCTCCAGGCCGATTGCGGCTGGACGTTGATCCGCGCAACCGTGACGTAAGGGCTGGCATCTTCCGGCCAGACCACGCTGGCGTCCTCGATGGGCATTTTCTCGATGTCAGTGGCCAGCTGCACACGTAGCTCCCAGGTCCCGCCGTGCTGAGCGAAATGGTCGTTGATCGCCTCGCGCAACCCGTTCGGCTTGTCCTTGAGGTCGACGTTCTGATCGGTCAGCGCCGTCAATTCCGGCGAAACAGGCACCACCGAGAGCTTGGCGAAGTAACGGCCATAGAGCAGCGGAACCACGCTGTAATAGGTCTCCCCGAGCAGGTTGGTGGTGGGATGACCGCCCATGCCCTTGAGCGTCGCACTTTCGCCGCCGGCCTTTTCCACCAGACTCTCGGCACCGCGCAGCGCGGCAGACAGCGCCTGCTTGGCGCGGGGCGCTCGGTCGGTAGTCTTGGCGATCAACTTCACCGACTTGAGAAAGTCCTTGGGTGTCGGCGCCAGGAACGCCGGCGCGTTGACCATGACGAAATCCTGGGTGACCTGGCCGTCCGCATTCGGCAGGCGTTCGCCTTCAACGCCGATGAGCTTGATCGCCAGCCCGCGCGGAGTGGAAACCTTGTCATCAAGGATGTCGCCCGGATTGGTCGAATAACGCATCACCACCGGCATCTTCCCTGGCTTCGCAAAAGCCCCCTGGGCCAGTTCTGGCGGTAGGTCAGGCAGGATTTCGATTTCGCCCTGCAGCAGGCCGTGGCTCTTGGCGTGCACGCTGCGAACAGCATGGCCGCTGTCGGCAAAGGTCGTCTCGGTGATCTCGCGCATGGCCTGGATCAGGCCGGAGATGGTCTCGGCTTCGTCGTCTGGCACCTGCTCGAAAGCGGGGTCGAAGGGTAGGGGCGTTACGGTCAGGCGATCGGTCATCGGCTCGGCTCCGTCTGGTGATGCGGACTTATGGACTGCTGCGCCGCGGTCTGTAGTCGACAATCGAGGTCTGGAATCGTTTTCGAAGAGCGTGCAAGCCTTTGGAAATGGGCTTCGCGCGGGATCAGTCCACAAGCCTGGATTGCCCAGGCCCAAGAGCGCGCCGTTTTACTGCGGAATTACCCCAAGCCCGCGCGCCATCAGTGCCGCCAGCAGAGGAAGCAGCAGCAGGGCGAGCAGCTCGATGCGGATCACTGTCTTCACCCAGCGCCCAGTGGTTGGACTGATCGATGGGACCTGGCCCGCCTTCAGCGCCGGACGCCATTTGAGGAAGGTCACGGTCGGATAGATCGACAACAGGGCAACGATGACGAACAGCCCGACCTTGGCGTGGAAGAAGCTGTTGTTGAGGTAATAGTCCAGCCCCTTGCCATAGCGCATCGCCCGCGCTGCGCCGGTGACCAGGACGAACCCGGCGGCGATGCCGAAGGCCAGATCAACGCGAAACAGGCTGCGGGCGCGTTTGAAATTCAGCGGCAGGCGGAACAGCTGGTGCTCGAGCACCAGCAGGGAGAAGAGCAGGAAGATCGCCACGAAGTGCAGGTAGGCGGCGACGGCATAGGCCATTTTCTGAAGGTCCTTTGGTTAGGGTTGCTGCGGTGCGGCGGTGACAGCTGCCGCCGCATGGGTCGAGGCGAACCATTGCCCCTGGCGTTGCAGCCGCCTGGCGATGCTGCCTAAGCAGACGCCGCGCAGGAGCATGAAGGCGAGAAAGGCCAGCCACAAGCCGTGATTGCCCATCCCACGCAACAGCCAGCCCAATGGTAGCGAAATCAGAACGGCAAGCAGCATGGCGTTTCGCATTTCCCGCGCACGGGTGGCACCGATGAACAAGCCGTCCAGCAGATAGCTCCAGACGGCGACCAGGGGCAGCGCGGCGAGATAGGGCAAATAGACGGCGGCGGTTTCGCGCACCGAAGGAATGTCGGTCTGCAGGCTGACGAACAGCTCGCCGCCCAGCAGGAAGAACAGCCCGAAGGCCAGACTCGCCAGCAATGACCAGCCGCCGGCAACAGTCAGAATCCGGCGCAGCTCGGTGCGGCTCTGGGCGCCGATCGCATGCCCGCTCAATGCTTCGACCGCGTGGGCGAGACCATCGAGTGCATGCGCCGTGAGCATCAAACCGTTCAGCAGCAGGGCATTGGCCGCTACCGTGGCGTCACCCAGCCGCGTCCCTTGGACCGTGACCAGGAAGAACACCAGCTGCAGCGCCAGCGAACGAAGGAAAATGTCGCGGTTGACGGACATCAGCGGGCGCCAACTGGCCCACAGGCGCAGCGCCTGACGGTCCAGGCGTCCGGCGTAACGCAATAGCGCGCCTCGGGTCAGCGCCAGGCCGACCAGCACACCGCTCCATTCGGCAATGACCGAGGCGCGGGCTGCGCCGGCCACGCCCCACTCCAGGCCGATGACGAACCACAGATCCAGCGCAACGTTGATCAGATTTGTCGTCAACAGAATCGCCAATGGCGCGCGCGCATTCTGGGTGCCGAGAAACCAGCCAATCAGCGCCATGCTCGCCAGCGCGGCGGGCAGGCCGAACAGGCGGGTATGAAAATAGGCTTGGGTGAGCGCGTCGAGTTCGGCAGAGGGCTGCATAAGCTGCAGCGCGTAACCTTTCAGCGGCCTCGCAAACAGGCTCAACAGCAGCGCAAAGCCCAGCGCCAATAGCAAGCCCTGCAGCAGCACCTGACGCAGCGCGCCGCCGTCCTGACGTCCGGCGGCCTGAGCAGCAAAGCCGGTGGTGCCCATGCGCAGAAAACCCATCACCCAGACCAGTAGGCTATAGAGGCTGCCGCCTACCGCAACCGACGCGAGCTGATGCGCGTGCGGCAGGTGGCCGATCACCGCGCTGTCGACCAACGCCACCAGTGGCACGGAGAGGTTGGACAGAATCATCGGCGCAGCCAGCGCCCAGACCCGTTTATGAGTGGGGGCGTGCTGCCAGGCGGTCAATAACCGTGACATGAAGGGCTCCAGAACAGCCGGGCATGATACGTCGCGATGGTTCGGAGCGCAGCCGAGCGATGGCGCTGGTGCCGTGCTCGGTCGGGTTGTCGGTGGAGTAGGGCGCTACGAATGGCTCAGTGGATCAGCCAGCTCAGCAGCCAGAGCCCGAGGAACAGATAGATCACCCCAGCGATGATCGAGCGGCGGAAGAACGCGCGAAACGCGCCGACCAGCAACATCAGGCCGATGGCCAGTGCAATGAGGCTGATCAGTGAACGATCCATGCCGAGGGTCCGCGACAGGCCCTCGAGAAAGTTGGCGCCGGCATCGGCGAACAGCCCGAAAAAGCCGCTGAGCGCATCGACGATGTAACGAATTACGGTGCCGAGCGCCTGGCCCAACCATTCGAAAAAGCTTTCCACCTGCATGCTGCACTCCTGCCAAACGATCCGCGGCCGCAAGCGCAGCCGTTCCCTGGTCCATTGGGCTGCCAATCCGTCTGGCAGTTCCCGGCGTTGCGATTGAACCGCAGCCACGGCGATGGGTCAGTAGCAGGCTGATCGTCGCCATCGCGTGCACCGTCACGCAAATGCAACCCTTCGCGATCAGGCTATCTCGCCAGTAGCGGCCTAACGAGAAAAGACGATGCCGATTGTTACCAGTACCCGCCCGCGTTGGTTGCCCGAGGTTCGCCCGCAGGTCTGGGCGTTGGGAATGCTGGCTGCAGGTCTGCTGCACACAGCTGCCACCTTTCACCTCGATGAGCGGGTGTTCTATTCGCTGCAATCGGCTTGGCAGGAGAGCAGTCTCCAGACGCGCAGCCTCTGGTTGCCCGAGTACCAGGTGCGTGTCGAGGCTAAGCCGGTGGCGACCGTCGGTAACAACCTTTCCGGCTTGACCTTCGATGAGCAGCGCAATCAGCTCTGGGCCGTGGTGAACAACCCGGAGGAGCTCGTCGCGATGGATCTCAACGGTGAATTCATCGCTCGCTATCCCTTGAAGGGGTTCGTCGACGTCGAGGCCGTTACCTACCTGGGCGACAACCTGCTGGCAGTTGCCGAGGAGCGCAGCCAAACGATCGTGATCCTCCCGGTTCCCTCGCAGCCCGGTGAGCTGGTGCGTGAGGATTACGCGGCAGTCTCGCTGTCCATGGGCGCATCGGACAACTCGGGTTTCGAGGGGTTGGGCTACGACCGCGCGGGCGATCGACTGTTTGCGGTGAAAGAACACTCACCACGCAAGCTCTATGAGATCCAAGGCATCAAGGCCAGCCTCAGCGGGCAACTGAACCTCAAGGTCATTGATCGTGAGGCGTGGATCGAGGACAAGGACATGGCCAGCGACCTTGCCTCGGTGCACTACGACGAGCGCACCGGTCATCTGGTGCTGCTGAGCGATGAAGCGAAAATGATGCTTGAGCTCGACGGTGAGGGTGAGCTGGTCAGCTTCCGCTCGTTGTGGAGCGGCTTTGCCGGTCTCGACAAGAGCGTGCCTCAGGCCGAAGGCATGACCTTTGACGAGCGTGGCGATCTGTATCTGGTCAGCGAACCCAATCTGTTCTACGCCTTCGAGCGGAAGTAGCCGAACCGCGATCAGCCGCGGCGGATCATCCAGACGCCTGCGAAAATCAGCAGCAATCCCCCTAGCTTGCCCAGGCTGATCGACGCCTGGCGAAAGCCCGCCCAGCCGAAGTGATCGAGCAGCAGCGCCATCCCCAGCTGGCCGGCCAATACCAAGGCCATGAACAGCAGCGCACCGATACGCGGGCCGGCGAAGGCGGCGGTGGCAATGAAGAACATTCCTAGCAATCCAGCACACCAGTGATACCAGTTCAGGCCCCGCAGTGCCTGGATGCCCGGCATGTCCCGCTGGAACAGCACCACGCAGATCAGCGCCACGGTGCCCACTGCGAAGGACAGCATCGCGGCGCTCATGACGCTGCCAAAGTGCTTGGCCACCTGCCCGTTGATGCCGGCCTGTAGCGGCAGGAAAGCCCCGGCGATAAAAGGCAGAACGAGAAGCCACCAGGCTGCGACGGGCATGCAGATTTCCTCCAGAGCAAAAGAAAGCCCGCCGAGGCGGCGGGCGTTGTTCAGAGCGAGCCGACAATGCTAGCGCGGCGGGTATTGCGAGAGAACCTTATTGACGGTTTCACGAAACATCCCGGCCCGTTCCTGAGGACTCCCCGGGTCGTCGCGCAGAACCTGTTCGGCACTGCCGCGCCAGACCAGTTTGCCGTCGTCAGCGTCATACATATCCAGCTGTAGGGTGCCGACCTGATAGTGAATGGTGCGGGTGTCAGTCATCACCGGCCCGCCCCAGAACCCATGCCATGGGCCGCCCCAGCCACTGATCGATGAGGTGGTGTATTGCTGGCTGCGCTCATCGACGAGAAACCAGGCCTGCACCAAGAGATCCGGTTGTGCGCCTGACCCTGCCTGGCGTAGGCCGCGTTGGTCCAGCTGCTCGCTGACGGCGCTGCGGATGCGTTGCTCGGTCAGGTCGCTTTTGATGCGGGGATCGTCTGGTCGGTACTGCAGGGCGGGCTCTTTCCAGCTCCAGGTCCGATAGGCGGAAAAATCACGCTGCGGATCGAAATCGCGTTGCACTTGGGTGCTCTGACAGGCGGCCAGCATCAGCAGCAGAGGCAGCATCAGCAATGAACGGAACATCGGGGTTCTCCTTGCGTTAAGTGCGTGGGCTCAGCGCGGTGGGTAATCAGCAAGCGCGCGGTTCACGGCGGCTCGTGCGGCGTCCTTGCGCTCGGCCTGATCACCGCCACTGCGGGCCTCGGCGCGATTGCTCCAAACGGTCTGGCCGGAGGCGCTGTCGATCATCTCGATGCGCACCGTCATCACTTCCTCTTCATAGTTGCGGACCACCGGGGTGCTGCCGCCAATGCCGTAGCCTGTGTTGTAGCCCGGGCCGTAGCCGCCGTAGCGCCCGGCACCGACGCCTACTCGGGGACCATAGTCATCGTAGACCTGGCGCACGCGCGTCTCCATCTGCGCGCTGGCGCTGATCTGCACGTCGCCCTTGGCGCCCGTTGGCGCAGGCCGCAAGCCGCGTTGGTCGAGCGCGCCGGAGATCATTTCCTGCAGCTCCTCGGTGCCCAGCGAAGCTGTGCCAGCCGGTGGGTTGCGCCAGCTCCAGTTCTGGTAGCTGGAAAAATCCTGCGGTGCTGCCGGGTAAGTCGGCGACTGGATACGTTCGATAGGCGGGGCAGGAGGGATAGGCGCGGACTCGTTGGTGTACGGGTTGCTGCTCTGGCAAGCCGCGAGGCTCAAGCCGAGCAGCGAACAGAGCAGGGGCAGTGCAGGGCGGATCGACATCGGTACCTCCCGGTCGGCTCAAAGCGGCCGACATAACCAGTGCAGGTAACGCCCGAGGCCGGCGAAGCTGGGATGGCGGCGGTAGGCCAGTTCCATCTCGATGAGGTCGGCAGGCTCGGTGCGGGCCTGGAAATCGGCGGGCATGTAGTCATGGAAGACGCGCACGCCACTGGTTGATTCGACCCGCCAGTGCGGCGCGAGTTGCGCAGCCAGCTCGCGCGGGTCGAGCGGCTGTTGCGGTGTCAGGCTCTGGCGCTCGCCGGCATAGGTCTGAGTGCGCAGCTTCTTGAAATGGCCTTTGAGCAGGTTGCGGTAGATCAGCGCGTCGCGGTTATAGAAGGCCAGCGAGAGCCAGCCGTCCTCGGCAACCAGGCGATGCAGCACCGGCAGGATCGCCTGAGGCTCAGCCAGCCATTCCAGCACCGCATGGCAGATCACCAGATCGAACCGGCCCTCGACGTGGTTTTCGACGTCCTGCCAGGGTGCCTGGATGAACGTTGCGTTTTGGCCGGCTTCGGCAAACTGTTTGCGGGCGCCTTCCAGCATGGGTTCGGCGGGTTCCGACAGTGTGACCTGATGGCCCTGCTGCGCCAGCCACAGGCTCATGTGGCCGAGGCCTGCACCGATGTCCAGGACCCGTAGCGGGCGCTCTGGCAGTATTTCAGTCAGGTCGGCCTGCAGCACGGCGAGTCGGATCGCACCCTTGGCGCCGCCGTAGATTTTTTCGGCGAAGCGCGTCGCCAGCTCATCGAAATGCCGATCGCTCATCGGGCGAACCGCCGCTCGTTGTCGGCAAGCTTCGCCAGCAGCGCCTGTTCCATGTCGATGCCCAGCTCGCTGCACATCAGCAGCAGGTACATGAGGATGTCGCCGACTTCCTGGCCAGCGTGTGCGAGCTTGTCGGCCGACAGCTGGCGCGATTCGTCCTCGGTCTGCCATTGGAAGATTTCCACCAGCTCGGCCATTTCCACGCTGGCGGCCATGGCGAGGTTTTTCGGGCTGTGAAAGCGCTGCCAGTCGTTCTGGTCGCGGATCGCATGCAGGCGTTGGGTGATCTGTTCGATGTTCATTTGGAAAAGCGGGCTCGTTGTTTTGAGTGTGTGCCGGAAGCGGGTGGCAACAGCTCGTTCGCGCCTGGCGCGGCAGGGGCTCGTAGGAGCGAGCTTGCTCGCGATCAGCTTCTTCAGGCTACGGCTGCACTTGGCTGGCGTGGCGGCTTTGATCGCCAGCAAGCTGGCTCCTACAAAATCGCTGCAACTCGTGCAGGTCGCGCCAGTCGAGCTTCCTCGCGAGTCCGGTCGCCAGATAGGCCGCAAGCTTCCTTCAGCTAAACAACGTCTGCAAGGGGCAGATTGATCAGAGCCGGCGAATCTTCAGCTCACGCTCGACAGCGATGACCCCAGGGCGATAGTCGCCTTGCTCGGTGGCGCGGATAGCCTGCTCCAACGCCTGCTCGGCGATCTGCTCGTGCTGCTGGGAAATCGCGTTGACCCGGATCGGCAGGAAATCCAGCAGCTGCGCGTCACCAAAGGTTGCCAGCCGCAGGTGCTCCGGCCAGAGCAGATCGCGCTCGCGCAGCGCATCGAAGACGCCTTCGAGCAACACGTAGGCGGTGGTGATGAGGGCATCGGGCAGCGGGCCGCGGTCGAGCAGGGCGAGCATCTGCTCGCGTCCGCAGGCGCGGCTGAACTGTTCGGCGCGCAGGACGCTGACCTGCCCTGTGTGCCGCGACAGTGCCTGGCGAAAACCTTCCTCGCGCTGCTGACTGATGGGCAATGCGGGGCGTGCACTGATCAGGGCGATATGCGCGGCGGCCGGAACTGCCAGCGAGCGGGTGAGCAGGGCGGCCGCTTCGCAGTCATCGCTCACCACCGAACAGAAGTGCCCGGCGTCCAGCGCACGGTCGAGGGCGATCACCGGCGTGCCAGCCGCTTGCACCTTTCGATAGCTCTGGTCGTCGGCGGATAGGCAGCTGGCGACGATCAGCGCATCGCAACGTCGCGAGCGCAGCAGCTGGATGACCTGACGCTCGGTGTCCGGCTCGTCGTCGGTCCCGGCGATCAGCAACTGATAGCCGCGCTGCCGTGCGCGCTGTTCGAGCAGCTTGGCAAGGCGCGCGTAGCTGGGGTTTTCCAGATCCGGAACGATCAAACCCAGCGTTCGCGACTGCCCGCGGCGCAGGCCCGCTGCCTGCTGGTCTAGCTGAAAGCCCTGCTGTTCGGCCACCGCCATCACCCGCTCGACCGTGGCGGGGCTGATACGGCGCTGCGCAGCCTTGCCGTTGAGCACGTAGCTGGCAGTGGTTACCGAAACGTTGGCGAGGCGGGCGATGTCGGTCAGTTTCAACAGAGGGTCCTGAGACGGGTGGTATGAACTCGGGCTTCTAGAATTACCCAATATTGCGTAATGTGCCAGTCTTAGGTGAAACGTTTCAGCAGTGTATCGGTCTGAAGCGCCAGCCCAGGATTCGGGCAAAGCCGGCGTAACCGTCGGCCACAACAATCGCGAGCCCCGCAGGAGTTCTCCATGCTTGAGTTGAATGCACAGCACATCCACATGCATCAGGCCGCGGCGGACAAGCCTGCGGCGCTGGCTCTGCTGGGCGAGGTTCTGGTCGCCGACGGACTGGTCGCGCCGGGTTACCTCGACGGGCTGCGCGCGCGCGAAGCGCAGGGCTCGACCTTTCTCGGTCAGGGCCTTGCGATTCCGCATGGCACGCCGGAAACCCGCGATCAGGTGTTCACCACTGGCGTGCGGCTGCTGCATTTTCCGGCCGGCGTCGATTGGGGCAATGGTCAGCAGGTGTACCTTGCCATCGGCATCGCGGCGCGCTCGGATGAACATCTGCGGCTGCTGCAACTGCTGACCCGAGCGTTGGGCGAGGGCGATCTGAGCGAGGCGCTGCAGAAGGCAGAAAGCCCCGAAGCCATCATCGACCTGCTGCAGGGCGCGCCGCAGGCGTTGGCGCTGGACGGCGAACTGGTGGGCCTGGGCGTCGCCGCCGATGATTTCGACGAGTTGGCCTGGCAAGGTGTCAAATTGCTCAAGCGCGCCCAATGCGTGGAGCCTGGCTTCAATGCCAGCCTGCCGATGAGCCAGGCGTTGCCGCTGGGCGATGGCCTCTGGTGGCTCAGTAGCGAGCAGTCGGTGCAAAGCCCGGGGCTCGCGTTCGTCACGCCAACCTCTAGCCTTGAGCATTTGGGCCAGCCGCTGAATGGCCTGTTCGTGCTGGCCAGCCTGGGCGAAGCGCATCAGGCCATGCTTGAGCGACTGTGCAATCTGTTGATCGAAGGGCGCGGCCAGGAGCTGAGCCAGGCGACTTCCAGCCGCGTGGTGCTCGAAGCGCTGGGCGGCGAGGTGCCGGCAGATTGGCCCAGCGCTCAGGTGCCGCTGGCCAACGCCCATGGGTTGCATGCGCGCCCGGCCAAGGCGCTGACCGAAGTGGCTCAAGCTTTCGATGGCGAGATCCGCGTGCGCCTGGCCGGCAGCGAGAGCGCCGGGGTGTCGGTCAAGAGCCTGAGCAAATTGCTGGCGATGGGCGCGCATCGTGGTCAGGTGCTGGAGTTCATTGCCGAGCCTTCCATTACCAACGATGCACTGCCGGCGCTGGTGCGCGCGGTGGAAGAAGGGCTGGGCGAAGAGGTCGAACCCTTGCCGGCAGCTGGGGAGACGGAGCAACCCGTCATCGCCACGCAACCCGATGAGTCGGCCATCGAGCAGGCCGCTCTGCGCGCTGGCGATCAGGTAAACGGCATCGCTGCTTCGCCGGGCATCGCCATCGGTCCGGTGCTGGTGCGCAAGCCGCAGGTGATCGACTACCCCAAGCGCGGCGAATCGCCAGCGGCGGAATTGCAACGGCTGGATGCTGCGTTGGACAAGGTTCATGCCGAAATCGGCACGCTAATCGAGGCAAGCCAGGTCGTTAGCATTCGCGACATCTTCACCACTCACCAGGCCATGCTGCGTGACCCGGCGCTGCGCGAAGACGTGCAGGTGCGGCTGCAGAAGGGCTTGAGCGCCGAAGCGGCCTGGATGGAAGAGATCGAGAGCGCGGCGCAGCAGCAGGAATCCCTCCACGACAAACTGCTGGCCGAGCGCGCCGCCGACCTGCGTGACGTGGGTCGCCGCGTGCTGGCCTGCCTGACCGGCGTCGAAGCCGAGCAGGCCCCGGACGAACCCTACATTCTGGTGATGGACGAAGTGGCGCCTTCGGACGTTGCCACGCTCAACGCCCAGCGCGTCGCCGGCATCCTCACCGCCGGTGGTGGCGCCACTTCCCACAGCGCCATCATCGCCCGGGCGTTGGGGATTCCAGCCATCGTTGGTGCCGGGCCGGGCGTGCTCGGGTTGGCGCCCAACACCCTGCTGTTGCTCGACGGCGAGCGCGGTGAACTCCTAGTCGCTCCAACCGATGCGCAGCTGGAACAGGCCAGGCGCGAACGCGCGGCTCGAGAGGAGCGCAAACGCCTAGCGGACGAGCGCCGCATGGAGCCGGCAGTCACCCAGGATGGCCATCCGGTGGAGATCGCCGCCAACATCGGCGAAGCCGGCGAAACCCCTGAGGCCGTGGCGATGGGTGCCGAAGGCATCGGTTTGCTGCGCACCGAACTGGTGTTCATGAACCATTCCCAGGCGCCGGACCAGGCGACTCAGGAGGCCGAGTACCGCCGCGTGCTGGAAGCCCTCGAAGGCCGGCCGCTGGTGGTTCGCACGCTCGACGTTGGTGGTGACAAGCCGCTGCCGTACTGGCCGATGCCCGCCGAAGAGAATCCCTTCCTCGGCGTGCGCGGGATTCGCCTGAGCCTGCAGCGCCCGGACATCCTCGAAACCCAGCTACGCGCCTTGCTGGCCTCGGCCGATGGCCGTCCGCTGCGGATCATGTTCCCCATGGTCGGCAACATCGACGAATGGCGCACCGCCAAGGCCATGGTCGAACGCCTGCGTGTGGAGCTGCCGGTGGCCGATCTTCAGGTGGGCATCATGATCGAGATACCGTCCGCCGCGCTGATCGCGCCGGTGCTGGCGCAGGAGGTCGACTTCTTCAGTATCGGCACCAACGACCTCACTCAGTACACACTGGCCATCGACCGCGGCCATCCGACGCTTTCCGGCCAGGCTGATGGGCTGCATCCGGCCGTGTTGCGCTTGATCGGCATGACCGTCGAGGCGGCCCATGCCCATGGCAAGTGGGTCGGCGTGTGCGGCGAACTGGCCGCTGATGCGCTCGCCGTGCCGATGCTGGTGGGCCTGGGTGTGGATGAACTCAGCGTCTCGGCGCGCAGTATTGCGCTGGTCAAAGCGCGGGTGCGCGAGCTGGATTTCGCTGCCTGCCAGCAGCTGGCCAAGCAGGCGCTGATGTTGCCGGGTGCCCATGAAGTACGCGCCTTCGTCGGGGAGCATTGCTGATGGCTCGCGTTCTGACCGTCACGCTGAACCCGGCGCTGGATCTGACCGTGCGGCTGCCGTCGCTGCGCGTGGGCGAGGTCAACCGCAGCGACAGCCTAGAGGTTCATGCTGCCGGCAAGGGCCTCAATGTGGCCCAAGTGCTGGCCGATCTCGGCCATCAGCTAACCGTCACCGGCTTTCTCGGCGAAGGCAATCCGCAAGCCTTCGAGCAGTTGTTCGCCGCACGCGGATTTGCCGATGAGTTCGTCCGCGTCGCGGGCGACACCCGCAGCAATATTAAACTGGCTGAAGCCGACGGGCAGGTCACCGATATCAACGGGCCCGGACTGGCAGTCAGCGATGCACACCGCAGCGAACTGCTGGAGCGCATCAAGCGGCTGGCGCCGGCCCATGAGCTGGTCGTGGTCGCCGGCAGCCTTCCACGGGGGGTGAATGACGAGTGGTTCGTCGAGCTGCTACGCCTGCTCAAGCAAATGGGAACGCGGGTCGCGCTGGACACTAGCGGTGCAGCGCTGCGTGTGGGGCTGGCGACCGCGCCCTGGCTGATCAAACCCAACGAGGAAGAGCTCGCCGAAGCGCGTGACATCGAGCTGGCCGAACCCGAGGCGCTGGCCCAAGAGGCCCGGCGGCTGCAGGTCGAGGGCATCGAGCACGTGGTGGTTTCCCAGGGTGCCGACGGCGTGAGCTGGTTCGCGCCCGGTGCCGGGCTACACGCTTATCCGCCCAAGGTCCGGGTGGTCAGCACCGTTGGGGCGGGGGACTCGCTGCTGGCCGGCATGCTCCATGGGCTGCTCGAGGGCTGGCCAGCGGAACGCACACTCACTCACGCCACTGCCATCGCCGCTCAGGCGGTCGGGCAGGTCGGCTTCGGCATCACCGACACGGCGCAGCTGGCCGAACTCCAGGCCGCAGTGCGTCTCCAGCCGCTGAGCCAATAAATCGAACAAGAGGTGAAAGAATGAATCTTCTCATCGTCACGGCCTGCCCCAACGGAATGGTCACCAGCGTGCTGACGTCACGCCTGCTCGAAGCGGCTGCCCATCGTATGGGTTGGTCGACGGCCGTCGAAGTCCACGACCCCAAGGCCATTGGCTCACCGCTGACGCACGCGCAGATCGCCAATGCGGATCTCGTGGTTGTGGTGAAAACGGGGCCGCTGTCGCTGCAACGCTTCGTCGGTAAGCGCGTGGCGCAATCGACGCCGTCCGAAGCGTTGCTCGACCCCGAGGCCTTCCTGCGCAGCGCCGCCGAAACGGCGAGCGAGTTGCAAGAGGCAGATGACGCCAAGGCTACCCCGACCAGCGGCAAGCCCAAGCTGGTGGCCATCACCGCCTGCCCGACCGGGGTCGCGCATACCTTCATGGCCGCCGAAGCCTTGCAACAAGCGGCCATCCGCAAGGGTTACGACCTGCAGGTGGAAACCCGCGGTTCGGTGGGTGCGCGCAATGTGCTCGAAGCCCAGGCCATCGAAGACGCCGATGTGGTCCTGCTGGCCGCGGACATCGAGGTGGACGTGGCTAGGTTCGCCGGCAAGCGGGTGTTCCGCTGCGGCACCGGTGTGGCCCTTAAACAACCCGACGCCACCCTGGATCGCGCGCTGGAAGAGGGTGCGGTACTCAGCGGCGGTGTTGCCGCCACGAGCGCAGGTGGTGAGCAGAAAGGTGAGAAGACTGGCGTCTACAAGCACCTGCTCACCGGCGTGTCCTACATGCTGCCGATGGTGGTGGCCGGTGGTTTGCTGATCGCGCTGTCGTTCGTATTCGGCATCGAGGCCTTCAAGGAGGAGGGCACGCTGGCTGCCGCATTGATGAAGATCGGCGGCGAAACGGCTTTCCAATTGATGGTGCCGCTACTGGCGGGTTACATCGCCTATTCCATCGCCGACCGCCCGGGTCTAGCGCCGGGGATGATTGGTGGCCTGCTGGCGGGCACCCTGGGTGCGGGCTTTATCGGCGGCATCATTGCCGGCTTCGTGGCCGGTTATGCAGCCAAGGCGGTCAGTCGCTGGATTCCCTTGCCGGCCAGTATCGAATCGCTCAAGCCGATCCTGATCATTCCGTTGTTGGCGAGTCTGGTGACGGGACTGGTGATGATTTACGTGGTCGGCACGCCGGTGGCGAAGATGCTCGCTGGGCTCACCGAATTCCTCGACACCATGGGCACCTCCAACGCCATCCTGCTCGGGCTGTTGCTGGGCACCATGATGTGCGTCGACCTGGGCGGGCCAGTGAACAAGGCGGCGTATGCCTTTTCGGTGGGTTTGCTGGCGTCGCAGAGCTACGCGCCGATGGCGGCGACCATGGCAGCGGGCATGGTGCCGCCCATCGGCATGGGCATCGCCACGTTGATCGCACGGCGCAAGTTCGCACAGACCGAGCGTGAAGCCGGCAAGGCGGCGCTGGTGCTGGGTTGCTGCTTTATCTCTGAAGGCGCGATTCCCTTCGCCGCCAAGGACCCGCTGAGAGTGATCCCGGCCAGCATCGCCGGCGGTGCGCTGACCGGTGCGCTGTCCATGGCCTTCGGCGCGAAGCTTCTGGCGCCGCATGGCGGGCTGTTCGTACTGCTGATTCCCAACGCCATCAATCACGCATTGCTTTATCTGCTGGCGATTCTGGCCGGCAGCCTGGTGACCGGGGTGGTCTATGCGGTGATCAAGCGGCCCGAGACGCAGCCGCTTGCCGTTGGCGCTGCGGCCTGAGGTTCAACGCCGCAAGCGCTGAACTAAAGCCCTTCGCGGCGTATCCACTGAAAGCCGGACGAAACTTTGTCACAGGAAGTTTCGCCGGCTTTTTGCTTTCCCTGTTTATAAATACGTCCCGCTTGGAGTGTGTTGCATGAGTATCGATTATGGGCCTCGGCCCTTGCGTATCACCCTGACCGCTGTGGTGGTGCTGGTGCTGGGCGCGCTGATGGCGGGCGGCGGTGCGTACCTGGCTGTGCTCGGCGGCTCCTGGTACTACCTGCTGGCCGGCATCGGTCTTCTGGTAGTGGCCGGCCTGCTGTTTGCCCGTCGCCGCGCGGCGATCTGGCTGTATGCCGCGCTGTTGCTGGCGACCCTGGCGTGGACCCTCTATGAGGTGCGCTTCGACTGGTGGCAGCTGGCGCCGCGGATCGACCTCTGGTGCATCCTCGGCCTCTGGCTGATCCTGCCCTTCGTCAACCGCTACGTGAGCGACCGGCTGGTCTGGCGCGACGGTGCCAGTGGCTTGCTCGGGCTCGGCCTGCTGGCCGGGGCGTTGATGGCAGGGTACTCGTTGACCCAGGACTACCACTCGATCGACGGCCAGTTCAGCGACGCGCAGATGCAGGGGCTCGATCCGCAAGGGCAGGCCGGTCGCTCCAACAGCGAATGGCCGTCTTACGGCGGATCAGAGCAGGGCGACCGGTATTCGACGGCAGATCTGATCACGCCCGAGAACGTGGGCACGCTGACGAAAGCCTGGGAATACCACACGGGTGATCTGCCGGGGCCAAACGATCCCGGCGAGTTCACCTACGAGGTCACCCCGCTCAAGGTCGGCAACAGCCTGTTCATCTGCACGCCTCACAACATCGCCATCGCCCTGGACGCCGATACCGGCGAAGAGCGTTGGCGCTTCGACCCGAGCATCAACCGCGATGCCGAGTACTACCAGCACATGACGTGCCGCGGCCTGGCGTTTCACGACGGCACTCGCTATCCCTCGCCGGGTTCGACCAGCGGCCAGCCGGATCAATCGGCGGCGCGTTGCGAGCGTCGCCTGTTCCTGCCGACCAACGATGCCACGTTGGTCGCGCTCGACGTGGAAGACGGCAAGCCCTGCGAAGACTTCGGCAACGCCGGTGTCGTCGACCTGAAGCTGCGCCTGGGTGAAGGGGCGCTCGGGGTCTACTTGCCCACCTCGCCGCCGGTAGTGACCGAAAAGCTGGTGATCATCGGCGGTTCGGTTACCGATAACGGCGCCGTGGATTCACCCGGTGGCGTGATTCGTGCCTACGACGTGAAAACTGGCCGCCTGGTCTGGAATTTCGACCCAGGCAACCCGGATGCCACGGAACCGTTGCCACCGGGTGAAACCTACGTGCGCAGCACGCCGAACTCCTGGACTGTGGCCACCGCTGACGAGGCGCTGGGCCTGGTCTACATCCCCTCCGGCAACCAGACCCCTGATCAGTGGGCAATCGATCGCTCGTCCCAGGCCGAGCGTTTCACCGACACCCTGATTGCGCTGGACCTGGAGACCGGCAAAGTCCGCTGGGAATTCCAGACCGTCCACCATGATCTCTGGGATCGCGACCTGCCCTCCCAGCCGACGCTGGTCGATATCGACCGGCCCGAAGGCAAGGTGCCGGCCATCATTCAGGCGACCAAGCGCGGCGATCTCTATGTGCTCGATCGGCGCACCGGTGAGCCCATCGTGCCGGTGACCGAAGTGCCTGTTCCGCAGGGCACCGATTACGGTGACTTCACCGCGCCCACTCAGCCGGTCTCGGCGTTGACCTATGCGCCGCAGGAGCCGCTGTACGAGAAGGACATGTGGGGCGGCACGCCGCTGGATCAGATGATGTGCCGCATCCAGTTCCGCAAGCTGCGCTATGAAGGCGACTTCACGCCGCCATCGGAAAAGGGCTCGCTGATCTATCCGGGCAACGTCGGAACCTTCAACTGGCCGTCCGTGGCGGTCGATCCGAGTCGGCAGTTGTTGTTCGGCGCGCCGAACTACCTGGCGTTCGTCTCGAAGATGTACAAGCGCAGCGAGGTCGATCCCAATGAGCGCACCGGGGGCGGCGAAACCGGCCTGCAACCCAACCTTGGTGCGCCCTACATGGTCAGTCTGAAGCCTCTGCTATCAGTGCTGGGCCTGCCTTGCCAGAGTCCGCCGTGGGGTTATGTCACCGCCGTGGACCTGCGCACCATGAAGAAGGTCTGGATGCATAAGAACGGCACCAGCCGCGACAGTGCGCCGCTGGGCATTCCTTTCCCGGTGGGCACACCAGCATTGGGCGGTCCGATCGTGACGGCAGGCGGCGTCGCCTTCATGAGCGGCACGCTGGACTACTACTTGCGCGCCTATGACCTGCAGACCGGCAAGCAGCTGTGGAAAGGGCGGCTACCCGCGGGCGGCCAGGCCACACCGATGACCTACGTCTCGGAGCAGACCGGTAAGCAGTATGTGGTGCAGGTGGCCGGCGGGCACGGCTCGTTCGGCACGAAGATCGGCGATTCGGTGATTGCCTGGACGCTCGGGGAAGATGATGCGAACTAGATCGGTCGGGCATCGGGCCTAATGGTCAGCCCATCGCCTCTCGCGGTGCGGAGGTGATGGGCTGGACAGGCTGCGACAATAGCAAAGCCATCGTACTCACCAACAGCCAGTACTAGCGGCCATTCAGCAGGGCCGCCCGGTGTAGTTGCGATTCTGGCTGGGCTCCACGCAGTGCTGTTCCGTATGTTGCTCAATACGCGGCGACTTGTCCCGCAGGCTAGACGTCAGACTGTTTAAAAATTTCTCGGCCTGTGCCTGGTCGTCGAAGCGCCGTGCACCATTCAACGAACCGGTATAGCTACCGTTACTGGCGGCATAGCACTCCTGATTGTTGGAGCAGCTCAGGCCAACGACCCAGTACGGGCTGTTGATCAGCACGCCTGCCTGAGCAGAGGACGTGATGAATGCAAAGACGAACAGAAAACGCTTCATGGTGTAACCCCTGGCCTTGATACCGCGAACATAACCGATCGCCGAAGCGCTGAGTGTGGGCGGTATCTCGATCGTTGAACTCGTCTGCTCTTAACGATTTTCACTAAGTCGCGTACGGCGGCGATCTGCAGTAAAGACGATTTATTGACGACCGTTCGTCCGGGCGTCACGGTTCTGTCAAGCGGCTCGCTTAAACCCTTCTTCCAGCATCCGTTGAAGGGGACGACCATGACCGAATCAACCAAACCCGAACTCGACCAGACACGCCGCCGCCTCGTTCAAGGCATCGGTGCTGGCCTGGCGCTGCCAGCCCTCGGCGTATCACCTGCAATCATCGCAGCACCCACCGCGCGACCCTGGATCACCGATGGCGTGCAGTCCGGTGACGTGCTGGCTGACCGTGCCGTGATCTGGAGCCGCTGCGATCGTCCGGCGCGGCTGGTGGTGGAGTGGGATACCAGCAGTGGCTTTAACAACGCTCGGCGGATGGTTTCGCCGGTCACGGATGAACGACTCGACTTCACCGCGCGTATCGATCTGCGTGGGTTGCCGTCGGATCAGTCGATCTTCTACCGCGCCAGTTTCGAGGACGCCCGCGACCATGCCCGCAGCGAACCCTGGATGGGCCATCTGCGCACTGCACCCAGGCGCGCGCGGGATATCCGTTTCGTCTGGGGCGGCGATACCTGCGGCCAGGGCTGGGGCATCAATGCCGACTTCGGCGGCATGCGCATCTACGAAGCCATGCGCCAGCGCCATCCTGACTTCTTCATTCAGAGTGGCGACGCCATCTACGCCGACGGCGTGATCCAGGCTGAAGTGACCGCTGAGGATGGGCGCCTCTGGCGCAACATCGTCACCGAGGCCAAGACTAAAGTGGCCGAAACACTGGACGAGTTCCGCGGCAACTACCGCTACAACCTGCTGGATCACAACCTGCGTCAGTTCAACGCTGAAGTGCCGCAGATCTGGCAGTGGGACGACCACGAAGTCACCAACAACTGGTCGCCCGGCAAGGAGCTGGATGAGCGCTATCAGGTCAAGGACATCGAGCTGCTGGCACGTCGCGGTCGTCAGGCGTTCCTCGAATATGCGCCGATGCGCATCACCGGCCGCGACGCGACGGGCCGTGTCTACCGCAAGATCGCCTACGGCCCGCAGCTGGACGTGTTCGTGCTGGACATGCGCAGCTATCGCGGCCCCAACACCCACAATCTGCAACCCGAGCAAGGGCCGGATACGACCTTCCTTGGCCGGGAACAGCTGGCTTGGCTAAAGCGCGAGCTGCGCCGCTCACGCGCCACCTGGAAGGTGATCGCAGCCGACATGCCCATTGGCTTGCACGTACCAGACGGTAAGGACGCGGCCGGCAGGGCGCGCTGGGAGGCGATCGCCAACGGACAGGACGGGCCGGCAGCCGGGCGCGAGCTGGAAATCGCCGAACTGCTGGGTTACCTGCGCAAATACCGCGTGCGCAACACTGTCTGGCTGACTGCTGACGTTCACTATTGCGCAGCCCACCACTACCATCCAAACCGCGCGCTATTTCAGGATTTCGATCCGTTCTGGGAGTTCGTTGCCGGGCCCCTCAATGCGGGCAGCTTCGGCCCCAATCCGCTGGATGCCACCTTTGGCCCCGAGCTGGTGTTCCAGAAAGCACCCGCTTATGCCAACGCATCGCCCTACGCCGGTTTTCAGTTCTTCGGTGAAGTGGAGATCGATTCACGCAGCGGCGCCCTGAGCGTCACCCTTCGCGATATCGACGGTGCGTCTGTCTTTTCCAAAACCCTCGAACCCCAACACGCCTGATACCAGGGAGCGACATCCATGCGCCGCAACGACCGCTTCAAGCCGCACCCGCTCACCGCCGCCCTGCTGGCAATCGCCGCGATGGGCGTGCACTCCATGGCATCCGCCGAGCTGCTGATTTCCGAGTACGTAGAGGGCAGCGGCAATAACAAAGCGCTGGAGTTCTACAACGCTGGCGAGACGGCGATTGCCCTCGACGGCTACCGTGTCGACTTCTACTTCAATGGCTCGACCAGCAGCGGCCGGAGCATCAGCCTGGCGGGCGAGGTGGCGCCGGGTGGCGTGCATGTCCTGGCGCACGAGAGCGGCGTCCCTGAGTTGCAGGCCACGGCGAACCAGCGCGGTAGCGGCAGTTGGTACAACGGCGACGATGCGATTGTGCTGCGCGGGCCGTCCGGTGAGATTCTCGACAGCTTCGGCCAGCTCGGCGTCGATCCGGGCAGCAAGTGGGGCTCCGGGCAGACGCAGACGGCTGATCGCACGCTGACCCGCAAAACGTCGGTCCGGGTCGGCGATCAGGACCCCAGTGATGCCTTCGATCCGGCCACCGAATGGCTGGGCTATGCGGCCAACACCTTCGCCCAGCTTGGCCAGTACGGCGAAGGTGAACCGGGTGGAGACGACGCAGGCCGGCGTTCCATTGCCGAAGTGCAAGGCGCTGGCGACCTCAGCCCGCTGATCAACCAGCGCGTCACGGTGGAAGGCGTCGTGGTCGCCGACTTCCAGGGTGAGAGCGAACTGGGCGGCTTCTTCATCCAGGCGCCGGACAGCGAGACCGATGGCGACCCGCTCACCTCCGAAGGTCTGTTCGTCTACGGCACCGGCAACGGTGTCGATGTAACGGTGGGCGATCGCGTTCAGGTACGCGCGATGGTCGCCGAATACAACGGCCTCACCGAGCTGACCGCGCCTCAGGTCAGTGTTCTGGCCCGCGCGCAGCCCCTGCCAAGCATGGTGCAGATCAGCTTGCCGCTGTCGGCGCCCGATGCACTGGAGCGTTACGAGGGCATGCAGGTCCGCTTCGCCCAGCCGCTTACGGTCAGCGAGGTCTACAACCTGGGACGTTACGGCGAGCTGGTGCTGTCGTCCGGTGGACGGCTGTGGATTCCCACCAACAAGGTCTCGCCCGGCGAGCCGGCGCGACAGCTACAGGCACAGAACGACCTCAACCGGATCGTTCTGGATGACGGCCGCAGCGGTCAGAATCCCGACCCGGTCCGCTACCCCTCACCGGAACTCGACGCCTACCGCACGCTGCGTGTGGGCTATGAAGTCACTGACGTGCAGGGTGTGCTGCATTACCTGGCCGGAAGCTATCGCGTCCAGCCGACCCAGGCTCCGAACTTCGTTGCGGCAAACCCCAGGCCGGAGGCGCCAAAGCCCATCGAAGGTCGCTTGCGTGTAGCGAGTTTCAACGTCCTCAACTACTTCAACGGCGACGGTCGTGGCGCAGGTTTCCCCACCTCGCGGGGCGCGGATACCCGTGAAGAGTTCAACCGCCAGCGCGACAAGATCATTGCGGCGATTCTGGGTGCCGATGCCCACATCATCGGGCTGATGGAAATCGAGAATGACGGATATGGCGAGCACAGCGCCATCGTCGATCTGGTGGCCGGCCTCAATGCGGCGTCACGGAGCGGGGACCGCTACGCGTTCATCGATCCGAAACGCGAACGGCTCGGCACCGATGCAATTGCCGTCGGCCTGATCTACCGCCAAGACATGGTCAGCCCGCACAAGGATGCGGCGGTGCTGGATGGTTCGGTCGACCCGCGCTTCAACGACACGCGCAATCGCCCGGTGCTGGCGCAGACCTTCCGTGAACGCCGTACGGGTGAGCGTTTGACGGTGGCGGTCAATCACCTCAAATCCAAGGGCTCCAGCTGCGACGACCTGGGTGACAAGGACATGGGTGACGGCCAGGGCAACTGCAACCTGACCCGTGTCAAAGCCGCCCAGGCGCTGGTCGCCTGGTTGGGCCGCGATCCTACGCGCTCCTACGATCCGGACCGGCTGATCATCGGCGACCTGAACGCCTATGCGAAGGAGGATCCGATCAATGTGATCAGGGCGTCCGGTTACACTGATCTGCTGGCCACCTTCGGTGGCGGAGACGCGTATTCCTACGTGTTCTCCGGCGAGTCCGGCTACCTCGACCACGGCCTGGCCAGCGCCAGCCTGACCCCGCAGGTGCGCGGCGCAACCGAATGGCACATCAACGCCGATGAGCCGCGGGTGCTCGATTACAACCTCGAGTTCAAGACGCCACGCCAGCAATCGATGCTGTACAGCACCGAGCCATACCGGGCGTCTGACCACGATCCGCTGGTGATTGGGGTTGATTTGGGGCGGTAGTAACGGCTTCCGATAGGCTTGTCGCCCTTGACGTCTCGGTTGTACGAGACGTTTGGGATCGCCAGCAAGCTGGCTCCTACAAGGTGAATGCAATCGCCTTAGCTTTCCGCAGGAGCCAGCTCGCTGGCGATCATGGATCACTCCCACTGGATGCGTCTTTATAGTGGCTTCAGGCTAGAAGAGCCGCGCAACTAGGTAAAACATCTGCTTTCGTAGGAGCCAGCTTGCTGGCGATCATAGCTACGGGATTACAACCAAACCGCATCCCACCATGGATAATCGCCAATCCGGTTCACCAATCCCGCTCGCAATGGATTAGCGACGACATACCGCGCAGTGGCGATCAAATCCTCCTCCTGGCGCAGCGCACGATCGTGAAACCCCCGCTGCCAAATCCGTGTGCCCGTTTCGCCTGTAATTCGATTAATGGCCACCGCGCTGCGGGACTTGAAACGCTGGACCACTTTTGGCAACGGCGCCGAACCCAGTTCGATCAGCCAGTGAACATGATCCGGCATGACGACCCAGGCCAGAGATTCGACGTGGCGTTCGTCATGGAGGTGGCGCATTTCCCTCACCAGCACTCGGGCTAGCAGCGGGTCGGTGAAGACGGCTTTGCGTCGCTCTGTAACTGCGGTCACCAAGTAAACCTGACCCAGCTCGGAATGCCTGCCGCGACGCAGTGCATGGCCGCGGTGGTTGAATTTGCTTGGCATATCCACCTCCATGTGGATCCAGCTATTCAGTCGTGCGTTGAGGTGGCCCGGTTCGCCAGCAAGCTGGCTCCTACGAAAAGCCAGCGTGGTCACATCCTGTAGGAGCCAGCTTGCTGGCGATCATGGGGATACCGAAGCGCTCATGATCCCGGACGAAGCCGCCCCGGCAAAACCGGTCCCCTTAATGATGCTCGCGCGTCGCTCTGAATTTCACATCCGGCCAGCGTTCTTCCATTAGGCTCAGGTTGACCCGCGTCGGCGCCAGGTAGGTCAGGTGACCGCCGCCGTCGAGGGCTAGGTTTTCGTAGGCCTTGTCGCTGAATTCCTTCAGCTTCTTCTCGTTATCGCATTCGATCCAGCGCGCTGACCAGACGTTGATCGCCTCGTAGGCGCACTCGACTTTGTATTCCTCTTTCAGGCGGCTGGCGACGACGTCGAACTGCAGCACGCCCACCGCGCCAAGGATGATGTCGTTGTTGCGCTCGGGGAAGAACACCTGGGTGGCGCCTTCCTCGGCCAGCTCCTGCAAGCCCTGGCGCAGCTGCTTGGATTTCAGCGGGTCCTTCAGACGCACGCGCCGGAACAATTCCGGGGCGAAGTGCGGGATCCCGGTGAAGCCGAGGTTCTCGCCTTCGGTGAAGGTGTCGCCGATCTGGATGGTGCCGTGGTTGTGCAAGCCGATGATGTCGCCGGCCCAGGCTTCTTCCAGCTGTTCACGTTCGCTGGAGAAGAAGGTCAGGGCGTCGGCGATGCGGATGTCCTTGCCGATGCGCGCGTGGCGCAGCTTCATGCCTTTCTCGTACTTGCCCGAGCAGATGCGCATGAAGGCGATGCGGTCGCGGTGCTTGGGGTCCATGTTCGCCTGGATCTTGAAGACGAAGCCGGTGAATTTTTCTTCAACCGGCTCGACCACGCGCTCGTTGGCCGCGCGCGGCAGCGGGCGCGGGGCCCAGTCGACGACCGCATCGAGCACGTGGTCGACGCCGAAGTTGCCCAGCGCGGTGCCGAAGAACACCGGGGTCAGCTGGCCCTTGATGAACTCGTCCTGGTCGAACTCGTGGCAGGCACCCTGGACCAGCTCTAGCTGTTCGACGAAGCGGTCGTACTCGTCGCCGATGTGCTGGCGCGCTTCGTCTGAATCCAGGTTCTGGATGATCTTGACGTCGGTGCGTTCGTGGCCGTGGCCTGGCGTGTAGACGATGATGTAGTCATCAGCCAGGTGATACACGCCTTTGAAGTCACGGTAGCAACCAATCGGCCAGGTGATTGGCGCGGCCTTGATCTTGAGCACCGCCTCGATCTCGTCGAGCAGTTCAATGGGGTCGCGGATGTCGCGGTCGAGCTTGTTGATGAAGCTGACGATGGGCGTGTCGCGCAGGCGACAGACGTCCATCAGCGCGATGGTGCGCGGCTCGACGCCTTTACCACCGTCGAGGACCATCAGTGCCGAGTCCACCGCGGTCAGGGTGCGGTAGGTGTCTTCCGAGAAGTCTTCGTGGCCGGGGGTGTCGAGCAGGTTGATCATGTGCTCGCGGTAGGGGAACTGCATCACCGAGGTGGTGATGGAGATGCCGCGCTGCTTTTCCATTTCCATCCAGTCGGAGGTCGCGTGACGGTCGGATTTGCGCGACTTCACGGTACCGGCCACGGCAATGGCCTTGCCCATCAGCAGCAGCTTCTCGGTGATGGTGGTCTTGCCCGCGTCGGGGTGGGAAATGATGGCGAAGGTGCGGCGCTTCGCGACTTCGGCGGCCTGAGAGGTCATGGCGGTCCCGGTATAGAAAGCGTGTCGGAAAAAGCCGGCGATTATAGCGCAAAGGGCGCCTGAGGACTGCCGCGGCCGTGGCGCGGTTAGTCGCGACGGGACGAGACGAACGGAACATCCCCGCTGCGTATCTGTCGGTTTGAATACGGTAGGTTTGCCGAGCGGATAAAAAAGGAGCTGAGTGCGGATTTTTCATTGATCTCAACCAGCTGTGGTTCTAAAGTTCGCGCCCGAACGTCCATGCTGGCAACGATCCATCCGGCTCAAGTACTGACGACGAGAGATCAGGATTCACCAGGTCGCCGCCCCGTTGCGATGACCTGGCCGATACTCGGCGACATGCCTTGGGAAGTAGGCGAACCAAAGTGGGGAAACTGATCAGGCGTTCTTGTTAGGTCTGTCCGCTTCGCAGTGAAGCCGCGCAGAAGCTAGTCCCCAATCCGACTTTACGTTTCCCGATTTGGAGCCATGCATGTCGATCAAGATCGAAGATTACTATTCCCGATCCACCTTCCAGAAGATGAAGGCCTTCGCTGACCAGCACGAAACACCGTTCGTTGTCATCGATACCGAAACCATCGACAAGGCGTACGACGATCTGCGCGCCGGTTTCGATTTCGCCAAGGTCTACTACGCGGTGAAGGCCAACCCTGCGGTCGAAATCATCGATCTGCTGCGCGACAAGGGCTCGAGCTTCGACATCGCTTCTATCTATGAGCTGGACAAGGTGATGTCCCGCGGTGTCGGCCCGGAGCGCATCAGCTACGGCAACACCATCAAGAAAGCCAAGGACATTCGCTACTTCTACGAAAAGGGTGTGCGCATGTTCGCCACCGACTCGGAAGCCGACCTGCGCAACATCGCCAAGGCCGCACCGGGTTCGAAAGTCTATGTGCGCATCCTGACCGAAGGTTCGACTACCGCCGATTGGCCCTTGTCGCGCAAGTTCGGCTGCCAGACCGACATGGCGATGGATCTGTTGATTCTGGCCCGTCAGCTGAAGCTCGAGCCCTACGGCATCTCCTTCCACGTCGGTTCGCAGCAGCGCGACATTTCCGTATGGGACGCCGCGATTGCCAAGGTCAAGGTGATCTTCGAGCGTCTGAAAGAAGAAGACGGCATCGAGCTGAAGATGATCAACATGGGTGGCGGCTTCCCGGCCAACTACATTACCCGTACCAACAGCCTGGAAACCTACGCCGAGGAAATCATCCGCTTCCTCAAGGAAGACTTCGGCGACGAGTTGCCGGAAATCATTCTCGAACCGGGCCGCTCGCTGATTGCCAACGCCGGCATTCTGGTCAGCGAAGTGGTGCTGGTGGCGCGTAAGTCGCGTACTGCCGTTGAACGCTGGGTCTACACCGACGTCGGCATGTTCTCCGGCCTGATCGAAACCATGGGCGAAGCCATCAAGTTCCCGATCTGGACCGAGAAGAAGGGCGAGATGGAAGAGGTGGTCATCGCCGGCCCGACTTGCGACAGCGCCGACATCATGTACGAGAACTACAAGTACGGCCTGCCGCTGAACCTGGCCATCGGGGATCGCATGTACTGGCTGTCCACCGGTGCTTACACCACCAGCTACAGCGCCGTGGAGTTCAATGGCTTCCCGCCGCTGAAGGCCTACTACATCTAAGCGTCATCGCCATGCAAAACGCCGCGAAGTTCGCGGCGTTTTTGTGTCTGGCATCAGGCTGGTTCTAGCGTTTTATCAACGTGGTCTGGTGACCATCCCCGACGTTTGTTGCTAGCCGTAATGTCTGGTTAAAGACGCGGCCCATTGTGGGCCGCGCGGCATGGCTTCAGGGCATCCGCACTTCGATCACACCGTCGGCATTGATACTGATCTGCCGGGTGCCGGCTTCTACATCCGGCGTAGGCATGGCGTCCATGCTCTTCATCGACACGCTGCGCATCATCTCCGGCTGAAAATTGCCGGCGCTAGTGAGGTTGAGGCTGACGATCTTGTAGTCGTTGCCGCCCAGCGCCTCGGTCGCCAGCTGCGCGCGGGCGCGGAAGGCGGTTACCGCATCTTTGAGCAAGGCGTCTTCGTTCTGTTGGCGGATCGAGTCAGACACGCTGAAATACATGCTGCCCATCTTCAGGTCTTGCATCAGCTCTCCGGTGAGCTTGGAGAGCGCGGCGAAGTCTCCACTTTCCAGGCGCAGTTCGGCGCGTTCACGCCAAGCGGTGATCTGCTGACCCTTTTCCTCATAGACGGGGTAACTGCTGCGGCTGCCCTGACTGACTTCGACCTCTTTCGCCTGCCGGGCGCGTTGCAGTGCCTTGTTCATCGTCCTAGTCGTCTGCGCTGCTAGCTGCGCCGGGTCCTCGTGTTGCGACTCGGTGAAAAGCGTTACATGCATGCGGTCCTGGGCGACCTCGCTGCTGGCCTCGGCGCGCAGGGAAATCTGATTGTAATGTTGCTCGTCGGCTACAGCGGGAAGGCAGGCTATGCAGGCCAACAGCGCAATGCTGCGCAGAACGGAAACGAACATGGAAACTCCTGAATTCGAGGGCACCAACGGTGCGGCGCAAAGACTTTAGCCCTTTGCTCGCCAGTGCGCAGTTTTTCCGTGCGGCGCGTTGCCGCAGACAGGCTGTGTTTCGGGCGGCTTGGTTATACTCGTCGCTCCTTTGGAGACCCCATGTACGCATCCGTTCACCTGCTGTCTGCCAGCCGCCAGAATCTCCGTCTGCTTACCCTGATCCGCGTCCTCGTGCTGGCTGCCCAGGCCGGTGCGGTAGGGCTCGCCTACGCCACCCAGCTGTTCGGTCTGCCGTGGTTTCACCTGGGGGTCACGCTTGGTGTTTCAGCGCTGATCTGTCTGGGTACGGCGTTGCGGCTGCGCGGACCTTGGCCGGTGACGGAGCTTGAATATGCCGGGCACCTGGCGACCGATCTGTTGATTCACAGCGCCCTGCTGTATTACTCCGGCGGCTCGACCAATCCGTTCGTTTCTTACTACCTGGTGCCGCTTACCATTGCGGCGGCAACGTTGCCGTGGCTGTATTCGGTGGCGTTGTCTGGACTCGCGCTGGCTGGATACACCTTGATGCTGGTGTGGTACGACCCGGTCATCGTGCCACCGGTCGATCGCACCACGTTGCTGGTCTATGGCATGTGGCTGAGTTTCGCGCTGGCGGCGGCGCTGATCACTTTTTTCGTGGCGCGCATGGCCGAACAACTGCGCCGTCAGGAGCAGCTTCAAGCTCAGCGTCGTGAAGAAAGCATGCGCGACCAGCAGCTGTTGGCCGTGGCGACACAGGCCGCGGGAGCCGCTCATGAACTGGGCACGCCATTGGCGACCATGAGTGTGCTGCTCAAGGAGTTGCGTCAGGATTACAAGGAGCCTGCGGAGCTCAGCGAGGACTTGGCATTGCTGCAATCGCAGGTTCAGTTGTGCAAGGACAGCCTGCGCCAGCTGGTCCGTGCGGCTGAAGCCGATCGTCGTCAGGCCATCGTCGAACAGACCGTACGTGAATGGGTCGAGTCGGTGTTGCAGCGCTGGCATCTGATGCATCCGGAAGCCACCTATCGTTTCCAGTGTCTGGGCAAAGGCACTCCGCCGCGCCTGATGCCCCCGGCGGATCTAGGGCAATCGCTGCTCAACCTGTTGAACAACGCCACCGATGCCAGCCCGGACAACCTGGACATTCGTCTGGATTGGGACGCACAGTGGATCAGATTGACCATCCGCGACCACGGCGCGGGTGTACCGCTGGCGATCGCCGAACAGATCGGCAGGCCGTTCATCACAACCAAGGGCAAGGGGTTTGGTCTTGGCCTGTTCCTGAGTCAGGCGAGCGTTACGCGCGCCGGTGGCACTGTGAAGCTTTACAATCACGAAGAGGGTGGCACCCTGACCGAGCTGCGTCTGCCGCATGGCTCGGTTCGGGCCTGACCAGACGTGATCATTACGCGAGGAATGCAAACATGACCGAAGAGTTGCAGCACGAAGGCGAAGAACAGCCTCATCTGCTGCTGGTAGACGACGACCCGACCTTTACTCGCGTCATGGCACGCGCCATGAGCCGCCGCGGTCTGCACGTCAGCATTGCCGGGTCGGCGGAAGAAGGCCTGGAGATGGCCAAGCAGGAGCTACCTGATTACGCGGTGCTGGACCTGAAAATGGAGGGGGACTCCGGGCTGGTGCTGCTCCCTAAGCTTCTCGAGCTGGACCCGGAAATGAAGGTGCTGATCCTGACCGGGTATTCGAGCATCGCCACTGCCGTGGAAGCGATCAAGCGTGGGGCATGCAACTACCTGTGCAAGCCCGCCGACGCAGACGACGTGCTGGCGGCATTGCTCTCCAAACATGCCGATCTGGATACGCTGGTGCCGGAAAACCCCATGTCGGTGGATCGCCTGCAGTGGGAGCACATCCAGCGAGTGCTTGCCGAGCACGACGGCAATATTTCCGCTACCGCTCGCGCGCTAGGGATGCACCGTCGCACCCTGCAGCGCAAACTGCAGAAGCGCCCCGTGCGCCGCTGATCGCCATACAAGCCAGCGCCAATGGTTTCTCCCTTGGCGCAGCGCTCGTTCAATGCCGGATCGATAGCTGGCCATGGCTCGATCCGGCATGTTCATTCCCGTATCGTCCCGTCCTGACTCTACTTTTCGAGCCTCGCCATGCTGCCCATGGTTCTGCAGACCCTGAGCGTGACCGCTCCGGTATTCGTGATGCTGTTCATCGGCGTCGCATTGATGCGTCTGCGCTTGATCGATGGCGCGTTCATTCACACCGCATCGACGCTGGTGTTCAAGGCCACGATGCCAACCCTGCTGTTCCTTTCGGTCATCAAGGCTGACCTTAGCGCCGCGCTTCAGCCAACACTGCTCGTCTATTACGTTGCCGCTACGGTGGGAGGATTTCTGCTGGCGTGGGCCTGGGCGCTTTGGCGCTGCCCGGTCGCCGACCGCGGCGTCTATGTACAAGGCGCCTTCCGCGGCAACAATGGGGTGGTAGGGTTGGCGTTGGCGACCAGCCTCTACGGAGACTACGGGCTGTCACTAGGCGGTGTGCTGGCTGGTTTGGTAATCCTCTTGTACAACAGCCTGTCCGCGGTGGTGCTGGCCATCTATAGCCCGGATGGCCAGGCCGATGCCGGGGCGATCATTCGCAGCATCTTGCGCAACCCGCTGATTATCGGGGTGACTTCGGCAATCCCTTTCGCCTACTGGCAAATCGCATTGCCCGACTGGCTGATGACATCAGGTCAGTATTTCGCCCAGCTGACGTTGCCGCTGGCTCTGATCTGCATCGGCGGCACCCTGTCGATTTCGGTGTTGCGCGAAAGCAGCAGCGTCGCGATGAGCTCAAGCCTGATGAAGATGGTCTGGTTTCCGGCGTTGGCGACGCTAGGCGCCTGGCTATGCGGCTTTCGCGGCGCTGAACTGGGGATTCTGTTTCTCTACTTCGGCTGCCCGACGGCATCGTCCAGCTTCGTTATGGCGCGGGCGGTTAATTCCAACCATCAGCTGGCCGCTACCATCATCGTCATCACCACGCTTGGCGCGGCGTTGACGATCAATGTCGGGTTGTTCCTCCTGGGCTGGGCCGGCTGGATCTGACCAGCCGGCGTGAGCATCAGGCGCGCTGGGCCTTCCAGGCCCGACCGGCTATTACCACCAGGGTCACCGCAGTCAGTGGCAGCACATAGCCGATCATGGCGTCGCCGAACACCTCGGCCAACGGGCGGCCGGTGCTGACCAGCACAAGATAGACCGTATAGGCCACGTAGTAGGCGAGGAAGAGCAGACCTTCCCAACGTTTGATGGTGTAACCGCTGAAGAAGATCGGCAGACAGGCCAGGGCAACGGCAATCATGACCGGGAAGTCGAATGCCAATGCGTTGGCGGCCACGCTGATCGCGTCCGGTGATACCAGCGAGGCCAGCCCCAGCACGCACAGTAGGTTGAAGATATTGCTGCCGACGATGTTGCCGACCGCGATATCCCGTTCGCCGCGTATGGCAGCGAGGATGGAAGTGGCCAGCTCGGGGAGCGACGTGCCGACGGCGATGACCGTCAGGCCGATAACCAGTTCCGATAGGCCCAGCGCGCGAGCCAGGGACACGGCACCTTCCACCAGAAAATTCGAGCCGGTCACCAGCAGAACCAGGCCGGCAACCACCAGGCCTGCGTTAATCAGAGAGGCATAACGCTTGGGTGTTTCGTCGAGACCGAACTCCTTGGCGAACTCGTCGTCGGCAGTGGCCGCAGCAGTGGCACGACGGCTGCTAATGATCAGAAACAGCGTGTAGGCGATCACCGCTGAAAACAGCAGTGCACCGTCAAGGCGGCTAAGCGAGCCGTCCCACGCCAGGGCGTAGGTGACCAGGCTGGCACCAATCATGATGGGCACGTCGAGTCGAATCAGCTGGCGGGAGACGATCAGCGGTGCGACCAGCGACGTCACGCCGAGAATCAGCAGAACGTTGGCGATGTTGCTGCCCAGTACGTTGCCGATGGCGATGTCGCCGCTGCCGTTGAGAGCAGCCTGCACGCTAACTGCGGTTTCCGGTGCGCTGGTGCCAAAGGCGACCACGGTGAGACCGATGATCAGCGGTGGGATACCGAACTGAGCGGCCAGTTTGGCAGCGCCCCGCACCAACACCTCGGCCCCGGCTACGAGAAGTACCAGACCGGCTATCAGATAAACAAAGGTCATTGCGGACACGAAAATAAGGCTCCAGAAGGGGGAGGAATGTTGCTCAGCGCTGGCGTTTCCAGGCGCGCAGGAAGATCACCAAAAGCGTGATGGCGGTCAAGGGCAATACGTACCAAGTCATTGCATGGCGCAGCAGATTGATCGCCGGTAGCCCAGTGGAAAACATGATCAGGTAGAGCGTATAGGCGACGTAATAGCCAAAGAACATGGTGCCTTCCCACCGATTGATGCGGTACCCGGAAAAGAAGATCGGCAGGCAGGCTGCGAACACGGCAAGCATCACGGGCAGGTCGAACGCTAAGGCATTTGGCGAAATGGAAAGGCCTTCGGGCGAAATCGCAGCTCCGGCACCCAGCACCAACAACAGGTTGAAGATGCAACTGCCGACGATATTGCCCACGGCGATGTCCCGTTCGCCGCGGTAGACCGCCAGCAGCGAGGTGGCGAGTTCGGGCATGGATGTTCCGACGGCGATGACGGTCAGGCCAATGACCAGCTCCGACAATCCCAGCGTTCGAGCCAGGGCCACCGCGCCTTCGATGAGCAGGTTGGAGCCCAGAATCAGCAAACCGAGGCCGAGCAGCACCAAAGTCAATTGGAGAATCCACCCGAGCGGCTTGGCGCTACGGTCTGCGCCGTATTCATCGCGGAACTCATCGGACGGCAGGCGCGCTTCTCGCTTGCTTGCGACCACGAGAAAGCCCGTATAGACCAGCAGCAGCGCGAGCAGGATCAGGCCGTCTATCTGGCTGATGCGGCCATTCCACGCCAGCGCGAAGGTCAGCAGACCTGCACCGATCATTACCGGTACGTCGAGGCGTACCAATTGGCGAGACACAACCAGCGGCGCTATCAGGGCCGACAGGCCGAGAATGAGCAGAATGTTGGCGATGTTGCTGCCGATCACATTGCCGACGGCGATATCCCCGTTGCCATTCAGAGAGGCTTGGATGCTCACCGCCGTTTCCGGTGCGCTGGTGCCGAACGCAACCACGGTCAGGCCGATGATCAGTGGCGAAACGCCGAAGCGTGCAGCCAGTTTGGAGGCGCCACGTACCAGCGCTTCAGCGCCAACGACCAGCAGCACAAGGCCGCCGATCAGGTAGGCCAGGGTCATCAAACTCATCTGTGTTCCTTTGAAGGCAATCCGGGCAATCAGTCCAGCGTTTCGATCTTCACCGGGGCGATGCCCTCGTCGAGCAGATCGATTCGATTCGCCGCCACTCGTGACAGATCGATGATTCGGCCCGGCTTGAAAGGTCCGCGGTCATTGATTCGCACGGTGACTTGCTTGCCATTTTCCAGGTTAGTGACTTGCACACGCGTGTCGAAGGGCAGCGTTTTGTGTGCGGCCACCAATTCGTTCTGGTTGAACGTTTCTCCGCTGGCCGTTTCTTTCCCTTGGAAGCTGCGGGCGTAATACGACGCCTTGCCCTTCTGGGTGACGGTGCTTTCGGTGGCGTCTGCCTCTGGCGACTCGGTACAGCCGGCGGCAAAGGCAAGCAGGATCGGGACGGTCAGTATTCGGGTTTGCATAAGCAATCCTTCCTGAACGGATCAGGCTGCGGTTACTGGTTCGGTCTTGTCAGCTTTGGATCGCCGACCTGCGCCACCGTTCACTCGACAATGAGGTTGCAGTGGCCAAGGTGGGCTTCAACAAGGAACGGGCCCTGTCGGGCCCGTGTCGGTCAGCCTTCCAGTTTGCTCTTGAGCAACTGGTTGACCTGAGCGGGGTTGGCCTTGCCCTTTGAGGCTTTCATGGCCTGGCCGACGAAGAAGCCGAACATCTTGCCGCGCTTGGCCTCGTCGCTGGCGCGGTACTGCTCGACCTGCTCGGCGTTGGCGGCTAGCACCTCGTCCAACATCTTTTCGATGGCACCGGAATCGGTGACCTGCTTGAGGCCTTTCTTCTCGATGATCTCGTCCGCCGAGCCTTCGCCGGCGGCCATCGCTTCGAAGACCATCTTGGCGATTTTGCCGCTGATGGTGTTGTCCTTGATGCGCTGGATCATGCCACCCAGTTGCTTGGCCGATACCGGAGACTGCTCGATGTCCAGCCCTTCCTTGTTCAGCAAGCTGGACAGCTCGCCCATGACCCAGTTGGCTGACAGCTTGGCGTCACCACAGGTCTTCTGCACCGCTTCGAAGTAGTCGGCCATCTCGCGGCTGGCCGCCAGCACGTCGGCGTCGTAAGTGGACAGGCCGAACTCGCGCTCGAAACGCTCGCGCTTCTGCACCGGCAGTTCCGGCAGACTGGCACGAATTTCATCGAGAAAGCTCTGTTCGATCACGACCGGTAGCAGGTCGGGGCAGGGGAAGTAGCGGTAGTCGTTGGCTTCTTCCTTGCTGCGCATGGAGCGCGTCTCGTCCTTGTTCGGGTCGTACAGGCGGGTTTCCTGGACCACCTTGCCGCCGTCTTCGATCAACTCGATTTGACGCTGCACTTCGTGGTTGATCGCCTTTTCGATGAAGCGGAAGGAGTTGACGTTCTTGATCTCGGCGCGCGTGCCGAACTCGGCTTGGCCTTTCGGGCGCACCGAAACGTTGCAGTCGCAGCGCAGCGAGCCTTCGGCCATGTTGCCGTCGCAGATGCCGAGGTAGCGCACCAGGGCGTGAATGGCTTTGACATAGGCCACCGCTTCCTTGGCCGAACGAATGTCCGGCTCGGAAACGATTTCCAGCAGTGGCGTGCCGGCGCGGTTCAGGTCGATGCCACTCATGCCCTGGAAGTCTTCGTGCAGGCTCTTGCCGGCGTCTTCTTCCAGGTGGGCACGGGTGATGCCGATACGGCGGGTGGTGCCATCTTCCAGGGTAATGTCCAGATAACCCTTGCCGACGATGGGGTGATCCATCTGGCTGGTCTGGTAGCCCTTGGGAAGATCCGGGTAGAAGTAGTTCTTGCGCGCAAAGACGTTCTTGTCGGCGATCTCGGCATCAATCGCCAAGCCGAACTTGCAGGCCATGCGCACCGCTTCTGCGTTGAGCACCGGCAAGGTGCCGGGCATGCCTAGGTCGATCAGGCTGGCCTGGGTGTTGGGCTCGGCACCAAAGGTGGTGGCGCTGCCGGAAAAGATCTTCGATTGAGTCGCGAGCTGTGCGTGGATTTCCAGCCCGATCACGGTTTCCCATTGCATGTGTTCGTCCTCAGAATCCGCTCGGTGCTTGTTTATGCCACTCGGTGACCTGCTGGTACTGGTGAGCAACGTTGAGCAGGCGGCTTTCCTGGAAATATGGGGCCAGCAACTGCACGCCCACCGGCAGGCCGTCGATGAAGCCAGCCGGCATCGAGAGGCCGGGGATGCCCGCAAGGTTGGCGGTGATGGTGTAGATGTCTTCGAGGTAGGCCGAGACCGGGTCGTTGTTCTTCTCGCCAAGCTTCCATGCCAGATTCGGTGTGGTCGGACCGAGGATCACATCCACCTCATCGAAGGCGCTGACGAAGTCGTTCTTGATCAGGCGGCGGATCTTCTGTGCCTTCAAGTAGTAGGCGTCGTAATAGCCCGCTGAAAGCGCATAGGTGCCGACCATGATGCGGCGGCGGACTTCGTCACCGAAGCCTTCGGCGCGGGAGCGCTTGTAGAGGTCGGTCAGGTCGACCGGGTTCTCGCAGCGATAGCCGAAGCGCACGCCGTCGAAGCGGGACAGGTTAGAGCTGGCCTCGGCTGGCGCGATCACGTAGTAAGACGGGATCGCGTGCTGCATGTTCGGCAGGCTGATCTCCTTCACCGTGGCACCGAGCTTCTTCAGCTCCTCGACCGCCACCATTACCGCGTCGGCGATCTTGCTATCGAGACCATCACCGAAATACTCCTTCGGCAGGCCGACACGCAGGCCGGTCAACGGCTTGGTCAGTGCGCCGAGATAGTCGTCCAGAGGCTGGTCGACACTGGTTGAATCCTTCGGGTCGAAACCCGCCATGGCGCCGAGCATCAAAGCGCAGTCTTCAGCCGTGCGGGCAATTGGGCCGCCTTGGTCGAGGCTGGAGGCGTAGGCGATCATGCCCCAGCGTGAAACACGTCCGTAGGTTGGCTTGAGGCCGGTCAGGTTGGTCAGCGCAGCCGGTTGACGAATCGAGCCGCCGGTATCGCTGCCGGTCGCCGCAGGCAGCAAGCGCGCCGCGACGGCTGCAGCGGAACCACCGGACGAGCCGCCGGGTACGCGGCTCGTGTCCCAAGGGTTCTTCACGGCGCCGTAGTAGCTCGACTCGTTGGCCGAGCCCATGGCGAATTCATCCATGTTCAGCTTGCCCAGCGAGACTGCGCCAGCAGCAGAGAGACGTTCGACGACCGTGGCGTCGTAGGGTGCTTGAAAATTGTCGAGAATCTTCGAGCCGCAACTGGTGCGAATGCCCTGGGTGCAGAACAGGTCTTTATGGCCGATCGGTGCGCCAAGCAGCGCGCCGTTCTCGCCATTGGCACGGCGCGCATCGGCTGCCTTGGCCTGGTCAAACGCCCGCTCTTCGGTCACGGTGATGAAACTGTTCAGTTGCGGATCGAGCTGCTGGATGCGTGCCAGCAGCGAGCGGGTCAGCTCCTCGGCGGAGAACTGCTTGTCTGTCAGCGCGCGGGCGATCTCGGCGAGGGTCAGTTGATGCATGTCGGCGTCCTTCATTACTCGATCACCCGCGGAACCAGATACAGACCGTCTTCTACGGCTGGGGCGATGGCCTGGTAGGCGTCGCGCTGATTGGTCTCGGTGACCGCGTCGGCACGCAGACGCTGGCTGGTTTCCAGTGGGTGGGCCAAGGGCTCGACGCCCGTGGTGTCCACGGCTTGCATGCGATCGATCAGGCCGAGGATGTTGTTCAGGGTCTCGGTGGTGCGGGGCAGGTCGTCTTCATTCAGACCCAGGCGGGCCAGATGAGCGATCTTTTCCACCTCGGAGCGTTCAAGCGCCATCGGGATTCTCCAGCGGGAAGCGAGTCGGGTGCGCCTTTCGTCGGCAAAGCACGACGAGGGGCGGCGGGTTCGAGCCGCAGCAGTGGGCATTCGAGCCCGGAAAAGCCGTCAATCTTACATGCCTGGGGGGCTTCTCGGTAGCATGGCTGCGCCTTGCGGGGTTTTTCCGGGGCGCATGCATTTCGCGCAATGGCTCACGTATGGCCCGATAACCACGGACTCTCGCCTTGCCCTAACTTCGCACCATTGTTAGAGTTTGCGGCACTTTTTTCCCCACGCGTTTGCCCCAGGGCCCTTTACCCATGTTCAAGAAACTGCGTGGCATGTTTTCCAGCGATTTGTCGATCGACCTGGGCACTGCCAATACCCTTATTTATGTGCGCGATCGCGGCATCGTCTTGAACGAGCCCTCGGTCGTTGCCATCCGTACCCATGGCAACCAGAAGAGTGTTGTCGCCGTGGGTACCGACGCCAAGCGCATGCTTGGTCGCACGCCAGGTAACATCAACGCCATCCGCCCGATGAAAGATGGCGTCATCGCCGACTTCAGCGTCTGCGAAAAGATGCTTCAGTACTTTATCAACAAGGTTCACGAAAACAGCTTTCTGCAGCCCAGCCCACGGGTGTTGATCTGCGTGCCCTGCAAGTCCACGCAAGTTGAGCGTCGTGCGATCCGCGAGTCCGCCTTGGGTGCGGGCGCGCGTGAAGTGTTCCTGATCGAAGAGCCCATGGCCGCCGCTATCGGTGCCGGCCTGCCAGTAGACGAAGCGCGCGGCTCCATGGTCGTGGATATCGGTGGCGGCACCACCGAAATCGCCCTGATTTCGCTGAATGGCGTGGTCTACGCTGAATCCGTTCGCGTCGGTGGTGACCGTTTCGACGAATCCATCGTGACCTACGTGCGCCGTAACTACGGCAGCCTGATCGGCGAGTCCACTGCCGAGCGCATCAAGCAGGAAATCGGTACCGCATTTCCAAGCAGCGATATCCGAGAAGTCGACGTACGTGGCCGCAATCTGGCCGAAGGCGTACCGCGCAGCTTTACCCTCAATTCCAATGAAGTGCTCGAGGCGCTGCAAGAGTCCCTGGCCACCATCGTTCAGGCGGTCAAGAGTGCGCTGGAGCAGTCTCCACCAGAACTCGCTTCCGATATCGCCGAGCGCGGCCTGGTCCTGACTGGCGGCGGCGCCCTGCTGCGTGACCTGGACAAGCTGCTGGCGCAGGAAACCGGCTTGCCGGTCATCGTCGCTGAAGAGCCGCTGACCTGCGTCGCGCGCGGCGGCGGCCGTGCACTGGAAATGATGGACCGTCACGCCATGGATTTGCTGTCCACGGAGTGAGCTAACAGGCTCTAATTACAAGCCGATGACAGGGCCTGCCCTGCTCTCGGCTTTTCGCGTTTAGTGTGAAGCCTGCAGCTGCGAGGACCCGCCCATCAAACCGCTTTTCGCCAAAGGACCCTTGCTCGGTGTGCGCCTGCTGGTGCTCTCCGTGCTCTGTGTCGTGCTGATGGTGGTGGATGCGCGTTTCGAGACGCTGAAGCCTTTGCGTAGCCAGATGGGGCTGGTGCTCACCCCCTTTTACTGGCTGGCTGATTTACCGGTTCGCACCTGGCAGCGGGCGACCGAACAGATCAGCAGCAGCACCAGCCTGGTAGCCGAAAACGAAAAATTGAAGGCCGAAGCATTGCTCATGCAGCGGCGCCTGCAAAAGCTGGCGATGCTGACGGAGCAGAATGTGCGCCTGCGCGAATTGCTCAACTCTGCCGCGCTGGTTGACGACAAGGTGATCGTCAGCGAGCTGATCGGGCTGGACCCGAATCCTTTCACCCACCGCATCCTGATTGACAAGGGTGAGCGCGACGGCGTGTTTCTCGGCCAGCCAGTGCTCGACGCCAGCGGGCTGATGGGCCAGGTCGTCGAGGTCATGCCCTACGCCGCACGCGTGCTGCTGTTGACAGACGTCACGCATAGCATTCCGGTGCAGGTCAATCGCAATGGGTTGCGCGCCATTGCAGTAGGCACCGGGAGCCCGGATTATCTCGAGTTACGCCATGTCGCCGAGACGGCGGACATCAAGGAAGGCGATCTTTTGGTCAGTTCCGGTTTAGGGCAACGCTTTCCCAGTGGCTATCCGGTTGCCCAAGTCACGGAGGTGGTTCGCGGCTCCGGTCAGCCCTTCCTGATCGTTCGTGCCATTCCAACCGCCATGCTCAATCGTAGCCGTTACCTGTTGCTGGTCTTCAGCGATTCAAGGACGCCTGAAGAGCGAGCGACTGCTGCGGCCCAGGCCCAGGAGTCCGCCGACCGCAAGGCGGAAGAGGCAACGGTTGGCGACAGTGCGGTTTCGGAGCAGCCGGCGCCCACCGCGCCCGCTGCACCAACAGCGTCCGATACGCCACCGCCACCGCCACCGCCATCCCCGGAACCGGAGGAGCGACCATGATTCATGGTCGTTCAAACAATGGCTGGGTTATCTGGCTGTCGCTGTTGCTGGCGCTGCTGCTCAGCGTGGCCCCCATGCCCCAGAGTTTCGGCCTGGCGCGTCCGCTCTGGCTCGGCATGTTCATCGCCTACTGGGCAATTGCCCTGCCGCATCGTGGAGGGATGGCAGCGGCCTTCTTCTTTGGGCTGATGCTGGATGTATTGTCGGGCACTTTGCTTGGGCAGAACGGCTTACCACTGCTGCTGATTACCTTTCTGGTGCTGAGCCTGCAACAGCGCCTGCGTATGTTCCCGTTGCTTCAGCAAAGCCTGGTGCTGCTGGTGATTCTAGGGATCGGGCAACTGGTGCAGTTGTGGCTCAATACACTGACCGGCAACCGTCCACCGACACTGTTGTTTCTGGTCCCCGTGCCGGTCAGTGCACTCTTTTGGCCCTGGGTGTTTGTCGGGCTGGAATGGGCGCGGCGGCGCTTCAACGTCTATTGAGCCTCCAGACGGCTTTCGATCGTTGTTCGGATGTGTGAATCTGCTGCGCTCGCCCACCAAGGAGCCGGCATGCCCATTTTGTTTCTTGCCTCCGCGTCGCCACGACGCCGCGAATTGCTGACTCAGATCGGCGTTCCATTCTCTCTTCTTTCCGTTGCTATCGACGAAACGCCCGGCGCGGCGGAAGCGCCTGACGTCTATGTCCAGCGCCTGGCGCGGGAGAAGGCCCTGGCTGGCCTGTCGCTCGTCAGCGACGACTCGGCCTGCGTGATGGGCGCAGACACGACGGTTGTGCTGGATCAGCAAATTCTGGGCAAGCCTGCCGATAAGGTAAATGCGCTGGCGATGCTGCGCGCCCTCTCTGGGCGTGAGCACGAGGTGATGACGGCCGTTGCATTGGCTAACCGGTCGGGTTGCGAGGTGCGTCTGGTTACCAGTCGGGTGCGCTTCCGTCCGATCAGTGTCGACGAAGCCGAAGCCTACTGGGCCAGCGGCGAGCCGCAGGACAAGGCTGGCAGTTACGCGATTCAGGGCTGGGGTGCGGTCTTCGTAAGCGCGCTGGAAGGCAGCTATTCGGCAGTGGTTGGGCTGCCGTTGTGTGAAACGGCCCAGCTGCTCGACGCGTATGGGCTCCGTTACTGGTGTAAAAGCTCGGTATAGAGCCTGGGGCTTGGCGGCTTATGCCGTTAGAATCGAGCCAACTCGTCAGCTTCGGCTGCTATACCCACCGCCATCGGCCGAGAACAATAATGAGCGAAGAAATCCTGATGAACATCACCCCCATGGAGTCGCGGGTGGCGGTGGTGGAAAACGGTGTCCTGCAGGAAGTGCACGTTGAGCGCACCCAGCGTCGGGGCATCGTCGGCAACATCTACAAAGGCAAGGTGGTGCGGGTCCTGCCCGGCATGCAGGCAGCTTTCGTCGACATCGGGCTGGAACGAGCGGCTTTCATCCATGCCTCGGAGATCTCCAGCCGTGAAGGCAATGCTGTCGAACCGATCAGCGCCTTGGTCCATGATGGGCAGGCTCTGATCGTGCAGGTGACCAAGGACCCGATCGGCACCAAGGGCGCGCGGCTGACGACTCAGTTATCGATACCTTCGCGCTACCTCGTGTACATGCCCAAAACCAGCCATGTCGGAATTTCTCTGCGCATCGAGGATGAGGGCGAGCGCGAGCGACTCAAGCAAGTAGTGGCTGAGTGCGTTGCAGCAGAAGGCATCAAGGAAACCGGTGGCTTCATTCTGCGCACCGCAGCGGAGGGCGCCGGCAGCGATGAGATTCTGATGGACATCCGCTACTTGCGCCGCTTATGGGAGCAAATCGACGGACAAATGAAAACGGCCGGCGCGCCCTCGGTCATCTACGAGGACTTGTCTCTGGCCATGCGCACCCTGCGTGATCTGGTCAATCCGCGTATCGAGAAGATTCGCATCGACTCGCGGGAGAACTTTCAGAAAGTCAGCCAGTTCGTCGGTGAGCTGATGCCCGAGCTCGGCGAGCACCTTGAGCATTACCCCGGTGAGCGGCCGATCTTCGACCTGTACAGCGTTGAGGACGAGATCCAGAAAGCGCTCGAGCGCAAGGTCATGCTCAAGTCTGGCGGTTATCTGATCATTGATCCGGCCGAAGCGATGACCACCATCGACGTCAACACCGGTGCCTTCGTCGGTCATCGCACCCTCGAAGAAACCATTTTCAAGACCAACCTCGAGTCGGCCACCGCGATTGCACGCCAGCTGCGACTGCGCAACATCGGCGGCATCATCATCATCGATTTCATCGACATGGAAGATGAAGAACACCGGCGCCAGGTTTTGCGTACGCTGGAAAAGCAGCTTGAACGCGATCACGCCAAAACCAACATCATCGGCATTACCGAGCTGGGCCTGGTGCAGATGACCCGCAAACGCACCCGCGAAAGCCTTGAGCAGGTGTTGTGCGAGCCCTGCATGTGTTGCCAAGGACGGGGCAAATTGAAAACCCCGGAAACTGTCTGCTACGAGATCTTCCGGGAAATCCTCCGTGAAGCGCGCGCGTACCAGCCTGAAGGCTATAGGGTACTGGCGAATCAGAAGGTCATTGATCGGCTGCTGGACGAGGAGTCGGGCAACGTCGCTGACCTCGAGAGCTTCATCGGCCGCTCGATCAAATTCCAGGTGGAAACCATGTATTCCCAGGAACAGTACGACGTGGTGCTGCTCTGAATAGATGCAAGCCTGGCCGCTCGGGCCTGGGCGTGCGGGGCGTATCCGTATGAGTCGGCTCTTGGCTATCGTACTGGCCGTTTTGCGCCGCAGCCTCTGGCTGGGTGCAATGGGCCTGATATTGCTTGCGCTCTATGTGAGCCTTGGGCGGCAGTTGGTGCCGCTAGTGGCTGAATATCGCCTTGAGGTTCAGGACAAAGCGCGCGACCTGCTCAATATGCCGGTTACGCTCGGCCAGCTGGAAGGCCGCTGGGAGGGTTTCGCTCCCCAACTGGTGGCCCTCAACGTGATTCTTGGTGAGGGCGACGGGGCGGTGCGCCTGGATCGTCTGGCTCTGGTGCCTGACGTTTCGGGCAGTCTTCTGGCGCGGCAGCTAAAACTGAATACCGTTGAATTGGCCGGCCTACACCTCGGTCTGGTGCAGACGGCTGAAGGTAAATGGCGCGTCGATGGCCTGCCCGAGCGTGCTGACCAACCGCCTCTGAACCTGTCGAAGTTGATAACTCGATTACAAAGTATCGGGCATCTTCGGTTGCTGGATAGCCAGATTACCGTTGAGGCGCTCGACGAAGCGCCTCTGACGTTGACCTATGCCAATCTCGAATTGCACAGCCTGGGACAGCGTCTAGCGCTGGATGGTCGCCTGTTGCTTCCCGATGGGCAGCCGCTGAGCCTGCATGCCGAGGCGCAGGTGCAGCCGACGGATTGGCTGGCCAGCGACGCTGAGCTGTACCTCAGCTTGCCGCAAAGTGACTGGGCGGCCTGGTTGCCTGCAAGCCTGACTGGAAGCTGGAACCTCGAGCAGCTCCAGGCGGGCGGCGAGGTGTGGCTCGACTGGCGCGAGCGCGGACTGTTTCGAGCAGTTGCTCGGCTGAATGCGCCCGCGGTGCGGTTGGGCCGGCAGCCCGATGGTCCGCTAACGATCGAGGATCTCGTGGTAAATGCCTACCTTGACCGAGCGAGCGAGGGCTACCGGCTCCAGCTCGACGGGCTGGCGTTCACCTTCGATGATGATCGTTGGCGGGATACAACACTGGTTGCTCAGCAGAATCTTGCTGAAGAGAGCTGGCGATTGCAGGCTGATCGCATCGCTGTCGCGCCGGTGGCAAAACTGGTTGAGGCGATACTGCCACTGCCCGAGTTGGCCAGCGAGTATCTGCGAGGTCTGGCTCCCAGCGGAACGCTGCGCAATCTGCAAGTCGATTACCGGCCCGCGGCGACCAGTGACGAGCGCCTGGCCTTCACTGCCAACCTCGATGCAGTCAGCATCGCTGCTCATCAGTGGGTGCCGGCTGTGCGCAACGTCAGCGGCGCGGTGCGGGGCAATCTGGGCGGGGGCGAGCTGCGCTTCGACAATCGGGATTTCGCGCTGCATCTGGCTAAACTGTTTCCGCGCCCCTGGGATTATCAGCGTGCCCGTGGAAGCCTGCGTTGGACCCTCGACGATCAGGCGTTCACCCTCGCCGCGCCCTACCTGCAGGTGGAAGGCGAGGAGGGCCATATCGCTGGCGATTTCCTCATCCGTCTGATGCGCGATCCAGCGGCTGAGGACTACATGGATTTGCGTGTTGGCCTCTCAGATGGGGACGCGCGCTACACGGAGAAGTATTTACCAACACGCTCGCCAGCACTGAGCCCGGCATTGACCGAGTGGCTGAACACCGCGATTCGCGGCGGCACCGTCGAGCAGGGTTATTTTCAGTATCAGGGCTCGCTGAACAAGGACGCTGCGGTTACAGCACGCAGCCTGAGCCTGTACTTCAAGGTGAAAGATGCCGAGTTAGCGTTCCAGCCGGGCTGGCCGGTGTTGCGTGAAGGTCGCGCAGAGGTGCTCATCGAGAACAGCGGGGTACGCGTGCGCCTGGCCGATGCACGGATGCTCGACAGCCGTGTGCACGACGCGACGGCTGAGATCCTTCGCAACCACGATGCCCAGGCGCCAATGCTAAAAATCAACGGGCAGGTCGACGGCTATGTTCGGGATGTATTGACCCTGATGCAGGTAGCGCCAATCGGCACGAATACATTATTCGCCGGCTGGCACGGCGATGGGCCGTTGAGCGGCACGCTCAGGCTGGGCATTCCTCTAGCCAAAGGCGGGCAGCCTCAGGTCGATGCCGAGTTTTCGACGGCTGATGCTTCTCTATTCATCGCACAGGCGGATCTGCAAATCGGGGCGCTGGAAGGCGCCTTTCGCTACGACAGCGAACGTGGCTTCAGTGCAAAGGCTTTTGAGGGCCGCTCGCTGGGCAGTGCGATCAAGGGGCGGGCATTTGCGTCCGGCGAACCGGGCAGACCATCCACGCGGATCGAAGCGACTGGGACGGTCGGCGTGTCTCCACTTCTGGCCTGGCGCAACATTGAACAACCCTTGCCTGCCTCAGGGACGCTGCCCCTGCGGCTGAGCCTTTTTCTGAGCAGTACGGACAACCACCTGCAGGTGGACTCTTCGCTGTTGGGTACCACGTTGGCGCTTCCTGCGCCGTTCGGCAAAACGGCCGGGGAGCGGCGCGACACGACGTTACGTATGACTTTCGGTGGTGAGCGGCAGCGCTATACGCTCCGATATGACGCGCTGGCAGCACTGACCTTCGTCGCGCCGAACAACGACTGGCGCGAGGGCGGCGGTGAGTTGGTGCTCGGTGGCGCTGCGGCGAACCTGCGCACCGATGAGGGCTTCTATGTGCGCGGCAGCGTGCCGCGCTTCGATCTGAGCGAGTGGCAGACCTTGCTGGACCAATATGGCGGAGCGGCAACGGCTCCAGGCGGTTCGATGTTACGGCGCGCTCAACTCGAAATCGGTGTCTTTTCTGGGCTTGGTACAGAGGTCGAAAATATTCACGTCGACCTGCAGCGCCGGCGAGCAGGCTGGCGGCTTGGCTTGCAGAGCGACACGGTGGCGGGGACCGTTCGCTTGCCAGATGCCGAGGGCGAGCCGATCGCGGTTGACCTGTCGCGCTTGCGCTTTCCGGGCGCCGAACCAAAGGACCCTGAGGCGCCGCTTCAGGATCCCCTGGCTGGCGTCGATCCGAAGGCTCTGCCTGCGGTTGATATTGCCGTAGCCGAACTGCTGCGGGGCGATGAGCTGCTGGGAGCGGGCGCATTGAAGATGCGACCCAGCGCAGAGGGCGTCACATTCCTTGACCTCGACCTGAATCTCAAGGGGCTGAAGATCGGTGGTACTGGCGGATGGAACGGTTCGCGGACCTGGTACAAGGGTCGGTTGGAGGGTAAGGATCTTGCCGATGTTTTGCTGGCCTGGGGCTTCGCGCCCTCGACCACCAGCGAGGATTTCCGGCTGGACGTGGATGGCGGCTGGTCGGGCTCACCGGCGGTCTTCGCGCTAAATCGGTTCTCCGGCCGGCTCGACGCTCGGTTACGCAAGGGCCAGCTCCGTGAAGTAGACGGCGGCGCGCAGGCGCTACGGGTATTTGGCTTGCTGAATTTCGATTCGATTGGGCGGCGGCTGCGGCTGGATTTTTCGGACCTGTTCAGCAAGGGCCTGAGCTACGACCGAATCAAGGCCGAGTTGCGTGCGACGAACGGCGTCTACGTGACGACCGAGCCGCTGACAGTCGCAGGGCCCTCCAGCAACCTCGAGCTGGATGGCCGCCTGGATCTGGTCGAGGATCGCATCGACGCCAAGCTGTTGGTGACGCTCCCAGTGAGCAACAACTTACCGTTGGCCGCGCTGATTGTCGGCGCACCGGCCATCGGTGGCGCCCTGTTCGTCGTCGATAAATTGTTGGGCGACAAGGTCGCACGCTTTGCGACTGTTCAATACAGCGTCGAGGGGCCTTGGCAGGCACCGAAAATCAGTTTCGATAAGCCCTTCGAAAAGCCCAACTGATCCGCGTTCCGACAGATGGAAGCGTGCTGCAGAGAGAGTCCCAATGTGACCCTAGCGGTAATTCAGATGGCCAGCCAGGCCGACATCCTGGCGAACCTCGCTAACGCCAGACGGCTGCTGGAGCGAGCCGCTGAGGCGGGCGCACAGCTTGCGGTGCTGCCAGAGAACTTCGCAGCCATGGGCCGCACCGATCTGCCGGCAGTCGGGCGTGCCGAAGCCGAAGGGATCGGGCCGATACTGCCCTGGTTGAAACGGACTGCCATCGACCTCAGGTTATGGATAGTTGCCGGCACGCTACCGCTGCCGGCGGATCGTCAGCCGCAGTCCAAGGTTCGGGCTTGCTCGCTGCTGGTGGATGATCAGGGGCAGCGAGTAGCACGCTACGACAAGTTGCATCTGTTCGATGCGCAAGTCAGCGATGCGCGTGGCCGCTATCAGGAGTCGAATGACTATGCGGCGGGCGACCGCTTGGTGGTCGTCGACACGCCGGTTGGTCGGCTGGGCATGAGTGTCTGTTACGACCTGCGATTCGCTGAGTTGTACACGGCTCTGCGCCTGGCTGGAGCCGAGCTGATCAGTGTTCCGTCGGCATTTACTGAAGTGACCGGCCAGGCGCATTGGGAGATGTTGTTGCGCGCGCGGGCCATCGAGACGCAATGCTATATGCTGGCGGCAGCGCAGGGTGGCGAACACCCAGGCGGGCGGTTGACCCACGGCCATTCATCTATTGTTGATTACTGGGGGCGAGTGATGCGCGAGCAAACCACCGGCGAGGCTGCATTGGTCGTTGAGCGAGACACGGCTGGTCAGGCCGAGACGCGCCAACGTATGCCGGTGCTGGATCATCGTCGTTTTACCGCGCCCCGTATCGTTTCGGGGACATTGGAGTAGATATGAGTGAACTGTTGTTACCTGTCACCGAGCGTTTGCTAACCCCGGGCGGGTTGGGCCTCGATGACTTGCCTGAGTTGCTTGGCGAGTTGGCGGGCCCCGGGATCGATGCCGCCGACCTTTATTTCCAAGATCAGGTGACCGAGTCCTGGGTGTTGGAAGATGGGATCGTCAAGGAAGGCGGTTTCCATCTGGAGCAAGGCGTAGGTGTCCGCGCGCTGTCCGGTGAAAAGACCGGCTTCGCCTACAGCAATGCGATCACTGCCGAGGCGCTACGCCAGGCCGCCGAAGCGGCTCGTTCGATTGCCAGAAACGGCCAGCATGGGCGTGTCAAAGTGCTGTCCAAAGCAGCTTTTTCGCCGCTGTACGGTCAGGACAATCCACTGGACGGGCTCGGTCGAGCAGAAAAGGTCGAGCTGCTCAAGCGTATCGATGTCGCCACACGGGCGCTGGATCCGCGTATCAAGCAAGTCACCGTAAGCCTGGCGGGCGTATGGGAACACATTCTGGTGGCTGGCCTGGATGGCGGAATGGCGGCCGACATACGTCCGTTGGTGCGCTTCAACGTCAGCGTTATCGTTGAGCAGAACGGGCGTCGTGAGCGCGGTGGCCAGGGCGGCGGCGGACGTACCGGTTACGAGTATTTTCTCAGCGAGGACCGGGCAATGGGCTATGCCCGCGAGGCCTTGCGTCAAGCGCTGGTGAATCTGGATGCCGTTGCCGCTCCCGCCGGGACGCTCCCGGTAGTGTTGGCGCCGGGCTGGTCGGGCGTATTGCTGCACGAGGCAGTCGGACATGGCCTGGAAGGCGACTTCAATCGCAAGGGTAGCTCGGCCTACAGCGGCCGGATAGGTCAGCAGGTCGCCTCCAAGCTGTGCACCATCGTCGATGACGGCACACTGGCCAATCGGCGTGGCTCATTGAGCGTTGATGACGAGGGCACGCCGACGCAGTGCACTACGCTGATCGAGAACGGAATACTCAAGGGCTACATTCAGGACAAGCTCAACGCACGCTTGATGGGGGTTGCACCCACCGGCAACGGACGGCGCGAATCCTATGCTCACCTGCCAATGCCGCGGATGACCAATACCTACATGTTGGCGGGCGAAAGCGACCCCGAGGAAATCATTCGCTCGGTAAAGAAGGGTATCTACTGCGCGAGCCTCGGTGGTGGGCAGGTGGACATCACCAGCGGTAAGTTCGTGTTCTCGACCAGCGAGGCGTATCTGATCGAGGACGGCAAGATTACCGCGCCAGTGAAGGGGGCGACCCTGATCGGTAGCGGGCCGGAGGTGATGAATAGAGTGTCGATGGTAGGTACCGATCTGGCCCTGGACAGCGGCGTCGGTACCTGTGGAAAGGATGGCCAGTCGGTCCCGGTCGGCGTAGGTCAGCCGACCGTGAAAATCGACGGGATTACGGTCGGAGGAACCGGGGCCTGAAGGCAGCCGCAGGCTAGAGACCTGCGGCGCGGTGCTTATGGATTGGGGTTGCGGCCTGCAGCTTGGTTTAACGCAATCCCCGTTGGGTTTCGTCCAGCTCGCGGATGTACTTGAAGATCTTGCGGCTGGCGGCCGGCGGCTTGTCCCGCGCAGCTTCGTGTTGGGCATGGCGGATCAGGCCGCGCAGGTGCTGACGGTCTGTTTCGGGATATTCGATGATGAAGGCTTCGAGTGTCTCGTCATTGCCAGCGATCAAGCGGTCGCGCCAGCGCTCTAAAGCGTGGAAGCGTTCGTTGTACTGGCGGGTCGAGGCATCGAGCTGGTCGACCAGGGCGAGGATGGCATCGACATCCTGATCACGCATCAGTTTGCCGATGTATTGCAGGTGGCGTTTGCGCGCGATATGAGCAGTGTGTTTCGGTGCGTCGGCAAGCGCCTTGCGCAGTGCATCGGTAAGTGGCAGGCGGTCTAGCACATCGGGTTTTAAGGTAGCGAGGCGTTCACCCAGATCCTGGAGAGCATGCAGTTCGCGCTTGACCTGGGTTTTGCTTTTTTCCTCGAAACCGTCGAGATCGGAAATATCAGACATGGGGCTGGTCCAGTAGGTAATGCCGCCATGATAACAGTAGCCTAGCGACGGAGCTCAGCCGAGCACCGCTGGCTGCAACTTGATCGAATCAGTTGTTGGAGTATGTATGAGTGAAGTCGAGGGGATCGGTCCGCATGCGTTGCCAGGCTTGCGCGAAAAGGTCGCGAGGATCTTAGAGGAGGCCAGCCGACAGGGTGCCAGTGCCTGCGAAGTCTCCGTCTCGATGGAGCAGGGCCTGTCCACAACGGTCCGCCAGCGGGAAGTGGAAACGGTCGAATTCAATCGCGATCAGGGCTTCGGCATCACGCTTTACGTCGGCCAGCGCAAAGGCTCGGCGAGCACGACTGGCAGCGGCGACGAAGCGGTCCGCGAAACCGTAGCGGCCGCTTTGGCGATCGCCAAACACGCGTCTGCCGACGAGTTTGCCGGGCTTGCTGATCCGGCGTTGATGGCGAAGGACGTGCCGGACCTGGATCTCTATCATCCTTGGGGGATCTCTCCTGACGAAGCGATTGAGGTGGCGCTCAGTTGCGAAGCGGCGGCTTTCGCTACGGACAAACGCATTCTCAACGCCGACGGCACCAGCCTGAGCACCCACCAGGGGTGCCGTGGTTATGGCAACAGCAATGGCTTCATCGGTGCTTACTGCAGTTCTCGTCACAGCCTCAGCAGCGTGATGATTGCCGAGGCCGACGGGCAGATGCAGCGGGATTATCACTACGATGTCTCGCGTGTGGCAGCTGACCTGGCCTCTGCTGAGTCGATTGGCCGGCGTGCCGCTGAGCGTGCCGTTCGCCGACTGGGTGCGCGCCCTGTACCGACCTGCGATGTGCCAGTGTTGTTTTCTGCGGACCTCGCGACGGGGCTATTTGGACATTTTCTCGCGGCGATCTCCGGTGGGAATCTCTATCGGAACTCGTCCTATCTAGAAGGCGCACTGGGGCAGACGCTGTTTCCGGAATGGCTGAATCTCGATGAACGTCCGCATCTGCCTCGCGGGCTGGCCAGTTCGGCTTATGACGGCGATGGCCTGGCGACCTATGCCAAGCCGTTCGTCGAGAATGGCAAACTGGTCTCTTATGTGCTTGGCACCTATTCCGGGCGCAAGCTGGGTATGCCCAGCACTGCCAATGCGGGTGGGGTACACAACCTCTTCGTGAGCCAAGGTGATGAAGACCAGGCCGCATTGATCCGCCGTATGGGGCGCGGGCTATTGGTCACCGAACTGATGGGGCAGGGCTTGAACCTGGTGACTGGTGACTATTCGCGCGGCGCCGGGGGTTATTGGGTCGAGAACGGCGAGATTCAGTTTCCGGTGCAGGAGGTCACCATCGCGGGAAACCTGCGGGACATGTTCCGGCAGATCGTTGCGGTTGGCTGTGATGTTGAGTCGCGCAGCAGCATTCACACTGGGTCGGTGCTGATCGAGCGCATGAAGGTGGCGGGTCAGTAGGTAATCAGTAGCAAGCAAAGCGGAAAGATAACGTACAGGGAAACACTTGGCGTTATCTGGACTGAAGCCCCTTTTTCGGCCGCGCTTGCCGCTTGCTATTCGCCTTCTTCGAAATAGTCTTCGATCAGGGCGATCAGCGCCTGGAGCGCTTCATGCTCCTGCTCGCCCTCTGTCTGCATGTGCAAACGGGTGCCTTTGCTGGCAGCGAGCATCATCACCGCCATGATGCTTTTGCCATCTATGAGGCTGGACGGGCAGCGCCCCAACCGGATGTCGCAAGGGAAGCGATTAGCGACTCCGACAAACTTGGCAGCTGCCCGGGCATGCAGACCGAGCTTGTTGATGATGGTGATCTCGCACGACGGCATGTGTATTCCTAAGCCAGGTCGCGGTGGCGGACCTGGACGTTCTTTAGAGGTTCGCGCAGCGCATGACCGAGCCGCTCAGCCAGATAGACCGAGCGGTGGTGTCCACCGGTGCAGCCAATGGCGACTGTGACATAGGCGCGGTTGCTGGCGGCGAAGCGGGGAAGCCATTTGCTCAAGTAGGCCAGGATGTCTTGGAACATTTCCTCGACGTCCGTTTGTGCGGCGAGATAATCGACAACAGGCTGATCCAGTCCGGAGAAATCGCGCAGATCGGCCTTCCAGTAGGGGTTGGGCAGGCAGCGCACATCGAATACCAGATCGGCGTCCACCGGCATACCACGTTTAAAGCCAAAGGACTCGAAGAGAAAAGCCGTACCCGGCTCTGGCTTGTCCAGCAGGCGCAGCTTCAGGGTGTCTCGTAGCTGATAAAGATTCAGGTGTGTGGTGTCGATCTTCAGGTCGGCGTGATCGATGATAGGCGCTAGAAGCAGTTCTTCGTCACGGATGGCTTCGGCCAGGGAGCGGTTCTGGTTGGTCAGCGGATGCCGCCTACGGGTCTCCGAAAAGCGCTTGAGCAATGTCTCGTCGGCGGCATCGAGATACAGTACATCGCACTGGATATATCGGGCACGGACATCTTCGAGCAGCTCGGGAAAGCGTTTTAGTTGACTCGGCAGGTTGCGCGCATCGATAGATACCGCGACTTGTGGCTGCAGCAGTTCTGTGTGCAACAGTGCCCTTTCTGCCAGCTCTGGCAGAAGGCCGGCGGGAAGGTTGTCGATACAGTAGAAACCATTGTCTTCAAGGACATTTAGCGCAGTGCTCTTGCCCGATCCAGAGCGCCCACTGACGATGATTAACCGCATCGAGCTTTACCATTCAGCAGGGCTTGGCCTTGAACACCTTTTTTCGCGTCGCGCCGGCAGGGTGTGTTTTGGCAGATAAGGGGCACGTTTCTTCCTCACTCAGCGTAGGGCGACAGAATATTGCTCTGTCCTAGCAGGCTGTTGGAAAACCACTCGAGCAGACATGTCTCGTTAAAACAGCCACGGCCGCCACCCCAGTCAGAACGCATCTTTAGCCAATCAAAGTGCGTTTTTTCGGTCTGTTAACCTCGGTCCAGCCTTCGGCTTTCTTTCACGGAACCCGGCCGTTGGGCTTGCCAACCACCGCTGATGTTGTCCCGGACGGCCAACTAACGACCGTTCTGAATATCCACCACAGCCTGATACAGTTGCTGGCCCGACGTGGTCCCGCGCAGCCGTTCACGGACCTCTTCACGATCCAGCATGCTGGCAATCTGGCGAAGCAGCTCCAGATGCTCATCGGTGGCTGCTTCTGGCACCAGCAATACGAACAATAGATCGACGGGAGCGCCGTCGATTGCGTCGAAATCTACTGGCGTATTGAGCCTCAGCACTGCACTGAGCGGCGAAGTGCAGCCGGGCATACGGCAGTGCGGGATCGCAATGCCATTGCCGAAGCCGGTTGAGCCAAGCTTTTCGCGGGCGATGAAGCTTTCAAAGATTGCTTGGTCATCAAGATCTGGCAGATCCCCACCAAGCACCTTGGCGATCTGCTCCAGGACGCGCTTCTTGCTGCCGCCCGGTACGCCCACTAGGGCGCGGCCGGGGGTTAGGATATTTTCGATTCGGATCATGATGGGTTAGCGAGCCAGGGCGCCCTGATGGTGGTCGAGCTGTTTTTCTTTGTGTTTGATGAGCTGCCGATCAAGCTTGTCCGCAAGCAGATCGATCGCGGCGTACATGTCGCTGTGCTCGGCGTTGGCAACAACTTCGCGGCCAGCTACATGCAACGTCGCTTCGGCCTTCTGCCTCAGCTTCTCGACTTGAAGAATGACTTGAATGGCAATGATGCGATCGAAATGCCGTTCTAACCGCTCGAATTTTTCCTCGACGTAGTCACGCAGGGGTTCTGTGATTTCCAGGTGAAGGCCAGTGATGTTGACTTGCATACTGCATCTCCTTTTTGCCACGTGCGGATTGGTGGGCAGCAAGCCCGCCATCGGAAGAACTCGACCAGTGCTCTGGTGTTACATCAGCCGCTTGCGCTCGCTGGATGGCGCGATACCGAGTGATTCGCGGTACTTTGCGACGGTGCGGCGTGCGACCTGAATCCCCTGTTCTTCCAGTAGACCAGCGATCTTGCTGTCGCTCAATGGCTTTTTCTGGTTTTCCGCGGCCACCAGTTTCTTGATGATTGCGCGGATGGCGGTAGACGAGCACTCGCCGCCTTCGGCAGTGCTCACATGGCTCGAAAAGAAGTACTTGAGTTCGTAGATGCCCCGGGGCGTGTGCATGAACTTTTGCGTCGTGACACGCGAAATGGTCGACTCATGCATGCCCACCGCTTCGGCGATGTCGTGCAGAACTAGCGGCTTCATGGCCTCGTCGCCGTGCTCGAAAAAGCCCCGCTGATGCTCGACGATCTGGGTGGCCACCTTCATCAGCGTTTCGTTGCGGCTGAGCAGGCTTTTGATGAACCAGCGTGCTTCTTGCAGCTGGTTTCGCATGAAGGTGTTATCCGCGCTGGAGTCGGCGCGTTTGACGAACCCGGCGTATTGCGCGTTTACCCTCAGGCGCGGCATTGCCTCCTGATTCAGCTCCACCAGCCAGCGGCCATTGTGCTTGCGCACGATCACGTCAGGCACCACGTATTCGGGCTCGCCCGCTTCGATCTGCGAGCCGGGGCGTGGATTGAGCGTTTGGATCAAGTCGATGATCTGGCGCAATTCGTCTTCTTTGAGCTTCATCCTGCGCATCAGCAAGTTGTAATCGCGCCCGCCAAGAATATCCAGGTGGTCACTCACCAGCCGGATGGCCTCACTCAGCCACTCGGTGCGTTCGGGCAGTTGACGAAGCTGCAACAACAAGCATTCGCGTAGATCCCGCGCACCTATACCTGCGGGCTCGAACTGTTGGATGCGGCGCAGAACCACTTCGATCTCATCGAGTTCAATTTCAAGTTCTGGATCGAAGGATTCGAGGACTTCTTCAAGCGTTTCGTCGAGATAACCCTGTGGATTGATGCAATCGATCAGGGTGGCCGCGATGAGACGGTCGGTATCGCTCATCGGGGCGAGGTTGAGTTGCCAAAGCAGGTGGCTTTGCAGGCTCTCGCCGCTGGACGTGCGGCTGGTGAAATCCCACTCATCGTCATCGCTGCTCGGCAAGCTGCTGGCGCTGGTCTGATAGATGTCTTCCCAAGCGGTGTCTACCGGCAGCTCATTGGGGATGCGGTCGCCCCAGTCGCCTTCTTCGAGGTTCTCAACGGTATTGATGGGCTCGTCATAGTGATTGTCCGGCTCGCTCTGCTCGGGCGAGTCGGCTGAAGGGCTTTCGCTTTTCTTTTCGATCGACTCGGCCATTGGATCGGAGTTGTCGAAATCATCCCCGTCTTCTTCGCGCTCGAGCATGGGATTGGAATCCAGCGCTTCCTGAATCTCTTGTTGGAGATCAAGCGTGGATAGCTGGAGCAATCGTATGGCTTGTTGCAGCTGCGGTGTCATCGTCAGCTGCTGGCCCATCTTCAGGACTAGCGATGGTTTCATGGCAGAGGACTTCGAACCTTTTTTGCCGGCGCAACCGCGCCTGTTCCGATTTCGCTGGCGCCGCGCGCCCGTGTAAGCAAATTATATGCCTGCCAATGAAGCCTTTGCCTAGCCCTGTAGGTTCGTCCGGGCAGAAAAAACAACTTCAAAGTCGGAATTCGTGTCCCAGATAGACTTCCTTGACCAGCTGATTGGCCAGGATGGTTTCTGCGTCGCCCTCAGCGATCAATTGACCGTCATTAACGATGTAAGCGGTTTCGCAGATATCCAACGTTTCGCGGACGTTGTGATCGGTGATCAGTACGCCGATGCCCTTGGCCTTCAGGTGATGAATGATCTGCTTGATGTCGCCGACCGAGATCGGGTCGACGCCAGCGAAGGGTTCGTCAAGAAGAATGAACTTGGGTGCCGTGGCCAGGGCGCGGGCTATCTCGACGCGGCGTCGTTCGCCACCGGACAGGCTCATGCCGAGGCTGTCGCGGATGTGGTGAATGTGAAACTCCTGCAGCAGGCCTTCTAAGGCTTGTTGCCGACCGCTGCGATCAAGGTCCTTGCGCGTTTCCAAGATCGCCATAATGTTGTCGGCTACCGACAGCTTGCGAAAGATCGAGGCTTCCTGCGGCAGATAGCCAATACCGGCTCGGGCTCGGCCGTGCATGGGCAGGTGCGTCACGTCCTGGTCGTCGATCAAGACCCGGCCCTGATCCGCTTTTACCAAACCGACAATCATGTAGAAGCAGGTGGTCTTGCCGGCACCATTTGGGCCCAGCAGGCCAACGATCTGTCCGCTTTCGATGGACAGACTGACATCACGCACGACCTGACGACTCTTATAGCTCTTCGCTAAATGCTGGGCCTTGAGAATTGCCATTACTCGGTCTGCTCCGTTGCCGGCTGTTCTTTATTACGCGGCTGGATGACCATGTCCACACGAGGGCGTGGCGTGGTGACGTCGGTATTGGTGGCGCGACCAGCATTGACGATCTGCCGCTGGGTGTCATAGACGATCTTTTCGCCTTCGAAAGTGTTGCCTTCCTGTACGACCTTGGCCTGGTCGATCAGCACGATCCTTTCGTTCGCGGCGAAATACTGGATGGTTAGCCCGTACGCCTTGACGATTTCCTTGTCTACCGCTGGTTTTTGCTCGTAGTAGGCCGGCTTGCCGATGGCGGTGAAAACCTCGACATCACCGTTATCGTCCTGGGTGATGGTGACCGTGTCGCCGGTAATTTTCATGGTGCCCTGGGTGATGACCACATCGCCGCGATAAACGGCAACGCCCTGTCGGTCGTCCAGTTCGGCGGTGTCGGCCTGTACACGGATAGGCTGGTTGCGGTCCTCTGGGAGCGCATGGGCGTTCGAACCGAGCAGGAAGATAGTCAAACCGATCAAAAGGGGGAGGGTCTTAACGCAGCTCATGCTGGCCTCTTACGTTGGATAGCAGGAGCATCCTGCCTTCATCTAGATACGCTTTCATGCCCGTAGCGGTCGTTACACCGTTTGCGGCGACGATTCTAACGGGTTGGCGGGTCTCGGCATAATCCTTCTCGGGGAGCACCGTCATCCTGCTGGTGGTAATGATCGTCGGACGGCCCTTGGCGTCATTGCGTTCGATCCTGACGTTATCGATCAGCTCGACTTCCTCGCCTTGCGGGCCCACTTCGCCGCGCTCGCTGGTGACATGCCACGGCAGCTCGGAACCTCGAAAGGAACGAAGGTCGGGGCGGGTCAGCAAGCTGATATCGCTGGCCTTGATATGCTCCACCTTTTCGGCAGTCAGCTCATAGTTGCGCTTGCCGTCCGGCTGGTATTGCACGGTACGGGAGTTGGTGACGTAGAAGTCGATGGGCGACTCTTTGCCCTGAGTCACTGGTGCGTCCTGCATGAAGCTCTCGGGGCGAATGTTCCAGTAGCCAATCGCGATCAGAAGCAGAGCGATCAATAGCAGAATGACGGGGAAGCGGAGTCTGCTTAGCATGGGTGCCTCTAGAGGTAAGCGGTCTGAGCGGCTTCGAGGCTGCCCTGGGCCCGCATGATCAGTTCGCAGAATTCTCGCGCTGCGCCTTCGCCACCACGGGCGGTGGTGACGCCGTGAGCATGCTGACGAACGAACGCGTCGGCACTGGCGACCGCCATGCCCAGGCCTACCCGGCGAATCACTGGCAGGTCCGGCAGGTCATCGCCGAGATAGGCGACCTCGGCGTAGTCGAGACCGAGTTCGCCGAGCAATTCATCGAGCACCACGAGCTTGTCCTCACGCCCCTGATAAAGGTGCTGGATGCCCAGGTTTTGCGCCCGGCGTTCAACCACAGGCGTCTTGCGGCCGCTGATGATCGCGGTGCGTACGCCGGAGTTGATCAGCATCTTGATGCCGTGGCCGTCCAGGGTATTGAAGGTCTTGAATTCGCTGCCGTCGACAAGAAAGTACAGCTTGCCGTCAGTTAGCACGCCGTCCACATCGAATATGGCCAGGCGAATGTCGCGGGCACGTCGTAACAAGTCGTTCACTTACATCACTCCTGCGCGCAACAGATCGTGCATGTTCAACGCGCCAATCGGTCGGTCGTTTTCATCAACCACCACGAGCGCGTTGATCTTGTTGTCTTCCATGATTTTCAGTGCTTCGGCCGCAAGCATGTCGGCGTCAGCGGTCTTACCATGCAGTGTCATGACCTGATCGATGCTGGCCTGACGAACATCGATGCCCTTGTCCAGCGTACGACGCAAGTCGCCGTCAGTGAATATCCCCGCCAGGCGGCCGTCTGCCTCTACCACGGCCGTCATCCCAAGTCCTTTCTGGGTCATTTCCAGCAGGGCCTCGCGGAGGGATGTGCCACGATTGATCAGCGGCAGGCGATCACCGGCGTGCATCACATGCTCCACCTTCAGCAGTAGGCGTCTGCCCAAAGCGCCGCCCGGATGTGAGAAGGCGAAATCCTCGGCAGTAAAGCCGCGCGCTTCCAGCAGCGCAATCGCCAGCGCGTCACCCAGTACCAGGCTGACGGTCGTCGATGAAGTTGGTGCCAGGTTCAGGGGGCAGGCCTCGATGGCGACGCTCGCGTCGATGTTGACCTCCGCCGCCTTTGCGAGCACTGACTCGGGATTGCCCGTCATGCTGATCAGCGTGATGCCGAGGCGCTTGATCAGTGGCAGCAGGGTGACGATCTCGCTGGTGGTTCCCGAATTGGAAAGCGCCAGCACCACGTCATCATGCGTGATCATCCCCATGTCACCATGGCTGGCCTCGGCCGGATGGACGAAGAACGCCGTGGTACCGGTGCTGGCGAGCGTGGCGGCGATCTTGTTGCCGATGTGCCCGGACTTACCCATGCCGACGACGACGACTCGGCCCTTACTCTGAAGGATCAGTTCGCAGGCTTTGACGAAGTGTTCATCGATACGTGTGCTGAGCTGTTCCACCGCCTCCATTTCCATGCGGATGGTCCGCTGGGCAGTCTCGATCAACTGGCTGCTCTGGCTCATGTCTGGGTCATCGCCTGAATGAAAACGCGGGATTATAGCGGTAAACCGGGCGCCGCTCACTGAAAAGCGTGGCGCGGATCGTCGCGTTTGAAGCTGAACCCAGGCTGAACGAATGTGCGCTCGTTCATGCAACGATACAGAGACCAGCTTGGGACGCCCATGGCGCGGTGCTATAGTTCGCGCCGCCAAAAACGGCTCTGCGAAGTATCTCCGAAAGAACGGGGGGCGTCTGATTCGCAAGCTGTATCCGAGGAGATCCGATGAGCGCCGCCAACGCTAACGCCGTCGAGCTGAAGGGTGTGACCTTCAAGCGCGGTGAGCGGAGCATTTTCAACAACGTCGACATTGTCATTCCCCGTGGCAAGGTGACGGCCATCATGGGCCCTTCCGGCTGTGGCAAGACGACTTTGCTGCGCCTGATCGCCGCCCAACTCAAACCGACCCGCGGTGAAGTCTGGGTGTCTGGAACTAATTTGCCGACGCTGTCGCGTCGCGAGTTGTTCGACATGCGCAAGCAGATGGGCGTGCTGTTCCAGAGCGGCGCCTTGTTCACGGACCTTGATGTGTTCGAGAACGTCGCCTTCCCGCTACGCGTCCACACCAAGCTGCCCGAAGAGATGATTCGCGACATCGTGCTGATGAAGCTGCAGGCGGTTGGCTTGCGTGGGGCAGTCGAGCTGATGCCAGAAGAGCTGTCTGGAGGAATGAAACGGCGGGTGGCGCTGGCGCGTGCGATCGCGCTCGACCCGCAGATCCTGATGTACGACGAGCCGTTCGCGGGGCAGGACCCCATTGCAATGGGCGTTCTGGTACAGCTGATTCGATTGCTAACCGACGCGCTGGGAATCACCAGTATCGTGGTCTCCCACGACCTGGCCGAAACCGCGAGCATCGCTGACTACATCTACGTGGTGGGCGACGCCCAGGTATTGGGGCAGGGGACGCCAGCGGAGCTTCATGAATCGACCAATCCGCGGATTCGGCAATTCATGAAAGGGGCCGCGGATGGTCCGGTACCGTTCCATTTTCCGGCGCCGGCCTATGCCGAGGATCTTTTGCGAGGCTCAGATGCGTAAGCGTTCTTTGATCGAGCGTGTCCGCCGGGTAGGCGAGGCTGGAATGGACGTGGTCGCGGCTCAGGGGCGCGCGACGCTGTTTCTTTTCCACGCATTGTTCGGCCCCAGCGGGCTGGACGGTCGATTCTCTCTACTGATCAGGCAGTTGTATTCGGTTGGCGTGTTGTCTCTCGCGATCGTAGTGGTATCGGGAGTATTCATCGGCATGGTGCTTGCGCTTCAGGGCTATAGCATTCTCAGCAGCTACGGCTCCGAGCAGGCCGTGGGTCAGATGGTGGCGCTGACACTGTTGCGCGAATTGGGACCAGTGGTCACAGCATTGCTGTTTGCCGGTCGTGCGGGCTCGGCGCTGGCGGCCGAGATCGGCAACATGAAGTCCACCGAGCAGCTGTCCAGCCTGGAGATGATCGGTGTCGACCCGTTGAAGTACATCGTTGCACCGCGGTTATGGGCCGGCTTCATATCGCTTCCATTGCTCACCGTAATCTTCAACGTCGTCGGCATCTGGGGCGGCGCCATGGTTGCGGTGGACTGGCTCGGCGTCTATGAAGGCTCGTTCTGGGCCAACATGCAGAACAGTGTCACCTTCTCTACCGACGTGTTGAACGGCGTCATCAAAAGCATGGTGTTTGCCGTCGTGGTGACCTGGATAGCGGTATTTCAGGGCTACGACTGCGAACCGACGTCCGAAGGGATCAGTCGCGCCACCACCCGGACCGTGGTTTACGCCTCGTTGGCAGTACTCGGTCTCGACTTTATTCTGACCGCCTTGATGTTTGGAGATTTCTGATGCGTATCCGCACCCTGGAAATAGGTGTTGGTCTGTTTCTGCTGGCGGGCGTTCTGGCCTTGCTGCTGCTGTCGCTGCGGGTCAGCGGTCTGAACGTCGCCAGTACCGACACCTACAAGCTGTACGCCTATTTCGACAATATTGCCGGTTTGAGTGTCCGATCCAAGGTCACCATGGCTGGTGTGACCATCGGCAAGGTGACGGCGATCGATCTGGATCGCGAAAGCTATACCGGCCGTGTCACCCTGGAAGTTCAGAAAGACGTCGACATCCTGCCGACCGACTCCACCGCTTCTATCCTGACTGCCGGGTTGCTCGGCGAGAAATACATTGGCATCAGCGTCGGTGGCGAAGAGGAAACACTCGGCGACGGCGACACGATCCGCGATACCCAGTCGTCGCTGGTGCTGGAAGAGCTGATCGGCAAGTTTCTACTCAATTCGGTTAATAGAGAGTGAGGTGCAACCCATGATGACTGCCCTGCGTCGCGGCTTGCTGGTGCTGCTGGCTGCCTTTCCCTTCCTGGTTCAGGCGGCGCCCAGCGCCCATGAAGTGATCGAGCGCACCACTGATGAATTGCTTGCTGATCTCAAGGCGAACAAGGAGCAATACCGGCAGGATCCGAGCGCGTTTTACGAGTCGCTCAACAATATTCTGGGGCCAGTGGTGGATGCCGAAGGAATTTCACGGAGCATCATGACCGTGAAGTACTCGCGTAATGCGAGCCCTGCCCAGATGACTCGTTTCCAAGAAAACTTCAAACGCAGCCTGATGCAGTTCTACGGAAATGCGCTGCTGGAATACAACAATCAGCAGATCAAGGTCCTTCCCGCCAGTGGCAAGCAGGACCCGGAGCGCACCAGTGTCGGTATGGAAGTGACGGGTCGTCAGGGCGAGATTTATCCCGTGTCCTACACCATGGTCAATCACGATGGGGTTTGGATGGTTCGCAACGTCATCATCAATGGAATCAATATCGGCAAGCTGTTCCGAGATCAATTTGCCGATTCGATGCAGAAGAACAATGACGATCTGGATAAGACCATCGATGGTTGGGCCGAGGTAGTGGCGCGAGCCAAGGACACCGAGGCGGGTCAACGGGCGGCGGGCGATGAGTGACGGGCGGGTTGAGCGGGGCGCTGACGGCGAGATTCGCCTGTCGGGCGTGCTCGACTACCAGTCCGGCCCAGCCTTGCGTCGGCAGGGGCAGGCGCTGATTCGTCAGGCCAAGGGCACGCGCGTGTTGGTCGATTGCTCCGAGGTTGAACGATCCAGTAGCGTCGGCTTGTCTTTGCTTTTGGCCTTCACCCGGGATGTGCAGAAACAGGGCGATGAGCTTGTTATTACTGGTTTGCCCGCTGACATGCGGGACCTAGCGCAGGTATCCGGTTTGCTGGATGTTCTTTCGCTGGCGGACGAAACAGAAGGAGCTGTGTAATGTTGCTGCGATGGGCGGAAGCGACGCGGGCCAAGGTGCACTTGGCCGCTGAGTCGTTGGGTAATCTTCTGGTCGAGACCTTTCACTACCTGTCGCTGTTCGCGATCGGTGCCGTCACCGCCTGGGCTGGGTTGGTTGCGTTTCTAGGCATGGTCGAGAAAGGCAGCATCAGCGTTGATGACATTCTGCTGCTGTTCATCTATCTCGAGCTCGGTGCGATGGTGGGTATCTACTTCAAGACCAACCATATGCCGGTGCGCTTTTTGATCTATGTCGCAATCACCGCGTTGACCCGGCTGCTGATCTCCGACGTCTCGCACCACCACCGTCCGGATATGGGTGTCGTCTATATTTCCGGCGCGATCCTGCTACTGGCGGTGGCTATTCTGGTGGTGCGCTTCGCGTCATCTCGTTTCCCCGCGGTGGCGCCCAGCAGCCGACATCCGCAGCGCCGCGACGCCGATGCCGAAACGCTCGACTGAATGCAGCTTCGTCAGTCAGCGCGGCTTCGGGGTTCGCAGCCTCCGGGCTTTTTTGTATGATGACCGGCCGTGCGCGTCCGGCGCCGATCGAGGTTGAACATGCAGGCCGTAGAAGTTAAGAATTTTCTGGAAGAGAAGCTTTCAGGCGCTCAGGTGGAAGTCGAAGGCGAGGGCTGCAACTTCCAATTGAATGTGATCAGCGACGAGTTGGCGGGCATGAGTCCGGTCAAGCGTCAGCAACAGATTTATGCTCATCTGAATCCGTGGATCGCCGACGGCAGCATCCACGCCGTTACGATGAAATTCTTCAGTCGTGCCGACTGGCTCGCGCGTGGCTGATCGCCGGTCATAACAGGCATCTCTCAGTCCTTGCGCGACCGACAAAGTCGTGCACGGCTCTTCTTCGCCAGTGCTTCGAGCCTGCGGGTTACGGGAACATTCATGGATAAACTGATCATCACCGGCGGTGCCCGCCTTAACGGCGAGATCCGCATCTCCGGCGCCAAGAACTCGGCCCTTCCGATTCTGGCCGCTACCTTGCTGGCCGATACTCCAGTGACCGTCTGCAACCTGCCGCACTTGCACGACATTACCACCATGATCGAGCTGTTCGGCCGTATGGGCGTGCAACCGGTCATCGACGAAAAACTCAGCGTTGAAGTCGACGCCAGCAGCATCCAGACGCTGGTCGCGCCCTACGAGCTGGTCAAGACCATGCGTGCTTCGATTCTCGTGCTGGGGCCAATGGTGGCTCGGTTCGGCGAAGCCGAGGTGGCCCTGCCCGGCGGCTGTGCCATCGGCTCGCGTCCGGTGGATCTGCACATACGTGGTCTGGAGGCAATGGGCGCGAAGATCGACGTCGAAGGCGGCTACATCAAGGCCAAGGCGCCAGCTGGCGGCCTGCGCGGTGCACATTTCTTCTTCGATATCGTCAGCGTGACCGGTACCGAAAACATCATGATGGCGGCGGCATTGGCCAATGGCCGCTCCGTGCTGGAGAACGCCGCGCGTGAGCCGGAGGTAGTCGACCTGGCCAACTTCCTCAACGCCATGGGTGCACAAGTATCCGGCGCCGGTACCGACACCATCACCATCGACGGTGTGAAGCGCCTGGGTGGCGGCCGTTATAGCGTGATGCCCGACCGCATCGAGACGGGCACCTATCTGGTGGCCGCTGCCGCCACTGGCGGACGCGTAAAGCTCAAGGACACGGATGCGACGCTGCTCGAGGCGGTGTTGCACAAGCTCGAAGAGGCCGGTGCCCACATCGACACCGGGAGCAACTGGATCGAGCTGGACATGAAGGGCAATCGGCCCAAAGCGGTAAATATTCGCACAGCGCCTTATCCTGCGTTTCCGACCGATATGCAGGCGCAGTTCATTGCCATGAACGCGATCGCTGAAGGCACTGGGACGGTTATCGAGACGGTGTTCGAGAACCGCTTCATGCACGTTTACGAAATGAATCGCATGGGTTCGCAGATTCTTGTCGAGGGCAATACCGCTATCGTGACCGGCGTACCCAAGCTCAAGGGTGCTCCGGTCATGGCGACCGACCTGCGCGCATCAGCGAGCCTGGTCATCGCGGGCCTGGTGGCTGAGGGCGATACATTGATCGACCGCATCTACCACATCGACCGCGGTTACGAGTGCATCGAGGAAAAGCTGCAATTGCTGGGCGCCAAGATTCGCCGCGTACCGGGCTAACTGAGGGAATAGGCTAGGGTTGCCGGCTCGATTTTTGGCAGCCCATCGCCGAGGTCTGCAAACGCCCGGGCCGATGCCAAGGTCGCCATCAATAGGCTTCAAGGAATAAACCGTTCATGCTCACCATCGCCCTGTCCAAAGGCCGCATCCTCGACGATACGCTGCCGCTGCTCGCCGCCGCCGGTATCGTCCCCACCGAGAATCCGGAAAAAAGCCGTAAGCTGATCATCCCGACTACGCAGGACGACGTGCGTCTGCTGATCGTGCGTGCCACGGATGTACCGACCTATGTCGAGCACGGCGCCGCGGACCTTGGCGTCGCGGGCAAGGACGTGCTGATGGAATACGGCGGGCAAGGGCTGTACGAGCCGCTGGACCTGCGGATCGCCAACTGCAAGTTGATGACGGCCGGAAAGGTCGGTGCAGCAGAGCCCAAGGGGCGTCTGCGGGTTGCGACCAAATTCGTCAATGTCGCCAAGCGCTACTACGCCGAGCAGGGGCGGCAGGTCGATATCATCAAGCTCTACGGCTCAATGGAGCTTGCGCCTCTGGTGGGGTTGGCAGACAAGATTATCGACGTCGTCGACACCGGTAATACGCTGCGCGCCAATGGGTTGGAGCCCCAGGAACTGATCGCCATGATCAGCTCGCGCCTGGTGGTCAACAAGGCCTCAATGAAGATGCAGCATGCGCGCATCCAGGCCCTGATCGATGCGCTCCAGAGCGCCATTGCCCACCACGAGTGATCAACAGCCGGGCGGTACACGGCCGGCCAGCCTATCCGCGTCATAGCCTAAATATCCAGGTGCCCGCGCGGTCGGCTTGTTAGTCTAGGGCGCCTGACTATCGCTGTACTCATCCCTTCATGAGGCCCGTTATGACCGCTCCCATCGACATCCGCCGACTCAATGCAGCTGATCCCGATTTCGCGCGACACCTGGATCATCTGTTGAGCTGGGAAAGCGTGTCTGATGATGGTGTCAATCAGCGGGTGCTGGAGATCATCAAGGCCGTCCGCGAGCGTGGCGATGCCGCCCTGGTGGAGCTGACCCAGCGTTTTGATGGCCTTGAAGTCGCCTCCATGGCTGACCTGATCCTACCGCGTGAGCGGCTTGAGCTGGCGCTTACACGGATCAGCCCGGCCCAGCGCCAAGCGCTGGAAGCTGCCGCCGAACGTGTCCGCCTCTATCATGAAAGGCAAAAGCAGGACTCCTGGACCTACACCGAAGCTGACGGCACCGTGCTTGGTCAGAAAGTCACGCCGCTTGATCGCGCGGGCCTGTACGTGCCAGGTGGCAAGGCATCGTATCCATCGTCAGTGCTCATGAACGCCATCCCTGCGAAGGTTGCAGGGGTGCCGGAGGTCGTGATGGTGGTCCCCACTCCGCGCGGTGAAATCAACGAGCTGGTGCTGGCTGCTGCGTGCATCGCTGGCGTCGATCGGGTATTCACCATCGGTGGGGCTCAGGCTGTCGCTGCGCTGGCCTACGGAACCGAAAGCGTCCCGCCAGTCGACAAGATTGTCGGGCCAGGCAACATCTATGTCGCGACGGCCAAGCGCCACGTGTTCGGCAAGGTCGGTATCGACATGATCGCCGGCCCCTCCGAGATTCTGGTGGTATGCGACGGCCAGACCGATCCCGACTGGATCGCCATGGATCTGTTTTCCCAGGCCGAGCACGACGAAGATGCGCAGTCCATTCTGGTCAGCCCGGATGCAGCTTTCCTCGACCGGGTCGCTGAAAGCATCTCCCGTTTGCTGCCGACCCTTGAACGTAGCGAAATCGCTCGCGCCTCGCTGCAGGGGCGCGGGGCATTGATTCAGGTTGCTGACATGCAGCAGGCGATTGATGTCGCTAATCGCATCGCGCCCGAGCACCTCGAGCTATCAGTGGCTGATCCCGATGCGTGGCTGCCGCAGATTCGACATGCGGGAGCGATTTTCATGGGGCGTTACACGGCCGAGGCGTTGGGCGATTACTGCGCTGGGCCGAATCATGTCTTGCCAACCTCGGGCACTGCGCGATTCTCCTCACCCTTGGGCGTGTACGATTTCCAGAAACGCTCCTCGATCATCAACTGTTCGGCTGAAGGTGCATCCGAGCTGGGCAAGGTCGCCTCGGTACTGGCGCGCGGTGAGTCTCTCACCGCTCACGCACGCAGCGCCGAGTACCGAATCAAGGGGTAACTGTAACCAAGCGGAGCGGATGAGGCTTCGCTTGTTCTGTCTTGCCACCCGACCGGTAGGGAACGCCTCACCGATTCCACCGGCGGCAATCGATCATTTTCTGAGGAGAGAAGGGCGGATGAGCAAATTCTGGAGCCCCTTCGTAAAAGAGCTAGTTCCCTATGTGCCCGGTGAGCAGCCGAAGCTGACCAATTTGGTCAAGCTCAACACCAATGAGAACCCCTACGGCCCTTCGCCCAAGGCGCTCGCAGCGATGCAGGCCGAGCTGACCGACAACCTGCGCCTGTATCCAGATCCGAACGGTGAGCGACTCAAGCGCGCCGTCGCTGATTACTATCACGTCCGGCCGGACCAGGTTTTCGTCGGCAATGGCTCGGATGAGGTACTGGCCCACGTCTTTCACGGACTCTTCCAGCATGGCAAGCCGCTGCTGTTTCCCGACGTAACCTACAGCTTCTACCCGGTCTATTGCGCCCTGTATGGCATCGCCTATGAGGCTATCGCGCTGGATGACAAGTTTCAGATCGAGGTGGCCGATTACGCTCGGCCAAACGGGGGAATCATTTTTCCCAATCCCAACGCGCCGACAGGTTGCCTGCTGCCGCTTGAGGTCATCGAGCGGCTGCTGCAGAAAAACGCCGATTCGGTCGTTGTGGTCGATGAAGCCTATATCGACTTCGGCGGTGAGTCGGCAATCGCATTAGTGGATCGTTACCCGAACCTGCTGGTTACCCAGACATTATCCAAATCTCGCTCGCTGGCAGGGCTGCGTGTCGGTCTGGCGGTAGGGCATCCGGATCTGATTGAGGCGCTGGAGCGCATCAAGAACAGTTTCAACTCCTACCCGCTGGACCGCATCGCCATTGCCGGCGCTGCGGCTGCGTTCGAAGACCGCGCTTATTTCGAGCAAACCTGCCAGCAGGTGATCGCCAGCCGCGAAGCCGTGACGGTTGCGATGCAGGAGTTAGGCTTTGAGGTGCTGCCCTCGGCAGCGAACTTCATCTTCGCCCGGCATCCGCAGCGCGACGCTGCTGCGCTGGCAGCCGGGCTTCGCGAACACGGCGTTATCGTGCGGCACTTCAAGCAGGGGCGCATCGAGCAGTTTCTGCGGATCAGTATCGGGGCGCCGGAGCAGAATCAGGCATTGCTCGATGCGCTAAAGCACATCGGCTAATCCCGTGCGCTGCAAGCGTCCAGTCACATGCAGCTGCTATCTCCGGCGTCGGTGGTAGCAGCGGCCAGTTTGATCGTATCGCCGTCCCCGAACAATCTGCTCGGCATAGACCGGGCAGGAGTGTTTCGTTCCTACGGTGGCCTCTCTGCTCAGTTGAATCACCGCTACGGTTTTCGCCTCACTGAGGACGCAAAGCCTATGCCTGCTCGAGCGTCGAGTACGCCACCCGCTTGATTGCTTGCCCGAACGAGCGGGCTATTGCGGAGCTTTCTCCACCAGTGGCCGCATGCCCACCTCGGCCGTCAGCGTCAGCGGCTTGCCGTTGCGCAGAATGTCGATATCGATTTTGTCCCCGGGTCGCACCTGGGCAACCTGGTTCATTGAACTGCGACCATCGCTTGCCTGCGCACCATCGATGCTGAGGATGAGGTCGCCCGGCAGCAGACCAGCGCGTTCAGCCGGCCCATCGCGGTAGACACCAGCAACAACGATTCCGGGTCGACCGGCCTGGCCGAAGGACTCTGCCAGTTCCGGCGTAAGGGATTGCACCTCGACACCTAGCCAGCCGCGAATGACCTGGCCATGCTCGATGATGGATTTCATCACGTCCATGGCGAGCTTCACTGGGATGGCGAAGCCGATGCCCTGCGATCCGCCGGACTCGGAGATGATTGCCGTGTTTATGCCGATCAGGTGGCCGGCAGTATCCACCAGCGCACCACCCGAGTTACCGCGGTTGATCGCCGCGTCGGTCTGGATGAAGTCCTCGTAAGTATTGAGACCCAGCTGGTTACGGCCGGTTGCGCTGATAATGCCCATCGTCACGGTCTGCCCCACGCCGAACGGATTACCGATCGCCAGCGTCACGTCCCCGATGCGAATGCCATCCGAGCGGCCGATGGTGATCGCAGGCAGGTCCGCCAGGTCGATCTTGAGCACCGCTAGATCGGTCTCAGGGTCGCTGCCGATTACCCGTGCCAGGGTCTCCCGACCATCGCGCAATGCCACGACGATCTGTTCCGCATTCGCCGTGACGTGGTTGTTGGTCAGCAGGTAGCCTTCCGGGCTCATGATCACCGCCGAGCCCAGGCTCGATTCCATGCGGCGTTGACGCGGCAGGTTGTCCCCGTAGAAGCGCCGGAACAGCGGATCGTCCTTAAGCATGGGCGGCTGGCTGGCGCTATCGATCACCTTGGTGGTGTAGAGATTAGCCACTGCGGGCGCAGCGCTGCTGACTGCGTTGGCATAGGAGTAAGGGCCTTGCTGGGGGATGCCGATCAGCGGCGCTTGCTGCAGGCTGTACTCCGGCTCGGCGCCGAGCCCTACCAGATGCGGGTAGCGCTGAATGATCAGCAGGGCCACTAGCAGGCCTACCAGCAACGGCCAGCCAAAAAAACGCAGGGCATTGATCATCGCGATGGGACGTCCGAGCAGGTTGCGGAAGGCGAGAGCGCCTCTTAAGGTGGCGCATTATACGAAGCTGGCCGTGAAATGCAGCCTTGCCGGCGGCAAAACTGCAACGCACCGTCTAGAACGGTTAATCCGCAACAGTTTCTGATGTTTGTCTCGTCTATTTTTTCGTAAATGACGCCGCTTTCTAGTTACTAATTCCGTAGGAGGATGTTGCATGGCCGTCGCGCTGACCACCCTGGTCGATGAATCCGACCGCTTCCTAAACGCCGCGAAGATTCCTGATTATTGTCCTAACGGCTTGCAGGTGGAGGGGCGGCCGCAGGTACAGCGCATCGTCAGTGGCGTGACCGCTAGCCAGGCTCTGCTGGATGCGGCAGTCGAGGCGCGAGCCGATGTGGTGCTGGTGCACCACGGCTATTTCTGGAAGAACGAAGATGCGCGTGTAGTTGGGATGAAACAGCGCCGCTTGAAAACCCTGCTCAGCCACGACATCAGCCTGCTCGCCTACCACCTGCCGCTCGACGTTCATCCTGAGGTAGGCAACAACGTGCAGCTGGCTCGTCTGCTCGGGCTAACGGTCGAGGGCACCCTGGAGCCAGATAATCCTCGTTCCGTCGGGCTTGTGGGCTCCCTTGACACGCCGCTCACGCCTGTCGACTTCATGCGTCGGATCCACGCTGCGCTTGGGCGCGAACCGCTGATGGTCGAAGGCCCGGGTTTGATCAGGCGGGTCGCTTGGTGCACTGGCGGCGCGCAGGGCTATATCGATCAAGCGGTAACTGCCGGCGTCGATGCGTACCTGACCGGCGAAATTTCAGAGCCTACGGCTCATATCGCACGTGAAAACGGACTTAGCTTTTTTGCCGCCGGGCATCATGCCACTGAGCGGTACGGGGTTCAGGCCCTGGGTGAACATCTGGCGAAGCGATTCGCCATTGAGCACCTGTTTATCGATTGCCCTAATCCAGCCTGATTCGGCCGTGTTGAGCCCGCGGCTAAGCGAATCCCGGTAGGGCAAGATCAGGGTTTCGGTCGGCATAAAGCTAGAGCATTTAGATCTAAGTAGCGGCCTGATTAGAATTTAATGCCGTGTTAGAGTTGCGCCTCGTTCCGGCCGCGCCGGCCGTTCCACCTGCAAAAAATTCGTGAGTAGCCATGGTCGACAAACTGACGCATCTGAAACAGCTGGAGGCGGAAAGCATCCACATCATTCGTGAGGTGGCCGCCGAGTTCGATAATCCGGTGATGCTCTATTCCATCGGCAAGGATTCGGCCGTAATGCTGCATCTGGCGCGCAAGGCCTTCTTCCCTGGGCGTCTGCCGTTCCCGGTGATGCACGTCGATACGCGCTGGAAATTCCAGGAGATGTACAGCTTCCGCGAGAAGATGGTCTCGGAGATGGACCTGGATCTGATTACGCACATCAATCCGGACGGCGTGGCGCAGGACATCAATCCGTTCACCCATGGCAGCGCCAAGCACACGGACATCATGAAGACCGAAGGCCTCAAGCAGGCACTCGACAAGCATGGCTTCGATGCAGCTTTCGGCGGCGCCCGGCGTGACGAAGAAAAGTCCCGCGCCAAGGAACGCGTCTATTCGTTTCGTGACAGCAAGCACCGCTGGGACCCGAAGAATCAGCGTCCTGAACTCTGGAACGTTTACAACGGCAAGGTGAAGAAAGGCGAATCCATCCGCGTCTTCCCGCTGTCGAACTGGACCGAGCTGGACATCTGGCAGTACATCTATCTGGAACAGATCCCGATCGTGCCGCTGTACTTCGCTGCCGAGCGCGAGGTCATCGAGAAGAACGGCACGCTGATCATGATTGATGACCAGCGCATCCTCGAGCACCTGTCTGACGAGGAAAAGGGCCGCATCGAAAAACGCATGGTCCGCTTCCGTACGCTCGGTTGCTACCCGTTGACCGGTGCGGTGGAGTCGACTGCATCAAGCCTGCCCGAGATCATCCAGGAAATGCTCCTGACGCGTACTTCCGAACGTCAGGGCCGCGTTATCGATCACGATGGCGCAGGTTCGATGGAAGAAAAGAAACGTCAGGGCTACTTCTAAGGATTCCGCACCATGTCTCATCAGTCTGATTTGATCAGCGAGGACATCCTCGCGTACCTGGCCCAGCACGAACGCAAAGAGCTGCTGCGCTTTCTCACCTGCGGCAACGTCGACGACGGCAAGAGCACCCTGATCGGGCGTCTGCTGCACGACTCGAAGATGATCTATGAAGATCACCTCGAAGCCATTACCCGCGATTCGAAGAAATCCGGCACCACAGGTGATGATGTCGACCTGGCGTTGCTGGTCGACGGCCTGCAGGCCGAGCGTGAGCAGGGCATCACCATCGATGTCGCGTACCGCTATTTCTCCACCGCCAAGCGCAAGTTCATCATTGCCGACACCCCCGGCCATGAGCAGTACACGCGCAACATGGCGACCGGCGCCTCGACCTGCGACCTGGCGATCATCCTGGTCGACGCCCGCTACGGCGTGCAGACCCAGACCAAGCGCCACAGCTTCATCACCTCGTTGCTGGGCATCAAGCACATCGTCGTGGCCATCAACAAGATGGACCTGATGGACTTCGACCAGTCCGTATTCGAGCGCATCAAGGCCGATTACCTGGGCTTTGCCGAACGTATCGAGCTCAAGCCGTCGTCTCTGCATTTTGTGCCGATGTCCGCGCTCAAGGGCGATAACGTGGTCAACCGTTCCGAGCGCGCGCCTTGGTATGAAGGGCAGTCGCTGATGGAGATTCTCGAGAGCGTCGAGATCGCCGGCGACCGCAATTTCGACGACCTGCGCTTCCCCGTGCAGTACGTCAACCGCCCCAACCTCAACTTCCGCGGCTTTGCTGGCACGCTGGCCAGCGGCATCGTGCGCAAGGGCGATGAAATCGTTGTGCTGCCGTCCGGCAAGCGCAGCACGGTCAAATCCATCGTGACCTACGACGGCGAGCTGGAGCAGGCGACACCAGGCGAAGCGATCACTCTGACGCTGGAAGACGAGATCGACGTCTCCCGTGGTGACATGCTCGTGCATGCCGACAACCTGCCCCGCATCACTGACAGTTTCGACGCCATGCTGGTTTGGATGGCCGAGGAACCGATGCTGCCCGGCAAGAAATACGACATCAAACGTGCCACCAGCTACGTGCCGGGCTCCATCGCCAGCATCACTCATCGCGTGGACGTGAACACGTTGGAGCATGGCCCGGCCAGCAGCTTGCAGCTCAACGAGATCGGACGGGTCAAAGTCAGTCTGGACGCTGCGATTGCGCTGGATGGATATGCGCGGAATCCAGCTACTGGCTCGTTCATCATCATTGACCGCCTCACCAACGGCACCGTTGGCGCAGGCATGATCATCGCCGAGCCTGTTGCTCATGGTTCGTCCGGCCATCACGGTGCGCTGGCCCATGTCTCTACTGAAGAGCGTGCAAGCCGCTTCGGTCAGCAGCCCGCCACTGTGCTGTTCACCGGGCTTTCCGGCGCCGGCAAGAGCACGCTGGCCTATGCGGTCGAACGCAGGCTGTTCGACATGGGCCGTGCGGTTTACGTGCTGGACGGCCAGAACCTGCGCCATGACCTGAACAAGGGTCTGCCGCAGGATCGCGCCGGTCGCACCGAGAATTGGCGCCGTGCTGCCCATGTGGCGCGTCAGTTCAACGAAGCCGGTTTGCTGACCCTCGCCGCGTTCGTCGCTCCAGATGCCGAAGGCCGCGAACAGGCCAAGGCGCTGATCGGCACTGATCGGGCTATCACCGTTTATGTTCAGGCTTCACCGCAGGCCTGCCAGCAGCGCGATCCGCAAGGGCTGTATGCAGCTGGCGGCGACAACATTCCGGGTGAGTCCTTCCCCTACGATGTGCCGGTGAACGCTGATCTGGTGATCGACACGGAGTCGCTTACGGTCGAGGAGAGCGCCAAGCAGGTGATCGATCTGCTGCGTAAGCGTGGTGCTATCTGATCGATCTACTAAGACGTTCCGCCTAGGCTAGCCAGGGCGATCAGACTGATGATCAACCCCGTCCATGTGGCGGGGTTTCTTTGTTGGGGCAGGCGGATCGCCTAAGAATGATCCACGGATTTGATACGTGGCACTTGCAAGTCACTCCGGGTCTTACTGCACCACGTATTTCAGAATTTCCACGACCTGTTCGGTGGTGGTGGCCCAAGCCATGGCTGCCGCATCGACTTCCTTCAGCGGGTGCACGATGTCGTCGTCATGCAGTGTGACATAAGGCTTGCCCAGCGCCGCGCAGTAGCCGGCATCGAACGCCGCGTTCCACTGCTTGTACTTGTCGCCGAAACGCACCACCACGAGGTCCGCTTGCTGGATCAGCGTCTTGGTGCGGATTGCATTGACCTTGGACGACTTGTGGTCGCGCCAGAAGGCGTTGGGCTCGGCGCCTAGGCAATCACCGGCGGCATCGCTCGCTTCGTGATCGGTTACGGCTGAGGTGAATTGCACATCCAATCCAGCTGCGGCGGCGCCACGCTTGATCTCGTCACGCCAGTCGGTGTGAATTTCGCCGGACAGATAAACGGTAAAGCTCATGGCTGCTCCCAAAAAGTTGATATCGGCTGCGATGTGTCTCGAGGCAAGCAGGGGGCGATGCTACCCCAGCGACCTGTGTGCGGGCCAGGATGGATAGCCCAAGGCATGATCTAACGCCCCAAACAAGTCAATGCTGTTGCTACGTTGGAGCGATTAACCAGGTCGGTATGGCGCGCGGAACTCTCACGAACGTCCGGAAGAAAAGTTCGCCATGGTTCGATGTTCAGAGCTGTCAGCCCGACGCAACCATGAAGGCACGAAACTCCGTCGGAAAGAATGGCGTTTCAATTTCAGAGGGTGGGTGTTGTGCGAATTTCCCCCGCCTAGCTGGGCTTTAGAATGGCTTTTAGCCTGTAAACCCAGTGATCGAGTCAAATAAGGCTTCCAGTGAGTTTCGCGGATGAATGTCCAACAGTGTTCCGCTGGCTTGAATTATGGCGCTGAGCACTTTCTCTATTTCGCCGCGTTGAAACCGGCCGCGCCAGACTTGCCCAGCGTCTCGCTCGAAGCCTTCCACTGCCTTTGTCCCGTAGTAGCGAACAATCATGTCGCCTTGGCTTGTCAGCATGTCTGAGATGCTTTGCTGCGCTTGGATTTTGCCTCGATGGATCATTACGAAACGATCAGCCAGGCGCTCGACGTCATGTAGGATGTGTGAAGAAAAAAACAAGGTCCCGCCACCTTGGCGATACTCTTGCATCAGGTCGGCAACTTGTCGCCGGCCAACGGGGTCGAGGCCTGACATGGGCTCGTCAAGTATGAGTAGTTCCGGCTCAATCGCAAAAGCGTGGGCCAGCGCGGTACGTTGGGTCATACCTTTCGAAAGGCTGCGGATGCGTTTGTCCGCAGCGTAGCTAATCTCGAGCTTGTCGAGCCATCGCTCCGTCCTGCAGGTGTTTTCCTCGCCTCGGACTCCGTGCAGTCTGAGTCCGCTAGAAATAATTTCCCTAGGCGTCAGCAATTCGTACAGATAAGGATTCTCCGGCACGTATCCAACGCCCTTGCGCGATTGAGGGTCGCTCGAGTGCCGTCCCCTTAGCAGTGACTCGCCGCTATCCGGCCGCATGGCGCCGAACAGAAGCTTGATAGTGGTGCTCTTGCCTGCGCCGTTCTGGCCGATAAAGCCTACGGAGTCTCCATTAGCCACTTCGAAGCTGATGCCGTCCAATGCCTTGATCGGCTTACCCTTGAGTTTGAACGACTTGGTCAACTCCCGAATTTCAATCGGTTTCATTGGCTGGCTCATTTAACAGACGAAGAACGGGACGTCCATCGGAGGCAAGACGGTAGCCTAGCCCGGCGGGATCGATAGGCAGGGATCGCAGTTCACCGTAGCCAACCAGTTGCTGTAGCGAATCGGCGGGACGGCTGTGTTTGGCTAAGAATGCGCTATGCGCGTCGCGTAGTTGTACCAGACCGTCCAGGCGCTCTACGCGCACTTGGAGTTGGCGTCTGAGCTCTGGATCACGCGTCTGCTCTTGCATCGCAATAATCAAGCCTCGGGCCAATCGTGGATCATCCCCTTGCTCGTACCAACGGCCTGCCATTGCCCGCAGTGCGCGAGCATTGGTTGGGCTGGAGCGAGCTGCGGCAACATCAGCCCATTTACCTGCTCCGACCATGTTGTGCTCGAAATACCAGTTGCCAAATGCATAAAAGAACGCCGGCATCCAGTCCCATTCACGGCTATCAGCCGCCATCTGGAGTATCTGCTGTGCCGGTGCTACATAGCCATTCCAAGGCAGGATCGCCGCTGCGATGTAGTAATTATCCTCATGGCGGGGGTTGAACAGCGCTGCATCTAGTTGTAACTGCGCTTGTACACGGTATGTCTCCGCTTCGGTAACGGAGCCGCCGACCATCATGCTGCGAAATACATTGAGGTTGGACGCCAGGTAGGGATCGCCAACAGCGTAAGCAAGTTGTACCGGTGCTGGAAGCCGAACCCGGAGCGTGCTTGTTTCGTCCGGGCGCGGTCGATCCTGAAGTTGAAGTCCCGCCTGCCAAAACGCAAACCACGCCAGAAGTATAAACGCAGCATTCCGCCATTTCATGCAAGGTCGCGCCTTTGCAGCACTAAGCCAGCTGAAATAAGAGCCATAAGGGCGTAAGCCACTGCCATCAGCGTTGCATAGCCGAAGTCCAAGTAATTTACCGGTAGGTTGTAAAGCACCCAGGCTCGAAAATCCAGACGAGAGAGATCAGGTAACCATGCATAGGAATATTCGAGCACCGGCGCAAGCAGGCTTGCCTGCTGCTGGTCTGCAAGGGGGTTGTTACGTAGATAGTCAAGCGTCGGACCAAGGCCTCGAGCAGCCATTGCGAACCCCAGTCCCATGAGTATGGGAAGAAACGGAGTGGTGCTGAATGTACTGACCAAGATGGAAAAGGCCATCACCACTATTAGATCCAGCCAGATGCCGGCCAGGACGAAGCCAATACGGCTGTCCAGAGCTGGGGGGGTGACTTGCTGGTAAGAGGAACCGAGATAAAAAATAGCAGCCCAGAGCAGCCCGCCGACGGAAAGTACCGCTAATGCCATCAGCAGTGCGGCGCTTGTAAAACGAGAAAAAAGATACTGTTGCCTGGTTATCGGATAAGCCAACACAAAGTACAGAGTCTTGCGCTCTAGGTCTTTAGTGAAAAGCTCCTGTACCCAAAAAAGAGCCATCAACAGCAAGATCATGCGTAGTCCGCTAAAGCCTACATCCAGCGCAACCGTTACAGGTTGCCGACCAGAAAAGCTTCCTGCTAACAACGTCGAGCCCAGCAGTGCTAGTGCGACGACTAGTAGAAGCTTTACGCCTTGTGAGCGAAGCCCACTGAGGAGGCCTTGCCAAGTAAGTTCTCTCACATTTGTACCTTGCAAAAAAAGCCCTCGCGGGCGAGGGCTTTTCGCGCTCAATTATCAGTTGGCAGCTGGCGCAGCTGGCGCAGCTGCAGTGGTGCATGCGTTGGCGCTGGCAATTGCGAGGCGTGCAGCTACTTGAGAAGCAGCCTTGTTGGTAACGCTATCGTCAACTAGATCGCCGCACTGCGTCACGCTGCCTCCATCAGAGTGTCCAGTATAAACACCGCGACCACGATTGGAGCCGGCAGAAACGCCGAATGCGGTGGCGTTATCAATAACTGACAAGGCAGTATTGGCGGAGAGCGTGATATCAAATGTATTTTTCACGAACCCGGCGCGATTAGCAATTGCGGTTAGTTCGATAGTCTGAGCAGTATTACTTGCAGCGCCGGCCGCAACTACCGGTACAGCGGTATTGGCGGTAAGCTGCACGGCATTAACGCCGCTGGCCGAAAACGTGGCTGCGCAAAACAGAGATGCGACTAAGAGCTTGTTCATCTTGATTCCCTTCCCTTAGTTGGAGTTGGCGATGGCGCCAGTCAGAACGTTGCGAGCGTCGGATTGTGCCGACTTGTCATAGCCCTTCGCCTGATATTCCTGAAACTGAGGAATCGCGATAGCGGCCAGGATGCCAATGATCGCAACCACGATCATCAGCTCAATCAGGGTAAAACCCTTTTGCTTCTTAATGGACTTCATGGAAAAGCTCCTTTGTTGGTGAGGTCGTTGGACCTGTAAATACATGAGCAGCTTCTGTGCCAGGCGAGGGAGGGTGGTCGGGCTGGAATCTGCAGTTGTGCGGTGGCGCACTTTTTTTGGGCCGTGAGGCTTCTGCTTTGCGGATCGTCATTTGTGCGTCGGGAAATTGTTTTCGCCGCGGGGCGCGCTTTCCATAGGGCGGGTGCTGGACTGATAGCCCCGCTGGGCTGGGGTTGTGGGCTTTGCGCGGAGCGTGTCGGATGGTGGGCCGGAGGCGGACAAAAGCCGGTAGATAAGGTAGGGGTGAAGCGTTCGCCGCGGAGCGCGCCTCCCCCATAAGAAAGCGGTGGGGGTGTGCGGGTTGGTAGGGAAAAGGACGGCTGGCTTGGGGATTGATTTAGCCTTTCAAGTCAGCATGTGACAAAAATTGCCACTTAGTTTTCATGCGTTTGGCACGCCTCTGGAACTACGTTATAAGGGCGCCACATTTCCCTGGCCTCTATAGGCAGTTCAATGAACGAAAACGCTCCCCTCGGTGGCTTGGCTCGCCAGTTAGTATTGGTCGGTCAGCTTGATGAAAAGATTGCGCTGCAGGCGCAGCAGCAGGCCCAGCGCAACCAGGTGCCACTGGTGTCCTGGCTGGTGCAGAACAAGCTGGTTAAGAGCCGGGCGGTGGCAGAGCTGGCGGGGGAGCATTTCGGCGTTCCGTACTTTGATCTGACTACGTTGGATAAAGAAACTCAGCCTCAAGATCTCGTCAGCGAAAAGTTGGTCCGGCAGCACCGGGTGCTGCCTCTGCAGCGCCGTGGCAATAAACTGTATGTGGCGGTGTCCGACCCAACCAATCACCAAGCCATCAGCGATATCCAGTTCAATACTGGGCTGTCGGTAGAGTCGGTGTTGGTGGAGGATGACAAGCTAGGTGAGGCCATCGAAAAGCTTTTCGAGTCGGCCAATACGGCGCTTGATGGACTGTCCGACTCCGATCTGGACGATCTGGACATCGAAGTGGGGGGCGGTGCGGCCGAGAAGGAAGAGGGCGAGCATAACGAGGCGGATGACGCCCCGGTTGTCCGTTTCGTCAATAAGATGCTGCTGGATGCAATCAAGCGCGGCTCATCCGACCTGCACTTCGAGCCCTACGAGAAATCCTATCGTGTTCGGTTCCGTACGGATGGCGTGTTGCATGAAGTGGCGAGGCCACCGGTGCAGTTGGTCAGTCGCATTTCGGCACGGCTAAAGGTCATGGCGGCGCTGGACATTGCCGAGCGGCGCAAGCCCCAGGATGGCCGGATCAAGATGAAGGTTTCCAAGACCAAGTCCATCGACTTTCGTGTCAACAGCCTGCCCACGCTGTGGGGCGAAAAGATCGTGATGCGAATCCTGGATTCGTCCAGCGCCAAGATGGGTATCGATGCGCTGGGCTATGAGGAAGAACAGAAAGCATTGTACATGGCCGCGCTCAAGCAGCCGCAGGGCATGATCCTGGTCACCGGGCCGACCGGCTCGGGCAAGACCGTTTCCCTGTACACCGGGCTAAATATTCTTAACACCGTCGATGTGAACATCTCTACGGCCGAAGACCCGGTGGAGATCAACCTCGAGGGTATTAATCAGGTCAACGTCAATCCGCGCCAGGGCATGGACTTTGCCCAGGCGCTACGTGCCTTCCTGCGTCAGGACCCGGACATCATCATGGTGGGGGAAATTCGAGACCTGGAGACTGCGGAGATTGCCGTCAAGGCCGCCCAAACCGGCCATATGGTCATGTCGACCCTTCACACCAACAGTGCTGCGGAGACGCTCACTCGTCTGCGTAACATGGGCGTACCGGCCTTTAACATCGCTACCTCAGTCAACCTGATCATTGCCCAGCGGCTCGCTCGTAAGCTTTGCTCTAGCTGTAAAAAGGAAGTGGAGGTGCCACGCGAGGCGCTTTTGAAGGAAGGGATACCAGAAGACAGGATTGGCACGTTTCAGCTCTACGGGCCGGTGGGTTGTGATAATTGCAACGGCGGCTACAAGGGCCGTGTCGGTATTTATGAAGTGGTTAAAATCACGCCTGCCCTGCAGCGGCTTATCATGGAGGAAGGTAACTCCATCGATATCGCCATTCAGGCGCGCAAAGATGGTTTCAATGATTTGCGCATTTCCGGTCTGGTTAAAGCCATGAATGGCATTACCAGCCTGGAGGAAGTCAACCGTGTGACCAAGGATTAACCATGGCGCAGCAGAAAGCGTTGAAAACCAGTGTGTTCAGCTGGGAAGGGACGGACCGCAAGGGCAGCAAGATCAAAGGGGAGCTCTCAGGCCAGAGCTCAGCGCTGATCAAGGCACATCTCCGCAAGCAGGGCATCAATCCGCTCAAGGTGCGCAAGAAGGCTGTCTCGCTGTTCGGGGCCGGCAAGAAAATCAAGCCGATGGACATCGCCCTTTTTACTCGGCAGATGGCCACCATGATGAAAGCGGGCGTGCCGCTGTTGCAGTCTTTCGACATCATCGGTGAGGGCTTCGACAACCCCAGCATGCGCAAGCTGGTGGACGAGGTTAAGCAGGAGGTGGCGGCGGGTAATAGCTTCGCTGGCTCGCTGCGCAAGAAGCCGCAGTACTTCGATGACCTCTATTGCAACCTGGTCGAGTCCGGCGAGCAGTCGGGTGCGCTGGAGACTTTGCTTGATAGGGTCGCTACATATAAGGAAAAGACCGAGCAGCTCAAAGCGAAGATCAAAAAGGCAATGACCTATCCCATTTCGGTCATTGTGGTTGCGATTGTGGTCTCAGCGATATTGCTAATCAAAGTAGTGCCGCAATTTCAAGATGTGTTTGCTGGCTTCGGGGCCGAACTACCCGCTTTTACGCTTATGGTAATTGGGTTGTCAGAGGCATTGCAGGAGTGGTGGTGGCTGGTTTTGTTTGTTGCTGGTGGTACGGCCTTTGCTTTCAAGGAAATGCTCAAACGTTCCGAGCGTTTTCGTAACGGTGTTGACCGAACTATGCTCAAAGTCCCAATCGTTGGGGCTATTTTGTATAAATCTGCTGTAGCCCGCTACGCTCGGACATTATCAACAACTTTCGCGGCGGGTGTCCCACTGGTGGATGCGTTGAATTCCGTTTCGGGGGCGACCGGTAACGTTGTGTTCAGGAACGCTGTCGATAAGATCCGCAACGACGTTTCATCAGGTGTGCAGCTGAACTTCTCGATGAGAACAACTGGGGTTTTCCCGTCTATGGCCGTCCAGATGACTGCCATCGGCGAAGAGTCTGGCTCTCTGGATGAAATGTTGGATAAGGTGGCTGGCTTCTACGAGGAAGAAGTAGACAATATGGTCGACAACCTCACCACATTGATGGAGCCGATGATCATGGCGGTCCTGGGCGTATTGGTGGGTGGTCTAATCATTGCCATGTATCTGCCTATCTTCCAGCTAGGCGGCGTGGTCGGATAAAGCAATGATTCTCGACGTTCTGGCCAGCAGCACGCTGGCCTTTGTTTTATGTGCACTGGTGCTGGGTTTGCTGGTGGGCAGTTTTCTCAACGTTGTTATCCACCGTCTTCCGATCATGATGCAGCGGGACTGGCGTGCTCAGGCGCGTGAATATCTTGATTTGCCGATCGAGCCGACTGCGACCTTCAATTTGGTTCTGCCCAACTCTCACTGTCCGCAGTGCGATCATGAAATACGCCCGTGGGAGAACATTCCCTTGGTCAGCTGGCTAGCGCTGCGTGGCAAATGCTCGTCGTGCCGTGCGCCGATCAGCAGTCGCTACCCCTTGGTCGAACTGCTGTGCGGTGTTTTGTCCGGCTATGTGGCCTGGCACTTTGGCTTTTCCTGGCAGGCCGGTGCGATGCTGTTGCTGACGTGGGGCCTGCTGGCGATGAGCATGATCGATGTTGATCATCAGTTGTTGCCTGACTCCCTTGTGTTGCCTCTGCTTTGGCTGGGCTTGATCGCTAACCATTTTGGTTTGTTTGCGCCGTTGCCTGATGCAGTGTGGGGGGTTGTTGCTGGCTATCTGAGCCTGTGGTCGGTGTACTGGCTGTTCAAACTTGTAACTGGCAAGGAGGGCATGGGTTACGGCGACTTCAAGCTGCTGGCGATGCTGGGCGCTTGGGGTGGTTGGCAAGTTTTGCCGCTGACCATTTTGCTTTCGTCCGTCGTGGGGGCGGTGTTGGGTACGATCATGCTGCGCATGCAGAAGGCCGATAGCGGCACGACAATTCCCTTTGGCCCCTACCTCGCCATTGCGGGATGGGTCGCTTTGCTCTGGGGCGACCAGATCACTTCGGCCTATCTGCAATTTGCCAGGTTCTAGCGGTTGGTGTATCCGGGGCTGGTTCGCTTTAGCGGTTTCCCGCCGGCTAGTTGGCCACCCCACGCACTAGCGGGGGAGTGATAGGCTGGCCCCATAGGCAGAGCAGGAGCTCACTGCTGGTCTCGCTTCTGAGAGCTGCTTGTAGCACCACGATTGCAAAGATAAGTGCAGCGACGTCGACTCCCCGCCATCGCTCAATAGGCTGCAACGTGTTGCTTTGGTATGACGTTCGTCCCCCTTGGCTAATGCTGGCTTCTTCAGTGCTAGAAAGGTCGGTCAACTCGGGCACGCATCGACCTTGCTCTTGCACACTCGCAATCCAAACGTTACTACTGCGCGTCGTTTTTTGCCTTTTGGACGGTTCCTGATGAAGCCTTGGGTGCTTGGTTTGACCGGTGGTATCGGTAGCGGCAAGAGCGCGGTTGCGGAAGCGTTCGGCCGCCTCGGGGTGCATTGGGTCGATGCTGACCATGCCGCACGCTGGGTTGTCGAGCCAGGCCGGCCGGCCCTAGGGCTGATTGTCGAGCGGTTCGGTGAGATTGTTCTCGCGTCTGACGGTGGTCTGGATAGAGCGGTACTGCGTGAGCTGGCGTTTAGAGAGCCGGACCAGCGCAAGTGGCTTGAGCAACTGTTGCATCCGCTGATACGCCAGGAAGTCGCTGAGCATCTTGCTCGGGCGACCTCGCCGTACGCGATCATGGTATCGCCCTTATTGGTGGAGTCCGGTCAACACCAGCAGGTTGCGCGCGTGCTGGTTGTCGATGTGCCAGAGGCGCTGCAGTTGGAGCGCGCCATCCAGCGCGATCAATCCAGCGAAGCGCAGATCCGCGCCATTCTCGACGCACAGACCAGCCGCGAAGAGCGTTTGCGTCATGCTGATGATGTGCTGGTCAATGATCGGGACCGGGCCTGGCTGGAGAGTGAGGTTAAACGTTTACATGATTTTTATCTGACGCTAAGAGGAGGTCAGGAATGAGTATTCCTGTTGTCGAGTGCCCGACATGCGGCGCGCCGGTCGAGTGGAGTGTCAAAAGTGCAAATCGACCTTTCTGTTCGGAACGGTGCAAGCTGATCGACTTAGGTGCCTGGGCATCGGAAGAGCATGCGATCCCGAGTAATGAGCTTGAGGATGATCTTTTCTCGGAGGACATGCCGCCGCGCCAGCACTGAGCTGGCGGTGGAGGAAGGCTCTAGTATGGGGTCGGTTTGCGCAAGAGGCTCGCTCAAACTTCGTCGCTGCCGTCATCCTTCCATGGGGCTTGCAGATAACGACTGCGGTTGAAGGTTTCCATCCAGTCCGGGTAGAACACCACTAATGCACTAACGACCGCGCCGTTGATAAAAGCCTCGGGAAACATCACCAACCAGATGTACCCGGCGAAGTCATCCAGCCAGGGCGGCATTGGATAGAGGCCGTCGATTAGCAAGATTCCGAGCCCTGCCAAGATGCAGATCAGGGTCGCGAGGCCGGCCGCAAAAAAACCTGAGAAGAATATATAGACGAATAGGTTGCGAGGCTGGGTGCGCTCCACGGCGATCGCGCAAGCTTCAGTGACCGTCACGGGTATCAATACCAGCAGCACGCCATTCAGGCCGAGGGCAACCAATTGCTGGTGGCCTGTGACCGTCAATCCAAGTTGGGCGACAAAGGCAGCGAGAATCGCCAAGGGCCAGTCGAGCAGTAGCGTGACCGCAGTCAGTCCAATGAAGTGGAAAGACAAACCCGAATCGAAGTCTCGGCGGACCAGCCAAAGCAGAAAGACCGCGAGGACCGCGCCGAACAGCAGGTGCTGGCGCCGCGTATCGCTAAACAGCTCGACCCAGGGCGCACGGATGCAGGCCCATATCAGTCCGGCGGCGTATAGCAGCCAACCCAGCACAAGGCTGGTCGGGGCAAGCAATTCGGCAGCGATCATCTATGCGCTCCTTGCGCCAAAGGCTATGAGTGGTGGCGCCGGCAGGGTTTGCGCAGTGCTGCCATTGCCGGGTGGTTGGTCCATTATCCCTCAGGGTGCGGGATTGGGTTGCGCAGTGTGAATGGCTTCTATGGCTTCGAGCACCTCGGCTGATAAATGCAGTTCCGAGCTTGCGAGATTGCTTTCTAGCTGTTCGATTGAAGTTGCGCCGATGATGTTGCTGGTTACGAAAGGCTGTTGGGTTACATAGGCCAGGGCCATTTGTGCAGGGTCCAGTCCGTGCTCCTTGGCAAGCGCCACATACCGTGAGCAAGCCGCCTGCGATTCCGGCTTGGCGTAGCGCGCGAAACGACTGAATAGCGTCAGTCGTGCTCCGGCTGGCTGTGCGCCTTGCTCGTACTTGCCGCTGAGCATGCCGAAGGCCAGCGGAGAGTAGGCGAGGAGTCCGCATTGCTCGCGCATGGCGATTTCGGCGAGCCCGACCTCAAAGCTTCGATTGAGCAGGTTGTAGGGGTTCTGGATGGATACGGCGCGCGGCCAGCCTCGGGCTTCCGCGATCTGCAGGAACTTCATGGTGCCCCATGGTGTTTCGTTCGATAGCCCGATATGGCGGATCTTGCCGGCTCTTACTTGCTCGTCGAGCACCTCTAGCGTTTCCTCGGTCGGCGTGAAGTCCTGATCCTGGTGACGGTAGCCGAGCTGGCCGAAGAAGTTTGTGCTGCGCTCCGGCCAATGCAGCTGATAAAGATCTATCCAATCCGTTTGCAGGCGCTGCAGGCTCGCATCCAATGCAGCAACGATGTGCTGGCGATTCATCTTCAGTTGGCCGTCGCGGATGTGGCTGATGCCGTTGCCGGGGCCGGCGATCTTGCTGGCCAGGATCCAGTCGGCACGATTACCGCGTGCCTTGAAGTAGTTACCTATGTAGCGCTCAGTGGTGGCATAGGTGTCCGGCTTCGGCGGTACCGGGTACATTTCGGCGGTGTCGACGAAATTGATGCCTGCAGCTTTCGCGCGATCCATCTGGGCGAAAGCTTCACTTTCATTGTTCTGCTCGCCCCAAGTCATGGTGCCCAGGCAGAGTGCCGTGACGTCAAGATCAGTACGGCCTAGTTGGCGCTTTTCCATGCAGTGTCCTTGCGTTTGAAGAGATCTCGGTTGGGATGGTAGTGCAGGCGATAAGTTTCCTGCTTCGCAGTGGTGCGGGGGTATTCGTCACGGTAGGCGGGTACTGGCAGCAGCTCCCTGATTTCGCCGCGGCACGCCGTCTGCTCAGAACGGCGATAAGCTGCTTGCTATTTGGCTGGTAATCCGGATAATTCCGCAGCCTGTCGCCGGGGATGCCTAGCCCGTTGACGCAAAAACAAGGTAGGGGATGCCTAGCCTACCGAACACTGCCGTAGCGGACGCGCTGACCCGAGCCCCCGATAGCGTCTGTTTCCGGCTGTCCTGGTCTTGCCAGGGCGAGCACCATTCAGTAAGATTCGCCGTCTTATTTTCAGGGCGGCCCCTGAGGCTATAACGAATGAAGACTTTTACTGCTAAACCGGAAACCGTCAAGCGCGACTGGTTCGTCGTCGACGCTGCCGGCCAGACCCTGGGTCGTCTGGCAACCGAAATCGCTAGCCGCCTGCGTGGCAAGCACAAGGCGGAATATACCCCTCACGTCGATACCGGTGATTACATCGTCGTTATCAATGCCGAGCAAGTGCGTGTTACCGGTGCGAAAACCACCGACAAGATGTACTACTCTCACTCCGGTTTCCCGGGTGGCATCAAGTCGATCAACTTCGAGAAGCTGATCGCCAAGGCGCCAGAGCGTGTGATCGAGACCGCGGTCAAGGGCATGCTGCCTAAGAACCCGCTGGGTCGCGACATGTACCGTAAGCTGAAGGTGTATAAGGGTGCCAATCATCCGCATACCGCTCAGCAGCCCCAAGAACTGAAGATTTAACGGAATAGTTCATTATGTCGGCGACTCAAAACTACGGCACTGGCCGTCGTAAGACTGCAACCGCGCGCGTATTCCTGCGTCCGGGTACTGGCAAAATCTCAATCAATAACCGCGAGCTGGACAACTTCTTCGGGCGTGAAACCGCTCGCATGGTCGTTCGTCAGCCTCTGGAACTGACCGAGACCGTCGAAAAGTTCGACATCTACGTAACCGTTCTGGGTGGTGGTGTGAGTGGTCAGGCCGGTGCGATCCGTCACGGTATCACTCGTGCGCTGATGGAGTATGACGAGACTCTGCGTCCTGCTCTGCGCAAGGCTGGCTTCGTCACTCGCGATGCTCGCGAAGTTGAACGTAAGAAAGTCGGTCTGCGTAAGGCGCGTAAGCGTCCGCAGTACTCGAAGCGCTAATTCAGGCTTCTCAAAAAGAACGCCCAGCTTCTCACGGAGCTGGGCGTTTTTTTATGGCTGCCGTTTCGCTGCTGCGACAGCTTGTCACGCGTCAGGCCCCGATTTTAGGGGCCTGACGTAAGGTTGTATCCTGTTATTACCTTGTCATGCGAGGGGGTTTTCTTTACCATTTGGCGAATTTTTAGCGGCCTCGTTTTACAGTAGACGCACGTAGTAGACGCCTGCTTTCGGTAGGCCATAAGAAACTGATGGGAGACGACTGAATGAGCAATGACGGCGTGAATGCTGGCCGGCGTCGCTTCCTGGTAGCCGCTACTTCGGTAGTAGGTGCTGCAGGAGCGGTGGGTGCCGCGGTCCCGTTTGTGGGATCGTGGTTCCCAAGTGCCAAGGCCAAGGCAGCCGGTGCACCGGTTAGGGTCAATATCAGCAAGATCGAGCCAGGCCAGCAAATGGTGGCAGAGTGGCGCGGTCAGCCGGTGTTTATCGTTCGTCGTACCGATGAGGCGCTGGCGAATCTGGATAAGCTCACCGATACGGTAGCCGATCCCAAGTCCGAGGCCTCGGTGCAGCCTGCCTATGTGGATCCGCAGGTTCGCTCGATCAAGCCGGAAGTTCTGATTGTCGTCGGGCTCTGTACGCACCTTGGTTGCGCTCCATCGTTCCGTCCGGAAGTGGCGGCGGCTGACCTCGGAGCTGATTGGCTTGGTGGCTATTTCTGTCCGTGCCATGGTTCGAAATACGATATGGCTGGCCGTGTCTACAAGGGTCAACCTGCGCCATTGAATCTGCCGGTTCCCCCACACACCTACGAAACTGACTCTGTGGTCATTATCGGCGTGGATCAGGAGAGCGCGTGATGAGCAAATTCATGGAATGGGTCGATGCGCGCTTCCCCGCGACCAAGATGTGGGAAGACCATCTAAGCAAGTACTACGCGCCGAAGAACTTCAACGTTCTGTATTTCTTCGGCTCCCTCGCCTTGTTGGTTCTGGTGAATCAGATCCTGACCGGCATTTGGTTGACGATGAGCTTCGAGCCGTCTGCAGAGGGTGCATTCGCCTCAGTCGAATACATCATGCGGGACGTCGAATACGGCTGGATCATTCGCTACCTGCATTCTACGGGGGCGTCGGCATTCTTCGTCGTGGTCTATCTGCACATGTTTCGTGGGATCCTGTATGGCTCCTATCAGAAGCCGCGCGAGCTGGTTTGGATCTTCGGCATGATGATCTATCTGGCGTTGATGGCTGAGGCCTTCATGGGCTACCTCCTGCCGTGGGGTCAGATGTCCTACTGGGGCGCCCAGGTGATTATCTCGCTGTTCGGTGCCATACCTGTCATCGGCGACGATCTGACTCAGTGGATTCGCGGTGATTACCTGATCTCCGGCATCACCCTGAATCGCTTCTTTGCGCTGCATGTCATCGCACTGCCGATCGTGATCCTCGGGCTGGTCGTGCTGCACATCCTCGCGCTGCATGAGGTGGGGTCGAACAACCCGATGGGTGTCGACATCAAGAAGACCAAGAACGAAGCTGGCGTGCCGCTCGATGGCATTCCGTTCCATCCGTACTACACGGTTAAAGATATCGTGGGTGTGGTGGTGTTCCTCTTCGTGTTCTGCGCCATCGTGTTCTTCTTCCCGGAAATGGGCGGCTATTTCCTCGAGAAGCCGAACTTCGAAGTGGCGAACGCCTTTAAGACGCCTGCTCACATCGCTCCGGTTTGGTACTTCACTCCGTTCTACGCAATTCTGCGTGCCGTACCGGACAAGCTGCTTGGCGTGATTGCCATGGGTGCCTCGATTGCCGTGCTATTTGTGTTGCCATGGCTTGATCGCAGTCCAGTTAAGTCCATGAAGTACAAGGGCTGGATGAGCAAGATCGCGCTGCTGGCGTTCTGCATCTCCTTCATCATTCTCGGTGTGCTTGGCGTACTGGCTCCGACTCCTGAGCGCACGCTTCTCGCGCGGATCTGTACTGCTATCTACTTCGGCTACTTCATCCTGATGCCGTTCTATACCAAGCTCGAGAAGACCAAAGTGGTTCCGCAAAGGGTGGCTGGCTGATGAAAAAGCAATTTGCTGCATTGATTCTTGCTCTCGTGCCGGCATTTGGTTTCGCCGCTGGTACTGATGTTCATCTTGATCCGGTCGATATTGACCTAACCGATAAGGTGGCCCTGCAGGACGGTTTACAGACCTTTACAAACTACTGCATGGGCTGCCACAGCGCGAAGTACCAGCGGTACGAGCGTGTTGCGACAGATTTGGGTATCCCCGAAGAGATTATGCTCGACAACATCGTGTTCACTGGCGCCAAGATCGGCGACCACATGAAGATCGGCATGACGCCGGACGATGCAAAGACCTGGTTTGGTGCCGCTCCGCCGGACCTGACGCTGGTAGCGCGAGTGCGTGGGAACGACTGGCTATATACCTACCTGCGCAGTTTCTATGAAGATCCTACGCGTCCGTATGGGGTCAACAATACGGTGTTCCCTAATGTCGGCATGCCGCATGTTCTGGCCCCGCTGCAGGGGCGTCAGGTGTTGCCAAGCAAGCTGCCTGAAGGTGAGTCGGTAGCGTGTAAGCAGGTTCAGATCGTCGAAGACGGTCGTAAGCAATTCGATCCGCTGACCGGTACTCCGATTACGCACGAAGACTGCCATGCCATGACGGTCGTGCCGGGTAGTGGTGAGCTCACCGAGGCCGAATACGACGAGAAGATCAAGAACCTGGTGACCTTTCTCGCTTACTCGGCCAACCCGGTCAAGCTGGAAAGCCAGCGCATCGGTACCTATGTGTTGTTGTTCCTGGCGTTCTTCTTCGTATTCGCTTATCTGCTCAAGCGGGAATACTGGAAAGACATTCACTGATCCTGTGCTGTTTTGCGTTACCCTGCGCGCGCCCTGATGGGCGCGCGTTTTTTTCTGCCATTACATAATTCCAATGAGGAGGGACCCTATGGCCGCTACCAATCGGTTGGCCTGCTATTCCGATCCCGCCGACCACTATTCGCATCGTGTGCGTTTCGTCCTGGCCGAGAAGGGCGTCAGTGTCGAAATCATCGACGTCGACGCAGCGCATTGCCCAGTAAGGTTGACCGAAGTAAATCCCTACGCGAGCGTGCCCACGTTGGTGGATCGTGATCTAGCGCTCTACGAGCCGAGCGTGATCACTGAGTATCTCGAGGAGCGTTACCCTCATCCGCCCCTGCTACCGGTTTATCCCGTGGCCAGAGCGAACACTCGTCTTCTGGTGCACCGGGTTCAGCGGGATTGGTGCAGCCTGGTGGACAGGATCGCTGATCGCCGTACTGCCGATGCTTCGCGAGCGCAGGCGCGCAAGGAATTGCGTGAAAGCCTCACCGGCGTTTCCCCTGTCTTCGCCGAAAAGCCGTTCTTCATGAGTGATGAGATTAGTCTTGTGGATTGTTGCCTGTTGCCTATCCTTTGGCGTTTACCGAAACTGGGGATTGAGTTGCCGCGGGCGGCGAAACCGCTTCTCGACTACATGGAGATCAACTTTGCTCGCGAGGCATTCCAGGTCAGTTTATCCACCGTTGAGCGCGACATGCGCTAAAGAGGGGGTTGTATATGACATCGAGTCGACCTTATCTGGTACGGGCGTTGTACGAGTGGATCGTCGACAATGACTGCACTCCGCATCTGCTGGTCAACGCTGATCATGCAGGCGTTCAGGTGCCGGATGGTTTTGCCGGTGATGGCCAGATCGTCTTGAATGTGGCGCCCAGTGCGGTGCGTCAATTGAAGATGGATAACCAGGCGATCAGCTTCGAAGGGCGCTTCGGTGGTGTTCCGCATAGCTTGCACGTCCCGGCTGCAGCGGTCATGGCTATCTACGCAAGGGAGAATGGGCAGGGGATGGTATTCGAGGTTGAGCCTACTCCGCCGGATGGCGAGACTCCATCCGATGATGCCTCGGCCGGCACCAGCGCGCCGTCACGTCCAGCCCCAGGTGGGCGTCCTAGCTTGAAAGTAGTTAAATAATAGAAATCGATAGGCGCTTGAGGCTGAAAGGCAAGGCGGTGGTATGCAAGGCTGCATCCACCTGTGCGCTTGCCGCCTCCGGGCCTTTAATCGATATATTCGAACAGTTTGACGATGCGCTGCACGCCGGAAACGCCTTGCACCACGCTCGTTGCACGATTGGCTTCCTGTCTCGTGACGAGGCCAAGCAGGTAAACAATGCCGTTCTCGGTAATGACTTTTATGCGTGAGCCAGGAACGCTAGCGTCTGCCAGCATCTGTGCCTTGATCTTGGTTGTCAGCCAGGAATCGTTGCTGCGAGCCAGGGCGGATGAAGGTTTCAGAACCTGAATTTCGTTGTGTACACGTTTGACGCGCTGAACTGAGCTGGCGGCCTGTTCGGCTAGCTGCTTCAATTCTGCACGTGGTGTTTGGCCTGCCAGCAGAACCACGCCGTTGTAGCTGGCAACGATGACATGGGATGCCTGATCGAGGTCCGGGTGGGCCTTGGCAATATTCACGGCTGCTTTCGTTTCGATTAGCGAGTCGTCAATGGTGCTGCCGATCGTGCGGGTTCCCCGATTATCGTCAATTGGGTCGTCGCGTGTGGCGGTAAGCACGGAACTGCAGCCAGTGACGGCGAGGCACAGCGCGAGCGTAAGCGCATGCAGGTGAACTGAAGTCATTCTTCGCTCCCAAAGAGTTGGTTGTCGATCAGGTCGCATAGGCAATGAATGGTCAGCAGATGGACCTCTTGAATGCGTGCGGTCACCTTGGCTGGCACTCGGATTTCAACGTCTTCCGGTAGCAGTAGCGAAGCCATTCCACCACCGTCGCGACCGGTGAGGGCGACCACCACCATTTCCCGGTCGTGCGCGGCCTGTATCGCCTGGATAACATTAGCGGAGTTGCCGCTGGTTGAAATTGCCAGCAGCACATCGCCCGGCTGACCCAGTGCGCGGATCTGCTTGGAAAACACCTCGTTGTAGCTGTAGTCGTTGGCGATGGATGTCAGTGTCGAACTGTCCGTGGTCAGCGCGATTGCCGGCAGGCTAGGGCGCTCCCGCTCGAAACGGTTGAGCAGCTCTGAGGAGAAATGCTGTGCATCGCCCGCGGAGCCGCCATTTCCGCAGGTCAGGATTTTTCCTTCACTGAGCAAGGTATTGACCATCACTTGCCCGGCCTGCTCGATGCTGGGTGCGAGCACTTCCATCGCGCTTTGTTTGGTTTCGATGCTGGCGAGGAAGAGCTGACGTATACGGGATTGCATGTCCATCGGAAATAAACCTTCAGGTGACGGGCTGGGCTGCTTTAGCCGTGCCGCAAGGAATCTTTGGTGCAGATGTGATGCTGACGAGATGCTGCGAAACCCGCATGTCGCGTTTTTAGCTATCGAAGGCATTTCGAATCCAGCTGGGCTTCGTTCCGCTCTCGGTCGAATCTATGGCAACGACATCGAAGCGACACGGATGCTTTGCCCAGCGACTCTCCTTTAGTAGGAACAGCTGGGCCGCCTTGATCAGCTTCTGCTGTTTGCGCAGGTCTACGCTCTCGAGTGCGCCGCCCCATGCGGCATGGCGCCTGTACCGAACCTCGACGAATACTACTGTATCGCCATCGAGCATGACCAGATCAAGCTCGCCACTACGGCAGCTCCAGTTGCGACAGAGCAGGTGTAGACCGTGCGCCTGGAGGTGCTGCAGTGAAAAATCTTCTGCGCGCTTTCCACTGAGCTGTTTGCTGGTCGCTATCAATCTGGAATATCCGCGAGCGGTTGGACTTCCCCGTCGCGGAACTCGGCCCAAGGCAAGCGCCGTTCGATCCGCTGCTGCGGAGTTAGGCTGAGCGTTCCTGAAAGGCCATCAATCCGTGTGTCAGGTAGCGCAAGAAGCTGATTCAGGCGCGGCGCCAGCTGGTAGGCATCGGCGCCCATGGCATACAGCCTGCCGAGGCTGCCCCGGGCTTGCGGCCACTTGCGCTCGATCTCCTGGCGCAGGGGCAGTTGCGGGTCAAGCAGCCATGGGGTTTCGGTAAAGCGAATGCCTTCGAGATCCAGGTATTGCGTGCGGTTATCAGTGGCGGCATGAAGGTGCGAAGTCGCGTAGACCGGGAGGTCGCCGGCGTACTGAAAAATCAGGGTGGGTTTGACTTGTTGCGCCTGTTGCGGCGTGGCGGCAAGAAAAAGGAAATCAATATCTTGGCGACGCGATGGCTGCGACTCATCGCTGCCTCCGTTGCTGCGTATCTGCAGCATATCCGCAATCTGGTTTGCCAGCTCGATGGGCTCGGCCAGGGGTTCAGCGGCAACCACTGTGCCACCTAGCGTCTGCCATTCCTGGCGGAAAGCTTCAAACACCCGATTGCCCCAGTCGCCGCGAGGCGTCAACGCCACTGCGCGGCGGTGCCCATCGGCCCAGGCGCGGCGCGCAACTTCACGAGCTTCGTCTTCTGCCGCCAGTCCGAACTGGAACAGTTGCGGCGGCACCTGTTGGTTCGCATCGCTGTAGTTCAGGGCCAGGGTCGTAATGGGCAGCTGTTCGCGATCGGCCAGTTGGCGGACCATATCCTTTTCCAATGGGCCGATCACCAATTCAACACCCGAGGCAGACGCTTGCCGGTAAAAGTCGTCTAGAGAAGACAGGCGGGTGCTGTCGAACAGTTCGATTTTCAGGTCCTGTTGCCCTGCAAGATGGGCTGCTAGGAATCCGTCGCGCAAGGCGCGTGCAACGCTGGCCAGCGGCCCTTCCATCGGCAGCAGAAGCGCTACGTGCGATAAGGGTTTGTCTGCCAGCTGCTTGAGCTTTAACAGCGGGTCGGGCAGGCGCCGTGCGGCTGGGTGATTAGGGTTTTGCTGCTGCCAGGCCTCGATGGCGCGTTTTTGCTGGCCGAGCGTGCCGGCCTGCTTAACGGCTGTGGCCAGCGATATCCAGCCTGCGAGGTCGGTGTCGGCGGTTTGTTGCAGTTGCTCCGGCGCGAGATTCGAGACCAGAGACCAGATCGTCTCATGATTTTGCTCAGCCGCTTCACCGCTGAGTAGGGGTGCGATGAAGGTGCGCTCGCGCGCTGCATCGAGCGGCTGGTTGTTTGCTTCGAACGCCTCGGCGCGAGCCAGTTGGGTGCGAAGCTGTTGCTCTACAGGGAGTTCTGCGAGACGTTCAAAGGCTGGATGCTGTAACGCCTGGAGCGCACTTTCGGGCTTCCCAGCGGCCAGGGCCAGCTCGGCTTCCAGCGTTTTGGCGAACATCTGCTGGGCTGGCATCAACTGGTCAATGGCGACTTGTTCCAGTATCTGTCGCGCTTGGGTCAGGTTGTCTTGCTGCATGCTCTGGTCGGCCGCTGACAGCCGCAGCAACGCAGCCTTGCCTGGATCACTGGCATCGGCATCTTTCAGCAATTGTTGCGTCGATGCCTGTGGGGTGCGAGGCAGTTCGCCGAGGGTGGAGGATGGTGAGCTGGCGCAGGCCGACAGCAAGGCAGCAATGCATAAGAAGATTAGCGGGCGAAAGCGGGCCGTCATGTGTTCATTCCTGAAAAGGCGCTGGCGGGTGTCGGTGGATTGTACCCAAGCGTTGGCGGGGTCGCGATGTCGCGGCCCGTAAACGGGCTACAATGCGCGTTTTAGTGACTGAGGTAAGCGTTGTGACTGCGACAGATGATGTGAATTCCGCGGCGGGAACGCTCTATGTCGTCGCCACACCTATCGGTAATCTCGAAGATATAAGCGCGCGGGCTTTGCGCGTGTTATCCGAGGTCGCGCTGATTGCGGCGGAAGATACCCGGCATTCATCTCGCCTGCTGCAGCACTTTGGCATCACCACACCCTTGGCTGCATGTCATGAGCATAACGAGCGAGACGAGGGAGGGCGTTTCATCCGGCGGCTGTTGGCTGGCGAAGATGTGGCCTTGATCTCCGATGCTGGCACGCCTTTGATATCCGACCCGGGTTACCACCTCGTCAGGCTGTCTCGCGCCGCGGGTGTCCGGGTCGTTCCGCTGCCCGGTGCGTGTGCGCTTATTGCCGCGCTTTGCGCCGCTGGGCTGCCGTCCGATCGTTTTATCTTTGAGGGGTTTCTGCCTGCTAAGCAGGCTGCACGCCTTGCTCGCCTAGAGCATCTTCGGGCTGAGCCGCGTACGTTGATCTTCTACGAGGCGCCGCATCGTATTCTTGCTGCGCTTGCTGACCTCGAATCAGTGTTCGGTTCCGACCGACCTGCGGTGTTGGGGCGGGAGCTGACCAAGACGTTCGAGACGTTGAAAGACCTTCCTTTGGGTGCATTGCGCGCTTGGGTAGAGTCCGATGCCAATCAGCAGCGCGGCGAGTGCGTGCTTGTAGTGGGGGGCTGGCAAGCGCCGAATGAAGACGAGGCGGTCGATGCGGATGCGCGCCGGATTTTGGATCTGCTCTTGGCTGAGCTGCCGGTCAAACGAGCCGCGGCGCTTGCTTCTGCAATTACCGGAGTCAGAAAGAACCTGCTTTATCAGCTGGCCTTGCAAGAAAAGGGTGCGAGTCAGTAAGTGCACTGGTGGCCAGTTCGAGTGCTTCTGAGGCTAAGGTGGCCAACTATCAAGCTTGCGGGTGTCGGCGTAGACAAGTACCCTGGCCGCCGGAGAGTCGATCGGACAGTCGCTGTCTCTTTTTGTTCCGCAAGAAGGGAGGGAGGAAAGTCCGGGCTCCATAGGGCGAAGTGCCAGGTAACGCCTGGGAGGCGTGAGCCTACGGAAAGTGCCACAGAAAATAACCGCCTAAGCGTTTCGGCGCCGGTAAGGGTGAAAAGGTGCGGTAAGAGCGCACCGCGCGGCTGGCAACAGTCCGTGGCTAGGTAAACCCCACTTGGAGCAAGACCAAATAGGGATCCATTGGCGTGGCCCGCGCTGGATCCGGGTAGGTTGCTAGAGGCAGTCAGTGATGGCTGTCGTAGAGGAATGACTGTCCTCGACAGAACCCGGCTTACAGATCGACTCTCCGACTTTTCTTGAAATATCCCGCCTGTCTTAGTCCAAAAAATTCTTGCTCTTCACAAAGTACTTTAACTTCGAAGTGCAGGCTTCTGCGTTTGCTGAATATCTCTATCAGCTATCCCTTCCGGTTTACCGTTTATCTCCGTTTCGGTTGCTAAATTCCCGTCACATAAGGGTTTTTCCCGTCAGGCGTACCTTGACGGTGGGGCTGCTGCATTTCTATAGTGCGCACAAGTGGTAGAAAGTGGAACGAAGTGGGTATTTATGGGCATGGAAAGCTAAATCAGGGGAAGCGCAACCGTGTTTCGCGGAGCAAACGCCATCAGTCTCGATGCCAAAGGCCGGCTAGCCATGCCCAGCCGGTATCGTGACGAGCTCGTTTCGCGTTGCGAGGGGCAGCTGATCATCACCATTGATGCCGTCGACCGTTGTCTCGGAATTTACCCATTGCCGGAATGGGAGCAGATCGAAGCCAAGTTGCGCGAGCTGCCCTCTCTCAGAGAAGAAAGTCGCCGGCTGCAGCGCTTGCTCATTGGTAATGCGGTCGATCTTGAGATGGATGGCAATGGTCGCGTCCTGGTGCCACCGCGTTTGCGCGAATACGCCGGTCTGGACAAGCGGGCCATGCTGGTCGGTCAGCTGAACAAGTTCAGCCTGTGGAACGAGGACGACTGGAACGCGCAAGCAGATGCGGACCTGGCGGCCATCAAACAACCCGGTGCTTTGCCGGAAGAATTGCGTGATCTAATCCTGTGAACCAGACCAGCAGCTATAACCATGTGACCGTTTTGCTCGACGAGGCCGTCGCGGCACTCGCCGTGCGCCCGGATGGCCGCTATCTGGACGGGACCTTTGGGCGCGGCGGGCATAGCCGTCTGCTGTTGCGGCAGCTTGGGCCTGATGGCTGTTTGCTAGGATTCGATAAAGACCCGCTAGCAATCGTTACGGGGCAAGCACTGGCGGCCGAGGATGGCCGCTTTGTCGTTGTGCAGAGAAGTTTTGCCGAGCTTGGCGCAGAGCTCGCGCAGCGCGGCTGGACTGGCACATTGAGCGGTGTGCTGCTAGATCTTGGCGTGTCTTCGCCGCAGCTGGACGACCCCGAGCGCGGTTTCAGCTTCCTGCACGATGGCCCATTGGACATGCGCATGGACCCAAGTCGAGGGATCAGCGCTGCCCAGTGGATCGCAACGGCCGACGAAGACGATATCGTCCGAGTGCTCAGGGAGTACGGTGAGGAGCGCTTTGCCAAACGCATGGCCCGTGCCGTGGTACAGCGTCGGGCTGTGCAGCCTTTCGAGCGTACGGCGGATCTCGCCCAAGTGTTGACGGTGGCCAATCCCGCTTGGGAGAAAGGCAAGAACCCAGCGACACGCGCCTTTCAGGGGCTGCGCATTTTTATCAATAACGAGCTTGGCGACCTGGAAGCTGGGCTTGAAGCCGCTCTTGAAGCGCTGGACGTCGGCGGCCGGCTGGTGGTCATCAGCTTTCACTCGCTGGAAGACCGCATCGTCAAACAGTTCATGCGCCGGCATGCGAAAGGCGAGGCCGATACCTTGCCGCGCGACCTCCCGATCATTCCTGAAAAATTCGTGCCGCGTCTGAAGCTGCTGGGCAAACCGCAATACGCGTCCGCCGAAGAGGTCAAAGCAAACCCCCGTTCGCGCAGTGCAGTGATGCGTGTGGCGGAGAAGTTGCGGTGAATCAGCTGCGCCGCGCCATGCCCCACGGCAGCCTGCTGATGCTGGTGTTGTTTATTGCCGTGCTGATGTCGGCGATTGCTGTCGCCTATAGCGCGCACTGGAACCGCCAGTTGCTCAATGAGCTGTACGGCGAACTCAGTGTGCGTGACAAGGCGCAGGCTGAATGGGGCCGCCTGATACTTGAGCAGAGCACTTGGACTGCTCACAGCCGCATCGAGACCTTGGCTTCCGAGCAGTTGAAGATGCACATTCCTGAAGCGGGCGCTGTCAGGCTGGTGGCTCCATGAAACTCCAGGGCGCGCTCTATCCATGGCGTTTTCGCATCGTGCTCGCTCTGCTGGCACTGATGGTAGGGGCCATTGCTTGGCGAATTGTCGACTTGCAGGTGCTGGATCAGGGGTTTCTAAAAGGGCAGGGAGATGCGCGCAGCGTGCGGCATATTCCAATCCCCGCACACCGTGGCCTCATGACCGATCGTCATGGCGAGCCTCTGGCGGTGAGTACCCCTGTCACCACGCTTTGGGCGAACCCACGCGAAATGCAAAGTGCACAGGCCCGCTGGCCCGAACTGGCTGAAGCGCTGGGGCAGGACACTGCTGGGCTGCATCAGCGCCTCAAGGATCAGGCCGAGCGAGAGTTCATGTACCTGGTACGCGGCCTGACCCCTGAGCAGGGGCAGCGAGTTCTGGATCTGAAGATACCGGGCGTTTACGCGCAAGAAGAGTTTCGCCGCTTCTACCCCGCTGGCGAAGTGGCCGCTCACGTGGTGGGTTTTACCGATATCGATGACCACGGTCGTGAAGGCATGGAGCTGGCCTATAACGAGTGGCTGGCCGGTGTTCCGGGCAAGCGACAGGTGCTCAAGGACCGTCGTGGCCGTCTGATCAAAGATGTTCAGGTCGTCAAGAATGCCAAGGCCGGCAAGGCGCTTGCGCTGTCCCTTGACCTGCGCCTGCAGTATCTGGCGCATCGCGAGCTGCGTAACGCTTTGCTGGAGTTCGGCGCAAAGGCCGGCAGCTTGGTCGTGCTCGACGTGAAAACGGGCGAAGTGCTGGCCATGGTCAATCAGCCGACCTATAACCCGAACAATCGCCGGAATCTGCAACCAGCGGCGATGCGTAACCGGGCAATGACGGACCTGTTTGAACCGGGTTCGACGATGAAACCCATCTCTATGAGCGCGGCCCTTGAAACGGGCCGGTGGAAGCCCAGCGACCTGGTTGAGGTATGGCCAGGGTCGCTGCGCATCGGTCGCTACACAATCCGCGACGTCTCCAGAACAGAAGGCCGTGAGCTTAGCCTGACGGGCATCCTCATTAATTCTTCCAACGTCGGTATGAGCAAGGTTGCTTTTGATATCGGCGGCGCTGCGATTCATGAGGTCATGCGTAAGATCGGTTTTGGACAAGACACCGGTTTGGGCTTCCCTGGCGAACGAGTCGGCAATCTTCCAACACATCGTGAATGGCGCCAGGCCGAAACTGCCACGCTTTCATATGGTTATGGCCTGTCGGTAACCGCCGTGCAACTGGCTCACGCCTATGGCGCGCTAGCCAACGATGGCCGCTTGGTGCCGATGTCATTGACCAGGGTCGATCACAAGCCAGAAGGCGTAGAGGTGGTGTCGCCGGAGGTCGCGAAAACCCTCCAAGGCATGCTGCAGGAGGTCATCGAGGCCCCGCGTGGAGTGTTCCGCGCCCAGGTGCCGGGTTATCACGTAGCTGGCAAGAGCGGTACCGCGCGCAAAGCTTCGACCGACAGTCGGGGTTATCAGGAAAATGCCTACCGTTCGATGTTTGCAGGTTTCGGGCCCATGAGTGATCCGCGTATTGCCATAGCAGTGGTCATCGATGAGCCCAGCAAGAGCGGCTATTACGGTGGACTGGTTTCGGCTCCGGTGTTCAGTCGCGTGATGTCCGGCGCGCTGCGCCTGATGAATGTTGCTCCTGACAACTTACCGCCCGAAGACGTCAAAACCGCCGACGCTGACAAGAGCAAGGGAGGGCGTATCTGATGCCGATGCCGCTGAATCAGTTACTGCCTCAAGCTGCCAGCGATACCCTCATTCGAGAGCTGACGCTGGACAGCCGCAAGGTCCGTCCGGGCGATTTGTTTCTGGCTGTGCCCGGTTACCAGCAAGACGGCCGCGTGCACATTGCCGATGCGATTGCCCACGGCGCAGCCGCTATCGCCTACGAAGCCGAAGGTGCTGCGAAAATGACTGCGGCAAGCGCCGAGTTGGTGCCGGTTCGCAACCTGGCAGGGCAGCTATCGGCTATCGCAGGGCGGTTCTACGGCGAGCCAAGCCGCAGTCTGCACCTGGTCGGCGTTACCGGGACCAATGGCAAGACCAGCGTGACCTACTTGATTGCCCAGGCTCTGGATCGTTTGGGTGAGCGTTGCGGGATCATCGGCACCCTCGGGACCGGCTTTCACGGAGAGTTGGTCCTTGGTCAGCACACCACGCCTGATGCCATCGGTGTACAGGCCAATCTGGCGAGCCTGCGGAAGCAGGGCGCGCGCGCCGTTGCCATGGAGGTGTCCTCGCATGGCCTGGCGCAGGGCCGGGTTGCCGCGCTCGCGTTCGATGTGGCGGTGTTTACCAATCTTTCCCGAGACCACCTCGACTATCACGGTTCCATGGAAGCCTACGGCGAGGTCAAGGCGCGGCTGTTCAATATGCCGGGGCTCGGCTGTCGGGTGATCAATCTGGACGACGCGCTGGGCCGATCGCTCGCGCAAGAGCACCCGGAATCGCGCTTGATCACTTATAGCCTGGAGGATGCTTCGGCTTACCTCTATTGCCCAGAGGCGCGGCTGGACGACAGCGGAATCCACGCGCGTCTGGTGACCCCGCAAGGGGAGCGCTCGCTGCGTAGCCCGCTACTGGGTCGGTTCAATGTCAGCAATGTGCTTGCGGCGGTAGGCGCCTTGCTGGGCATGAATTACGCCCTCGACGAAGTTTTAGCAGTGCTGCGTGAAATTGACGGCCCTGCCGGCCGCATGCAGCGGCTAGGTGGTGGCGATTGTCCGTTGGTGGTGGTCGATTACGCCCATACGCCGGATGCGCTTGAAAAGGTACTTGTCGCTCTACGCCCGCATGCCAGCGGCCAGTTGCTGTGTCTGTTCGGCTGCGGTGGCGACCGTGACCGTGGCAAGCGCACGTTGATGGCTCAGGTTGCCGAGCGTTTGGCAGACCGCGTTACAGTCACCGATGACAACCCGCGTAATGAGGATCCGCAGCAGATCCTCGATGAGATTCGTGCAGGTTTCAACGCGCCCGAACAAGCGCTATTTGTGCCAGGGCGCGCTGCGGCCATTGCTCGCTGTATTGAGAGCGCCAGCATTGACGATGTGGTGCTGCTGGCCGGCAAGGGGCATGAGGACTACCAGGAAATAAAAGGCGAGCGCCTGCCATTCTCCGATCTCGAACAGGCCTTGACGGCCCTGGCTGCCTGGAGGGGTTCTCATGCTTGAAGCCAAGCGTCTTAGTGCTCTGGTCGAGCCGTTGTCAGCCAAGTTGATCAATGCCGATGCAGCGTTTAGCTCTGTCAGCACCGACAGCCGCGCAATCGAAACTGGGCAGCTTTTCGTCGCGCTCACCGGGCCTCGCTTCGACGGCCATTCCTACCTTGCAGAAGTTGCGGCCAAGGGCGCCGTCGCTGCGCTGGTTGAGCGCCATGTGCCAGAGGTTTCGTTGCCTCAGCTTGTTGTTGCTGATAGCCGTATCGCCCTAGGCCAGCTGGGCGCATTGAACCGCAACGCGTTCAACGGTCCGGTCGCGGCCATTACCGGCTCCAGTGGCAAGACCAGCGTCAAGGAGCTGCTTGCCAGCATCCTGCGCGCTGCCTATGGCGACGATGCGGTTCTCGCCACCCGCGGCAATCTAAACAACGATCTGGGCGCACCGCTCACGCTGCTGGAGTTGGGCGCACAGCACAAGGCTGCGGTGATTGAGCTAGGCGCTTCACGTGTCGGCGAAATTGCCTATACCGTCAGCCTGACTCGGCCAGATGTCAGCTTGATTACCAACGCGGGCACGGCTCATGTTGGAGAATTTGGTGGTCCGGAGAAAATCGTCGAGGCCAAGGGCGAGATTCTCGATGGCCTCAGCCCAAAGGGCGTTGCCGTGCTCAATCGAGACGACCGCGCCTATTCAGTTTGGGAGCGCCGAGTAGCAGGCAAGCACGTCGTGAGCTTTGCGTTAACGAGTCCGCTGGCCGACATCCACCCCGCTTCGATTGCCTACGACCTTCGCGGCTGTCCCAATTTCGTCCTGACTGGACCGACCGGGTCGGCGCGCGTCCAGCTGAACTTGCTCGGACGCCACAGCGTAGCCAATGCCCTAGCCGCCGCCGCCGCCGCCAGCGCGTTGGGCGTTTCGCGGGAACATATCGTCGCCGGGCTCGAGAGCCTGCAGCCGGTGAAGGGGCGAGGCGTCGCGCAAATGCTGAGTAATGGCGTTCGCCTCATAGACGACACCTACAACGCCAATCCGGCCTCGGTCTGCGCAGCTATTGACGTGCTGGCGGGCTTTGCCGGACGCACAGTTCTGGTACTGGGTGACATGGGCGAGCTGGGCTCGTGGGCCGAGCAGGGGCACCGAGACGTCGGCAGTTATGCCGTAGGTAAAGTGGACACCTTGTTTGCGGTCGGGCCGCTAATGAAGCACGCCGTCGATGCCTTCGGCCATGGCGCACGCCATTTTGCCGATCAGCAGAGCCTGATCGAGTCTTTGCGACTGGAGCAAGGCAATGCGACCACCATTTTGATCAAGGGATCACGGAGCGCTGCGATGGACAAAGTCGTCGCAGCGCTTTCCGCGTCCGGCATGGAGAAACATTAATGCTGCTGCTACTCGCCGAGTACCTGCAACAGTTCCACACGGGCTTCGCGGTCTTTCAATACCTATCCCTGCGTGGAATTCTTGGCGTACTGACCGCGCTGGTCCTGTCGCTGTGGTTGGGACCCTGGCTGATCCGTACGCTTCAGCTGCGCCAAATTGGCCAGGCGGTACGCACTGATGGGCCACAAACGCACCTGTCGAAATCCGGCACGCCAACCATGGGCGGGGCACTGATCCTCAGCGCGATCGCCATTAGCACATTGCTCTGGGCCGATCTGTCTAATCGCTATGTTTGGGTAGTGCTGGCTGTGACCTTGCTGTTTGGCGCGATAGGTTGGGTTGACGACTACCGCAAGGTGATCGAGAAGAATTCTCGCGGCCTCCCGAGTCGCTGGAAGTACTTCTGGCAGTCTGTCTTCGGTGTCGGCGCTGCGATCTTCCTTTATATGACCGCACAGACCCCGGTCGAAACCACCTTGATATTGCCGCTGCTGAAGGACATCGAGATCCCGCTGGGGATCGGCTTCATCGTGCTGACCTATTTCGTCATCGTCGGCTCAAGCAATGCGGTAAATCTCACCGATGGGCTGGACGGCCTGGCGATCATGCCGACTGTGATGGTTGGTGGTGGTCTGGGCATCTTCTGCTACCTGTCGGGCAACGTGAATTTCGCCGATTACCTACTGATTCCATACATCCCAGGAGCCGGTGAGCTGATCGTGTTTTGTGGTGCGCTGATCGGCGCCGGGCTCGGCTTTCTCTGGTTCAACACCTATCCAGCGCAGGTGTTTATGGGCGATGTCGGCGCCCTAGCGCTTGGCGCGGCCCTGGGCACCATTGCCGTGATCGTTCGGCAGGAGGTGGTGCTGTTCATCATGGGCGGGGTCTTCGTGATGGAAACCCTGTCGGTGATGATCCAGGTCGCCTCGTTCAAGCTGACCGGTAAGCGCGTGTTCCGCATGGCGCCGATTCATCACCATTTCGAGCTCAAGGGCTGGCCAGAGCCCCGAGTGATCGTGCGCTTCTGGATCATCACGGTGATCCTGGTGCTGGTCGGTCTCGCCACGCTGAAATTGAGGTAATAAAGAGTGCTCATCGCTTCCGATCAGTTCCGCATCGTCGTAGGTCTCGGCAAGAGCGGCATGTCCTTGGTTCGCCATCTGGCCAGCCGCGGTGTGCCGTTTGCCGTCGCCGATACGCGTGCGAACCCACCGGAGCTGGCCACTCTGCAAGCGCAGTACCCGAATGTCGAGGTTCGGTGTGGCGAGCTCGATCTGCAGTTCCTCAGCCGCGCCAGCGAGCTGTTGGTAAGCCCGGGCCTGCCGGTCAGCACGCCGGCATTGCAGGCTGCAGCGGCCAACGGGGTGAAGCTGTCCGGTGACATCGAACTGTTCGCTCGCGAAGCCAAGGCGCCAATCGTGGCTATCACCGGATCGAACGCGAAAAGCACGGTGACCAGCCTGGTCGGCGAAATGGCTGTTGCGGCCGGTCGCAAGGTGGCCGTGGGAGGGAACCTGGGTACGCCAGCGCTGGATCTGCTCAATGACGATGTCGAGCTCTACGTGTTGGAACTGTCGAGCTTCCAGTTGGAAACCACAGACCAGCTGAATGCCGAGGTCGCAACCTGTCTGAATATCAGCGAAGACCACATGGATCGTTACGACGGGCTGCCGGCCTACCACCAGGCCAAGCATCGGATATTCCGTGGTGCACGTCAGGTTGTGATCAACCGTGATGATCGCCTCAGTCGGCCGCTGATCGCAGATGATCTCCCCACCTGGTCCTTCGGCCTCGGCAAGCCTGATTTCAAGGGCTTCGGGTTGTTCGAAGAAAATGGCGAGAAATATCTCGCCTTCCAGTTCGATGCGCTGATGCCGGCCAACCAATTGAAGGTGCGTGGGGCGCATAACCAGTCCAATGCGCTAGCGGCCTTGGCTCTCGGTCACGCTGTCGGCCTCCCGTTCGGGCCGATGCTCACGACCCTGCGAAACTTCAGTGGGCTGGCCCATCGCTGCCAGTGGGTCGGAGAACGCAAAGGCGTTACCTACTACGACGATTCGAAGGCGACTAACGTCGGAGCTGCTCTGGCCGCAATCGATGGGCTGGGTAGCGACATCACGGGCGAGTTGGTGCTCATCGCCGGTGGCGATGGCAAGGGTGCCGATTTCTCGGCCTTGCACAGTCCGGTCTCGCATCAATGCCGCGCGGTTGTTTTGCTGGGGCGCGATGCTCAGCAGCTAGCGGCTGCGCTTGACGGAGCTGCACCCATCCACCGCGTCCAGACACTCCAAGATGCCGTAGAGCTGGCCGCCAAGCTGGCCCAGCCCGGCGATGCGGTCCTACTGTCGCCAGCCTGTGCCAGCCTCGATATGTTCGAGAATTTTGAAGATCGCGGACGTCAGTTCGCCGCCGCGGTGGGGGCGCTCAGCTGATGCTCGCATTCTTGCGTAGTGCGCCTTCGCCCCTGTTCAGCCGTCGCGGTCTGGACCTCGACTTCCCTATGCTCGCAGGCTGCCTGGCGTTGTTGGGCCTTGGCTTGGTCATGATCACTTCCGCTTCCTCCGAAGTCGCGGCGGTGAACGCCGGCAATCCCATGTATTACATGGTCCGCCACCTGGTGTACGTCCTGCTCGGACTTGTCGCCGCAGCCTTGGTTCTGTTGGTGCCCCTCTCAGTCTGGCAGCGGCTGGACTGGATGCTGCTGATCGGTGCTTTCGTGCTGTTGATCCTGGTGTTGATTCCAGGCATCGGTCGCGAGGTGAACGGTTCCATGCGCTGGATCGGCTTCGGCGCCTTCAACGTACAGCCGTCGGAATTGGCCAAGCTGTTCGTCGTGGTTTACCTCGCCGGTTATCTGGTGCGCCGCCAACAAGAGGTGCGGGAAAGCCTATGGGGCTTCCTCAAGCCGTTTCTGGTTTTGCTTCCCATGGCCATGTTGCTCCTGCTTGAGCCGGACTTCGGTGCGACCGTGGTGATGATGGGCGCGGCGGTCGCCATGCTGTTCCTCGGGGGCGTCGGCCTGGTTCGATTCAGCCTGCTGGTTCTGCTCGCTGTCGGCGCGGTGTTCGTTCTGGTACAGACGCAGGAGTACCGACTGCAGCGGTTGATCACCTTCACCGATCCCTGGGCTGATCAGTACGGTGCGGGCTACCAGCTGACGCAGGCCTTGATCGCATTTGGGCGTGGTGAATGGCTGGGTGTTGGTCTCGGCAACAGCGTGCAAAAGCAGTTCTACCTGCCTGAGGCGCATACCGATTTCGTCTTTTCCGTGCTCGCCGAAGAGCTGGGCATGGTGGGGGCGCTGCTGACCATCCTGCTGTTCGCTTTCGTTGGTGTTCGCGCCTTGTACATCGGGCTTGCGGCCGAACGGGCGCGGCAGTTCTTCGCCGCTTATATCGCCTGGGGCGTTGCGTTCCTTTGGCTCGGTCAGTTCCTGATCAACGTTGGCGTGAATATCGGGCTGTTGCCGACCAAAGGTCTGACCTTGCCGTTCCTGAGTTATGGCGGCAGCTCGCTGGTGGTGACCTGCGCCAGCATGGCCTTGCTGCTGCGCATCGAGTGGGAAAGCCGCACGGTGCTGGGCAGTGAAGATGCCGAATTCAGCGAAGAGGATTTTGCCGAGGCGCCTGCACCCCAGAGCAAGGGGGCCGCGTATGGGCGGTAATGTTTTGATCATGGCGGGCGGAACCGGGGGACATGTATTCCCGGCGTTGGCCTGCGCTCACGAGTTCCAGAACCGTGGCTATAGCGTGCACTGGCTGGGCACGCCGCGAGGCATCGAAAACGAAGTGGTTCCTGCTGCTGGATTGCCGCTGCACCTGATTCAGGTAAGCGGATTGCGTGGTAAGGGACTGGCGTCGTTGCTCAAGGCGCCGTTCCAGCTGCTGCGATCGCTTGGTCAGGCGCGGCGGGTGATCCGTGAACTCCGACCGGTTTGTGTACTTGGACTTGGCGGCTACGTGACGGGCCCGGGCGGGCTGGCCGCTAAGTTGGCAGGGGTCCCTCTGGTGATCCACGAGCAGAACGCTGTCGCCGGAACTGCCAATCGCAGCCTGGTGCCCTTTGCGCAGCGCGTCTGCGAGGCGTTTCCGAATACATTTGGCGCAAGCTCGAAGCGTCGCACCACCGGTAATCCCGTGCGCCATGAGTTGTTTCTCGAGACGCCGAGACAGACGTTGCTTGGCCGCCGCCCACGGCTGCTGGTGCTAGGCGGCAGCCTGGGTGCTGAACCGCTGAACAAGCTTTTGCCGGAGGCGCTCGCCCAGTTGCCTAGCGAGCTGCGTCCTGAGGTCTTCCATCAGGCGGGCAAGCAGCACGCCGAGATTACTCAAGAGCGCTATGGCGCGGCGGGTGTCGACGCTGATGTCGCCCCGTTCATAAAGGATATGGCGCGGGCTTATGCCTGGGCTGATCTGGTGATCTGCCGCTCCGGCGCGCTGACGGTGTGCGAGTTGGCAGCTGCCGGGCTGCCTTCGTTTCTGGTGCCGCTGCCCCACGCGATCGACGACCACCAGACCCGTAACGCCGAATATCTGGCGAAGGAAGGCGCCGCCGTTCTTCTTCCCCAAGCAAAGACCGATGCTGCCGCACTGGCCGCGCAGTTGACCGAGGTAATGATGCAGCCGGAAAAACTCAAGGCCATGGGAGCCACGGCACGTCGCCTGGCTCGGCCGGACGCCACCAGAACCGTCGTCGATATCTGTCTGGAGGTGGCGCATGGCTAAGTCCCCAGCTGCAGTCAAAGCCGAAGTACGGCGCATGCGCCGCATCCGCCGGATTCACTTCGTCGGAGTGGGCGGCGTTGGCATGTGCGGCATCGCCGAAGTGCTGTTGAACCTCGGTTACGACGTTTCCGGTTCGGATCTCAAAACCTCGGCCAGCACCGAGCGTCTGCAGAATTTCGGCGCGCACATTTTCATCGGTCATCAGGCTGGTAACGTCGCTGGGGCTGATGTACTGGTGGTTTCCAGCGCGGTCAACGCTTCCAATCCGGAAGTGGCCTTTGCGCTCGAGCAGCGAATACCGGTCGTGCCGCGCGCCGAGATGCTCGCCGAGCTGATGCGCTATCGCCATGGCATTGCCGTAGCAGGTACCCATGGCAAGACCACCACTACCAGCTTGTTGGCGTCTGTGTTTGCTGCGGGTGGGTTGGATCCAACCTTTGTGATCGGCGGCCGCCTGACCGCGGCTGGCACCAATGCCCAGCTGGGTTCCAGCCGGTATCTGATTGCCGAGGCCGACGAAAGCGACGCCAGTTTCCTGCATTTGCAGCCGATGGTCGCTGTCGTCACCAACATCGATGCCGACCACATGAGCACCTATGGCGGCGATTTCGGCAAGCTAAAGAAGACGTTCGTCGAGTTCTTGCACAACCTGCCGTTCTACGGGCTGGCGGTGCTGTGTGTCGACGACCCGGTAGTGCGCGAAATCATTCCACAGGTGGGGCGCCCAATCACTACGTACGGCATGCATGAAGATGCTGACGTAAGGGCGATAAATGTTCGTCAGGAAGGGATGCGCACCTATTTCACGGTGCTGCGGGACGGCTTCGACGCGCTCGATGTGTCGGTCAACATGCCCGGCAACCATAATGTGCTCAACGCCCTGGCAACTATCGCGATTGCCACTGACGAGGGCATCGACGACGAGGCGATCGTTCAGGGCTTGTCTCAGTTTGGTGGGGTCGGCCGGCGTTTCCAGGTTTACGGCGAGTTACCAGTCGACGACGGCAGTGTGATGCTCGTCGACGATTACGGCCATCACCCTCGTGAAGTGGCCGCCGTGATCCAGGCCGTCCGGGGCGGGTGGCCCGAGCGTCGCTTGGTCATGGTCTATCAGCCGCACCGCTTCAGCCGGACACGTGATCTCTACGACGACTTCGTGCAGGTGTTGAACGACGCGAATGTGTTGCTCGTGATGGAGGTGTATCCAGCCGGCGAGGAACCTATTCCTGGCGCCGACAGCCGCCATCTTTGCCACAGCATCCGCCAGCGCGGCCAACTCGACCCGATCTACATCGAGCGCGGTGTCGACTTGGCTCCGTTGGTCAAACCGCTGCTGCGTCCGGGCGACATTCTGCTTTGTCAGGGCGCCGGCGACATAGGCGGGTTGGCCCCGCAACTCATCAACAGTCCCCTGTTTGCTGGCGCTGCAAGCGCCACGAGGAAGAGCGAATGACGGCCCTGCAATCGACCCGTGACCCCCAAACGTTCGGCCGGGTCGCCGTGCTCTACGGTGGCAAGAGTGCCGAGCGCGAGGTGTCGCTGAAGTCTGGAGCGGCAGTGCTCGCGGCTCTGCAATCGGCCGGTGTCGACGCGTTCGGCATCGACGTTGACGATAATCTGTTGGCTCGGCTGAGCAGCGAACGCATTGATCGCGCCTTTATCGTGCTGCATGGGCGTGGCGGTGAAGATGGCAGCATGCAAGGCCTGCTCGAGTGCGCCGGAATTCCTTATACCGGGAGCGGCATCCTTGCATCGGCGCTGGCGATGGACAAGCTGCGCACTAAGCAGGTGTGGCAGAGCCTTGGTCTGCCGACCCCGCGGCATGCCGTGCTGGCCAGCGAGGCCGATTGTCGGGCCGCGGCCGAGAGTCTGGGTTTTCCGCTGATCGTCAAACCGGCGCACGAGGGCTCGAGCATCGGCATGGCGAAGGTCGGCGGTGTCGCTGAACTTATCGCTGCCTGGCGCGGCGCGAGTGCTTACGACTCGCAGGTGCTGGTCGAGCAATGGATCCAGGGGCCGGAGTTCACTATCGCCACTCTGCGCGGCACGGTGCTCCCACCGATTGGTCTGGGTACGCCGCACACCTTCTACGACTACGACGCGAAGTATGTCGCCAATGACACCCAGTACCGGATCCCTTGCGGGCTGGATGCGGCCAAAGAACAGGAGCTGAAGGACTTGTCCGCTCGCGCCTGCGAAGCAGTGGGTATCCAGGGCTGGGCGCGTGTCGATGTTATGCAGGATGACACGGGGGCTTTCTGGCTACTGGAAGTCAATACCGTACCGGGCATGACCGATCACAGCCTGGTGCCGATGGCTGCGCGGGCAGCAGGGCTGGATTTCCAGCAGCTGGTACTTGCAATTCTGGACGCCAGCCTGGCGACGGAGAACTGATCGATGATCACCACGCTGCGTCACTCTCAACCCGCCACCGGCCGCACCTCGCGCAAGCCGGTACAGCGGGGTGCGAGCCGCCTGGTGCAGCGCGAACCGCTTTCGGCGCGCTTGCCGCGGCCGAGCCTGGGTTCGCTCAAGCGTGCACTGTGGCCGGTATTGCTTGTGGGGCTGGCTGTGGGGCTTTACCAGCTGGGTGACTATCTCGCGCCCTATGCCGATCGGCCGATTGCCAAGGTAAGCGTTCGGGGCGAGCTGACCTACGTCGATCAGGAAGCGGTGCAGGCGCGCATGGCGCCGTTTGTCGAAGCCAGTTTCTTTAAGGTTGATCTCGATGCTTTGCGTCGCGACCTTGAACAGATGCCGTGGATAGCCCATGTCGAAGCGCGCCGAATCTGGCCAGATGAGGTCATGGTGCGTCTTGACGAGCAATTGCCCATTGCCCGCTGGGGCGACGAATCGCTGCTGAACAACAACGGTCAGGCCTTCGCGCCGGACAATTTGGCTCGGTATGAACACTTGCCGCAGTTATATGGTCCGAAGCGGGCCCAGCAGCGGGTGATGCAGCAGTACCAAGTGCTCAGCCAGATGCTGCGGCCCCTCGGTTTCTCCATTGCTCGCCTGGAACTGCGAGCACGGGGCAGCTGGTTTGTGACGACCGGGCAGGGCGTCGAGCTGCTATTGGGAAGGGATCAGATAATCGAAAAAATGCGGCGCTTCACTGCCATCTACCAGCAAGAGCTGGCGCAGGAGAGCGACAAAATTGCGCGGATCGACCTTCGCTACGCCAATGGCCTCGCCGTTGCGTGGCGGGAGCCGAGCCCGACCACGACGGACGAATCCGTCGTAGCGAAGAATTGAGGAATGAAACACATGTCTAGCGTGCAAAGCGGCAAGATGATCGTCGGTCTCGATATCGGCACCTCCAAGGTGGTGGCGCTGGTCGGCGAAGTGACGCCGGATGGCGAGCTCGAGATCGTCGGGATCGGGACCCATCCGTCGCGTGGATTGAAAAAAGGCGTGGTGGTCAATATCGAGTCCACCGTTCAGTCGATCCAGCGCGCCGTTGAAGAAGCTCAGCTGATGGCGGGCTGCCGCATCCATTCTGCGTTCGTCGGCCTGGCTGGTAACCATATCCGCAGCCTCAACTCGCACGGCATCGTTGCCATCCGTGATCGTGAAGTCAGCACCGCAGACCTCGAGCGTGTGCTCGACGCTGCACAGGCTGTGGCGATCCCGGCCGATCAGAGGGTTCTGCACACGCTGCCGCAGGATTACGTGATCGATAACCAGGAGGGTGTGCGCGAACCACTGGGCATGTCCGGGGTACGCCTGGAAGCCAAGGTCCACGTGGTCACCTGTGCGGTCAATGCAGCGCAGAACATCGAAAAGTGCGTACGTCGTTGTGGTCTAGAGGTTGACGACATCATCTTGGAACAGCTCGCCTCGGCCCATGCTGTGCTGACCGATGATGAGAAAGAGCTGGGCGTCTGCCTGGTCGATATCGGTGGCGGGACCACCGACATTTGCATCTTCACCGAAGGCGCTATCCGGCACACCGCTGTCATTCCGATCGCAGGTGACCAAGTCACCAACGACATCGCCATGGCGCTGCGCACTCCGACTCAGTATGCGGAAGAGATCAAGATCCGCTACGCCTGCGCACTGGCCAAGCTGGCTGGGCCCGGCGAGACCATCAAGGTACCGAGCGTCGGCGAGCGTCCGCCGCGGGAACTCTCACGTCAGGCTCTGGCCGAAGTCGTGGAGCCGCGCTATGACGAACTCTTCACCTTGATTCAGGCCGAGCTGCGTCGCAGCGGCTACGAGGATCTGGTTCCAGCAGGGATCGTTCTCACCGGCGGTACAGCCAAGATGGAAGGCGCCGTCGAACTCGCAGAAGAAATCTTCCACATGCCGGTGCGCCTAGGCGTACCCCATAGCGTCAAAGGACTCGCGGACGTGGTCCGCAATCCCATCTATTCAACGGGTGTGGGCCTGTTGCTTTACGGAATGCGCAAGCAGACCGACGGCGCATCCATGTCCGGTCTCGGTAATTTCGCCGAAGAACCCAAAACATCTGTCGTGGACCGGCTCAAGAGCTGGATCCAAGGCAATTTCTGAGCAGTGCGGCTGTACCTAAAACTAGAAAGCTGGAAGGAGAGAGGGAAATGTTCGAACTCGTAGATCATACCCCGCAAAGTGCAGTGATTAAGGTCATTGGCGTAGGCGGAGGCGGCGGCAACGCCGTCAATCACATGGTGCGCAACAACGTTGAAGGTGTGGAATTCATCTGCGCCAACACCGATGCTCAGGCGCTGAAGAAAATCGAAGCGCGGACCGTACTGCAGTTGGGGTCGGCCATTACCAAGGGGCTGGGCGCCGGTACCAATCCTGATATCGGTCGTCAGGCCGCGATGGATGACCGCGAGCGCATTGCCGAGGTGCTGCAGGGCGCCGACATGGTATTCATCACCACCGGCATGGGCGGCGGTACCGGCACCGGCGCCGCGCCGGTCATCGCTTCGGTGGCCAAGGAAATGGGCATTCTCACCGTTGCTGTCGTGACCCGTCCGTTCCCGTTCGAAGGGCGTCGTCGTATGCAGGTCGCCGACGAAGGCATTCGCCAGCTGTCCGAGTGCGTCGACTCGCTGATCACCATCCCCAACGAAAAGCTGCTGACCATCCTCGGCAAGGATGCGAGCCTGCTTTCCGCCTTCGCCAAGGCTGACGATGTGCTGACCGGTGCCGTGCGCGGCATTTCCGACATCATGCAGCGTCCAGGCCTGATGAACGTCGACTTCGCTGACGTTAAAACGGTCATGGGCGAGATGGGCATGGCCATGATGGGGACTGGTTGTGCCACCGGTCCGAACCGCGCTCGCGAGGCCACCGAGGCCGCGATCCGCAACCCACTGCTGGAAGACGTCAACCTGCAAGGCGCACGTGGCATTCTGGTTAACATTACCGCTGGTCTGGATCTTTCGCTGGGCGAGTACGCTGCGGTGGGTGAGATCATCGAGGCGTTCGCCTCCGACGAAGCGACTGTAAAGGTGGGTGCAGTAATCGACCCCGATATGCTGGACGAACTGCACGTGACGGTGGTGGCCACTGGTCTCGGGCCGCGCAATGAGAAACCGGTCAAGGTTGTAGACAATACCCTGCAGACTGCAGCCGTCGCGCCGCAGACCGCCCCAGCCGCGCGTCAGGATCAGGCCGCGGTGAATTATCGTGACCTGGACCGCCCGACCGTGATGCGTAATCAGGCACACGCAGCGGCTACCGCGGCGAAGATGAATCCTCAGGAGGACTTGGATTACCTGGACATCCCGGCATTCTTGCGCCGTCAGGCTGATTGATTGGATGTATCAGGACTATCGGGGTGATTGGTATTCAGCAAAGTTGGGTTCTGCTATGATCGCCACCTTTGTTGGAAACCATTCGCAACAGCGCACTAGCGAAAACGAGCCATGATCAGACAACGCACCTTGAAGAACATCATTCGCGCCACTGGCGTCGGCCTGCACTCGGGGGAGAAGGTTTACCTCACCCTGAAGCCGGCTCCCGTGGATACCGGAATCGTGTTCTGTCGCACCGATCTCAACCCGCCTGTGCACATCGCCGCACGGGCCGAGAACGTTGGCGAGACGACCATGTCGACTACGCTGGTCAGCGGTGACGTCAAAGTCGATACGGTGGAGCATTTGCTTTCAGCGATGGCTGGGCTGGGCATCGACAACGCCTATGTTGAGCTTTCCGCTTCGGAAGTGCCGATCATGGACGGTAGCGCTGGGCCCTTCGTATTCCTGATTCAATCGGCCGGACTGCAGGAGCAGGACGCTCCCAAGAAGTTCATCCGCATCATCCGCGAGGTTTCGGTGGAGGATGGCGACAAGCGCGCCACATTCCTGCCATTCGAAGGCTTCAAGGTGAGTTTCGAGATCGATTTCGACCATCCGGTTTTCCGAGGCCGAACCCAGACTGCCAGCGTGGATTTCTCCAGTACTTCCTTTGTCAAGGAGGTCAGTCGCGCGCGCACGTTCGGTTTCATGCGCGACATCGAGTTCCTTCGCTCGCACAACCTGGCCCTGGGTGGAAGCGTCGAAAACGCCATCGTGGTCGATGAAGACCATGTGCTTAACGAAGACGGCCTGCGGTATGAGGACGAGTTCGTGAAACACAAGATTCTCGATGCAATTGGTGATCTTTACTTACTGGGCACTAGCCTGATCGGCGAATTCCGCGGCTTTAAATCCGGACATGCCTTGAACAACCTTTTGCTGCGCACTCTGATGGAACAAAAGGATGCGTGGGAAGTGGTGACGTTCGAAGAGTCCCAGACCGCACCGATCTCCTACATGCGTCCGGCGGCTGCCGGCTGAGCTGTACTCTCTTTCCTTTTTTTGAGGCCACCTTTTGGGTGGCCTTTTTTTTGGGGGCAGCGACAGGTGCGTACGATTCGGTCAGTTCATACCATCTAGCAGACCGGCCATGTCGTCAGCGTGCTCTTCTTCCTGAGCGAGGATGTCCTCGAAGATGCGTCGCGTAGTGGGGTCTTTATCTCCAATGTATTGGACGATCTCGCGGTAGCTGTCGATCGCGATGCGCTCCGCCACTAGGTTCTCGAACACCATGTCACGCAGGCCGTTTCCCTCAGCATATTGCGCATGGGCACGCTCGGTGAGACCGTCCGGGTTGAAGTCCGGGGCACCACCAAGCTGAACGATGCGTTCGGCCAGACGGTCGGCATGCTCTTGTTCTTCATTGGCGTGCTCAAGAAACTCCTCAGCGGCGACGCTCGATTTCAAGCCTGTGGCCATATAGTAGTGGCGCTTGTAGCGCAGGTAGCAGACCAGCTCGGTCGCCAGCGCCTCATTGAGCAGGTTGATCACCGTATCGCGATCGGCCGAATAGCTTTCGGTCACCGCGCCGTTCTCGACATGCTGGCGCGCGCGCTCGCGCAAAGTCTGTTTATCGCTCAATTGCACGTAACTCATCACGGTCTCCTAGGTCTGTGGCGCGCGATATGCGCAGCCGGGTGGCCGTCGCGCCTGCTGGCGTCTCGCTGGGCCCTAAGCTGTGATAGGCAGGGATGCGGAAAGTTTAGCCGCGTCCGTCACTGGGGCGTTCCGGCTTGCCCGGCTCTTCAATAGGAATTGGCTCACCGGGTTCTTTGCGTTCAGGCTCGGGAATCGGGCTTGGTGTCCCGTCGTCGCGAGGGTCGGGTTCCTGCATTCTATATCTCATCAACTGAGCGCCTTTATCAGCTCGTCCTTGCGCATCTTCGAACGACCGTGCACATCACGCTCCTGCGCTTTATGCATCAGTTCGTCGCGGGTGAGATCAGTAAGGGATGTGCTACCTGAACGGTCGCTACGTGTCGAGCTCTTGTTGGGTGAATCGCCGGAGCGAGCCTCCGCCGCTCGATGTGCTGAATCCTTGCGGTCGGCTCGCTTGGCTGTCTCGCTTTTCTCCTGCCCCGAACCGCCTTTGCGTTCGCCCCCACCGGATTGTTTGTTGACAGTGGCCCAAGCTCGCGCTTCTGCTTCTTTAGCTGGTACGCCGCGCTCTTCATAGCTGTCTTCGATATGTTCGGCTTTACGTTGTTGTGTATCGGTGTATTTGGATTTCTCGCCTCTAGGCATGACGGCGTCCTCCTGGTGGGATAGCGATGTGGACCTACTGGCAGTGGCGTCTGGCGATTTGCCGCGCCGCCTATTCTGTTTGGTCCCCGTTGCCGGCCTCGAGTTTCACTCGTGTTAGCATTGCCGGCTGGCGCAACCGGCCCGCCGATGGCATGGATGGGACATCCTGCTCACGGCCCGAGGCGACGCGTTAGGTCAGCGCGAGCACAATAATTCTTGCTACGCCTCGATCGGGCGGAACAAAACGCATTTATGCTGGCCTGAACCAAGCGCGGGCCGCGCTATCTCGGTAGCTGCAGACTGATGCGTGTATCGAGTTTGTTACGAATCCATGCCTGCCGTTTTACGGCAGGCCTTGAACGAGGCGCTAACCAGATGCGAATCCTAGTATGCGGAGCCGGTGGCCAGGTCGGTCACGAATTGATAAACCGTGCCAGCGGGTACGGTCTCGAAGCGCTCGGCATGACTCGCGACAATCTTGACATCACGGACGCGGGGCAGGTGGCTGATCTGGTTAGCCGGCTCAAGCCGGGGCTTATCATCAATGCGGCCGCTTACACGCATGTCGACAACGCCGAGACGCACAGTGAGAGGGCCTATAGCGTAAACCGCGATGGTGCAGAACGGCTGGCGCACGCGGCTCGTCAAGCCTCCATTCCTCTGCTGCACATCTCCACTGATTATGTGTTTTCCGGAAATGCTCAAACGCCTTATAGAGAGGAAGATGAAGTCGCGCCAACAGGTGTTTATGGTGCGAGCAAGCTGGCGGGCGAAGCGGCCATTCAAGCCGTGCTGGACGAGCACATTATTTTGCGAACCAGCTGGGTCTATGGGGTGCATGGCCACAATTTCGTGAAAACCATGCTACGCCTTGGCTGCCAACGCGACGCCCTATCGGTGGTTGCCGATCAGTATGGCTGCCCCACTCAGGCTGGTAGCATTGCCGATGCGTTGCTGGAACTGGCGCAGCGTTATGCCCAGAACGGCGTTTTGGCGTGGGGGCTCTACCATTACAGTGGGCGCTCCCCGTGTACCTGGTTCGATTTCGCCGTGGAAGTTTTCCGTCAGGCGGAAGCCAAGGGCATGCTTGCTGCCCGCCCCAAGGTATCGCCTATTAGCACCGCTCAATACCCTACTCCCGCGCGCCGGCCGGCTTGGTCGGTACTCGATTGCTCGAAGTTCGAGACGACCTTTGGCATCGAAACCCACGACTGGCATGACGACCTTTCCATTGTGCTCGATGCGCTCGCCGAGGCCGCAGCTGTTGCAGCCGCGGGTGCCGCGCAGCACACCCAGGCCTGAGCGCCCAGCGTGGCGATATCTACGCTGGGGCGCATCGGCCTAGGCGTGATGTGGTGATCTGACGCGAGACTCGGGTATTCTGCGCGGTCTTTTGCGGGGCGACATGAAGTCGCAACGATTGCTGGAGAAGCCGCGTGGTGGTGTTTCAGGCAATATTGCCGATCTTCGGCTTGATCATGCTCGGCTACTTGTTGGGCTGGCGTGGCTGGCTGGCGGGGGAGGCGGCAGCTGGGCTCGCCAATATCACCTTCAAATTGTTCATGCCGGCAGTCTTGTTCACCGGCATTGCCCGTGCGCAGCTTAGCGACGGGATGTCAGTGACACTGTTATTGGCCTATTTCGGGCCGGTACTCACCGTTTTCGTGGTGGTGGCGCTGATTGCTCACCGTCTGCTCGGGCGAGCGTCGCCCCTAGGCTTGACCGCGGCCTACTCGAATAACGTGTTGGTCGGGATCCCTCTGGTGACCACGTTGCTCGGGCCGGCGAGCCTCGTGTACGTGTTCGCCATTCTGGTGTTTCACAGCCTGGTCCTGTTCTCGCTACAAAGCTTTTACAACGCGTTCGGCTCGGGGCAAAAGGTCAATGCCGTGGCGTTGCTGAAGAACTTGGCCAACCCGCTCATTGTTGGCCTGTTGCTCGGTGCGTTGTTGAACATATCCGGCTGGGACCTGCCGCTGCCGATCTGGCGTGTCGCTGATTGGCTCGCCCAGGCTGCGTTGCCTTGTGCGCTGATGGTGCTGGGCATTAGTCTTTCACGTTATCGGTTGCGGCCTAGCGCCACGGCTCTCGGGCTGACGCTGGTGAAGCTAGCTCTGTTTCCGTTGCTGGTCTGGTATGTCGGCGGATGGTTGCCGGGCCTCAGTCATGACGCCTTGAGCGTGTTGGTATTGCTGGCCGCGTGCCCGAGCGGTGTCAACGTGCTGGCCTTCGTAGTCAATCAGGAAGACACCCGCGCAGTCAGCTCGACGGTGTTTCTCTCGACACTTTTAGCGGTGATCAGCTTGCCCTTGTGGATGCTGCTACTGTCGGCCTGACTGCGTTGGTCAGGTCTGCTTATCGGTACGCGCATGGTTGGCGACGATGTCTTCCAGGCGCAGGCCGGTCAGGCCGTGGATGGTCTTCCAGAGGTAGTAGAAGATCGCCATCATCATCACCATGCTCGGTATTGCAATCATTGGATAGCTGAGCAAGGTCATACGGCCGAGTTCTGCGTTGAATGCCTCGCTACCGGCGGGGCTATTGACGATCCATTTGGCTAGTACGTAGTTCATGAACGACGAAAAGAAGAAGGTGACGCTGAGAAAGTAGGTCGCGCGCAGCAATCGCGTCTCGAAGTGAGCGGTTTGCCCGTTGCGCTCAAGTTGCTCATGGACCTTGTCGACGTTCAGCACCTTGGGGTTGTAGAGCAAGGTGCGAATCAACGGAAAGCGTGTGCGAGTGGAGGCCAGTACGGCGACACCGATGATGCCGGGAATTGCCGCTTCCTTGATCGCCAGCCATTTCGGATCGAGCTGCAGCAAGCCGATGCCGCCGGTAAGCAGCACGCTGACCAGGCCCAGCAGGGCTATCCAATTGAACTTGCGGTATTTCACCAGCTCGAACAACCCCCAGCCGAGTGGGAAGGCCAGCGCCAGCAAAAGTGCGCCATCCGCGCCGAGGCGGTCTTCGCCGCTGAGTTTCATCAGGATCAGCGATGGGATGACGATGCTGATGGCCAGGTCCATTAAAGGGCGCGGCTTGTGCGCGGCCGGTTGCTCGGAGCTGGGTCGGTTAGTGCGGGTATTGGTCATGTGATTCGATTTCGTCTCGTAAGAGGGCGAATGATCGCCCGGCAAAGCGCGCATAGCCATAGGGCAATGGTGTCGTTTCGTGACTCGCTCAGCGCCTCGCAGGGCCGGCGCGTCGCCGCAGCGACCACTGTCCCGCTTCAAACAACGCGACTACCAAGATTGCCAGGGCAAGCGGCAGAAGCAGGTAGAAACCCCTGAATACGATTAGCGCGGCTAGCACATCAGCCGTAGGCAGCTCCGGCATGGCGGCCAGGAAAGTCACTTCGAGCACCCCAAGTCCACCGGGTGCGTGTGACAACAACGCCAGCGAGAATGAGGCAAGGAATACGCCGAGCACCACCAGATAGCCGGGATTGCCTGTCTCGGGCAGCGCAAAATAGATGATTGCCGCGGCACATGCGAGCTCCAGCGGCGCAGCAATCAGCTGCCTCCCGACAATAGGCAGCCTCGGGTAAGTGATTCGCCACTTGCCTAGCTGCATTGGCGGGAAATGTCGCCAGGCGCCGATCACGTAAAGCCCGACAAGGCATAGCAGCGAAACGCCTATTGCAATCGACAGCCATGGCTCGGCATCGACGAGTCTGTTGAGCAATTCCGGTCTGCAGATCAACACGATGCCGCTGGCCGACAGCGTACCAAGCAGAAAGGTTAACGAGCAGAACACGATCAGTACGCCGATCTCGTGAGGCGTCAGTCCTTTGCTGCGGTATGCACGGTAACGCACGACTGCACCAGAAAATACGGACGCGCCAACATTATGGGCGAGGGCGTAGGTAGTGAACGAGCAGAGCGTGATGAACCACCATGAGATGTGCTTACCCAGGTGGGCTATGGCGATTCGGTCGTACCAGGCCAATGCAAAGTAGGCGCCCAGCGTTGCCAGTCCGGCCAGCATCCAATTACGGGCGCTGATCGCGGCGAGGCTGTCGGTCAGTTCGGCCAGTGAAAGATCACGTATTTCCTGATAGAGCAGATAACCGGACAGCACTACCGCCGTGATACCCACAAGGGTCCAGGCGACATCGCTCCTCTTCATCATTGCGTGGGCTCCTTGGCGACGGCTCATGCCTCGAAGCGAAGGTTCGGACAATGGGTAATGCTACGTCGCTGAATAATTCGGCCGGTCTTTTATCGGCAGCGGACCGGGCGTTTTGTTCATTGTTGGACGAAAGGTACCTAACTGGGGCACCCCTGTACCGCGGTGGAGTCCATCGTGGAGCAACTACATAGGTGTGCTCATGCCAGATATTCCCCGCGTTTCCCAGGCAGAAAGCTCGCTTTCGTTACTTGGCGAAGGCTATTCATTTATCCCCAGTCGCTGCCACAGGCTTGGAACAGATATTTTCCAGGTTCGGCTGCTTATGCAGAACACCATCTGCATGAGTGGTAAAGAAGCGGCGAAATTGTTCTATGACGAGCGGTTTTTCCAGCGTCAGCACGCAGCGCCGCGCATGTTGCAGAAGACGCTGTTCGGTGAGGGTGGTGTGCAGGGCTTGGATGACGAAGCCCACCGGCATCGCAAGGCATTGTTCATGTCGCTGCTGTCCGACGAGGCCGTGGTAGAGCTGGTCCGTTTGAGCGAGGCCTATTGGCAAGCGGCCATCGAGACGTGGCAACACCGTAATCGCCTGATTCTGATGACCGAGGTGCAGACGATCCTTACCCGCACCGTATGCGAGTGGGCCGGCGTGCCGCTTGCCGAAGACGAAGTGACTCAACGTCGTGACCAGTTGGCCGCCATGATTGACGGCGCGGGTGGCATTGGGGCCCGTCATTGGCATGCCCGACGATGAGCTATGCGGTGCCGGCCCAAGACCTTGAGATCAAAGCGTCTCGGATGCCCGCCCAACCTGAAAGCCTGCTGATCATCAGCGATGTCAGGTATGTGCCGCCAACCCGCAAGGCATGACTAAAGCCTAGCGATCCGCTGTGGCTGCTCGGGTCCGGGCCCAGTGTTCGATCAGCTCGCGTAGCTGGGACATTTCGACAGGTTTGGCCATGTGTCCATCCATCCCGGCTTCGCGGGCGCGCTCTCGGTGCTCGCTGAGAATATGCGCAGTCAGCGCCACCACTGGTGTGCGCGGCCTGGCCTCGGAGGTTTCCCAAGCGCGTAGCTGTGCGGTTGCCTCAAAGCCGTCCATCACCGGCATCTCACAGTCCATGAGCACCAGGTCGTAGGGGTGCGTTTTGATCAGTGCAAGCGCCTCCGCTCCATTGCTGGCGGTATCCGGTTTAAGGTTGAGTTTGCTCAGCATGCCGCGGATGACTTTGGTGGATATGCTGTTGTCCTCAGCGACCAAGATGCGGAAATCGTCAGGCACCGTGAGCGGTGCGTTGGCTTGGGTCGCCGACGACTGCGTGATTGCGCTGGTGCGGCGCGCAAGCTCGTCCGCTAAGGTGGTTTTCAGTGTGTAGCCGGCGACGGGTTTAGCCAGGATGCGTTTGATGCCAGCGTTGCGTGCGATGATCTTGCTCGGCGCGCTGCTCATGCCGGTCAGCATGATCAGCAGGATGTCGTGATTGAGGCTGAAGTCTTCCTTGATTCTGCTGGCCAGCTGCATGCCCGTCATACCGGGCATGTCCTGATCAAGCAAAACCACGTCGAAATAGTCGCGTAGGTGCGCCTTGGTTCGCAGCAGCGCCAACGCCTCTTTGCCTGAGGCAACCGCACTGACCTCCATGCCCCAGCTGCTGCACTGCTGGCCGAGCACTTTTCGGCAGGTATCGTTGTCATCCACCACCAGCAGCCGGGCGCCTTTGAGCTGGTTATCCAGATCGCTAGCGGGCTCGGCGATCTCGGCCGCCAGCGGCAAACTCATCCACAGCGTGTTACCGGCGATGCCGCCGGTCTGAATGCCGAACTCGCCATCCATCAGGTGTATCAGCTGTCGGGCGATGATCAAGCCGAGGCGGCCACCATGGCGCGTCGCGGCGAGAAAGTCGCGGCTATCCAACGCAGCGTTGAGCAGAGCATCCCGCTCCTCTGTTTCCAGCGGTCTTCCACTGTCCTGCACGGTGATGCGCAGGCGGGGCTGGCCCTCGCGGTCGTCCACCGCTGCGGTCAGTAACACCTCGCCTTCTTCGGTTTGCTTGAAGGCGTTCTCTAGCAGATTCAACAATGCCTGGCGCAAGCGAGTCGGGTCGCCAGCAACCACATGCGGCATCTGAGGCTGGACAAAGCTGATCAGCTCGACTCGCTGCTGTTCGGCCTTGGCGCGGAAAATACTGAGGCAATCTTCGATCAGGGCGTTGAGATCAAACTGCACGTCGTCCAGTTCGATCTGTCCGGACTCCAGCTTGGAAATGTCCAGTATCTCGTTGATCAAATTGAGCAACTCGTTACCGGAGCTGTGAATGGTCTGGACGTAGTCACGTTGTTTGGCTGATAGCGAGGTGCTGAGTAGCAGTTCACTCATGCCAAGCACACCGTTCATCGGAGTACGAATCTCGTGGCTGATCTTTGCCAGGAAGTCCGCTTTGGTCCGCAATTCCGCGCTATTAACGGCTTCGGCTGTATGTTGATTGCGGTTGTCCGACTGAATTTGTCGCTGCCGCTCGAGCAGCGCGAAGCTGAGGATCAACCCAGAGCAGGTGGCCACGCTGAACATGATCCCGGTCAGCCAATCCGGGTCGAATTGATTGAAGCCCAGCAGAACGGGCAGGACGAGGACGAAACCGCCATCGAACAACAGCATGCCAGCAACCAGCAATCGGGCGGGTTCGTAGCGCTGCCGCCAATGATGAATTGCCACGACAGTAACGGTGGCAGCGGTGCCGAGCACCAGCGCATATATCAACCAGCTGAACCAGAGATGGCCGGTGAACAGTATGGTTGCTCCGAGTGCGCTGACGAGGCCTGCTTCCAGCGCTAGCACCCCGGTTATCCAGGGGACCTTGCGGTTATGGAAGAAGCCGTATGTGAAGGCTAGTAAGGAAATACAGGTCAGCAATGCGGCCATATCGGCGATCAGCGGCTGGCTATAGATCAGCTTCGGCGACCAGACTGCAAGCAGACCCAGATTCGCAATCGCCGAGGTCAGGAGGGCGCTGTGTAGCAAGGCAAGCCATACATGGCTGTAGCTCAAGGTGTAGGCAAAGCGCAGTAGGTTGTAGATAGTCAGCAGGGCCAGGGCACCAAACAATGCACCAAATAGGTAAGCCGGTTGCGCCAGCCCGACAAGCCCTATCTCATCCACGGTGCTGAACCATGCCATGATCGGGTGGGACGATTGCAGGCGGATGTAGGCCTCGCGAGGCGTGTCGTCATTGGGAAGCGAAAACAGATATGCACGAGTAGGCAGGGGGCGCGACTCGAGAGGCCTGAGCTCGCCTGTTTGAATATGGCGTTCCAGTTCGCCATCGCGCAGCAAGTAAAAATCGAGGTATTGCACGCGTGGCGCGAAGATCCACAACCAGTTCGGATCGATGAACGCCGGAAGGGTCACCTGCAACCAGACGGCGTTTTCACTGGCGGGTGCGGCATAGGCATGTTTGTCGATTCGCTGGAACAGGCTGCGTTGAGCCAGAACCTCGTCAAGGGTGAGAAGACCGGATTGGTCGATGAGCAAACGCCAGTTGGGCTCTGTCGCTGGTAGAGCCTCGGGCGATACGGGAAGGGGAGCCGGCTCGCTAATGGCGGCGAATACAGGCCATGCGACCAGCGCAGCCAACAACAGACTGAAGGTAAAAGCAATGGCGACCCAGAGTCGACGCACGATTGAAGTCCCTTCATGTGTGTGACGGTGGATTATAACCACCGTACTGGCGCTCAGTGATGCGCGCAACGACCGATAGGAGCTGCCGTCGCGCACATTGCCGCGAATTTCGCGCTTAGCTTCCGCCCTGCTCACGTGCAATTGCACGATAACCGATGTCATGCCGGTAAAAATGCCCGTCCCACTCAATGCGAGCGGCCAGTGCATAAGCATTTTGCTGAGCTGCGGAGACCGTATCGCCAAGGGCTGTAGCGCAGAGCACGCGACCGCCAGCGGTAGTCACCGCTCCGTCCACCAATACGGTCCCGGCATGGAACACCTTACCTTCCAGTTGAGCAGCGGCGTCCAGGCCACGGATCGCGGCGCCTTTGCTGTAGTCACCCGGATAGCCTCCCGCAGCAAGTACTACGCCCAAGCTCGGGCGCGGATCCCACTGCGCTTCGATCTTGTTCAGCGCCCTCGCCAAAGCTGCTTCGACCAGCAGCACCAGGCTCGATTGCAGGCGCAGCATGATCGGCTGTGTTTCCGGATCGCCAAAGCGGCAGTTGAATTCGATGACTTTGGGCGCGCCGTTGCGGTCGATCATCAAGCCGGCATAGAGGAATCCGGTATAGACGCTGCCCTCGGCAGCCATGCCCTTAACGGTCGGCCAGATCACCTCGTCCATCACACGTTGATGGACTTCGGCGGTCACCACCGGCGCCGGAGAATAAGCGCCCATCCCACCCGTGTTTGGGCCGGTGTCGCCGTCGCCGACACGCTTATGGTCTTGGCTGGTGGCCATTGGCAACACATTGGTGCCATCGACCATGACGATGAAGCTGGCTTCCTCGCCGTCGAGAAATTCTTCGATCACTACCCGTGCGCCCGCATCACCGAACGCGTTGCCGGAGAGCATGTCGCGCACGGCTTCTTCCGCTTCGGCCAGGGTCATGGCGACGATCACGCCTTTACCGGCCGCCAGGCCGTCGGCCTTGATCACGATCGGCGCGCCTTTTTCTTGCAGATAGGCCAATGCCGGTTGGACTTCGGTGAAATTCTGGTAGTCGCCGGTAGGAATGTTGTGACGGGCGAGGAAGTCTTTGGTGAACGCCTTGGACCCTTCCAGTTGTGCTGCAGCAGCGGTCGGGCCGAAGCAGTCGAGCCCGCGCGAACGGAACAGATCGACGACACCTTTGACCAGTGGCGCCTCGGGACCGACGATGGTGAGCTGCACGTTCTGCTCGGCGAAGTCTGCCAGTTGCTCGATGGCAAGTACGTCGATCGCGACGTTTTCACACTTCGCTTCAGTTGCCGTACCGGCATTGCCAGGCGCGACGAAAACTTTCTCTACGCGTGGATCCTGCGCGACCTTCCAGGCCAGGGCGTGCTCGCGGCCGCCGCTGCCGATGATTAAAACGTTCATACTCGAGTCTCTCGTCTGAGAGCAGGAAGCCGAAGCAGGAAGCAGGAAGCAGTAGGCTTCAGTCTTCCAGCTTCAAACTTCGAGCTTTTAGTGCCTGAAATGGCGCATGCCGGTGAACACCATGGCGATGCCGGCTTCGTCTGCAGCCGCAATCACCTCGGCGTCGCGCATCGAACCACCTGGCTGGATTACCGCGGTAATACCGGCTTTGGCGGCGTTATCGATGCCATCCCGGAACGGGAAAAACGCATCGCTGGCCATCACCGCACCGGGCACCGGCAGGCCGGCATGCTCGGCCTTGATCGCTGCGATCCGTGCGGAGTTGACCCGGCTCATTTGTCCGGCACCGACCCCGACTGTCTGCCGATTTTTGGCGTAGACGATGGCATTGGACTTGACGAACTTGGCTACTTTCCAGGCGAAAATCAGGTCGTGGATTTCCTGTTCGGTCGGGGCGCGCTGAGTGACGACCTTCAGGTCGGCTTCGCTGATCATCCCAATGTCGCGGCTCTGTACCAAAAGACCACCGTTGACGCGCTTGAAGTCCCAGCCCGGTGCACGATCGGCCGGCCACTGGCCGCATTCGAGCAGGCGTACGTTGGCTTTGCTTGCGACCACTTGGCGGGCTTCGGCCGATATGCTTGGTGCAATGATCACCTCGACGAACTGCCGTTCGACGATGGCTTTTGCCGTTTCGCCATCCAGCTCCCGGTTGAAGGCGATGATGCCGCCGAATGCCGACTCGCTGTCGGTCGAATAAGCCAGTTCATAGGCTTGACGGATGCCGCCCTCAGCATCCGGAACGACGGCGACGCCGCACGGGTTCGCGTGTTTGACGATTACGCAGGCTGGCTTGACGAAGCTCTTCACGCACTCAAGGGCCGCGTCGGTATCGGCGACGTTGTTAAACGACAATTCCTTGCCCTGCAGCTGGCGGGCGGTGGCAACGCAGGCTTCGTCAGCGGTCTCGACGTAGAAGGCCGCAATCTGATGTGGGTTCTCACCGTAGCGCATGTCCTGCGCCTTGACGAACTGGGTGGTGAACGTCCGCGGAAGCAGGCTGCGTCCCTCGGTCGACAGCGTCTCAGCGCTCTGGTCGACGGTCCCCAGGTAATTCGCGATCATGCCGTCATAGGAGGCCGTGTGTTCGAAGGCCTTGAGCGCCAGGTCGAAACGCTGCGCATAGGTCAGGCCGCCGTTTTTCAGGTTGTCGATGACGTGAGCGTAATCGTCGGCGTTGACGACGATGGCGACGTCCTTATGGTTCTTTGCGGCGCTGCGGACCATGGTCGGGCCACCGATGTCGATGTTCTCGATGGCGTCCGGCAGCGTACAGCCAGGCTTAGCGACGGTAGCTGCGAAGGGATACAGGTTGACTGCGACCAGGTCGATCGGGTTGATGCCATGCTCGGCCATGACTGCGCTATCCATATCACGGCGGCCAAGGATGCCCCCGTGAATCTTCGGATGCAGCGTCTTGACCCGACCGTCCATCATCTCCGGAAAGCCGGTGTAGTCGGCTACTTCGACGGCGGCGATGTCGTTGTCGCGCAGCAGCTTAAAGGTGCCGCCGGTGGACAGGATCTCGACGCCCAGAGTGACGAGTGCGCGGGCAAAATCAACGACGCCGGTCTTGTCGGACACACTGATCAGCGCGCGGCGGACGGGAAGGCGGGTGCTTTGGTCGGTCATGGACATTTCCTAAGAGCTACAGGCTGCAAGCGGATAGCTCTTAGGAAGACGGCTTGCACCGTTCCATCGGAGCTCAACGCTAATCAGAGAAGGTCGTACTGCTTGAGTTTCTTACGCAGGGTGCCACGGTTCAGGCCCAACAGCTCCGAGGCCTTGGTCTGGTTGCCCTTGACGTAATTCATCACGGTTTCCAGCAGTGGGGCTTCCACCTCGGAAAGCACCAGGTTGTAAACGTCCGTAACGTCCGCGCCTTCTAGGTGCGCGAAATAGTTATGCAACGCCTTCTCCACACTGCCTCGCAAGGTCTGACCTGCTTCGCTCGGCGTATTAAGGTGTTGCTTGAGGTTCACGTTGTCGCTCACGGATGTTGTTCCAGTTAACAAGGTTTCGTTCAACAGCGTCATGCAGCCACCCCTTTTCCTTCCCCCGAATCAGGGCGTGTACGGCGTTCGGCGAAAAATCCCCGAACGCTGGCGCATTGCGCATCCCTGTCTTCCAAACCGTTGAACCGGCCGCGGTATTCCTGCGCGCCGGGTAGTGTTGCCAGGTACCAACTGACGTGCTTACGGGCGATACGTACACCCATCACATCGCCGTAGAACGCATGCAGTGCCTCGAGATGCTGCAGCAGAATACCCTCGATCTCTCCCAGCGTCGGAGGTGCCATTAGCTCGCCTGTCGCGAGGTAATGGTTTATCTCACGAAAGATCCACGGCTTACCCTGCGCGGCCCGGCCAATGAGCAGTCCGTCCGCACCCGTCGTGTCGAGCACTAGGCGGGCTTTTTCTGGTGTATCGATGTCGCCATTGGCAAACACCGGTATCGACACGGCTTGCTTGATCGCCGCGACGGTCTCGTATTCCGCGTCACCTGTGTAGAGATCGGCACGCGTGCGGCCATGAACGGCCAGCGCGGCGATCCCGGATTGCTCGGCAATTCTCGCCACCGTGAGCCCGTTCTTGTTCTGCCTGTCCCACCCAGTACGAATTTTCAGGGTTACTGGCACATCAACCGCAGCGACCACAGCCTCGAGTATTTCCGAGACCAGCTTTTCATCTTTCATCAACGCCGAGCCGGCGGCCTTGTTGCACACTTTCTTGGCTGGGCAACCCATGTTGATGTCAATAATCTGCGCGCCCAGTTCGACATTGCGAGCGGCCGCTTCGGCCAGCATTTGTGGGTCGCCGCCGGCGATCTGCACCGAGCGCGGTTCTGGATCCCCGTCGTGCAGCAAGCGCAGGCGCGATTTGCGGCTGTTCCACAGGCGCACATCGCTGGTCACCATTTCCGACACCACCATGCCAGCGCCCAGACGTCGGCATAACTGGCGGAACGGCTGATCGGTCACGCCGGCCATGGGCGCAAGGATCAATCGATTCGGAAGGATATAGGGGCCGATGCGTACCGCTGACATGAAGATTCCCTGCTTGGAGCCTGCTTGTTAGGTCGATCGGGACAGCAAAAAAGGGTGTGCATAATACCCGCTACGGATGACGGGTTAAAGGCTGTTCTGAACAAAATCTGAACAGCTCCGAGCTTATAACCAGCAGTAGCATGCCGCCCCGAAAAAGGGGGGGCGGCAAAGGCCGCTTATCGTCTCAGGCTGTGCGGTCGTTAATCGGGGGAGCGAAACGCGAGGCTGTAATTTACTGCCGTAATGCCCGGGTCGAGAATATCCAGCGCAATGTGGATAGGAATCTGCGAAGGCATTTCCCGCTGTCCGGCGAGCTCTCCTGAGAGGTATTCGCCGGGCTTGAAGGTACGCCGCGCAAGTGTCTGGCCCTGAATGTCGGCGAAGCGCACTTCCAATAATGGGAACGGCTGGGCAAAGGGTGCGCGGTTGTAGATGATCGCATCGACAACCAGCGCCCCAGCGAAGTCCGGGTGGCTGCGTACCACTAGATTGCTGCTCTTGATCTGGCTGATGTCGACTCTGGGCGGCAACTCGCAGCCAATAGCAGGACAGATTTTCTCCAGCCAAGGACGGTACTCATCTTGTCGCGCGAGCTCGTCGAAGTTATAGGCGGCATACTGCGCTGCTAACCCAAGCAGGGCGATCAGGTTCAATAAGCCCCAACCCAACCAGCGGCCCCAGGGGCGCCGGCGCGCCTGCCAATCGAGTTGCAACGGTTCATCGTCCAGTTCGAACAGCCGCTCCCCACGGCCGTATTCTCGCTCGGTGCTGACTCCGTTTCGGCCCGCCAGCGCAGCCTGCCCACTGTTTTCATCGGAATCGAACGGCCGGTCGAGCAGTGGCTCGGTGCGTCCCGCTGAGTTGAGCTGGCCGATCAATGGATCAGTAGTGCTTGCCAGCGGGCTCGGCGGGGCAGGGTGTTCGGCGCTCACTGGGGTGAAGTGAATATCCGAGATATCGGTGCCGGGCTCGGCGGTATGTTCTGGCTCCGCCTTGAGCGGCTCGTTGCGTGTTTGGGGCGCTGATTCCGCGCTCAACAGCTGCTCGGCCCACGCTTCGTCGTCATCAATTGAATGGTCGGTGTGTTCGCGGTGCTGCTGTTCACCAGGTTGCGGTTCAAGCTCCAGGAATTCGCGGGACAGTTCCAGCTCCTGGCGCTCAAGCTTTGCCAACTCTTCATCAAGATCAAGGCTGTCCAGATCCAGATCGTCGTGGATCCAAAACGTGTCGTCTTGATCTGCAGGTTTGTCTGGCAGCGCTTGCGCTTTTGGCGCGTCGCTGGTGGCGGAGAGGCGAGTGGCATCTGCGCTCGCGTCGCTTTTGCCAGTCGCGTCAGCTTCTTGCAGGTAGCGGGCGGCATTGAAGAGCTCCATGCATGCACCGCACCGCACCACACCCTGGGCAGCGGCGAGCTGGGTGCGGCTGACGCGGAAGCTGGTCTGGCAATGGGGGCACTGGGTGACGAAGCTGGTCATGCGTTGGTCCGGCTTAAATGGCCGTAGTCTAGCGCATGCACGCCAGTGAGCAGCAGTGGAGAACGGCCGAGTTGAGTGCTCGGCCAGAGACTTTAATCACAGCCGACGGGTGCCGGTAATTCGCACCCAACCATCTTTGTCCGCCGTCGCGTCAAGCGCGAATTGATCTGCATAGGCCGCACGGACCTCTTCAGCCTGCTCGGCCAATATTCCCGACAGGGCCAGACGGCCGCCGGGCTTGACCTTTTCGATGATGCGCGGTGCCAGTGCCACCAGCGGGCCGGCGAGGATGTTGGCGACCACCACGTCAGCCTGGCCATCGGGAAGCTGCTCGGGCAGATAGAGCGGGAAGCGTGCTGGGTCGATGCCGTTGCGCCCGGCATTGTCACGCGATGCCTCGAGCGCCTGTACGTCGATGTCGGTTCCCACCGCTTGCTTCGCCCCTAAAAGCAGGGCAGCAATGGCCAAAATGCCGGAGCCACAGCCGAAATCCAGCACGTCCAAACCATCTAGCGGCTGCGCGTCCAGCCACTCCAGACAGAGCGCCGTGGTCGGGTGAGTGCCGGTGCCAAAGGCTAGGCCGGGATCGAGCGATAGGTTCACCGCGTCCGGCTCTGGAGCAGCATGCCAGCTCGGCACGATCCACAAGCGACTGCCGAAACGCATCGGGTGAAAGCTGTCCATCCAGCTGCGTTCCCAATCCTGGTCCTCGATCCGCTCAAGCTGGTACTCGGGCAGCTCGCCGCCTGTTAGTAGCTGCAGGTGGGCCAGGAGGTTGGTTTCGTCGGTATCGCCTTCGAATAGCGCCAGCAAATGTGTGTGCGACCACAGCGGAGTGGTGTTGAGATCGGGCTCGAATATTGGTTGATCTTCGGCGTCCATAAAGGTTACGGACACTGCGCCAACGCCCAATAGAGCGTCTTCGAGGGCTTCCGCCTGTTCCGGTGAGATGGCGAGACGAAGTTGTAGCCAGGGCATTGGGGCCTCTCGGAGCGAACGGCCGGGATAGCTGGCCGGGGAAAAGTCGAAATATTACTGGAGCATGCGTGCAGCTTCCATCCGGCTGAAGCCAGAAACGACAAGGGCTGCCAATCGGCAGCCCTTGTCGATGTCAGCACTGGATCAGTGCTTGTCCATTCCCAGCTTCTTTTCCAGGTAATGGATGTTCACGCCGCCTTTGCAGAAGCCGTCATCTCGGACCAGATCCCGGTGCAGCGGGATGTTAGTCTTGATGCCGTCGACAACGATTTCGTCCAGAGCGTTGCGCATGCGAGCCATGGCTTCTTCGCGTGTCGCGCCGTAGGTGATCAGCTTGCCGATCAGCGAATCGTAGTTCGGTGGCACCGAATATCCGCTGTACAGGTGTGAATCGACCCGGACGCCATTGCCGCCAGGCGCGTGGAAGTGCTTCACCTTGCCAGGGCTGGGCAGGAAGTTCGAGGGATCTTCGGCGTTGATCCGACATTCCAGTGAGTGCCCGCGAATGACCACGTCTTCCTGCTTGATCGACAATTTGTTGCCGGCAGCGATGCTGAGCATCTCCTTGACGATGTCGATGCCAGTGACCATTTCGGTTACCGGATGCTCTACCTGAACGCGCGTGTTCATTTCGATGAAGTAGAAACGGCCGTCTTCGTAAAGGAACTCGAAGGTGCCGGCGCCCCGGTAGCCGATCTCGACGCAGGCATCGGTACAGCGCTTGAGTACTTCGGCACGTGCTTTTTCGTCGATATAGGGGGCAGGTGCTTCTTCCAGAACCTTCTGATGGCGGCGCTGCAGCGAGCAGTCGCGGTCGCCCAGATGCACAGCGTTGCCCTGTCCATCGGACAGAACCTGAACTTCGACGTGGCGCGGATTGCCCAGGAATTTCTCGAGATAGACCATCGGATTGCCGAACGCCGCGCCCGCTTCGGTACGGGTCAGCTTGGCCGATTTGATCAGGTCTTCTTCCTTGTGGACCACGCGCATGCCGCGCCCGCCACCGCCGCCTGCTGCCTTGATGATCACTGGATAGCCGACTTCGCGTGCGATGCGCAGCGCTTCGGTTTCATCTTCCGGTAGCGGCCCCTCGGAACCCGGTACCACAGGCACGCCTGCTTTGATCATGGCTTCCTTGGCAGAGACCTTGTCGCCCATCAGGCGAATGGTTTCCGCTTTAGGACCGACGAAGGCAAAACCGGATTTCTCCACCTGCTCGGCAAAGTCGGCGTTCTCAGCCAGAAAGCCATAGCCGGGATGGATCGCCGTGGCGCCGGTCACTTCTGCGGCGGCAATAATCGAGGGGATGTGCAGGTAGGAGTTGGTGGCGAGGGCCGGGCCGATGCAGACGGACTCGTCGGCCAGGGCCAGGTGCATCAGCTCTCTGTCTGCGGTCGAGTGAACTGCAACGGTCTTGATCCCCAGCTCTTTGCAGGCTCGCAGAATCCGCAGGGCAATTTCACCGCGGTTGGCGATTAGTACTTTTTCCAACATCGCTGGTTCTCCGCGGTTCAAACGATGGTGAACAGCGGCTGGTCGTATTCGACCGGCTGACCATTCTCCACCAGGATGGATTCGATGGTGCCGCTGGTTTCGGCCTCAATGTGGTTCATCATCTTCATCGCTTCGACGATGCAGAGGATGTCGCCTTTCTTAACGCTCTGGCCAACTTCGACGAAGTTTGCCGATTCCGGCGACGATGCGCGGTAGAAGGTGCCTACCATCGGCGAACGGACCACGGTGCCGTTTAGCTTCGGCTGCACCGGTGCGGCGTCGGCGGCTGGCGCTGCAGCAGGAGCGGCTGCCGGTGCTGGCATCGGTGCCTGGGCGTAGTAGGGCTGCTGCATTGCAACCTGCTTGCTGTGACGGCTGATGCGAACGGACTCTTCGCCTTCGTGAATTTCCAGTTCGTCGATACCGGACTCTTCCAGCAGTTCGATCAGTTTCTTGACTTTGCGAATATCCATGAAGCGGTGACTCCCAAGTAGGTTCAAAGGGCATTGCTGCTCGCTTCTTCGAGGCCGGGCGCGTGTCGCGCGCGGTCCTGTCAGGAAGCAGCGAGTTGTTCCAGGGCGGCCTCCAATGCCAGGCGGTAGCCGCTGGCGCCAAGGCCGCAGATCACCCCTACCGCGACATCCGAGAAGTAGGAGTGATGGCGGAAAGGTTCACGCTTGTGCACGTTGGACAGGTGCACTTCGATGAATGGGATGCTCACCGCCAGCAGCGCGTCACGTAAGGCGACGCTGGTATGTGTGAAAGCGGCGGGATTGATCAGGATGAAGTCCACGCCTTCACCGCGTGCGGCATGGATGCGCTCGATCAGTTCGTACTCGGCATTGGATTGTAGGTACAACAGGTGATGGCCGGCGTCGCGGGCTCGCTGCTCCAGATCCTGATTGATCTGAGCCAGTGTTATGGCGCCATAAACGCCAGGTTCGCGAGTGCCAAGCATATTCAGATTCGGGCCGTGGAGGACCAGAAACGTCGCCATGAGTATTCCTTGTTGTTCTATCCAACCAGCCGCTTGGAGCGCGTCGGTCGGTGAGGGGAAAAACTATGCCCGAAGCAAGGGCTGACTGTCCAGTCATGTCTTGATCGGCGTAAATGCCGACATTATGACTGGAGATTGCCGCAGGGAATCGTCTAGAGAGAGGCTTCTGCGCGGTCCAGTCGTTCAGCAAACTGGCTGGCATCGATTTCACCGACGACCCTGACGTCGGTCAGTTCATTGCCGGCGCGATCAAAGAATAGAACCGCAGGCGGTCCGAACAGCTTATAGCGATCCAGCAAGGCCCGTTGTTCCGGGTTACTGTCCGTAATGTCGAAGCGAACCAGGCGGTAGTCTTCCAAGCGGGGTGCAATTTGAGGGGCGGCGAACACTTCGCGCTCTATCACCTTACAGCTGATGCACCAATCGGCGTACCAGTCGAGCATCAACGGCTGGCCGGCTGCTTGTGCCGCTTTGAGCTGGGCGTCGAGTTCATCTGGGGTGGTTATCGTGCGCCAGGCTTCAGTTTCGCTGGCCAAACTGTTGCCGACGGCTGACGTCGAGCGGGGCAATGGGCGAAGCGGATCGGAGCCACCTTGCAGCGCACCGACCCAAGCCGCCAGGGCATAGACCAGCAGGACCAAGCCCAGTAATTGTGCCAGTTTCTGTTGGGGGGTCTTGAGACCGAACTCCAAGGTGCCAAGGAACAATGCCGTGCCGGCGGCCAGCAAACCCCACAGTGCCAGCGCCAGCGGACCTGGCAAAACCCGCTCGAGCATCCATACCGCGACTGCCAGCAGCAGCACACCGAACACGTTGCGCACCGTGACCATCCATGGTCCGCTCTTGGGGAGCAGGGCGCCGCCGCCAATGGCGAACAGAATCAGCGGTGTGCCCATTCCCAGACCAAGGGCAAACAGTTTGAGTCCGCCACCCAGCGCATCGCCACTGGCGCTGATATACAGCAGAGCGCCAGCAAGCGGTGCCGAGACGCATGGCGAAACCAGCAGGCTGGAGACAGTGCCGAGCAGTGCGGCACCGACGAAGGAGCCGCCCTTGGCGTTACCCGCAATACGCTCGAGGCGGTAGCCCATGGCCTGCGGGACGCGCAGCTCGAACAGTCCGAACATGGCCAGGGCAAAGGCGACGAAAAATAGCGCGAACGGCACTAGGATCCAGGGAGATTGCAGCCGTGCCTGCAGATTCAGCTCGGCTCCGAACATGCCCATGAGCGCACCGAGCACGGCGAAGCCGGCCGCCATTGGCAAGACGTAGGCGAGCGATAGGCCAAAGCTGCGCATCCCGCCGATCTGTCCGCGCAACACGACCCCGGACAGAATCGGCAGCATTGGCAAGACGCATGGTGTGAAGGTCAGCCCCAAACCCGCGAGAAAGAATAACGCCACCGAGCGCCAGGAGAGACCGGCACTGGCATCGGTCGGACTGTCTGGAATCGATGCTTTGGGCGGCCCTGTCGGCGCGCCACCAATGTCGAGAGATTCGGTTTCCGGCGGATAGCACAAGCCTTTGTCTGCGCAACCTTGGTAAGTCACCTGCAAGGTAAAGGGTTGGTTCTGCGGGTTGCGAATCGGTAGCTCGACGTCGAGCACGCCGTAATAGACTTCAACTTCGCCGAAATAGTCATCGGTCTTCTGCTCGCCGGCTGGAAGATTCGCCTCGGCGATCACAACCCCAGGCGTATCGGTCCTGAATTTGAACTGGTGCCGGTAGAGGTAATAGCCTTCCGCCGCAACGAAACGCAGTTTCACCAGCTCCGGCGAGGCGTCGATCAGGTTCAGGCGAAACGCCTCGCGTACCGGCAAGAAGTCCGCGCTGTTGTTCAAGCCGCCAAGCGTCACGCTAGGACGGCTGTCAAACAGGCCTGCGGCGGCAGGGAGGGCGAAGAACAGGAGCAGCAGACTCAGCAAACGGCGCATGGTCATCTCACAGGAAGCAGTGACCGCATGATACCCAACGCGGCCAATCGTCGCTCGTACGCAACGTCGCACTAGCGCACGTTCTGTAACCAGATGGTGCCGTCCTGCTCGATGCATGGCAGCGCTCGCAATGCCTGTCCTGCACAGGGGCCGGCCACGCACTCGCCACTATCGATGAGAAACAGGGCGCCGTGGGTGGCGCACTGGATCAGGCTGCCGCTGCTGTCGAGGAACTGGTCCGGCAACCATTCCAGAGGGATTCCGCGATGTGGGCAACGATTCTGATAAACGTAGAGTGTGCCCTCCTTGCGTATTGCCAGCAGGCGCTGCCCTTCTCGTTCGAAACCCTTGCTCTGGCCCTCCGTCACCTCAGAGGCATCACACAGTCGAATCATCCGGACCTCCTTATTTCGAGAGAATTATCACTCAATCAGCAGTCGCCGGGTTGGCTAACGGCTGATAGCGCTGGCGGAGCCGGTGGCTGGCTTTTATTCTTCTGCTCAAATTTCAACTGGCGAAACTTTTGATGAGCCCAGTGCTATCTGCACGCCCGCTGTTTATTTCGCTGGGACTCGTGTGGCTGATCGCGTTCTGGTTGTCGCTGTCGCTTGGGCCGGTCACTCTACCGCTGGGCGATACCTTAAAAGCCTTGCTGCAACTGTTTGGCTTATCGATTACGGGCGAGGGCGCTGACCAAGCCGCTCTGATCCTCGGACAGATACGCTTGCCACGCGCCTTGCTCGGGTTGAGTGTGGGGACGGTACTGGCATTGTCCGGCGTTGCCATGCAGGGGTTATTTCGCAATCCATTAGCTGACCCGGGGCTGGTCGGTGTTTCTAGTGGTGCCGCACTAGGCGCCGCCGCCACCATCGTTGGTGGTGAGCTAGTTGGCGGAATTTCCCCGCTGCTGGAGCCTTATCTGCTGTCAATCAGTGCGTTTCTCGGTGGCCTGGGTGTCACCTGGCTGGTTTATCGGCTCGGCCGTCGGGACGGGCGTACCCATGTCGCGACGATGCTGCTCGCTGGCATTGCACTGACCGCTCTTGCTGGAGCGGTGATCGGGCTCTTCACCTACGTAGCGGATGACAAAGCGTTGCGTACGTTGACCTTCTGGAATCTCGGCAGCCTCAACGGGGCGAGCTATGCACGGCTCTGGCCGCTATTGCTGGTGACTGTGGCGGTGACGCTCTGGTTGCCTCGCCGTGCGCGGGCACTGAATGCGCTGCTGCTGGGCGAATCGGAGGCACGTCATCTGGGCTTTGACGTGGAACGACTCAAGCGCGAACTGGTGTTTTGCACAGCGCTCAGTGTCGGCGCTGCTGTAGCGGCGGCGGGCATGATCGGCTTCGTTGGGCTGGTGGTTCCACATTTGGTGCGGCTGATGATCGGGCCCGACCACCGGTTACTGTTGCCGGCTTCGGCGTTGGCTGGGGGGAGTCTGTTGCTGCTTGCCGATCTCCTTGCCCGGCTTCTGCTGGCACCTGCCGAGTTGCCGATCGGTATCGTCACCGCATTGCTGGGCGCGCCTTTCTTTCTTTACCTGTTATTGCGGCAGCCACAGTGATGCTCAGTATTCGCGGAGGCTCAGTCCGACGAGGCGCTTCCGTCATCCTCGCTGACGTAAACGTGGCTTTGGATGCAGGTGAAGTCTTAGGGGTGCTGGGACCAAACGGAGCAGGGAAGAGCACCCTGCTGGCCGCGTTGAGTGGCGAGCTGCCAGTAGGTGTTGGCGAGGTGCTGTTACATCAGAAGCCGCTGCACGGCTGGAGTGGTCCGGAGCGCGCACGCTGTCTTGCGGTTTTGCCGCAAAATTCAAGCTTGAGTTTCGGTTTTCGCGTCGACGAAGTGGTCGGCCTAGGTCGGTTGCCACATGAAAGCGGTCTCGAAGCCGACCGGGCTATCGTCTCGGCTGCACTGGGTGCTGCAGATGCGCAGCATCTGGCCCAACGCAGTTACCTGTCGCTGTCGGGAGGCGAACAGCAGCGCGTGCACCTAGCCCGGGTGCTTGCGCAGCTATGGCCCGGGCGTACCGGGCAAGTATTGTTGCTCGACGAGCCTACGGCCATGCTCGATCCGTTGCATCAGCACAGCATCCTGCACGCGATCCGCCAGTTCGCCAAACTGGGCGGCGCGGTCCTGGTCATCCTGCATGATCTCAACCTTGCAGCACGCTACTGCGATCGTCTGGTGCTGCTGGCTGACGGACGTGTACATCTGAGCGGTACGCCCGAACAGGTGCTGCAGACCGAGCCGCTGAAGTCGGTATTCGGCCTCGATGTGCTGATCCAACGCCACCCGGAAAGAGACCACCCGCTCATTATTGCTCGCTGAGGATTGATGTATGCGATTGCTATTGCCCCTGGTCGTGATCCTGCTCACCGCCGCTTGTCAGTCAGTACCATCCTTGCCAGCCTGGCAAAGCCCAGAGGGTCTCGAGCATCCCGACCTGGGGCGTATCGTCGATCTGCGAAGCGGCGAACAGATTTCGCCGAGACGATTGCTCGACAAGCTAGCCAAGGTCGATCAGGTATTGGTGGGGGAGCGCCATGACAACCCGGACCACCATGCGCTCCAGCTTTGGCTTCTACAGGCATTAGCACAGCGCCGAGCGCAGGGCAGTCTGCTGCTGGAAATGCTCAATCCGGATCAGCAGGACAAGGTCGCTAAGGTGCAAGCATTGGTTGACCGTGGGCGGTGGCCAGCTGACCTGCCTGCTGCGCTGGACTGGCAAAAAGGTTGGGAATGGAGGTTGTACGCCCCGCTGGTCAAGCATGCGTTAGCGCAGCCCTATCCGTTGCTGGCGGCCAATCTCGACCGCAAGGAAATCATGCGTGTCTACCGCCGTATACCCACGCTCACCGGTGCGGCCGCTGACAAGAGCGTGCAGGGGGTCTTGCTCGCACAGATTCGAACGTCCCACTGCGACCTGCTGCCAGAGAAGCAGCTACCCGCCATGCTGGCAGTCCAGCAGCAACGCGACTTGCGAATGGCTGAGCAGCTGGATGCCGCGCCGAAGCCGGCAATGCTAGTGGCAGGTGCTTTTCATGTCCGGCGTGATCTCGGCGTGCCTTTGCATCTCTCGAGTCGCAGTGGCAACCCCGCGACGCGAGTAATGATGTTCGCCGAAGTGGGAGACAGGGTGTCCGCCGATCAGGCCGATTTCGTCTGGTTTACCCCGGCTCAGCCGCAGCAGGATCATTGCGTCGAACTTCGTAAGGCAACCGAGTAGCTGGGACTAAAGTCTCAGCGGAGCTAGTGTTTCGCGGGCAAAAAAAGACCCGGCAAGAGCCGGGTCAAAACCGTGATTAGCCTGATGAGGAGATAACCTGAAAGGCCGACTGCCCGTCCTTTCAGCTTACCGGCTGATCTCGCGACCAGTGGTGCTAATAATAACAATTCTCATTCGTTAGTCAACAGCCGAACTTAAATAAAGTTTTCGCCCAAGGTCATGGGATTTACGCGCTGGCGGTGAGGGGCATGCGCAGCTGCGTCACCTCTTTGTTCAGCAAATCGATGCGCCTGGCCATGCTTTCGATCAGGCTGTGCGCAATCTTGGGGTTGCTCTGCATCAGACTGAGAAACTGGTCCTTGGGGATAAGCATAACGGTGCAGGCGACAGTGGCGACGACGGTCGCGCTGCGCTTCTCTTGGGTGAATACGGCCATTGCCCCAAAGATCTCATCTCGCTGTACGTCGCCGACTTTCTGTCCATCAACAAGCGCGTTGGCATGGCCTTCGATGATGATGAACACGTTGTCCGCATCGTCGCCCTGTCTAATCAATTCCTCGCCCGCGGCGAAATGCTGGAAGCCGGTGGTGGGGTGGATCTCGGGTTGCTTCAGTCGCGCCAACGCATCTGACAACAGCGCTGTCTGCCCAATCAGGTACTGGGTGAAGAGCTCCTGCCGCCGCTGATCCGCATGAATATGGCGAAACACCGCACTCCGTGCATAGGGAACCAGACGAATCGATTCATCGCTGCGATAACGGCACAGCGGCAGTTCGATTCCTTGGCGTAGTCCGAGCAGGTCGCCTTCCTGCATGTAGAACAATGGTCTTTCATCGACCAGTGCATGCAACAGGCCGCTCTCGATGACGAATAGGTGCTGCTCGGGTAGGTCTTCCGCCAGGTCGTCGGACCCCTTGATCTCGATAGGTGGTGCAGAAGGGGTGAGCCCTTCAAGCAGTTGCGCGGGGATCCCCTGCAGACGGTTGATCAGTTGATCGGCATAGGCCGGTTGTTCCCCGAGTAGATACATGTCGGCAATCCTTGGACAAGCGGGCTCACAGAGGTGGAGCGATGCGCGTGCTCACCATAAGGCCGCGCTTGAAGAGAGTAAATCGCGCCGAGCGGGCATTGTGAGCTAGCTCTTGTCTCGGTAATCACAGCGGGCCAGGTGCTGGTTCAGCTCGGTTTTCAGGGTGTCCGGCAGTTCCTTCCAATTAATGTCTCGCAAGGCCCCTTCGATGGCATAGAGCAACACTCTCGAGGCGCTGAATCCTCGTGACTTAACCGCCTGGTAGGCACTGACCGCGCCGAGTCGACGCAGGTCATCGGCCGTATGGATGCCCGAGGCGTGCAGCCATTGCGCGGATGTCTTGCCAAGATTTCTCAAGGTCAACAGTTCGTCGTGCATGATTGCTCCTATCGGCCTGGGTAGCCGGCGAGGAAATGAAGCGGCCAGCGAACCCGGCGCTGGTGTTCCGGATTTCCCCATAGACGCTTGAACTCAGATTCGAGTGAAGTGACCGGATCTTGGCCATGGGTCTGCTGCCACTGCTTCACCGCCGACCAAGTGCGCAGGTAGCCAAGCAGCTGTGGCAGGTTCCAGTGGGCTTCGAGGGCAAATTCTGGAGGTTGGAAGGTTGTGAATGGTGCTTGGATATCTCGATAGCCCGCATCGACGCTGGCGCGTCCTGGTGGCCAGTAGCCGCTCAGGGTTTCGCCATGCAGCTGCTCGATCATGGCATCCAGCGGCGGTTCGATACGAAGCAAGCTGTAGCACCACGCGCAGAACAGCCCATCTGCTGACAGCACTCGCTTCGCTTCGTCAAAGAAGGCTGGCGTAGCGAACCAGTGCAATGCCTGTGCGACCACAATCAAGTCGGCCACGCTATCGCGCAGCGGCAACTGCTCAGCTTGCGCAGCGAATCGCTCCGCAGATCGCCAGTCGGTACTGCCGGTCAGTTGGCCAGGGCTGGCATCGCACGCCACAACTCGGTCGAAGTGGTCGACCAATCCCCGTGTAGCCTGGCCAGTGCCAGACGCAACGTCGAGTGCGCAGCTGGGCACCGAGCACTGTTCGGCGAGCCAATTGAACAGGCTGCTCGGATACGTGGGGCGGAACTGTGCGTAGTCGTCAGAACGAATTGAAAAGAGCTGGACGCTATCACCCATGGCAACGGTCCAGCGATACCAATGGCAGAACACAGTGAGACATGGCCGACTTCCGCTGACAGACATGTTCAGTATAGAAGCACCGCTGGGTTCTGCCTTCAGCGGTGCCTGGATGGCGCTTTTCCGTACAGGGAGCGTTGTCCTCCCGGGTGTCAGAGGCCCGGCAGGCGCTGCCGAATCGCGCTTACCAATGCGTCAAGGCTCCCCGCTTCGGGTGTGTTGATTTGCCGGTTAAGCAACTGCTCACTCTCGCCCAGCGGCTCGCGAGATGACTGTTGAGCGCTGATCACAGCCATCGTGGCATCGGACGGATCGCCGCCCTCGGCCTGGCGCTGGGTGAGCCACTGTTCGATGACGGCGTCGGGCGCCTCGCAGCTCAGGATCATAAAGGGTACGCCGGTAGACTCTGCAACTTGCCAGGCCGCTTGACGATACTGATGCTTCAGGTAGGTCGCATCAATGACCACCGAGAAGCCGGCGCTAAGCGCGGTCTCGGCTAGCGAGTGCAAACGCTGATAGGTGGCATCGCCAGCCTCGGCATTGTAGATGCCGGCATTTACCTCGGACGCAAGGGCCTCTGGTTGCTGACCGTAGAGCCGTTTGCGTTCGACATCCGAACGTACACGGATAGCGCCCAGAGCCTCTACCAGGCGCAGCGCAACCTGGCTCTTGCCAACCGCCGATACGCCGTGAGTGATGGCAAGGAAGCGGGAGGGGATAGCGCTGTAGCTTTCGGCCAGATTGGCGTAACTACGATACTGGCGCAGGACGATCCGGCGCTGCACGGCGTCCTCTTCCTGGTGCAGCCGAAATAGGCTGACCTTCGCCCGAACAAGCGCTCGGTAAGCCTTATAGAGGTTGAGCAGTTGCAGCGCGGCGTAGTCGCCAGTGCGTTCCAGCCAGCCGTTGATAAAGCGCCGTGCCTGGCACTTCAACCCTCGGTCTTCTAGGTCCATCGCCAGGAAGGCGGCGTCGGAAGCGATGTCGATCAGGCGAAATGGCTCGTTGAATTCGATGCAGTCGAACAGCACCACCTCGTTTTTAATGATGGCGGCATTGCCCAAATGCAGATCGCCGTGGCATTCACGAATGAAGCCTTGTTCGCTGCGTTGCTCGAGCAATGGCTGCAAGCGGGCGATGCTGGTTTCGGTCCAGTCCAGCAGGGCATCGAGTTGCTGCAGGTCTGCTTGCTCGGTGAGCAAAGGGCGAATCTGCTCGAAGTTTTGCCGCATCGGCGCGACGATCCCTTCGGCGCTGTTTAGCGCATGGTCCGCAGCCACCTGCGGAATGCTCAGGTGGAACCCGGCGATTTGCTCGGCGAGGGCATCAATGTGATTGTCCGTCAGCTCACCCCGTGCCTGTACCTCCGCCATCAGCTGCGTTTGTGGGAACTCACGCATTTGCAACAGGTATTCGATGGGTTCGCCATTCCCCCCGATTTCCGGTTGTTCGACGCTGCCAGTGACAGGCAGAACCTGGAGATACACATCCGGCGCCATACGCTGGTTCAGGCGCAGCTCTTCCTCGCAATAGTGCTTGCGTGCCGCGAGGTTAGTGAAGTCGAGGAAGCCGAAGTCAACCGGCTTCTTCATCTTGTAGGCGTACGCGCCAGTAAGGATGACCCAGGAAATATGGGTCTCGATGACTTTAAAGCCGTCGACCGGGTGGGGGTACAGGGCCGGATTCTGCAGTGCAGCAATCAGTGCTTGGCTCACGGTCACTCCTTGTAGGTTTGTTGGACGGGCGTGTGAGCGCTTCGGGAGCCAGTTCACACAGTCAAAAAACGCTTCATTATGTCCATCCTCGGTAAGCGTGCAAACCGCCAAGAGGCCGTCTTCGGCGCAAATCAAAGTGCGTATAATGCGCCGCCATGACTAAATCACGCTCGTCTCGCTCCCGTTCCAAACGCCGTTCCGGTGCTTCGCGCCCCTGGCTAGGCTGGATTATCAAACTCTCCATCGTCGCGCTGGTACTGCTGGCTGGCGTCGCGGTATATCTCGATGCGGTGGTGCAGGAGAAATTTTCCGGCAAGCGCTGGACGATCCCGGCGACGGTTTATGCCAGGCCGCTGGAATTGTTCGTTGGGCAAAAACTCGACAAGGATGACTTTCTCAACGAGGTCGATGCGTTGGGCTATCGCCGAGAGAAAACGGTGAGTGGGCCGGGAACTGTATCGGTCGCCAGCAATGCGGTCGAAATGCATACACGAGGGTTCCGCTTCTATGAAGGTGCGGAAGAGTCTCAGCGGATCCGTGTGCGTTTTTCTGGAGACTTCGTCGCTGGGCTTGCGCACATGGACGGTGGCGAGCTGCCGGTAGTACGTCTCGAGCCACTGGTCGTGGGCGGGCTATATCCCGCGCACAACGAAGACCGCATTTTGATCAAGCTTGATCAAGTGCCGCCATATCTGGTTGAAACACTGGTTGCTGTCGAAGACAGGGAGTTCTTCGATCATTTAGGCGTGTCGCCTAAATCCATTGCGCGTGCCATCTGGGTAAACCTTACTGCCGGGGAGGTTCGCCAGGGCGGCAGCACACTGACACAGCAGCTGGTGAAGAACTTCTATCTCACCAACGAGCGCAGCCTGAGTCGTAAGGCTACCGAAGCCATGATGGCGGTGCTGCTTGAGCTTCACTATGACAAGCCAGAGATCCTCGAAGCCTATCTGAACGAGGTTTTTCTTGGTCAGGATGGTCGTCGCGCCATTCACGGCTTCGGTTTGGCAAGCCAGTATTTTTTTGGAAGGCCACTGGCAGAGCTCAAGCTCCAACATGTGGCCCTGTTGGTCGGCATGGTCAAGGGGCCGACTTACTACAATCCTCGCCGCCATCCTGAGCGTGCCTTGGAGCGGCGTAATATGATCATCGATCTGTTGGCTGAGCAGCAGGTAATCAGCCCGGATGAAGCTGCCCAAGCGCGGCAAGCGCCGCTTGGTGTGACGCAGCGTGGCAGCCTGGCTGACAGCTCCTACCCGGCATTTCTCGACCTGGTGAAGCGGCAATTGCGAGAGGACTATCGCGACGAGGACCTTACCGAGGAAGGACTAAGGGTTTTCACCAGCTTTGATCCGATCATTCAATCCAAGGCTGAAAAGGCCATGACGGACACGCTTAAGCGTTTGGGCAAGGCAGCCGAGGGCGTTGAAGGCGCGATGCTGGTCACCAACCCGGAAACCGGCGAGCTGCAGGCCATGCTGGGTAGCCGCCATCCAGGCTTTGCCGGCTTCAATCGGGCGCTGGACGCATCGCGTCCGATTGGCTCGCTGATCAAGCCGGCGATCTATCTCGCTGCGCTGGAGAAGCCCAGCCAATACACCCTGACTAGCCTGCTGGAGGACGAGCCGTTCTCGGTCAAAGGAACCGATGGCAAGGTGTGGAAACCACAGAATTACGGGCGTACCGCTCATGGTACGGTCTATCTCTATCAGGCCTTGGCCAACTCCTACAACCTATCGACCGCGCGGCTTGGCTTGGATTTAGGCGTGCCGCATGTGCTCAAGACGCTGGCGCGCCTGGGCGCGTCGCCCGACTGGCCGGCTTATCCCTCGATGCTGCTGGGCGCGGGCGGATTGCGCCCGATCGAAGTGGCCGGGGTTTACCAGACGATAGCCAACGGCGGCTTCAACACCCCGTTGCGGGCTATTCGCAGTGTCGTCGCGGCCGATGGCGAACCCCTTAGTCGCTATCCGTTCAAGATTGAACAGCGATTCGATCCTGGTGCTATCTACCTGACGCAATACGCCATGCAGCGAACGATGCTCGAAGGGACAGGGCGTTCTGTCTACAATCAGATCCCGAAATCGCTGGCGCTGGCCGGCAAGACTGGTACTACCAATGATTCGCGTGACAGCTGGTTTGCGGGCTTCAGTCAGGATTTGCTCGCGGTAGTCTGGTTGGGGCGCGACGACAACGGCAAGACCTCGTTGACCGGCGCCACAGGTGCGTTGCAGGTGTGGGCTGATTTCATGCGTCGTGCCGATCCACTGCCCCTGCAAATGCCCGTACCGGATAACGTGTCCATGGCCTGGGTCGATGCGAAAACCGGCGAGGGCACGTTGGAAAACTGCCCGGGCGCCGTACAGATGCCCTACATCCGCGGCAGCGAGCCTGCACCGGGGCCGGGTTGCGGTATGCAGGCCCCGGCTGAATCGGTCATGGATTGGGTTCGTGGCTGGTTGCCATAGGTGGCGGCTGGCCGGTTGGTTTATCAAGAGGTTTGAACTGTGAACAAGCAATGGATGATCGTATTGGTGGCGGCGGTGCTAGTGCCGGGCTGCGCCTCGGTCAAGCGCGGCGCAATACCCGTCGTTGATTCGGGGGCGCCGGTATCGGAGGAGGCTTCTGCACGTCAGCCCAACCGCCGGGCTAATGCACCTGCGGCCACCGCGCAATCTGTCCCTGCGGACTCGGGCGTGATGGTCATGGTGCCGCAGCAAAGCTCCGAACCGTTGCAAACCTTTGGGGCGCCCGATGGCGCCTTCTCTGGAGGCTCTGCGCAGCCGCCTGCAGGCGGAACTGGTGAGTGGACGCCGCCCGCTCAGTCCGCGCCGATGCCCGCCCCGGTCCAGCGACAGCCAATGCCCAGCGGAATCCCGTCAAGCAGTGGGACCTTGTCAGCAGACGAGCAGCTTGATGGTCCGGTGCTGGCACTGCTCACCACTGCGCAGCAACAACAGGGCGGAGGTGACCTCAACGGAGCTGCGTCCAGTCTCGAGCGTGCTCAGCGAATCGCCCCGCGCGAACCTCAGGTGCTCTATCGTCTGGCTGAGGTACGCCTGGCGCAAGGGGATGCCGTTCAGGCTGAACAGCTGTCTCGGCGCGGGCTGAGTTATGCGAGCGACCGGCCAGCCCTGCAGGCCAGTCTCTGGGAACTGATCGCGCAGGCACGTGAGCGTCAGGGAAATGCTGCTGGTGCTGCTCAGGCGCGCGAGCGGGCCAAGGTCTCGATGTGATGGACAATCGGGTGCCGGCGTTGGCTGACCAGTTGCTACTGATCGAGCGCGAGCTTCGGGTGCTTGGGGTTTGGGCGTCGTCGCCGCCTGCGCCTGAGGCGCTCGCCAGTCAGGAGCCGTTCTGCGTCGATACACTGGCTTTTGATCAGTGGTTGCAGTGGATTTTTCTGCCCCGCATGAAACACATTCTGGAGCAAGGCCAGCCGCTCCCGACTGTGTCGGGGATTCTGGCGATGGCCGAAATGGTTTATCAAGATCAGTCGCAGCGCGTGGTCGGGTTGTTTGAGGCGCTTGAGACCTTCGATCGACTGATCAGTGGGGGTGAAGGCTAAACAACGCCGGCCATGTAGGCAGGCGTTGGTCGCTGCGTTCAGTTACAGCTGTCGGCGATCTTCTGTTGGGTTTCGCCAATGCGCGCCTGGCGTTCTTCTTCATTCAGACGCCGGGTACCGCCGTCTTCTTCCACACGCACGCGCGGATTGTTTTGCAGTTGCGCCAGGTTGGTGCGCAGGGTAGTGCAATAGCGCTGCCGCTCGGCTTCCTGCTCTGCAACCTGTTGCTTCACCTTGCGATCAATGTCGCGCTGTTCAGACTCGCCTGATTGTTCCAGCGTGGCGCTTTCGGTCACGGCTGGCTTTGGCGGGGCGACGGCCGTATTGAGCGTTTCGGCCGGCTGGCCTTGGGGCGGCTGGGCTCCAAAATGTGTAACGCCTTTAGCGTCGACCCACTTGTAAACCTGGCCGGCCATGATGCTACTGCTCAATGCAAGCAGCAGGCCGCCTGCGAGAATGGTCAAACGCATGCTTTTCCCTTCAGTGGATGCAAAACCAAGCCGGTACTATACGCAAAACATAGGGGGCTTCATTCTGCGCTGGATCACAGCTGAATACAGCCGAAGGGCAACAGTAGACTTGACTTGGCCAAGCCTAATCCGAACAATTCCATGCTTGCTGTTCTGAGGGGCCGCCGCAAGCGAGCCCTTCGCTCAATCATGAGGTGCATACCCGCGCCGACCTGCAACACCCGCAACGCGTTACCTCGCGCTGGGAGGGGTGCCCCGCAACACTTTGGGGCTTCCCTAATACTCGCTTTGACAGTAGCTGACGTAGTCGGCGACCACCGTCGCTCATGCACTGCTTGGCAGTAAACCTAATTCTGGCCGGTCCGACGCGGAGCGGCTATCTGGCGTTCTAGAGGTGAACAACGTGGAACTTTTATCCGGCGCTGAAATGGTCGTCCGCTTCTTGCGCGACGAAGGCGTTAAGTACATCTACGGTTATCCCGGCGGCGCCTTGCTGCACATCTATGATGCGCTGTTCAAGGAAAAGGAAGTCACGCATATCCTTGTTCGTCATGAGCAGGCTGCCACTCACATGGCCGATGGCTATGCGCGTGCCACTGGTAAGGCCGGTGTAGTGCTAGTTACCTCTGGCCCAGGCGCGACCAATGCCATCACCGGCATCGCAACTGCCTATATGGACTCGATCCCGATGGTGGTTATATCGGGGCAAGTTGCCAGCAATATGGTTGGCACCGATGCCTTCCAGGAAACCGACATGATCGGTATTTCCCGCCCCATCGTTAAGCACAGTTTCATGATCAAGCATCCTTCGGAAATTCCCGATGTGATGAAGAAAGCGTTCTACCTGGCTCAGTCCGGCCGTCCCGGTCCTGTCGTTGTCGACATCCCTAAGGACATGACCAACCCGGCCGAGAAGTTCGAATACGTCTATCCGAAAAAAGCCAAGCTGCGTTCATACAGCCCGGCGGTGCGTGGACATTCCGGGCAGATTCGTAAGGCGGCCGAGCTCCTGCTGGCGGCCAAGCGACCGATCATCTATGCCGGGGGCGGCGTGATCATGGGTGGCGCATCTTCGCAGCTCACTGAGCTGGCCAAGATGCTCAATCTTCCGGTCACCAACACACTCATGGGGTTGGGCTGCTATCCAGGCAGCGACCGTCAGTTCGTCGGCATGCTGGGTATGCATGGTAGCTATACGGCAAACCTAGCGATGCACCATTCCGATGTAATCCTGGCCGTGGGTGCACGCTTCGACGATCGCGTGATCAATGGCGCGACCAAGTTCTGCCCGAACGCCAAAATTATTCACATCGACATCGATCCGGCTTCCATCTCCAAGACCATCAAGGCCGACATCCCGATCGTCGGTCCGGTCGAAAGCGTGCTCACCGAGATGGTCGCTATCGTCAAGGAGATCGGCCAGACACCAAACGCCGAGACTGTCGCCAGTTGGTGGAAGCAGATCGAGGAGTGGCGCGGCAGCCGTGGCCTGTTTCCCTACGACAAGGGCGACGGCACTATCATCAAGCCTCAGGCGGTTATCGAAACTCTGTGTGACGTAACCAAGGGCGACGCTTACGTGGCGTCGGACGTGGGTCAGCACCAGATGTTTGCCTGCCAGTACTACAAGTTCGACAAGCCGAACCGCTGGCTGAACTCCGGTGGCCTTGGAACCATGGGCTTCGGATTTCCAGCTGCGATGGGCGCAAAGCTGAATTTTCCTGAAGCCGATGTCGCCTGTGTAACGGGTGAAGGCAGCATTCAGATGAACATTCAGGAGCTGTCGACCTGCCTGCAATACGACCTTCCTGTGAAGATCATCAATCTCAACAACGGTGCGTTGGGCATGGTTCGCCAATGGCAGGACATGCAGTACAACAGCCGCTACTCGCACTCCTACATGGAGTCGCTGCCTGACTTCGTTAAGCTGGTCGAAGCGTATGGGCATGTTGGGATGCGCATCACTGAGCTGAAGGATCTAAAGCCAAAAATGGAAGAGGCCTTTGCCCTGAAAGACCGTTTGGTCTTCTTGGACATTGCGGTCGATACCAGCGAGCACGTCTACCCGATGCAGATCAAAGACGGCGCCATGCGCGATATGTGGCTCAGCAAGACGGAGCGGACCTGATCATGAGACACATCATTTCTCTGCTGATGGAAAACGAACCAGGTGCATTGTCTCGTGTGGTCGGACTGTTCTCGCAGCGCAACTACAACATCGAAAGCCTGACCGTAGCACCAACCGAAGACCCAACGCTGTCCCGGCTAACGCTGACGACGGCGGGCCACGAGGAAGTGATCGAGCAGATCACCAAGAACCTCAACAAGTTGGTCGAGGTCGTCAAGCTGGTCGACCTGTCCGAGAGCGCTCACATCGAGCGCGAGCTCATGTTGATCAAGGTTAAGGCAACCGGAGCGCAGCGCGCCGAAGTCAAGCGTACGACCGACATCTTTCGTGGGCAGATCGTCGACGTGACCTCCAACGTCTATACCATCCAGCTGGCCGGTACGACCGACAAGCTGGACAGTTTCATCCAGGCCATCGGTACGACATCGATTCTGGAAGTGGTGCGCAGCGGTGTTACGGGTATATCTCGCGGCGACAAAGTGCTGAGCATCTAATACAACTTATCGAATGGCCCAACCGGCCAGCAACAGGGGTAATTCCATGAAAGTTTTTTACGATAAAGATTGCGACCTTTCCATTATTCAGGGCAAGAAAGTCGCTGTTATCGGCTACGGCTCCCAGGGCCATGCTCATGCATGCAACCTTAAAGATTCGGGTGTAGATGTGACCGTTGGCCTGCGTGCCGGCTCCCCGTCGGTAGCCAAAGCCGAAGCCCACGGTTTGAAAGTGGATAACGTAGCCGCCGCTGTTGCCGCTGCTGACGTCGTTATGATTCTGACACCCGACGAATTCCAGGGCCGCCTGTACCGCGACGAGATCGAGCCGAACCTGAAGAAGGGCGCTACGCTTGCTTTCGCGCACGGCTTCTCCATTCACTACAATCAGGTCGTACCGCGTGCCGACCTCGACGTGATCATGATTGCACCAAAGGCACCGGGCCATACCGTTCGCTCCGAGTTCGTCAAGGGCGGTGGTATTCCTGATCTGATCGCGATCTACCAGGACGCTTCCGGTAACGCGACGAACGTCGCTCTTTCGTACGCATCGGGCGTCGGCGGCGGCCGTACCGGCATCATCGAAACCACCTTCAAGGACGAGACCGAAACCGATCTGTTCGGTGAGCAGGCTGTTCTGTGTGGTGGCTGCGTCGAGTTGGTCAAGGCTGGTTTCGAAACACTGGTCGAAGCCGGTTACGCGCCGGAAATGGCTTATTTCGAGTGTTTGCATGAGCTGAAGTTGATCGTCGACCTCATGTTCGAAGGCGGTATCGCCAATATGAACTACTCCATCTCCAACAACGCGGAGTACGGCGAGTATGTGACCGGCCCGGAAGTCATCAACGCCGAATCCCGCGCCGCGATGCGCAATGCGCTGAAGCGTATTCAGGACGGCGAGTACGCCAAGATGTTCATCACCGAAGGCGCTGCAAACTACCCGTCGATGACAGCCTATCGCCGTAACAACGCTGCCCATGGCATCGAAGTGGTCGGTGAGAAGCTGCGTTCCATGATGCCGTGGATCGCAGCGAACAAGATTGTCGACAAGAGCAAGAACTGATGCCTAGTTTTGCTTGAAAGAACGCGGCCTAGGCCGCGTTTTTTCGTTATGGCGCGTGTCTCTGGTATAAACCCATGCTTGGCTGAGGGGTGAACCCGCTGTGCCAGGGCCTGTCGAAATTATTCAAACCTGCTGTAAGGTGAATTTGCATGAGTGAGCATCCCGAAGAGCCGAACAAACCCATCGAACCGGAAAGTCTTCTGCCAATTGACGAGCACATCGAAGAGAGCCAGGACGCCGAAGGTCGTAAGGTTCGCCATCGTGGTATCTATCTGCTCCCCAACTTGTTCACGACGGCCAATCTGTTTGCCGGTTTTTTCTGCATCATCACGGCAATCAACGGCAATTTCTATGTCGCTGCTGCCACCGTCTTTGTCGCGATGGTGCTTGATAGCCTGGACGGCCGAGTCGCGCGTCTGACCAACACCCAGAGCGCATTCGGTGCGGAGTATGATTCGCTATCGGATATGGTCGCTTTCGGTCTAGCTCCGGCCGTACTCGCCTATCAGTGGGCACTCTCCAGTCTCGGAAATGTCGGGTTGACCGTTGCCTTCATTTACGTGGCCTGCGCAGCCTTAAGGCTTGCACGCTTCAACACCCAAATAGGCAAGGTTGATAAAAAGTGGTTCATTGGCTTGGCGAGTCCTGCCGCTGCAGGGGTTGTGGCTGGCTCGGTCTGGGCGGTTTGGGCGCTTGATGAGCCAGGGGTCCGCGGTCTCGATCTGCCATTGGCGGTGATCATGTTGTTTGCGCTGCTGGTTGCTGCTGCGGGCCTGCTGATGGTCAGCAACATCAAGTACTACAGCTTCAAGGATCTCGATCTGAAAGGGCGGGTGCCCTTTGTGGCGATACTGATCGTAGTCCTGGTGTTTGCCGTGGTGTTCAGTGATCCGCCGCGTATTCTGCTTCTGATCTTCCTCGCCTACGCCATTTCTGGACCGGTACAGTTTCTGATGCGTCGCCGCAAACGCGCCGAAAGTTGATTTTTGAAATGATCCGCTGTCTAGTGCTTCTTCATACAGCCTCAGACAGCGGAGCACATCATGCTTATCAGAACGCCGCGTCGCAGTGATTGTCTCGAATCAGAGGTAACCCCGGAAGCGCTCTATCTGAACCGTCGACGGTTCATGCAAGGAGCAGCTTTCTCCGTTGCGGCCGCTGGGCTGCCTGCGATCGCTCAAGCCGACTCTCGCTACGCAGACGTGGAACCAGCTAATGCTCCCGCGTGGTTCGACGAAAAGCTACGTCAAGCAAATTGGGGCGCGGTCACGGTTAAAAACGAAGCCATCACCCCTTATCCTGACGCTACGCATTACAACAATTTCTACGAGTTCGGGCCGGATAAAGGCGATCCGGCGCGGCATGCGTCGCAGCTTGTTACTGAGCCTTGGTTAGTAACTGTCGATGGAGAAGTGGCGAAGCCGGGGAAGTATTCGATCGAAGACCTTGTTTCAGACGCCGCGCTTGAAGAGCGAATCTACCGCCTGCGTTGCGTCGAAGCCTGGTCGATGGTTATACCTTGGCTCGGCGTTTCTCTGGCTGACTTGATCAGTCGGTTGGAGCCCACTTCCGACGCTAAATATGTCCGTTTTGAAACCTTGGCGCGCCCCGAACAGATGCCTGGCATGCGTACTGGGTTTTCCCTCATCGATTGGCCCTATGTCGAAGGTTTGAGAATGGACGAGGCCATGCACCCGCTGAGCTTGATCGCTATTGGGATGTATGGACGCGTGTTGCCAAACCAGAATGGTGCGCCATTGCGTCTTGTAGTGCCCTGGAAGTATGGATTCAAAAGTATCAAGTCTATCGTTCGGATCAGTTTCGTTCGTGAGCAGCCTGCGACCACGTGGGAATCGATGGCTCCTCAAGAGTATGGTTTCTACGCTAACGTCAATCCCAACGTTTCCCACCCTCGCTGGTCTCAAGCTCGTGAGCGACGTTTGCCAGGGAGCCTGTTTAGCCCGAATGTACGCGAGACTCAGATGTTCAATGGGTACGAGGAAGACGTCGCGCACTTATATGCAGGGATGGATTTGAGAAAGAACTATTAATGCGCTATCCCTGGTTGAGGTTGCTGCTTTTTTGCTCCGTTGCCAGCGTGCCGTGCTATTGGCTCTATCTCGCCGCGACCGCTGCGTTGGGTCCGGATCCCGGCAAAGTGTTGGTTGATAATCTCGGGCAGGGCGCGTTGGTCCTTCTTCTAGCCTCACTGGCGATGACGCCTTTACGAACCCTAATAGGATGGTCTGGCTGGATCGCGTTTCGACGGCAGATCGGTCTGTGGGCATTCGGTTACGCCGCGCTTCATTTAGCTGCATATCTATATTTCCTGTTGGGTTTGGAATTCAGCGAGTTTGCTGCTGAGCTGGTTGAGCGTCCTTATATCGCTTTGGGTGCTATCGCGCTGGTCGGCCTGTTAACGCTCGCAATGACCTCGACGCGCTGGAGCATGCGCAAACTCGGTAAGCGCTGGAAGAAGCTGCATCGCATCGTCTATCCGACGCTGCTAGTCGTATTGCTTCATATGCTTTGGGTCGTGAGGTCCGATGCAGGCCAGTGGAGCCTCTACGCAACAGTCGCAGCGGTTCTGCTTGCTGCACGTGTGCCGTCTGTTGAAAAACGGTTGGTCAGAACTAGCGCGGTATGGCGTGGTGAGCCGGCGGCGAATAAACGTCAAAACAAAGGTTGACGTGAGTTTCTGAGTGCCTATAATGCGCACCTTCTCCGGCGCAGGCCTTTAGCGAAACCTCTTGTAAATCAAGAAGTTAGCGAAAATAAAGGGTTGCACGGATGGCGAATTCGAGTAGAATGCGCCGGGCTGGCAGGGTGGTAGTTTCGCGCTGTTGGTGGCTTCGATCAGGTTGATCGGAGGCGGTTGAAAGAGGTGGTTGACAGCGGGTTTAGTCGCTGTATGATTCGCCTCCCGCTGACGAGAGACGCTAGGTTGATCGGAAGCGCAAGCGGTTGAGAAGAAAGAAAAACTTATTCAAAAACAGCTTGACGAGACACAAGGCTGCTGTAGAATGCGCGGCCTCGGTTGAGACGAAAGACTTGATCGAAACGCTCTTTAACAACTGAATCAAGCAATTCGTGTGGGTGCTTGTGAGGTAAG